>Ga0105047_10002000_pt1 | contig 36536 bp, 26 predicted proteins | sample MAT04_FD_78384 | JGI IMG/M metagenome (GOLD analysis project Ga0105047, IMG submission 78384) | Freshwater microbial communities from Lake Fryxell liftoff mats and glacier meltwater in Antarctica - MAT-04 (megahit assembly) | ecosystem: Environmental > Aquatic > Freshwater > Ice > Liftoff... | reverse complement strand
GAAGCCCACCGCCAGGTCCGTCTGCGACATGGGCGCACTGATGTGCACCAAGCCAGTCGCTATCCCACCTCCCACCAGCAGCTCGAGACGCCATAGGTCGTCGGATCCGTGGGAGAAGCGCGCCGGGCGCGAAGGTCCGGGCGGCGGATCGGGGTGCGGAAGGAACGCCCCGCTGAGCGGCGCGAGCGAAGGCTCCGAATAGAGCGCGGCTTGTGCGGTCGTGAATCCCTCGCGGTCCTCGGGCCAGCGGGCGACGTCAGCTATCCGCTCAGCGGTGAAGATCATCAGACCGGGACCGGGACAGCGCGGGGTGACGCAGGCCTCTGCGCGCACCACGGGGCGGCACATCACGTCGGTGCAAAGCGCCGCGGGGAGCGGGTCCGGCGCGCCCACGATCCACGCGCGGTCTCCGTCGAGGAGCACGGCGGGGGCTCGTTCCAGACCGCGAAGGACGTGGGCGGCGCGAGGCTGAGCCGACGCGATGGTGGGAAGAGACAGGAGCGCGAGGAGCGCGAGGAGCGCGGACGAGACGGCTTTCATGGTGCGCCCTCGACGCACGAAACACGGCGAAGTGCTGAAAGAGGGTCGATTTGAATCGACCCCAGACCGTCCCGTCGAAGGCCCCCTGGCCGGGGGAGCGGTCCTTGAGTAGGGTCGCGGCCATGCAGCGTTTCGGATCGCCTCGGTTGCTCGCGTTCTTTTTACTCGTCCCGTGGCTCGGCGCGTGTGGCGCGGCGACGGAGTCCGTGGAGGTCAGCACGGGGCCGAGCGGGAACAACGCCGCGCCCATGCCCGACGCAGGACCGCGCGCCATCGGGTACGGCACGCTCGAAGCGATGCTCGATGCGAGCGCCGAGATGGATGAACAAGGGCGCTATCTGCACCGCTACACGATCGATCTCGCGGCCGGCACCCGGGTTCGCATCCGGGTGCCCGCGGGGGATCTCGATCCGATGCTCCGCCTCGAAGGACCGGACGGCTGGGTCCGCGCGATCGACGACACGTTCCCGCCCGATCTGAGCGCGCTGCTCGAGCTCGAGGCGCCCATCACCGCGACGTACGACTTGATCGTCACGACCGCTCCGCCCGGTCAGCAGGGGCGCTATGTCCTCGAGGTCGCGCCGCATGCGGTGACCGGTGAGGCCCACGAGACCGGTGCGCGCAGCCACCACGATCTCGGGCGAGGCGCGAGCGCGGACCCTGGGTTCCCGGGCCGGAGCTTCGTGCGCTTCCACGGCGAGGGCGGCTCGATCGTTCGGGTCCGGGTCACGTCCCCCAACTTCGACACCATCGCTACCGTGATGGGACCGACGGGCGAGCTCTGGATCAACGACGACGCGAACGATCTCGGTGAGGACGGAACCGAGAGCGCGCTCGACTCGACCGTGGAGCTCGCGATCCCGTCGACTGGCGAGTACCAGCTGGTGGTCTCGGCCTATGGGATGACCGGCGCGGGGCCCTTCGACGTGCGCACCTCGGTGCGCCCTCCGGTGGTGCTGCATGGCAGCGAGACCGCACCCACGGGGCCGTTCGCGGGCCCCGACGGACGCGGTCGCATCCTCGGCCTCTACGCGGGCATCACGGAGTACACCAGCTCGAACCGCCTCTACGGATGCGCCGATGACGCGCGTCTGCTCGGCGACGCGATGCGGGGAGCGCACCTGCAGCGGGTGGACGAGCAGACGGTGCTCACCGATGGCGCCGTGACCCGCGCAGGCTTCTTGGATGGCTTGCGCAACCTCGGTCGCACCGCCCAGCCGGATGACGTGGTGATCGTCTTCTACTCGGGGCACGGCAACGTGCAGGCGGTGCCGACGGGCGCGCGAGGCCCGACGGCGGGCGGAGAGCTCGATGGCCTCGATGAGACGCTGGTGCTCATCGATGGTCCGGTCACCGACGACGAAGTGGTGGCCGCGATGGAAGGCATCCACGCGGGCACCGTCATCCTCGCGCTCGACAGCTGCCACGCCGGTGGCTTCGCCGAGGACTTCGTGGACAGGCCGGGCCGGGTCGGGATCTTCTCGAGTGACGAGGACATCCTGAGCGACACCGCCGAGCCCCGTCGGGCCGGCGGCTACCTGTCTTGGTACTTGCGCCGCGCGGTGCTCGGCGAGGCCGACTACAAGCCCCGCGATGGCGTCTTGCACGCCGGCGAGCTCACGGACTACTTGGTCGATGGCTTCACCACCGACCATCGCCTGATGAACCCCGAGGGCGACCTCGATCCTTCGCAGCGGTTGGACTTCCGCCGCGGCTCGGTGACCTGGCCCACGGTGCTCTGGGTCTATCCGCGCGGTGAAGACCTCGCGATGCCGTCGCTGCCGGCGCTCAGCCTCGAGAGCGCATCACCGCGCTGAGGCGACGGCGAGCGACGAGTGCCATCAGTGCGAGCGACGTGAGGAGCCAGCCGCCGCCGCTCGAGCGACCGGCGCGACAGCCACATCCCTCACCACCTCCGGGGTCGCTGGCGCCGGCGTCGCGGCGAGCCGACGCGTCGATGGCGCCGACGTCCGGTGCGTCGGCCGCGTGTTCGTAAGCGCCGACCGAGGGCGGCATCGATCGACCGCGGAGATCGAGATCGAGGACGTACCCCTCGCCGGTCAGATCGCGGCCCGCGCCGCGCGCGACCGAGTCGTCCGCTAGATGAAAGTCGCTGGCGCTCACCACGCCCGCGGCGGCCGCGTCGGCCACGATCACGTTGTCGGCGACCTCCACACCTGCGGGCAGCGCGATGTCGCCGCCCGCGTTGCCGAAGAGGAGGTTGTTGACCGCCCGACCACTCGAGCCCCCAAAGCCTCGGATGGCGTTCCCAGTCGAGCCCACGATCGTGTTGTGGATGAAGGTGTAGGTGCCCGCGGCGCCATCGCGGGGGTTGGCGTAGATGCCGTCGCCTTCGAAGTTCGCGATCACGTTGTCGGCGATGATGGTGCTGCCCACGTCGAGCACGATGATGCCCATCGCGTGTCCGTCCCTTAGGTCGTTGCGACGCACCTCGCAGATCGAGCTGCCGAGCTGCAAGCCCTGCTGTTGGTACTCGACCCGCTCGAGGCCCACCCGGCGAATGATGCTGTCGTGGAAGGCGCAGTCGGTCGCGTAGCCTATCTGGATTCCGTCCCAACCCGTGTCTTCGATGAGCACGTCGTGCACGTCCACGCCGGCCAGATCGTGATGGGGAATGTTCACCTCGCTGCCATCACAGGTCCGGTTGTAGCCGTTGCCCTGGGTGCTCCCGATGTAGAAGCCCTCGCCGCCGGTGTCGTGGACCCAGAGGTGATGAAGATGGGTGTCGTACTGAACGAAGGCGCCCCAAAACGGGCGGTCGTCGCAGCTGGGATCCGTCTTGGCCATCACCCCGGCAAACCCGGTATCGAAGACCTCCATGTGATCCACTTCGATGTTGGTGGCGCGCCCCAAGATCCAGACGCCGATGCCGGGATAGGGATCGGTGGCGGGTGCGGAGATCCGGAAGCCGTACTCCGCGCTCGGATCACCACTGCCCGTGACCCGGACGTGCTCGGAGGCGTCTTCGATCACCAAGGCATAGGCGCGATCGGGGTTGTCGATCCGCACCACTCCGTCGCAGTTGATCACGGTGACCGGCGCCTCGGCCGTCCCCATGAACCCTTGGATACGCAAGTACGGGCGCTCGCCCCCGCTGATGCACACCCGGTCACCAGGCTCCACGCCCAGATCACTTCCGACGGCGACGGTCACGTCGGTGCCGAGCGTGTGATCGCAGTCGCACTGCGCCCACGCGCGACTCACCAAGAGCGAGGACGCGAGACCGAGGAGCAACAGCATCATGCGCATGCCGCGATGCTACACGGCATGGGGGCCCGCGAACGCCTCAGGCCCCGAGACGCTTGGCGAGCTCGAGGTACTGATCGCCTGCTGCCTCGCGGGGGGTGCCCTTCTTGGCGGCCCAGGCGTCCCACTTGGCGCGGCCCTTCACGTCGAAGATCCCCGGGCGGCTGCCGGTCGCATCGCCCACGCTCGCCTGCTTGAAGAGCGCGTAGAGCGCGAGCATGTCGGTGGTGTTGGGCGCGCTCTTCAGCGTGTTCACCCGCTTCACCGCGGCGTCGAGGTCGTCTTGGCTGGCCATGGGATCTCCGATCGCGAGAGGGACGAGAGGAGCTCAGGCGCCCTGGACGGTGACCTTGATCATCTTCACCGGAGTACGGGGACGATCGTTGGCGTCGGTCGGGGTGCCCTCGATCTTCTGGATCACGTCCATGCCCTTCGTCACCTTGGCGAACACCGGGTGCTTGCTCGCGCCGGGGGTGAAGAAGTCCAAGAACGCGTTGTGCTTGGTGTTGATGAAGAACTGGGAGCTGCCGCTGTTGGGGCGGCCGGTGTTCGCCATCGAGAGGGTGCCCACCTCGTTGGAGAGCTTCGCGTCCGCGGGGTGCTCGTCCTGGATGGTGCCATTGGGTCCGTCGCCCGTGCCGGCGCGCCCGCTGTTCGGGTCCTTGCTGTGAGGGCAGCCGAACTGGCACATGAAGCCCGAGATCACCCGGTGAAAGTGCAGGCCATCGTAGAAGCCGCTCTTGGCCAGGGTCACGAAGTTGCCCGCAGTGATGGGCATCTTGTCCGAGAAGAGCTCGAGCTCGAAGGTACCGAGGGACGTCTCGCAGGTCGCAGTGGGGTTCGCCATAGGGCGGCGACTTAGCAGCCTCGGCGTGGTTGGGCGAGCTTCATCCGGCGCGCCGAGGTCACTCGCCGAGGGCGGCGAGGAATTGCTCGGCTTCGGCGAGCTCGCTGTCTTCCATGCGGGCTCTACGGGCCCAGAGGACCGCCTTCTGTTGATCGCCCTGGCGCTGCGCAATCTGCGCCTGCCGAAGGAAGGCGATCGCCTTGCTCATCGGACCGGGGGTCTTCTGCAGGGTGACCACCTTGAGCGCGTTGAGCGCCGTGGTGTCATCGCCCAGGTGAATCGCCAGCTCGGCGAGCTCGGCCGCGACCGCGCCGTTGCCCTTGTCGGTGTCGAGCGCGACCTTGATCCACTCGAGCTGGGTCGAGGGATCGCCGCTCAGGCCCGCGATGCGGCCCATGCGGAGCTGAAGTCCCGCGAGGCCCGGCGAGCGACGACGGCCCTTGGCGGCGATCGACGCTTGCAAGATCTCCACGGCCTCGGCGAGCTTATCGGCGCCGATCATCGCGTCGACCAAGAGGCCCGTGACCTCGAGATCGTCGGGCTTGGCGTTCGTCGCTGCTGTGAGCGGCGCGAGCGCGCGCGCCGGATCGCCGACCTGGTTCACGAGCAGATCGCCCGCCCGCTTGAGCGACTCGAACTGGGCGTCGCCCGACTGGGTCTCGGCGTCTTCGAGGATGAGCTCGGCCAGCTCGGGCCAAGCGCCGCTCGCCTCGTACAAGACCCGCAGCGCGTCGCGCAGCTGCATCGCGCCGCCGGCCTCACCAGCCTCGCGCTGATCGCGGTAGGCCCGCTCCAGACCCGCGCGCGCCGCTTCGGGCGAACCCACCCGCCGCGCGGCGTCGGCCAGCGTGAGCGCGGCCTTCACCTGATCGGCGCCGCTCTCCACCTCGACCAAACGCGCGGCCGTCGGCAGGACCTCGCTCCAGCGGGCCGCGGACACGTCGAGATCGCGCAGTCGACGCAGCGCTTCGACATCCGAGGGTTCGCGATCGACGTAGAAAGCCAGCGCGTTCCGCGCTCGATCTTTGAGGCCTCCCTCGTTCAGCACCTCGACCAAGCGCAGGCTCGCTGAGCGCTCGGCGTCCTTGTCGCCCGCGGCGATCGCTGCATCGCGGCGCGCCTCGAGCGCGGTCCCCAAGGGGCCGTAGGCGTTCGCGGGATCCAGGGTCAGCGCCTCTTCGAGCGCCCGGACGGCAGCCTCCGGGTGACCGAGCGAGAGGCGCAGCCGCGCGAAGGTGCAGAGGAGCGCGGCACGCGAGGGCTCGCTCGCGGTCTCGAGCCGGGCGTTCACCATCGCCGAGGCTTCATCACTTCGTCCGCACGCCTCCATCGCAGCGACCATCTCGTCGAGGAGCGCGACGTCCTCAGGCATGCGCTCGCTCGCAGCGCCGAGCACGTCGGCGGCGCGCTCGGGAGCGCCCACCTCGAACCAGATGGCCGCCGCCTCGCGGTAGCGCGCAACCGCCGCAGCGGGCGAGTCCATGTGCGCGGCGTCCTGTGCGATCATGTCGGCCAGGCCGTGCACGTCGTCGGCCGAGCGGTACGCCGCCTCGAGCAGCTTCTTCAGCCTCGCGTCCGTCGGCGCTTTCGCGAAGCCCGCGGCGAGCACGCTCAGCACCCCGTTGGGCTCATCGAGCGCCTCGAACTGCGCGGCGAGATCGAGCGCGAGGGCCGAGGCCCGATCGGGGTCCTCGACCGCGAGGAGCTTCTCACCGAGGCGTGCCCGATCGCGGGCGCCATCCTCTTCGTTCATCAACGTGTAGAGCGCGCGCAAGAGGCCCTGATCCTCGGACGCCCAGTCCAGGCCCGAGCGGTAGAGCTCCATGGCCTCCTCGCGCTGATCGGCACCCAGAAGCGCGCCGGTTCGGATCGAGAGCACCGCGACGGCCTGACCATCACGCCTATCGCGCGCCCGATCGAGCTGGACCGAGAGCAGCTCGCGCAGCTCGTCGTTCATGCCGCGGCGCTGGTACTCGTCCGCCAGGCCGGTGGACGCCTCGAGGTGATCGGGATCCTCGTCGAGCACCTCGCGGAGCACCGCGAGCGCGTCGTCTGGCGCTCGGAACGAGGTGCGCAGCGTGTTGGACCACGTCATGCGCAGATCGTTGCGATCCTGGGGCTCGAGCAGCGCATCGAGCGCCTGCCGGATCGCGGTGTCGAAGCCCCCTCTATCCTTGGTGGTCGCGAACGCCGCCGCCGTGGGCTGCCAGAGCTCACGGTCCTTGGGCTCGAGCTCGAGCAGGCGGGCATAGGTCTGCGCCGCGAGCGCGGGATCGCCGCCCTCACCGGCCGCGATGCTCGCGAGATCCTTGAGCAGCGCATCGCGGGTCGCGCCATCGCCGGCCTGGTCGGCCGCTTCCACCGCGAGCCGGGTCCACGCCATCGCTTTGGGGGTGTCGCCCGCGGCGCGACGACGCGCCGACAGCGCCTCCAAGATCCACAGCGCGCCCGCCATACCATCGAGGCCCTGCTGCGCTATCGCGACGCCGCGCTCGAGGATGGCCTCGGCGCGGGCGTCTTGTCCCTGCTCGACGGCGAGGGTCGAGCCCTCGCGCACGTCCTCGAGCGAGACGGTCTCGGGGCTGCCTTTGAGCACCTGATGCTCGACGAACGCGAGCACCTCGGCCTTGTCGCCCGACTGGCGGGCCGAGCGCTCCCAGAGCGCCAAGAGGCCCTCGTGGTTGGGCACCCGCTCGACGCCCGCGCGCACGATGGCGGCGGCGCGCGCGTGATCTCCATCGCGCTTCACCGCGTCGGTCAGGGTGTCCAGACCGCTCTCGATGGTGTCGTCGGCGCGCAGCTCCACATCGGCGATGCGATAGAGCGCGTCGGTCTTGCTCGACTCGGGTAGATCTTCGCCGCTGTCCAGACCAGCGGTGTCCACGCCCGCGGCGACCAAACGACGAAGCACCCGGATCTCTTCGATGCGATCACCTCGACGTGACGCCACCCGCGCCAGGGCGCGCCATGCATCCACCGTACGCACCCCGAGGGCCTCGGCTTTGGCGTAGGCCTCGGCCGCGCCCTCGAGATCCTCGACGTCGTTCTCCAGCACATCACCGAGGCGGAGCGCGAGCTCGGTGGCGAACGCCGCGTCGTCCTTGCGTCGCGCGCGCCCCTCGACCGCCTTCAGGGCGTCGGCGAAGCGCTTGGCCTGACCCAGCTTGCGGGAAGCCGCGATGGTCTTGTCGGTCTGCTCGCGCCAATCGGGGAAGAGCTCGAAGGCCTCGATGCGCGCGTCGAGCGCGGTCTTCTCGTCGCCTCGAAGGGTCTCGAGGACGGTCGCTCGGTCCGCGAGGGCGCGGGCCCGATCTTGACCCTGCTCGTTCTGAAGACGCATCGCGATCACGGCCTCGGCGAGGTCACCGTCGCCTCGAGCGACCAGCACGGTGGTGAAGCGCGCGGCCTCGCGGGGCGACTGGCGTGCGGCCTCGAGCGCCGACTCGTGGAGCTCACGGGCCTGGCTGTCCTGGCCCTTCAGCGCGCCCAGGCGTGAGAGCTCCCAGAGGACCTCCGCCTGACCGACCTCGATGTCCTCGGCGTCGGGCGACTGGCGCCGCACCAAGAGCAAGAGCGCACGGTAGGCCCGCTCGGAGCGGTCGTTCTCGCCGGCCTCGCGAGAGAGGCGACCCAAGAGCCGGAGGATGCCCGCGTGGCTCAGGTCCATGCTCGAGGCCTTGTCGAGCTGCTCGAGCGCTTCCTTCAGATCGCCGGCGGCCGAAGCCACCTGCGCGAGCTGGTAGTGGATGAGCGCGCGCTCGGTCGAGCGACGACGACCGAACTCGGTGACGATCTGCTCCAAGAGAGCACGGGCCTCATCGAGACGGCCGGCAGCACGGTAGCCCTCGGCCAGGGACGCGCGTAGCTCTTGATCGACCTCGGCGCGCTGATGGAGGCCCTCGAGCACCGCGATCACCGCCTCGGGCTGCCCCAGATCCTTGCGGTAGAGGGCCTGTGCCTCGCGGGCATAAGCGAGCTGACGCTCCGGCTCGATCTCGGCGGCCATCAGGTGTTGCACGCCCTCGGCGAGGCTCGCCGCGAGCTGGGCTTTCGCGTCGGTCTTTCGGTAGAGCTCCAGCAGCTGCTCGCGCACCGGGAGCGATCCCGGATCTTCGCCGATCGAGCGCTCCAGCGCGGCGATCGCGCGATCGGTGCGACCTGCGGCCAAGCGCGCGGCGGCGAGCTCGAGCGCCACCCCGGTGCGCCCTTCGCCCTTGGTCGCTTCGAAGCGCTTCTCCAGCCACTCCGCCGCCTGGCCCGGCTCGCCGCGGCTCAAATGCAGCCGAGCGAGCGCGTCGTAGGCCTCGGTGCCCGGGTCGATACCCACCACCCGACGCCACGCGGAGATCGCGCGATCGGCGTCGTTCAGGCGGGTCTCCGCGGTGCGGGCGACGTTGGTCCAGAGGATCGCGGCGCGCGCGGTGTCGCTCTCTTCCAGCTTGCGGGCCTGCTGCGAGAGGACCTCCGCGAGCTCGGCCGCACGGCCCTTCGTCTCGAGGACCTGCGTGATCTCGCTTATCGACTCGGCGTGACCAGGGCGCTCGATAAGGTTCTGGCGCAGCAGATCCACCCGACCGCCCTTGTCCTCCAAGAGACCCAACAGGCGCGCTGCGGTGAGACGGACCTCGAGCTTGCGGTCGGGCGAAAGATCGAGCTCGAGCTCGCGCTTCTTGAGCGCGAGGAGCTCGGGGACCCGGCCGCGGGCCTCGTACATCACGGCGATGCGATCGACCGTCTCACCATCCTCGAGCGAGTCGTCGATGACGCTCTGGTAGAGCTGCATCGCGCGCGGCTCGTCGCTCAGCTTCTCGCGGGCCAAATCTCCCGCGCGCCGCAAGAGGGCGTTGCGCTCGGGGGCGCCGACGGGAAGGCGCGAGCCCTCGACCAGCCAGTCCATCGCGTTCTTGAAGCGGCCGGCGTCGGTCTCGATCTGGACCAGCTCGGCGTGCGCCTCGACCGCTGTTCTATCGGCGGGGCGCTCGCCCTTGGCGGCGTCCCCCTTCTGCCAGAGGCGCGTCGCCTCGCGGAACAGACGCGCCAAGAGCTCCCGGTGCAGGACCGGATCGCCGACGTGCTCGCGCGCAATCCGGACAGCATCGTGCAGGGTGTCGAGGTCGCCCGGCAGCTCGCCGGACAGACGCACCAACGTGTCGACCAGATCCTTGCCCGGGCTGCGCCACTGAAGCCGCGCCAGCTCGCGCAGGGTGGTGACGTCGTTCGGCGCGTACGCGAGCGCGCGGGCCAGGGCGCCCTCTGCCTCACTCAGATCGCCGCGTCGATCGCGGTGCCACACGGCGAGGCGGTCTTCGGTGGAGCGAGCGACGTCAGCCAAGCCTGCGCCGCGCACCGCGTTGGGATCGCTGCCTGCGGCTGCCGTCTGCGAGGCGAGCTCACCCGCCGCGCCCACTGCGATCGCGTCCCACGCGCCGGCCGCGCCGGCCAAGGTCTCGAGCGAGACGGCGAGCGACTCGTCCCACGCCTTGCGGGTGAAGATGTGCCGCACCCACACCTGGGCCGCCTCCTCGAAACGACCTCTGTCGGCGGCGAGGGTCACCACTCGAGCCGCGGTTTCGGCGTCGTGGGGCTCGAGCTCGAACGCGGCCAGCTGCTCGAGGAGCGCGTGATCGGGGTCACCGACCTGCCCCGAATAGAGCGCGCTCGCGGCGCGGTGCAGGTGCGCGGCGCGGGCCCGATCGCGATCGGCCAAGCCAGCCGCCGACGCCGAGAACACCGACGCCGCGTCCGGGTAGAGACCTGTCGCCGTAGCCAGCCTGTCCAGCTCGGCCTCGGCGCTCTCGTCCTCGGGATCGATCGCAAACGCGCGGGCCATCGAGGCGAACGCGCGGCCCGCATCGCCGACCCGCTCTTCTTCGAGCTTGGCGGCGTCGCGGAGCAGACGGACCTTGGCGCGCTCGCTGCTCGCCGCCTCGATCCGATGGGGCAGGAGCGCCAGGAGCGCGTTCACGTCGTCGGTGCGGAAGGCTGCGTCCGCGAGGCCTTCGACCGCGGCCGCTCGGGTAGCGCCGGTCGCCGTCGAGAGCAGCTTGGTCAGGCCTGCGCGCGCCCCTTCGTGGCGGGGATCGAGCTGGATGGCGCGGGAGAGCGCGCTCGCGGCCGTCTCGGCGTCGCCCAGCGCGTTGCCCCGCACATCTGCGAGGCGCGCGAGCACGTCGACCGCGCGCGCTGCATCGACACCGGTCGCGCGCTCCAGGATCTCGGCGTGCTCCTGGTGCATCTCGGTGCGCGCGTAGAGCTCGGAGAGACAATCGACGCTCTCGCTGTTGGCGCCGAAGCGCGCCTCGACGTCGCGCCACGTCATGATCGCGGCGTTGGGGTTCTCGAGCGCGCCCGACTGGACCCGCGCGGCGCGCACCAAGTCGTCGCGTTGGAGCACCGAAGGAAGCGGAAGCGCAGCCCGCGCCAAGAGCGCGTCGGTGAGCTCGGCGTGTCGCGCCGCGCCGTCGAGCAGCTGGATCTGGGCCTCGAGCGCCTCCAGATCCTGGGCGTCGAGCTCGAGGCGTAGCTGCCAAGCGCTCAACGCGCGGTCGGTCTCGGACAAGTTCGTCGCGAGGCGCGCGACCCAGCCCAGCACCCGACGCTTCTCGGCGTCTTCGGACTCGAGCTCGGCCAGGCGCTCCAGCACGGCGAGGCGATCGGGGCGGCGCTCGGGCCCAGAGGTTCCATCGTCGAGCAACGCGGCGAGCCGGCGGGCGGCGTCGCGGCGGGAGCGCGCCGGCACCCCTTCGCCTTCGAGCACCTCGCGCAAGAGGCGCTCGGCGTCGTCGCGATCGATGCGCGCCCGGACGTCGGCCGCGGACAGCAAGAGCCCGAAGCGACGCGAGGGCTGCGTGGCCTTGCGGGCAGCGGTCTCGAACGCCTCCGCCAACCGTGCGCCCGCGGACGTGCGCTCGGCGAGGGCGACCAAGCGCTCCTCGGCGCCCTCGTCGCTTGGATCGATGGAGAGCACCGCGGCCCAGTGCTCGAGGGCCTCGGTGGGCTCGCCGCGCGCCTCCGTCCGCTGGGCCAGCTGGCGGTGCAGATCGACTTTCTCGCTCTCGGACGCGAAGGCCAGCGAGAGCGAGAGCACCCGCTCGACGTCGGCGCCACGATCGAGCGCGCCATAGCGCTCACGGAGCGCGTCGCGCGCGCCTCGGCGCACATCCACGGGCGCGTCCTCGGCGCCCAACACCCGTTCGGCTATCGACAGCGCGTCTTCTACGGCGACGCCGTCCTCGAGCATCCCTTTGGCTTCCTCGAGGGCAAGACCGTGATCGCCCACCTTCTCCAGCCAAGTGGTGGCGATGCGGACGCGGATGGCATCGACGGGCTCGGTGCCGCTGCCGGCTGCGAGGCGACGGCGCCAGAGCGCGACCAGGTCGTGCCAATTCTCGAGGCGCTCGAGGAGGCGCTCGATCGACTGCTCGAGCTGCGCGTCGTCGGGCTTCATCTCGAGGAGGCGTCCGAGGTAGCCCACGGCCCTGTCGGGCTGCCCCGCGAAGTCCTTGGCGAGCTGCGAGGCTTCTTCGAGGAGCTGCTGGCGGCGGCTGTCGCTGTCGGCGTTCTCCAGCGCGCGGTCGTACAGACCCAAGAGCTCGTTCCAGCGCTCCCGCACCGTGAAGAGCACCGTCGCGCGCTGCAGCGCCCAGTCGGCGCCCGGATCGAGGGTGAGCACCCGCTCCAGCACCTCGGTCAGGTGCGGTGAGTCGTCGCCGAACCACTCTTCGTGGAAACCCACCGCACGCGGCCCGAGTTTCTGCACCACCTCGAGCGGCAGCGTGGTCTTGAGCACGTCGCGGTAGAGCTCACCGACCTCGTCGGGCTTCTGGAGCTCCCCGGCGATCTCCTCGAGCGCCTCCCACTGCGCTTCATCCCGCGGGTTCTCGCGCACGGCACGCAACGCATCAGAAAGACGGGGATCGAGCTCGCTCATCGCATCTCCTCGGGCACTGGGCATCACCCGCGCGACGCAGTCTCGCGCAGGGGCTGAGGAGCCTACCAAGGTCGCGCCGCGGATGGATCATCGAAGATCGGAGATGGCGCCGCGCCCCGGGCCTGACAAATCTCGGGGCCATGTCCGTGCTCGCGCAGCCCCTCCTCATCATCCGGCACCTCGATGACCCCAGCGCCACGGTGCTCCGTGCCAAGGCCGAGTCGGTGAAGTTCCACAGCGTCTTTGAGGGGGACGGGGTCTCGGGACACTACCGGATCCGCACCCCGCTGGGCGCGATCGACGGAACGTACGCCGTGACGCGCGAGAACGTCGTGACGTTTTCCGTCGAAAAGAAGTCGCGGCTGATCCCCGCTGCGCTGATCGAGCGGGTGATGGACGAGTTCATCGGAAGCACCGGGCGGAGGGTCCGCTGATCGAGCGGCGCGCTTGCGGAGAGCGATCGATTCCCCCACGTTCGCGCCCCGCGCCGGATACGCGCGGAGAATAGGAGCATCGAGCGTGGCGAACGTGGCGTGGATCGGGGCGGGGTTGTTGGGTTCGGCGTTCGTCGAGGGACTCTGTGCGCGGGGCGATGAGGTCACGGTGTGGAACCGGACCGCGTCCAAAGCCGAGGCGCTGACCGCGCATGGGGCCAAGGTGGCCCACAGCCCTGGCGAGGCCGCGCGCGGAGCCGATCGGGTGCACCTCTGCTTGAGCGACGACGCGGCGGTGGATGGCGTGCTGGCCTTGCTCGAAGGGCACCTGCGCGACGGCGCCGCAATCATCGATCACACCACCGTCTCGCCGGGCGGCGCCCGGGCCCGTCAGGCCCACCTGAACGGACGCGGCGTCCCCTTCCTCGCTTGCCCCGTGTTCATGGCCCCCGCCAACGCCCGAGCGGCCAGCGGCATCATGCTCTGCGCTGGGGAACGCGAGCTCATCGAGCAGAGCACCCCGCTCCTGAGCGCGATGACCGGCAAGCTCCTCACCTACGGACAGGACGCAGGCGTGGCCGCCACCATGAAGCTGGTGGGCAACGCGCTGATCATCTCGCTCAGCGGGGCTTTGGCGGACGCGCTCTCGTTCGCCCAAGAGAGCGGCGTGCCCCCCGAGGACGCAATCAAGCTCTTCGAGGACTTCAACATCGCGGGCGCGATGGGGCGCGGCAAGCGCATGGCCACGGGCAACTACAAGCCCAGCTTCGAGCTCTCGATGGCCCAGAAGGACCTGCGCCTGATGATCGAGGCGGCGGGCGAGCTCCCCTTGGGGGTCTTGCCGGGCCTGCACGCGCGGATGGGTGAGCTCATCGCGGCAGGGCACGGCCAGGATGATCTCGCGGTCCTGGCGCGCGACGTGATCCCCAAGAAGACGGACGCGTGAGCGAGCCGAGCCGAAGGGCACGCGTCGGGATGCAGCTGGACCGCGTGGGCCTCGGGCCCTCCGCGCCGCTGGCGCTGCGGGTGGCGTTCGGCTTCTCGCTCGTGCTCTCGCTGCTGCTGTTCGTCTCGCCGTTGACGACGCTTCTGGGCGTGGAGAACGCCCTGGTGCATGGCGTGTTTCTGCCGCCCGTGATCGCGCTGATGAGCGCGCGCCTGACGATCCGGCATGCGCACCCGAGCCGCCTCCACTTGCTGGCGACGGTGGTGCGCGCCACCGCGATGGTGCTCGCGCCGCCTCTTCTGCTGGGGATGATCGGTGCGCTCTGGGTGCGATGGTGCACCCCGCTCGAGGGTCTGTCGTTCTTCTTTCTAGGCCCGGTGGTCGGTGCGTTGCTGGCTGCGCTCAGCGGGATCTTCTTCGGGCTCGCGATGCCGCCTCGCAGCGCGTCGGTGTTCGCATTCATCCTGCCTATCGGGGTCGCGCTGCTCGCGCTCGCGCGCTTCTACGACACGCCCGCGATCTACGCGTACGAGCATTTCGTCGGCTATTTCCCCGGCACCCTCTACGACCCCGACATCTCCATCCGCACCGAGTACCTGACCTTTCGCTTGGTCAGCGGGGTGTGGGTGGTGGCGCTGGTGGCGGGGATCTTCGCGCTGCCCCGCAAGGCGATGGCGCCCGTCGTCTCGGATGAGGGTGAGTCGAAGCCTCCGCCGGTGCCGAAGGTGGCAGGCGCCAAGCGGCTCGGTGCCCTCGCGGCGTGCGCGGCGATCGGAGGCCTGTGGCTCGAGGCCCAGGGTCCCGCGCTCGGTCATCGCAGCACGGCCGAGTCGATCCGCGAGGTGCTGGGAAGTGAGCTCCACGGCGAGCGCTGCACGGTGGTCGTGCCGAGTGAGCTGCCGCTGGAGCGTGCGGAGCGCTTGCGCGACGACTGCGACTTTCGGATCCGAAGGTCCGAAGAGGTGCTCGGCCTGACCCATCCCGGCAGGATCACGGCGTACTTCTTTCGCAGCGAGGACGAGAAGCGCCGCCTCATGGGCGCGTCGAGCACGTACGTCGCCAAGCCGTGGCGCGACGAGGTCTATCTGCAGATCGGGAGCTGGCCTCACCCCGTGCTGCACCACGAGATCGTGCACGTGGTGGTGGGGGCCACGGGCGTCGGACCCTTCCGCGTCGCGGGCGCGTTCGGAGGTCTTCTGCCCGCGCCGGGGATCATCGAGGGCGTCGCGGTCGCGCTCGCCTGGGACGAGAGCGAAGGGCTGACGCCGCACGAGTGGGCGGCCGCGCTCGCCCGCATCGGTCACGCGCCCTCGATCTCTTCCACGACGGGCCTTCGCTTTCTGCTGGAGCCCGCGAGCCGCGCGTACACCACCAACGGCTCGTTCGTGCGCTGGATCCTCGAGACCCGCGGCAACGCAGCGGTACGGCGCGTCTACCGCGAGGGGGACTACGAGACGGCGCTCGATGAGCCCATTGCCGATCTGGAGGCCGAGTGGCTCGCGTTCCTCGACACCATCCCCTTGCCGCCCGAGGCCGAGGGCCTGGCGCGTCTGCGCTTCGAGCGGGTCTCGATCTGGTCGCAGATCTGTCCCCACGCGGTCGCCGCGCTGGAATCGGGTCTCGCGGGCGCGATGGCCTCGGGGGATGACCTGCGCGCGATCGAGAGCTGCGAGGCGATCCTCTCGATCGATCCGGGTCACGCCTCCGCGCATGCCTGGCGGGTCGCAGCGCTGGCGCGCGCGGGCCGCATCGAAGAAGCCGACGTTGCGCTGGCCGGCCTCATCGGCGTCGCCCCCACCCCGATCGTGAACTACGGACGCGGCGCGATAGCCGAAGCCGAGTGGCGCGCAGGCGCGACCGACGCGGCGCTCGCGCGCTACCGCGAGAGCGAGAGCGAGCCCGTCACCGACGATGCGCTTCGGCAACTCGAGGTGCAGATCTTGGCGCTCGAAGCGGGCGGCGAGACCAGCGCGATGCTGCTGGAGCTCTTCTCGCCGAGTGCCCGCAGCACCCACGACCCGGCGACCATGATGTCGGCCATCGGGCGAGTGCGCGAAGTTCGGAGCGATGGCCTCGCCGACTACCTCGAGGCCCGGCAGCTGGTGGCGCGCGAGCGCTTCGATCTGGCGCGGCCGCTGCTCGATCGCGCCGCGCGCTTGGGGCTGCCCACGGCGCGCACCCGATCGGAGAACGAGCGCCTGCGCGCGATCGCCGCGTTCGCCACCAGAGATCGCGCGACAGCCGAGCGCCTCTTCTGGGATCTCCATGAACACGCAGAGACCGACGGCGCCCGCGTGGAGGCCGACGACTGGCGCGCTCGGCTGCGCCTCACCGAGGAAGACGCTTCTTCGAACTGAAGAGCTGACCTGCGTGCCAGATCCGCACTTTCCGTGTGCCGATTCGGCCCGGGTGTTGGAGCCGGCCAGCAGATCTCCAAGGATTCGTGGGCGGCGCGACTCGTGCTGGGTCGCGAGCGGTGGCCCGGTCTGACTCACGCCCTTTGTTCGCTTTCCTCGCAGCGGGGGTGTTGGCGCTCTGGGCGGGCTGTGCCTGCCGTGCGCCCGAGCGATGCGTGACCTCGCGCGACTGTCCGTCGGACGGCTTCTGCGCGGGGCCTTCGAGCTGCGTGGCGGGGACTTGCCGCGCCGGGCCTGAACCGTGCGCCCCGAGCGAGCGCTGCATCGAGGCGAGCCGTTCGTGTGCGCCTGCCGGGGGCCTCGACGCCGGGGGTCTCGACGCCGCGCCTCCAGACAGCGGACCGTGTCCGCTCGCGCCGAGCGGCCTGGCCTGCGATCTCACCGGTTCCTGCTCGAGCGGCGACTGCAACGCCGAGTTCGGCAGCGAGCTCCCCCAGACCACCCGAGCCGACGGCACGCCGGGCCGACCCCTGCGGTTCGTCTCGGCGCCGAGCGGCTACTGCGCTCCCAGCTGTGACTCGACGAGGCTCAACGACGAGTGCGCGCCGTGTGCGGTCTGTAGCGGCGAAGCGCTCGCGGGCACGACGAGGATCCCCACGCGAGGCACGGTGGGAAACCCTATGGGCTTCTGTCGCGAGCGTTGCACTCCGTCTCTCACCGGCACCGGCTGTCCCCGTGCGGGCTACACCTGTGACCTCGAGTCGGGTTCCTGCATGGAGGCATGCACCGGCGACGATCAGTGCCAGATCATCGTGCGCGACGCCGACGGGGATGGGCGGCTCGATTACTTCGATCGCGGCGAGGACCATCCCGCGTACTGCGACTCCGTGACCGGACGCTGCCGCACGCCGGGGACCCCCGGTGCGCGGATCGGCGACGACTGCCTCGACGACCCGGACTGCGAGGACGATGGCACCTGCCTTCGTCCGCCCGGTGCGGCCCGCGGCGTGTGCGCGCGCCTCGGCTGTCGGGCACCGGGTTTTTCGTGCCCCTCCGGCACGCACTGCGACGTACGCAATGCCGGCTCGGCGAGCGCGTGTCTTCTCGGGTGCGAGGTCGGCGCCGAGGACGGAACGCCGGCGATGCTCGGCCGTGGGGGCGGGCATCCGGCGTGTGGCGCAGGCCTGGCATGTGTGTGGGACGGGTCCACCGAACGGGGGCAGCCACTCAGCGGGAGCTGCACCCCAGGGGTGTACAACGACGTCTCGACGGCGAACATCGGCGCACCGTGTGCCTCGAGCGCGGAGTGCTACTCGCCGTTCGGGCTGGGTACCTGTCTCTTCGGCAACGTCGGGATCGGAACAGGTATCTGCTCGGTGACCAGCTGCTCGACCTTCTTGGGCGCGAGCGGCGAGATGGAGGAGGGCCTCCTTCCTGGCGTCTCCATCGGAGCACCTATCTGTGATCCCACGCGCGGCGAGCTGTGCATGAATTTGGGCCGCCGGGACGAAGCGGCGGAGACCTACTGCCTTCAGCGCTGCACCACCGCCGAGACCTGCGCGCCTGGCTACGCCTGCGTCGAGTTCGCACCGAGCCGTGGTGTCTGCTGGCCCACCTGCCTCGATGATGTCGAGTGCTCGGAAGGGTCCTTCTGTGCCGTGGCGTCGACTGACACTCCCTGTGATCCCGAAACCGATCGCTACTGCACCTGTCGGGCGGACCCATGAGCCTTCGTTTGATGTTGGCGCTCGTTCTCGCGTCGGGCTGTGGTGCCCGCACCGGCCTCGAGATCCCCGAGTTCTCGATGGACGCGGGCCTGGGGCGGGACACGGAGACGCGCGATGTCTCGGACCGGTCGGACGTGCCCGTCTTTCTAGACGTGCCGGACGTGCCAGACGTGGCGCCCGACGTGACCGCGTGTCCTCCGATGCCGGTCGTCTTGGTGCGCACCGACGTGGAGACGGTGTTCTTGATCGACGGGTCCGGATCCATGGGGACGACGTGGGAGGGTCTGCCGGGAGGCGGCGGTCTCCCCACGCGCTGGGAGATCGTGCGCGACACCCTGGGGTCGGTGCTGCCGCCCTTCGATGCCCAGCTCGCGATCGGCGGCAAGATCTTCCCGGACGACGGCGAGTGCCGAGTCGATGTGGGCTTCGACGTCCCGCCGCACCTCGGAGCCACCAGCGAGCTGCTCGCGTTGTTCGATCGCTGGATCCCCGAAGGAGGCACGCCGACGGCCGAGGCACTTCGGCGCGTGCTCGAGATCCCCTCGGCCTCTCCCCGCGTCGTCATCGCGACGCTCGACGGTGGGCCGAACTGCAACCCCGACGCGGGCGTGCCACCCGACACCTGCGTCTGCACGTCCACCCGGCGCGCCTGCTTGCGCGACGCTGGAGCGTGCTTGGATGCGGCGGGCACCCTCGACGTGGTCCGGATGGCCTACGACGAGCTCGACGTACCCGTCGTCGTGGTGGGAATCGACGATCCCACGCGCCCCGATCTCTCGGACTTTCTCGACGACATGGCCGTCGCGGGCGGATGGCCACTCCCCCCCGGTGGTCGTCGCTTCTACAACGCGCGTGAGCCCGACGACCTCCGCGTCGCGTTCGCCGAGATAGCCGACATCATCGCGCGCTGCGTCTACATCGCACCGGTGCCGCCGCCGGAGGACGCGGCGGTCGAGGTCCGCCTGGACGGCGTGCCCATCGCGCGGGATCCGAGCCACATGGGGGGCTGGGACTGGAGCTCGCGCGTGGCCGGGGCGCTCACGCTCTTCGGTGCCGAGTGCGACGCGGTGCGCGCACGCGACGTCGAGGTGACCGCCGAGATCGTTTGCCGCGAGTGATCGAGTGAAAGGTCTTGGGCACCTCAGGGCCCCACACGGCGGAGGCGCCCGACCCATGCGTCGCCGCATCCTGGTGCTGCTCTATCTCGTCTACCTGAGCTGGGATCGCATCCCCGAGCTGGTCGCGGTGGTGGGCGGCGCGGTCCTCGCTGCTCGTAGCGTTCGCGGTCATCGAGCGGGTGCGCGCCCGTTCATGACTCGGCGTTGGGGAGCTCGTCGAGGACCACGGTGCAGACGGCCTCGATGCACTCGACGTGCACCGGCGGAGGGACGGGCGGCCCCGCCAAGCACGAGGCGGCCGGCCGGAGGTTGATCTGTTCCTCGGCGACCTCGCGCGCGTGCGCTGCGTTCACCCCGATCGAGCCGCCGCACGTGGCCTCGACCAGCACGCAGTCCGTCGCGACGGCACAGGCCAAGCGCGGATCGACCGCTTCGGTTCCCGGCCCGGCTGCGGACTCGGGCGCTTCGGCGGCGGGGCGCTCGGACTCGTCAGGGGCAGGCTCGGCAGCACCGCAGCCCACGAGGGCCAAGGCGAGGATCAGCTTCTTCACGGGTCACTCCTGGGTTGGGGTGGCCAGGGTAGCGGACCCCCGCGCGAGATCGCGACCCGGCGAGCGCAGCGAGTTTCTGTCCTCCGGGCGACTTGTGTACCCTGTGGCGCGATGCTGCCTGCCCAGGTCGAGGAAGCGCTCTCCATGCTGACCTCCGCGCTCGCGTCGAGCCCGCAGCTCAACGCGGGCCTCCACGCGCGGTGGCGCGGAGAGGACGACGAGCTCCCCGACGCGGTGAAGGTCGCGGCCGACATGCTCGACAAGTCGATGCCCACGCTGACCAAACTGCAGCAAGGCATCGCCGATCTCGGCGCGCTCTTCGCGGACGAGTCCAAGGGCGCGGCAGGCGACGTGGTGCTCACGTGGTGCGCGGCCAACGCGGCGCGCCGCGATGTGCGCATGGCCCGCATCCTCGCGACCGCCGTCGATCAGCCGGGCTCGCGCGAGTTCGCGCTGGCGGCGGCGCGTGATCGCATCGTCGAAGGACCGCTGCTGGACGCGCTAAGTTGCGCGCCGCTCCTCGGCAAGGGAGACGTGTTCTCCCATCCCGAGAACGGCGAGGCCGCCGCGCGCCTCGAGATCTTGATCTGGGAGGCGGGCGCCTCGGCGCTCGCGGTCCCTGAGCTGGGCCACTGGATCTGGGGGAGCCGCGAGACCTTCGACGCGATGGTCGTGGCGCCCGCGCACGGATCGCTGCGAGGCCGGGTGCTCGCGGCGCGCTGTCTCGAGGTCGCCGCCAAGGGGCTCTCCGTCCATACCGATCCCGAATTGATCGGCCGCACCCTTCAGGTCCTTCAGCCGCTCCTTCTGCACCCCGAGCCCCTGGTGTGGGTGCACGCCGCGCGCGCGCTGGGTCGCCTCACTGGCACCCTCGAGCAGCTCGAAGGCACGCTGCTCGACTGGATGCGCGGCGAGTCCGTCCTCTTGCGCCAGCGTGCGATGACCGCGTTCGCATCGTTGCCGGCCGATCGCCTCAAGATGCTCGCCAGCGAGCTCATCGTGATTTTGGAGGCCCCCGAGGAAGAGGCCTGGGCGCTGGCCGCCATCGCCGCAGCAACGCCGTATCTCTTCCACGAGCGCAAGGATCTGTGGGATCGCCTCCACGATCGCATCAGCCAGGGCGACGGAGGGGCGATCGCCGCCCGCGCGCTCGCCCGAGGGCTCGCGACGTTGTGGCGGCGGGGCACCATGCAGAGCCCGCTCGAAGCGCCGCTGCGCGAGCTCAGAGATCGGGCGCGAAGGGCCCGCGGTCAGTCGCTCGACGAGTGGCGCCGCTGGCTCGAAGTGATCGCGGTCACGGACCCGGTCGATGGCGCCGAGCGCGATCCTCTCGATCTCGAGCTCGGCCTCGAGAACCTCATGCGCATGGCCGCGCAGTATGACGACGAGGAGGCGGATGCCCGCGCCGCACGCTTCGCCGACGCGCTCGCGCCCACCTTCGCCGAGGCCCGCAGGATCGTGCTGGGAGAAGGCTCGCTTCGCCATCGCGCCGCGGCCATCAACGCGTTCGAGGGCTGCGCTCGATCGATGGCGCTGCGCTTGTGGGGCCCGCTGCTCGCGACCCGGCCTGCTGGGGATCCACTGGAGGAGCCGGATCTGGCCGAGACCTGGAGCATGGTCTCCAAGACCCCCGCCGAGCTGCTCGATCTGGTGAAGGAGCGCAGGCAAGTAGAGGGCGCCGACCTCGAGGTGGACATCCCGCTCGAGGTGCTCGCGATTCGCCTCGGTGGCTACGCGCTCGACGCGTGCGGCCTCGACTCCGATCTCGGCAACGGCATCGGCCCCGTCGCCCACGCCACCTGCCGCTGGCTCCGCAAGCTCGATGGCTTCGTGGACGGGACGCGCATCTTGCCGAGCTCGCTGTCCAACGCGCTCTCGTCACTCTTCTGGCGCCTGGTGGATGTGACCCGAGGATCGGCGCTCGGTGAGCTCGACGACACGGAGTGGCTCGGACCGTTCGCCGCGTGGTGGGGCCTGGTGATCGATCGGCCTCAGCTCTTGATCCAGCTCGCGAACGCGCTGCCGATGATGCGGCGCGACGCGCTGGAGAATTGCTGCGAGCACGCCGAGGCGCTGCGTGAAGCAGTGATGTCCGGTGAGGCCGACGGAGCGTGGGGCCCCAAGGCGTCCGCCGCCTTCGAGCTCTTGCACGCGCACGAGACCGAGCTGGCGCGCGCGAGTGGTGCATTCGCCGCGGCGCTGGCGAACTTCGCGACGGCTGCAGGGCCCAAGCCCAACCTCGAGGCGATATGTCTCGAGCTGGTGCTGGCCGCTGAGCGCCTGCAGTCGTCACTGGCCGATCCGGTCAAAGCGCTGCACCCGGCAGGCGATCGCTCGATGGAGGACTCGCTCTCGCGGCAGCAGACCGAGAACGCGCCTCGGGTCGCGGCGCTCATCGCGCGGGTCATCCGGCGCCGCGAGCTGAGCAAGCTCGACGTGTGGTTCGCGTCGCTCGGACCCGTCACCTCGGCCTTGGTCGAGGCCGCCGTCAAAGGCGCGTGCAAGCGCTCGCCGCCCCCGCCCCCGCCGTCGCGTAGGCCCGAGCCGAAGATCATCGAGGGCTACGAGCTCATCAAGCCCATCGGCGAGGGCGGCATCGGCTCGGTGTGGCAGGTGCGTAAACCCGGCGCCGATCGCCTCTTCGTGCTCAAGATCCCCAAGGCCGAAGCGCTGGCCCAGGCGAGCGACACCGAGCGCGAGGGGATCCTCGCGTCCTTCGTCGAGGAGGCCAAGGCGCTCGCTGGCCTCTACCACCCCAACGTCGCCAACATCATCGATCGCGGGGTAGCAGGCGCGTACCCGTTCTTGGTGCTCGAGCTCCTGATCGGCGCCGATCTGAAGCAGTATTCCAGCGCGAAGCTGATGTCGCTCTTCGAGCTGCGGCAGGTGATCCCCGAGTCGTGCGCGGGCCTCGCCGCGCTGCACGGCGCGGGTCTAGTGCATCGGGACATCAAGCCCGCGAACCTCTGGCTGCGGTTGCCTTTGTCGGGCAGCGAGCGCTTCGATCCGAGCAGGCACCGTGATCCCGCCCGAGCCCAGCCGCTCGCAACCGTCGTGATCGATTTTGGGATGGTGCGCGCCATCAAGGTCCCGCAGGACTCGGCCGGTCGCTTCGTCGCGGGCACGCCGGGCTACATCGCGCCGGAGCAGGTGCTCGATCCGGTCGAGCTCGATCCGCGCAGCGACGTCTACGCGCTGGCGGGCACGATCTACAACGTCACCACGGGGCGCACGTTCTTCGACGACGTGGACAACCCGCGCGATCGCATCATCGCCCACATGAACCGCGATCCCTGGGAGGACGCCGAGCGCCTGAGGCCCTACCCCGCGTCGCTGCAGAAAGTGCTGCGCGCGGCCACGGCGAGGGACTGCAAGGATCGTCCCAATCCATTGGAGTTCGGGCGCGAATTCGCGGCCGCGATCTGAGCGAGCTCGGGTGCAACGGCGGCGTGACGCGGACGAAGCCTTTCCGCGGCTGGCGCCGACCGACGCGCACGCCGTGCCATGGAGCGCGCCATGTCACGCATCTACCTCACCGCTCTCCTCGGGCTTTCCCTCTGCGCTTGGTCACCGATGGCATCGATGACGTGGGTCTGGTCGTGCGGCTGCCCGACGCGATCATCACGGCGCTCGACGTGCGGGTGGGCTGCGAGCTCACCATCGGCCCGAGCCCGCTCTGGCGCTTGGACGCCACCGCGCAGGTGATGGGCTACGACGAGGCGGACGTGACCGTGGTGAGCTGCCCGCCGGTGCCGGTGGTGGCCGAGGGCGCGGTGGCCTTCACCGAGATCGCCTTCACCTTCGCGGGCAGCGACGATGACCTCGAGTACGTCGAGCTGCTCAACACGACCGGCGCCGCGGTCGATCTCGCGGGCTGCGTGCTCACCGACGCAGGGAGCAGCGTGAGACGTTGAGCAGCCTGACGATCGCGGCCGGCGATCGCGCGGTGGTCGGCGGGACGCTCTCGGAGTCGATGGCGGACGCGGTGCTCCCGGCCGGCTTCGGCTTGGGAGGCGACGACGCGATCACCCTCACCTGCGGGGCGGTGGTCGTGGACATGGTCGACTGGGGCGCGGCGCCCTTCCCCGCGGGCACCGACGACATCGCGATGCAGCTCTCGCCCACCACCAGCACCGCGACTGCGAACGACGACGGCGCCAACTGGTGCCTGCACGGTCGCCACCAACGATCTCATCGTGGTGCACGCCGACGGCACCGACACCGCGTGCAACGGTGGCGGGACCATCCCCGTGGGAGAGACCAGCTCGCAAAGCGAGTTCCCCGCGGCGTCGATCTCGAGCAACTTCGACGGCGCCTTCGATTTCTACAGCACCGGGGGCGGTCTCACCGCCTCGACGAGCGTGGTCACGGTGCTCGATCCCACGAGCGTCATCATCGACGCGGTGCTCCTGGCGAACGACGGCCTGGTGGGCACCGTGGCCTCCACGCAGACGGCCGCCGCATTGGTGGTCTCGGACGCGGGCGAGTGGACCACCACGGCCGGCACCGTCCCCGCCGGCGGCTTCGTCGACGCCGAGTTCCGCGCCAACGCAGTACTCGATCTCGACGCGACGGACACCACCCGGACCGGCGAGTCGATCCGCCGCACCGACGACGCCGACACCGACCACATGGGCGGCTGGGCCCAGGGCGCGAGCAGCTTCGGCGCGCTCAACGCGGGCCAGACCGCGCTCTGATCGCCATCACCGCGAGAGCACGATCTCGAGGTGTGGGGTGGTGGGCGCCGGGGCGCCGGCGCGCGAGCAGATGCGCGAGCGGCTGGGACCTCGGATGGCCACGAGGCCTCGGGCGCGCGCGGCGCGTCGAGCCCAGAGCGCGCGGTCCTCGGCGCCTTCTGGATGACCTATCACCTCGAGGAAGAGGCTGCCGTCCCCGCGCATGGCGGCGACGATGGCCTCGAGCTGCGCCCGATCGACGTCGCTCTCGATCGCGCGGTCGCCCTCGAAGGTGACCCGAAGTCGAGCCGTGGCGATCCCCCCGAGATCGACGGCGACCCGACGGGCCCCACGCTCGCGAGGAGGTTCGTCTGCAGGCGAGTCCACGGTACCGTCGGCAGCGCGCGTCTCGGCAGCGCGCGTCTCGGCAGCGCGCGCCTCCAGAGCCCGCGCCTCCAGAGCCCGCGCCTCCGCAGCGCGCATCTCGTCTGCGGCGCGCGCTTCTGCGGGATGCGCGGCCGTGTCGGCCTCGCCAGCAGCGGGCCGCTCCGTGGCTGGGCTCGGCTCGCCATCGACGAGCCTCGGATCGGATCGATCGAGGGTGAGCGCGTCGTGGGCCCGACGCTCGCGCGCCGCGTACGCCGCCTCCAGACGGGTGCAGTGGCGACCGCAGGCGCGCTCGCTGAGGGCCGCGCGCTCCAGTGCGAGCGCCAAGGGCCGGACGAATGGGGCCGTGCCCTCGCGTTCGGAGACCCCGATCCAGAACGGGCTCGCAGCGATCGAGGCGACCCGCAGGCGTCCTTCCTCGGGCACCAGGCGCACGGTGGCCAGCCAGGACTCGCGCACCGAGGGCTCGGCGCTGAACACGTCGTCGTCGGTGGTGTTCATCACCGCGACCAGGTTGCCCAGCGACCAGATCACAGGCACCTCGCGGCCCTCGTCGCTGCGCACGATCGAGCTCGACTCGGGCAAGTGGGTGCCGTGGCAGAAGATCAGATCGGCGCCCGCGTTCGCCGCGATGCGCGCGAGCCTCAGCATGCGTGGGCTGGGGACGTGCTCTCGGCCCTCGCCCCAGTGAAAAGCCACCGCGACCAACGACGCACCTTCCCGGGCTGCGCTCACCTCGCGAGACAAGCGATCGGCGTCCAAGATTGCGATGCGCGGTGAGGCGGCCTCCTCGTCGCGCACCCGCCAGTTGGTGCCTTCGCTGACGGCCAGAAACGCGACGCGGTGACCGGCCAGCGTGAATGTCCGTGCCGCGTGGGGATGATCGCCTGCACCGATCGCGACCAGACCCTGATCCTCGATGGCCCCCAACGTCTCGCTCAGCCCAGCGACGCCCTGATCGTAGGCGTGGTTGTTGGCGAGCGTGACCGCATCGACGCCCGCTTCCGCGATCGCCGAGAGGAACGCGCGCGGCGCGGCGAAGCGCGGGGGATCGCCCTCGGTCGAGTGCAGGGTACGGGTGGCGACTGGGCTCTCCAGATTCACCACCGCGAGCGACGCGCTGCTGAGCACCGGCCGCAGATCCTCGAAGATGGGCGCGTACGAGCTAGCGTCCTCGCGCGGGCGATCGGTGCGCCGAAGGGCGTACTCGATCGGGGCATCGAAGATCACGTCGCCCCCCAGCACCAACGTGAGCGGCGCCTGCGCCCCTCCCCGCATGGACAGCCCGCCACTCACCAGCGCGGCCATCCCCAGCATGAGTCCAGCCCAGCCGCGCGTTGCGATGCGGGCACCGCGAGGCGCGGCGAAGCTCATGTCCCGTCGAGCTCGTCGCCGACGGAGGTCCGTCCCTCTTCGGATCCGGGATCGGGCCCGGGCTCGACGTCCGATGGTGCGTCCGATTCGGGCTCGCTCTCCGTGCTCGGCGCGTCGACGCTCGCCGTCTCGATGGACTCGATGCTGGCGCGCAGCGACTCGGGGACCCGGCTGGGTTCGGCGTAGATCACGATCTGCTGACCCAGCCGCAAGGTCGAGTCACGCCCGATCAAGTTGATGCGGCAGAGGGAACCCACGCTGATCCCGAAACGCGCGCCGATGGTGCTCAGGGTGTCGCCGGGCTCGACCACGTAGCGGAAGCGCACCCGCCCCTCGCTCGCGAGGTGGTACGCGAAGAACGCGTCGCTGCCGACCACCATCACCCGCACTTGCTCGGGGGTCAGCACTACCGCGCGCGCCAGATCCACGCTGCTCGGCACAAAGAGCTGCAAGAAGAGGCCGTCCTGCACTTCGGCGTGCACATCGATACGGTTCCAACGATCGATGTCCTCCACCGTCACTCGGAAGAAGCGCGCGATGGCGCCCAGGTCTTCGCCGCGATGGCAGCGATAGAACACCTGCCGACGATCGGGGTAGCTGAAGCTGGCGTCGCGCACCCCGACGACGGGGCGCTCGGCCTCTCGATCCTCGACCGGCGCGACCGCGGGGACCATCAAGGTGAAGCCCGCGTCGATGTCGCCATCGGGCAGCTCGTTGAGCTCACGCAAGCTGCGCTCCGTGGTACGAAAGCGGGTCGCGAGATCGCTCAATCGCTCACCGAAGCGCACCGAGTACGCCACGCTCGCCTCACTCCTGCGGGTCCGCGACCAGCGCTCGGAGAAGCGCGCGGCGCTGCCCTCGGGGATCCGTACCGTGACCGCGTCGGCGCCGGGCGGTACCCGATCGCGACGCAGCGCAGGGTTCAAGTTGCGCAGCTCGCTCGCCGTCGTGCCGGCCGCGCGCGCGATCACCGAGAGCGCAGTGCCGCCTGGTACCTCGACCGTATCAGCGTGCATGCCGGGCTCGAACGTCACCTCGCCGAGACCGAAGCGCTCGAGGTTTCGACCCACCAGCGCGCACGCCATGATCTTGGCGACGTAGAGGGTGGTCTCGAAGGGGAGCGCCGCCTCGAGGTGGGTGAGCTCCCAGTAGTCGTTGGTGTCGTACTTGCGCATGGCCCGGAGCAGCGCGCCGTAGCCCATATTGTAGGCCGCGAGCGCGAGCTCCCAGGATCCGAAGCGCTCGTGCAGGGCCCGCAGGTAGCGTGCGGCGGCGCGGGTCGAGGCCTCGGGATCGCGACGCAGATCGACCCAGTGACTCTGGGTCAGACCGAACTCGGCGCCCGTCGCGCTCACGAACTGCCACGGTCCGACAGCGCCCGCGCCCGAGCGCGCGTCCGTGGTGAAGCCGCTCTCGACCATGGCGACGTAGAGCAGGTCCTCGGGCAACCCCTCAGCCCGCAGCGCCCCGCGGATCATGTCGCCCCAGCGCTCACGCCGGGCCATCCAACCGCGGATGAGCTCGTGACCTCGGGGATCGTCCCGGAAGAGCTCGAGGTAGCGGACGACCCGATCGTCCCAGCGCACGGGTACGTCGGGGAGGTTGAGCCCGCTCAGCCACGTCAGATCGCGGGCCTCGCCGCTGGCGCCGCGCTCGATAGCGGCCACGGGCGCGTCCGATGACAGCGAGTCGGGGACGGTTCCGTCGGCAGGGCGGGGAGCGCCTTCGGGAGAGAGCACCACCCGCGCTTCGGGCCCGAAGATCTCCAGCTCGGCGAGCCGGAGCACCCGCAGCTCCGGGGACTCCTCACCCTCATCGGATGCACCTTCGTACGAGCTGCCCTCCTGCGCCGTGACCGGGGCGGGGAGGAGCGAGGTGCTCAGGGCGAGCGCCAGAAGGACACGGAGCGGCATGACGAACGAATGCTAGCTGGGCGCCTCGACGGAACGCGAAAACGCGACGGGTCTCCCTGCCGCGCCTTTTCGAGACGCCCGTGTTGCGCGCCTTACTCGGCGGCTTCGGCTTCAGCAGCGGGCGCCTCGGGGCTCGGCGCGGCAGCCGCGCTCGCGGGAGCCGTCGGCCCATGCACCGCAGGGCTCACGTGCTCGAGGGGCGAGTAGTACCAGGCGAGACCAAAGAGCAGAGGGATGATCGCCGCGAAGAGCACGATCATCGAGATGATGAAGGGGGGCCCGTCCTCGGGGACGACGCGGGTGACTTTGGGTGCAGCTGTCGTGGCCATGATCGATCCTCAGCGCTGGATGTCGAAGGCGTAGCCGATGGCCAGCCCGATGTAGAGGCGGGTGGGGTGCGAGCCGGCCGAGGTATCGCAGTCCCCGCTCCCGTCGACGAAGCGGCAGGAGTCGGCGGTGTCGATCACGTCGGTCTCGACGCCCGCGAAGATCCGCCCCGTGATCCCCTCGTCCCAGCGGTACTCGAGGCCGAGCGAGGCGTCGATGAACGCGGTGAACGCCCAGTAACGGTGCTGAGGTTGCAGGCCGGCCGACTCCCAGTCGAGGGGCCCGCCCGCGACGCCGAGGCGCACCACGAACGCGAGGTGGTCCTGCGGAGCGACCAAGCTGAGACCACCCGCGATGCGCACGCCGTCGCGGCTCACGCCCGCGCCTGCGTCGATCACCAGAAAATCGATCGGCGCGAGGCGCACGCTGCCACCGATCAAGCCGTAGGGCGTGTCGAGACCGCCGATGAGCTCCACGGAGACCAAGCGGTTGTAGGGGCTCGGAGGCGTAGATACCTCGGGCTCGGGATCGTCGGACACCTCCGGCTCGGGATCGGCAAACGCCACACCGGGAGCGAACGCTCCGGTGGCGACGGGGAGTGCGAGAAGCGCGAGCAAGAGCGCACGAAAGAGGTGTGAGCGAGCCATAGGGGCGCCTACTGTCTGCGATGGTGCCCCGTCGTGCAAGCGCTCAATCCGCACGCCGTGAGCCCGCGCGCGCGCGCTCGAATGAGCCTTCCGAATGACGCTAGAGGACGTCTGCGAGGGGTGTGCAGCCCATGACGCACCCGAGGTGCACTTCCCCAGCGATCTCGGTGCCCCACGATGCGAGCGACCCCCCGATCGTGCGCGGAATGACGCGGACCAAGGGCGCGAAGTGGGTGACCGTGCGGCGGCTGACGCGGTTCGGCACCGATCAGAAAGATGCTCAGGGCAAGTTGGCTATGGCCGCCAGGACCTCATCGACGTGCACCCCGGGGTCGACGTTGGGCCAGAGCTGAGCGATGTGACCCTCGGCATCGATCAAGAACGAGCGGCGCTCCGCGAAACCTCCCATGCGCACCGGCACACCGTACGCATCGGCCGCGACATGATCGGGATCGGACAGGAGATCGAAGGGCAGCTCGTGCTCGTCGTGGAAGCGCTGATGCGAGATCACGTCGTCGGTCGAGACCCCGAGCACCACGGTGCCCGTCGCCTGCAAGCGGTCCCACGCATCGCGGAACGCGCAGGCTTCAGTGGTGCAGCCGGGGGTCGCGTCGCGAGGATAGAAATAGAGCACCACGGGGTGACCCCGGTACTCGGTCAGGGTCCGGACCCGGCCGGTCTGATCTTGGAGCAACAGATCGGGCGCCGGATCACCGACCGACAAGCCCGCGCTGGCGGCGGACTCGCTGCGCGCGCTCGAGGAGCCCGAACCGCACGCGGACAGGAGTGACAGAGCAATAAGAAAGCCCAGGGTGCGCATCGCGCGACTCTGGGGCCCGACCGCGCGCCGCGCTAGCGGAGAGGTCCGTCGACGGACGTGTCGATCGCCGAGGTGAGAGGATCCATTCGGGGGGCTCGCGCCATGTAGACTCGGTGAAATGCGCACCGCGAGATTCGGCACGACGAACGATTCGTTACCAGTGATGGGCCTGGGCGGGATGCCCATGTCGATCCAAGGCAGGCCCGACGAAGCGCAGAGCCTGCGCACGATAGCCGCCGCCTTGGACGCAGGGATGCGCCTCATCGACACCGCGGATGTGTACTGCCTCGACCAGCACGACATCGGACACAACGAGCGGGTGATCGCCAAGGGCGTGAAGGCCTCACCCCACCGCGCCGACGTGCGCATCGCCACCAAAGGCGGGCTGCTCCGGCCCGACGGCGCCTGGACGAGCGACGCCTCGCCGGCTCACCTGAAGAAGGCGTGTGACGCGAGCCTGAAGGCGCTCGGTGTCGACCGCATCTGGCTCTACCAGCTGCACGCGCCAGACGGCCGAGTGCCGCTGCTCGACTCGGTGGCGGCGCTGAAGGCGCTGAAGGACGAGGGGAAGATAGAGCACGTCGGGCTCTCCAACGTGACCTCCGCGCAGCTCGACGAGGCGCGCGCTGTCGTTCCGATCGCGAGCGTGCAGAACCGCTGCAACCTCGAGGATCGACGTTCGATCGAAGGCCAGGACTGCGTCCTTGCGCGCTGCGAGGCGCACGGCATCGCGTTCTTGCCGTACTCACCGGTCGGCGGCGGCCGAGGTCGCGCGCGCCTCACCGAACGCACGGACGTGAAGCGCATAGCTGCCAAGCACGGCGTCTCCGCCTACGAGATCTTGCTCGCATGGCTCCTGGCCCAGAGCCCCGCGATGTTTCCCATCCCAGGCGCCAGCCGCCCCGAGAGCGCGATCTCCAGCGTACACGCCGCCTCGATCACGCTCGACGAAGGCGACCTCGCAGCGCTGGCCTGATCGTCATATCTCGAAGTCGATGTCGATCTTGCTGCCGACGCGGAGGCGCGGGGACTCGAGGGCGACCTTGGTGCCGGGGGCGACGCTCTTGGTCAGGAAGACACCGCCGCCGATGACCGACCCCTTGCCGATCACGGTGTCGCCACCGAGCACGGTGGCGTTGGCGTAGATGGTGACGTCGTCCTCGACGGTGGGGTGCCGCTTGGTGTTGCGGATGAGGTTGCCCACTGCGTCCTTGGGCATCGAGAGCGCGCCGAGGGTCACGCCCTGGTAGAGCTTGACCCGCGCGCCGATGATCGCGGTTGCGCCCACCACCACGCCGGTCGCGTGATCGATGAAGAAGCGATCGCCGATGGTGGCGCCCGGGTGGATGTCGCAGCCGGTCTGGGTGTGGGCGTGCTCGCTCAGGATGCGGGGCATCAAGGGCACCCCGAGGTGATGCAGTTCGTGGGCGATCCGGTGCACCGTCACCGCGTAGAGGCCCGGGTACGAGAGCAAGATCTCGTCGAGGCTGGTGGCAGCAGGATCGCCATCCACCGCCGCCTGCACGTCGAGCAAGAGGCGCGCGCGGATCGCGGGCAGACGCTGAAGCAACGTCGCCGCCACCTCGCGTCCGTGCTCGCGGCAGCGGGGCACATCGAGGTCGACGGTCTCGTCCTGGTAGCAGAGGCAGCGCTCGATCTGGCTCTCGAGGGTGGTCCGCAGCGCGCTCACCGACTCGCTCACGTGCGCATCGAGGTCCTCGCGTCGCAGATCGAGCTGACCGAAGTAGCCCGGATAGAGCAGCGGCAAGAGCTGCTCCAGCGCCACCAAGATCCCTGCGCGCGAGGGCATGAAAGCGCGGCTCAGCTGCTGGCCCCGGGGATCGCCGCGGTAGCTCTCGAGGAGGACCCGGGCGATCGCCTCGTCCGGTGACGCGCCCCGACCCGCGCCGTCGCTCACGACGCCTTCATGGCCGCGACCTCGTCGAAGAGGCCCTCGAAGAGCGCGCTGGTGAGGTAGCGCTCGCCCGCGTCGGGGAGCACCACGACGATGGTCTTGCCTGCCCACTTGGGATCGTTCGCCAGCCGTGTGGCGGCCACCGTCGCGGCGCCGCAGCTGATGCCGCAGAGGATCCCTTCCTCCTTGGCGAGGCGTCGCGCCATCGCGATGGACTCGTCGTTCGTCACCTGCTCCACCTGATCCACAAAGGTCAGATCGAGGTTCTTGGGGATGAAGCCGGCGCCGAGGCCTTGGATCTTGTGAGGCCCCGGTTGCAGCGGCTCGCCCGCGCGGGTCTGGGTGATGACGGGGGAGTGGGTCGGCTCTACCGCGACGGTGTGCAGGGCCTTGAGCTTGCCCTTCTCGAAGAAGCGCGAGACGCCCGTGAGGGTGCCGCCGGTGCCGACGCCGGAGACGAACACGTCTACCTCGCCGCCGGTGTCCTCCCAGATCTCGAGGCCCGTGGTCTTCTCGTGGATGGCTGGGTTCGCGGGGTTCTCGAACTGGCGCATCAGCACGTACTTCTCGGGCTCGCTCTCCGCGAGCGCCTCCGCCTGCGCGATAGCTCCCTTCATGCCCTGCGCGCCGGGGGTGAGGATGAGCTTGGCGCCGAAGGCGATCAGCACCTTCCTTCGCTCGATGCTCATGGTCTCGGGCATGGTGAGCACGCACTGGTAGCCCCGTGCCGCCGCCGCGAACGCCAAGGCGATGCCGGTATTGCCGCTGGTGGCCTCCACGATGGACTGGCCCGGTTTCAGAGCGCCACGCTCTTCGGCGTCCCACACCATCGCGGCGCCGATGCGGCACTTCACGGAGTAGGCGGGGTTCCGGCCCTCGATCTTCGCGAGGACGGTGGCGTTGGCCCCGTCGGTGACGCGGTTCAGGCGAACCAGGGGAGTGCGCCCGATCGAGCGCGAGTTGTCTTCGAACACGTTGGGATAGCGGGTCATGGGGGGCGCAGCCTACCACGCAGATCGGAGCCGTCTCGCGCCGCGAGATGACCGATGGAACGACGTTCACGACATTCGTGGTACATCGCTCGCCGTGGACGAGGCCCATCGTTTCCTCGAGATGATCCGGCGCGAGATGAAGGCCTCCGATGCCCGCATCGAGCTTGGCCTGATGCCGCCCGCGAATGTGTTCGCCTCGGTCGAGATAGGTCACGGCGCCTTCTTGGTCGTGCACTTCGATGGGACGAGCACCACCGACGTGGGTGCCTCGCGGGAGAAGCTGAGCGGGCTGCTCGCCGCGTTCCGCGAGGCCGCCGAGGAGGCCGCGAGCGCGCTGAGCGCTCCCTTGGGGACGATCCCACTGGGTGCGACCCGGAGCTCGCATCCGCCATCGCACCATCCACTGTCGCACAGCAGCAACGCCGAGACCGCGCTCACCGAGGCCCTGCAGGCGCTGCAGGCGTTGGCCAAGGCAGAGATCGCGCTGGTGATCGACGACACCTCCCCCGAGATCTGGGGCAGCTCCGATCCCGAGCTGCTCTACCACTCGACCGATGACGCGATGGCGAGCGCCCGCCTCGAGGCGCGGTTGATCGAACGCGATGGCGCGCTCCTGCCGCTCTTGAAGCTGCCCGCGCCCGAGCGTCGGGCCCGCCTCACCCAGCTGACGACGGAGCTCTCCGCGAGCGAAGTGAGTTCGCTGTTGCGACAGCTCGAGCGGGTGGAGCACGTGACCGAGGACATCGAGCCCGCCCGCTGGCGGCGGGTGGCCCACGCGATCGCCGAAGCCCGAGGCGTCCTGCCTGAGGCCCTGCGCGGCGATGACATGCACGTGCATCTCAAGCCCTTCGCGGGGATCTACCGGGCCATCTTGGTGTACGGGTCCGCGTTCTCGGAGCTGCACGCCGAAGGCGCGCTCGTGCGGGCCCTGCCCTTCATCGAGAAGCTGGTGACCTCGCTCCCTCCGCGTGACCCTGCCTCGGGCGGCGCGAAGGTCGCCGTGCTCCGCCGCCTTCGCCGGGTGTGATCTCGTTCGCTGGAAGGGCCCGTGGCGACACCGTGTCGTCACATGGCAGACCCGTCGAACATCGAACCGCCCCTTGTCCGAAACTCCCCTTGCTGCGCATCTCCGCCGACGGGTCGCTCGATGTGGGGGCAGCTCGCATCTCTCAAGAAGGAGTTGTGATGACTATTGGGACGCACGCACGTGGTGACGAACCAGGCTGGAACCATGGGTTGGGCGTCGGTCGCGATCACACGCGCCGCAACATCTGCCCAGGAGTTCACCTGGGCTGGGGTCACCTCGACCACTTTCCCCGCATGGCCCGTCGCTTCCACCGTCGCGGGACGGCGAGAGCCCGACCTCGTGCATCTCCCGGTGGGACGACTTCACCGGCGATACTTGGCGGCTGGGGGTGACTCTCCGGCTCTTTGGGCCCGACGGGTTCCGAGATACGAGGAGGGCGGATTCCTCAGGTTCAGCGCATACCGAGGGCCCATCCTGCCGCCCCCCGACGGCACCTGCTGGATCCCCGGATGCAACGGGCGACGCGACGCCCCGGTCTCCTTCCATACCGAATGAAGGGCTGTGAGTTCGAGCGAGCGACGCTCATCAGCGACCGAATATGACTGCCACCGACGGGTGACCAAGCCGCGCGTGACGCGTCAGCTGGCGGGCTCTTGGCCTGCCCGCACTCCGATCAAGAACGGGATCGCCGCGAGCGCCGTGCTCAGCGCGGCCACCAAGAAGGGTGCGCCCACCATCCGGAAGGGGGCGTTGTCGTGGGTGAAATAGAAGAGCGTCTGGGTCATCACCAGCGGGCTCAAGATCGTCGCGACCGACTGCACACTCGAGATGGCACCCGAGAGCTCGCCTTGGGAGGTGACCCCGACGCGGCTCGATGCGATGGCGTTGATCGCGGGCGGCGCCATCCCGCTGAGCGCGCCCACGCAGATGATGCAGTAGACCATCCAACCCTCGGTCGCGAACGCATAGAGGGTCAGTGCGCACGTGCCGCTCACCATCCCGATGAGCGCGGTCTTGGTGGGTCCGAACCGGTCCAAGAAGCGCCCGATGAGGCCGCCCTGCACCACCGCGGACGACACCCCGACTGCGCCGAGCGACAGACCGGTCTCGCGCGGGGTCCATCCGAATTGGAGCTCGGTATAGAACGCCCACACCACGGGGAAGAGCATCTGACTGAACTGAAGCAGTCCCGCGGTGAGGATCAGATAGCTCACGTGGGGGAGCTTCTTGAAGTGGCGAAACGCGCCCAGCGGATTGGCGCGACGAATGTCGAACGCGCGGCGGTTCTCCGGCGCCAAGGACTCGGGCAGCACGAACACACCGTAGAGGAAGTTCACCCCCGAGAGGCCCGCCGCCACGAAGAAGGGCATACGAGCGCTGTACTCCCCGAGCAGACCCCCCAGCACCGGGCCGAGGATGAAGCCCACCCCGAACGCGGCGCCGATCATCCCGAACGCCCGCCCGCGATCTTTGGGATCGGTGGTGTCGGCGATGTACGCCGAGGCGGTCGACATCGTGGCGCCGGCGATCCCCGACAGCACCCGTCCGAGGAAGAGCACCCACAGCGAGGTCGCCAATCCCATCAACAGAAAGTTGCTCCCGAGCGCCAGCATCGCGACGAGGAGCACCGGGCGCCGACCGTAGCGATCGGAGAGATTCCCCAGCACCGGGCCGGCCAAGAAGTTCAGCACCGCGTAGACCGCCGACAGGTAGCCGCCCCAGGGCGCGGCCTCTTCGAGGGGCAAGTGTGCCAGCTCGGCGATCAACGTCGGGGTCACCGGCATCACCAGGCCAAAGCCGATCATGTCGATCATCACCGTCACGAGGACGAACATGAACGCGTTTCGTCCGGGAGCGCGGGGCGCCATGGGGCCCGCTCCTAGCCCCTGCGGTGGGTCCGGTCGAGCGTGTGGCCCGAGCCCGAACACTTCGTCACGGGGCGCCGTGGATCCATGCACACCAATACCCCCGCGCGGCCAGTGGTAGCCTTCGCCCCGTGAAGTCTCGCATCGCTCGACGCGCTCGGTCGCGCCGCCTCCTCCTCGATGCGCGGGGCTTGAGCACCGTCGAGTACGTGATCTTGCTGGCGCTCATGGCGGTTGTGGGCTTCGTCGTCTGGCAGATGCTCGGACGCCACGCGAACGAACGGAACCGTGGCGCCAGCACCGTGGTGAACGGGTTGGCCACCCACTCCAGTGAAGAAGATCACGGGAGCGGAGGCCGGTCGGGGAGCGGCGGTGCTGGAGGCAGCGTGCACGACGTCGATGGTCGTGGCGGCGACTCGTCCCTTCACGACATCGCCCCCGTCGAGGAAGCGGCCTCGGACGGTGGTCTCTGGAGATGGGGTCTGCTCGCGGGCGTGTTGTTCGGCGGGATGATGCTCTGGCTCGCCAAAGAGAAATCCGGGTAGGCCTCTCCTCGCCTCGCTTCGTAAAGACGGCGAGATGATCTTGCGAGCGACCATCGCCCCCGTGCATCATCGCCACGCTTTACCTTCCTTCGTTCGCACCTAGCTAGAGGTCCCCCATGCTGTTCCCCTCTCGTTCGATCTTCCTCCTCTCGGCGCTGGTCCTGAGCGCCGTCGTTGCGGGGTGTACGGTCCGCGGCACCGACCGAGACACCGGTGGTGGCGGAGGTGGAGACACGGGCGGTGGAGGTCGCGTCGATGGTGGGGGCTTCAACCCCGAGGCGGGCCCGGTGAACCCCTGCTCCCCCGGCTGCGGCCCGATGGAGCTCTGCGG
>Ga0105047_10001999_pt1 | contig 36553 bp, 31 predicted proteins | sample MAT04_FD_78384 | JGI IMG/M metagenome (GOLD analysis project Ga0105047, IMG submission 78384) | Freshwater microbial communities from Lake Fryxell liftoff mats and glacier meltwater in Antarctica - MAT-04 (megahit assembly) | ecosystem: Environmental > Aquatic > Freshwater > Ice > Liftoff... | reverse complement strand
GGCGTGGCCCGCCGCGGACAAGGACGCCCAGATCCGGGACGCCGTCGGGCGCCTCACGGAGATCGCGGACCAGATCCGGGCCGCGGGCATCCCGGTGGACATCGTCAGCTCCGGTGGATCAGGCAGTTATATGGTCACCGCGACCATCCCCGGCGTCACCGAGCTCCAGGCCGGCGGTGCCTGCCTCATGGATCGCTTCTACGCAGAGCAGTGCCACATGGCGGAGCTAGGCTTCGAGTTCGCGCTGACCATCCTGACCACGGTGGCAGGCCGCCCGGCCCACGCTCCCGAGCGCGCGATCCTCGACGGCGGCTTCAAGACGATGTCCGACGGCATGGCCAAGCCGCTGCCCATCGACCTGCCGGACACGGAGGTCGTCTACCTCTCCGCCGAGCACATGAACCTGCGCGTGGGCCCCGACGCGCCGCCCGTGCGGATCGGTGACAAGGTCCGCTTCCTGCCCGAGTACACGGACACGACCACGTTCCGCCACGACGCGTTCGTGGCCGTCCGGGGTGGCGTCGTGGAACGCGTCATCCCGCTGGCCGCCCGCGGCCGCCTCACCTAGGACGGGGTCATGGATCTGCAGCTGATCATCGCCGGCGGCGACGTCATCGACGGGTCGGCCGGCGCGCTGCCCGTGCGCGCGGACGTGGGCATCGCGGACGGCCGCATCGTGGCCATCGGCGACCTGGCCGGCCACGCCGCGCCGGAGCGCATCGACGCCACCGGCCGGGTCGTGACGCCGGGCTTCATCGACGCCCACGTCCACTCGGAGCTGGCGCTGCTCCAGGGAGACGATGTCGACCGATTCGGGTCGCTCATCCAGGGTGTCACGTCGCACGCGACGGGCGCCGACGGCTTCGGCTGGCTGCCCACCGCGCCCGGCCAGGACGCGTCCTCGCTGTGGCGCTCGACCGCCTTCGCGTACGGCTCGCGGGACCATGTGCCCGCGGGACCCACGGCCGCCGACTACCTGCGCGCGTTCGAGGGCGAGACGCCCGTCAACCTCATCCCCTTCGCGCCCCACCAGTCCATCCGGTTCGCGGCCAAGGGCTGGGCGCCCGGCCCCGCGACCGTCCAGGAGCACGCCGTCCAGGTGGCCGCGCTCCGTCAGTGGCTGGACGCGGGGGCCTTCGGGCTCGCCACGGGCCTCGACTACCAGCCCGCCGCCAGCACCCGCACGGACGAGATCGTGGCGCTCGCACGGCTCGTGGCGGAGACCGGCGGCGTGTACGCGCCGCATCAGCGCTACGCGCAGGTCGGGCGGGAGCAGGCGTACGTGGAGTCCATCGAGATCGGCCGGCAGGCGGGCCTGCCCGTGACCATCGCCCACGAGACCATCGACGAGGTCAGCCTGCCGCTCATCGATGCTGCGCGCGCCGAGGGCGTGGACGTGAGCATCGACTGGTACTGCTATCCCGCCGGCTGCACCCACCTGCTGGCGATGCTCCAGCCGGAGGACTACGAGGGCGGCACGGACGGCGCCCTGGAGCGCATCAAGGATCCAACCGAGCGGACGCGCATCGCGGCGTCACTCGAGCGTGCCCTGCTCCACCCGGAGACCAGCGAGGCGTTCGACGGCTCGGAGCTCCGGTCCCGCGGCTACTTCTCCGCCACGCGCACCGGGCAGCACATCGGCCGGGCCATCCCGGAGATCGCGGCGGACCTGGGCCTGCCCGTGGGCGAGACCGCCGTGCGCCTGATGGAGCAGGAGCTGCCGGACGCGGTGATGGTCTACCGACGCGGCGTGACGACGGAGGACTTCGACGCCCAGGTCCGGCGCACCATCACGCACCCCGCCTGGACGCTCACGAGCGACGGCCTCTACCACGGGCCGCTGCCCCATCCGCGCGGCTATGGCACGTACGTCCGGTTCCTGCGTTACGCGGTCCGGGAGCTCGCGGCGCTGAGCCTCGGCGACGCGGTGCACAAGATGAGCGGTGGCGTGGCGGACCGGCTCCGGATGGCCGACCGCGGACACGTCCGGGAGGGCCTCGCCGCGGATCTCGTGGTGCTCGATCCGGCCACGGTCTCGGAGGCCAACGACTGGGATGACCCGCGCGTGCCGCCCGTGGGCATCGACCACGTGCTGGTCAACGGCACGGTCGTGGTACGGCACGGTCGCGCCACGGGGATGCTCGCCGGAAGGGTCCTGCGGAGGGCCTGATCACAGATCCCATGGCCCGGGATCGGTACCCGGGCTGCTCCAAGGGTGCTAGGCTTCCCTGCCCGGGACCCAGTGGTCGGTCCCGCCTGGGGCCCACAACAGGAGGAATGGCATGCGGATGCGCAGGCTTGGCGTACTCGTCGCGACGATGATGCTGGCGACGCTCACGGCGGGGGCGGCCAGCGCCCAGGACGGCTCGGTGCTGCGCGTCGCGCGGCTGGCCGATCACTTCAACTTCTTCCACCCGGTGCAGTTCCAGACCGGGAATCAGTTCCAGTGGTGGAACGCGGTCTTCAACACGCTCATCAAGGTGGAATCGGACTCCAAGACCGTCGTGTCGGACCTCGCCGACACGTGGGAGGTCTCGGAGGACGGGACCCAGTACACGTTCAACCTGAACCCCGACGCCACGTGGCATGACGGCACGCCGTTCACCGCGGACGACGTGGTGTTCACCATCAACTGGTTCGCCAACAACTCCACGCTGGACTCGACGGGTGCGCTGGCCCCGGTCTACAAGGGCTTCCAGCCCAAGTGGGGCGCCATCGCCGGCGTCGCCGATGCGGTGGGCACCCTGGATGCGGATGGCGTCACCATCACACCCGGCACTGCGGCGGTCAGCGGCGTGGAGAAGGTGGACGATCACACCGTCACCATCACGCTGGACGCGGTCAACGCCGAGTTCCTCACGGGTCTGGCGGACATGTCGAACGTCATCCTGCCCGCGCACATCCTCGCGGACGCCACCGCGGCGGACATCGAGACCGTGCCCTTCACGGTCGGCACGCCCGGCGTCACGGTCGGCACCGGTCCCTACAAGCTGACCGCGTTCACGCCCGACCAGACGGTCGAGCTGGAGGCGAACGCCGACTACTTCAAGGGCGCTCCCAGCATCGATCGCATCGTGTTCAAGCTGTTCGCGGATCCGACGCAGGCGATCGCGCAGCTCGAGTCGGGTGACCTGGACCTCGCGTTCCGCGTTCCCCCGGCGGAGTTCGACCGCCTCGCCGCGGACCCGGACCTGAACGTCATCTCGGCCGCCAACCCGGGCGTCTTCCGCATCTTCGTCAACACCACGCAGGCGCCCTGGGACACGGTCGAGAATCGCCAGGCGCTCGCCCACGCCATCAACAAGCAGGCCATCGTCGACTCCTTCTACAAGGGTCGCGCCCAGGTGCTGTACAACCACCCGGGGTTCACGGTCTACGACGACATCAACAAGTACGAGTACGACCCGGCGAAGGCCGCCGAGCTGCTGGCCACCGGTGGCTACGCGGGTGAGCCGTTCAAGATGCTGTACGACGGCACGTTCCCGGATGCCGGCGCCATCATGCCCCTCATCCAGGCCGACCTGGTCGCAGCCGGCATCAACGCCGAGCTCGTGCCCACGGACGGCGCGCAGTCGTACGTCGACATGCTGAAGGACCGCACCAACTGGGATGGCTCGATCGCCATCGGCGGCAGCGAGGGGCTCTCGCCCGACCGCTCCCGGCAGTACTACAGCACGGAAGCTTTGGACACCTCCACCAACTCCAACTACACCAACCCGCAGATCTTCGAGCTGTGGACGGCCGGCGTCTCCACGGTCGATCCCGCGGCACGCGACGAGGCGTACCACGAGCTGGCGCTGATCCTGAACACGGATCTGCCCATGGTCCACCTGTACGCCCCGGACCTCGTCATGGTCTCCTCGAAGGCGCTCGGTGGCGGCTTCGATATCCACCTCAACGAGCGCGAGTCGTTCATGGACGTCGAGACCTGGACGCTCGAACCGGCCGCCTGATCCGACACTGACCGCGCGCACCATGGCGCCCATCCGCCGCTGCCTCTCGGGCCCCGGCTGATGGGCGCCTACTTCATCCGGCGCGTCCTGATCGCGATCCCGGTCCTGCTGGGCATCACGATCCTTGCCTTCCTTGTCGTCAGCATGACCCCGGGGGATCCGCTCACCGCGCGCATGGACCCCGAGACCCTCGCCCGGATGCAGGCGCATCCGGAGCAGATGGAGGCGCTCCGCCGCCAGTACGGCCTGGATCAGCCGATCCCGGTCCAGTACGTCAAGTGGCTGGGCGGCGTTCTCCAGGGAGACCTGGGCTACGCCATCAGCACCGGCCGCCCCATCGCCGCCGAGATCGGCCCGCGCATCGGCCCCAGCCTGATGCTGATGCTCCTCGCGGCCATCGTGGCGCTCGCGTTCGGCCTGCCGGCCGGCATCCTGTCGGCGGTGCACCAGTACGGCAAGGTCGACTACCTCCTGTCCACGCTGACCGTGCTGCTCATCAGCACGCCCACGTTCGTGCTCGGCCTCGTGGCGATCTACGTCTTCGGGGTGACGCTCAATGTGCTCCCCGTCGGGGAGCTCTACACCATCGGCAAGGAGGACGACCTGCTCGATCGACTCTCCCACTTCGTGCTGCCGGCGCTCATCCTGGGCCTCGTCAACGCGGCGCTGCTGATGCGCTACACGCGGGCCAGCATGGTGGAGGCGCTGGGCGCCGACTACATCACGACCGCCCGCTCCAAGGGCCTGTCGAGTCGCGTCGTGGTCATCCGGCACGGTCTGCGGAATGCGCTCATCCCGGTCATCACCGTGCTCGCGTTCCTGATGCCGGAGCTGATCGCGGGCGCCGTGGTCACGGAGACCGTGTTCAACTGGCCCGGCCTGGGCCAGCTGTCGATCAAGGCCGCCAAGGCCGGCGACCCGGCCATGATGATGGGCATCGTGCTCATCGTGGGCATCGCGGTCCTGGCGGCGTCGATCGTCGCGGATCTCGCGTACTCCATGGCGGACCCCCGCATCCGGTTCGATCGTGGGCGCTGAGGTCGGCCGGTGACCGCACAGCCGACGACCGCCCCGGGGGCCGTCCAGGTCGCCGTGGGCGAGCACGAGGGGCTCTTGCGGATGGCGGTCCGGCGCTTCGTGCGCCACCGGCTCGCGATGCTGGGATCCATCGTCCTGACCGTGATCATCCTCATCGCGGTGTTCCTGCCGCTGATCATCCCGCTCGATCCCATCAAGCCCGACTACAACAACCTGGGCATGCCCCCCAACGCCGTCCACATCCTGGGCGGCGACCTGTCCGGTCGGGACGTGTTCGCGCGGGTCGTGTACGGCACCCGCATCTCGCTCATCGCGGGCCTGGGTGCGGTGGTCGTGTTCGTGACCATCGGCACCGCGGTGGGTCTCATCGCGGGCGCCTTCGGGGGCATCGCGGACCAGCTGCTGATGCGCTTCACGGACATCATCCTGTCCATCCCGCCACTGCTGCTGATCATCGTGTTCATCTCCATCGTGGGTACCGGCCTGACATCCGTGATCGTGGTCATCGGACTCGTCTTCTGGCCCCAGACCGCGCGCCTGGTGCGCGGCCAGCTACTGTCCCTGCGTGAGGCGGAATTCGTGACCGCGTCCCGGGTCATCGGGGTGCGTGAGCGCGAGATCGTGGTGCGCCACATGATTCCCAACATCTTCGGGCCGCTCACGGTCGTGGCCACGTTCGGCGTCGCGAGCGCCATCCTGCTGGAAGCGGCGCTCTCGTTCCTGGGCCTCGGCGTGACTCCGCCCACGCCCAGCCTGGGGGGCATGATCTCGGCGGCCACCTCGCCCAGCGTGCTCCAGACGCAGCCCTGGGTGTGGCTGCCGGCAGGCATCGTGATCGCGCTCATCGTGATGTCCGTCAACTTCGTGGGCGATGGCCTGCGCGACGCGCTCGACCCCAGGGCGAGCGGCCGTGGCTGAGATGACCGCCGAGACACCGCTCCTGTCGGTGCGCGACCTGCGCGTCGAGTTCAAGGGACGGCGCACCGTGCGCGCTGTGCGGGGCGTGAGCTATGACCTCGCCCGTGGCGAGACGCTGGGTCTCGTGGGCGAGTCCGGCTCCGGCAAGAGCGTCAGCGCGCTGGCGTTGATGGGCCTCCTGCCGCCCAAGGTCGGGCGCGTCACCGACGGGTCGGTCAAGCTCGAGGGCCGGGAGCTCGTGGGCCTGCCGGAGTCGGACATGAAGGGCATCCGTGGCGCGCGCATCGGGATGATCTTCCAGGACCCGCTGTCGAGCCTCAACCCGGTGCTCACCATCGGGCGCCAGATCACGGAGTCGCTGGAGGCCCATCGAGGGATCACGGGCGGCGCCGCACGCCAGCGCGCCGTGGAGCTGCTGGAGCTCGTGGGCATCCCCAACGCCGGCCGGCGCGTGAAGGAATACCCCCACCAGTTCAGCGGCGGCATGCGCCAGCGCGCCATGATCGCGATGGCCCTCGCCTGCGAGCCCACGCTGCTCATCGCGGACGAGCCCACGACGGCACTGGATGTGACCATCCAGGCCCAGATCCTGGAGCTGCTGCGCGGGCTTCGGGAGGAGCTGGGCATGGCCGTCCTCATCATCACCCACGACCTGGGCGTGGTGGCCGGGTTCGCGGACCGGGTCGCGGTGATGTATGCCGGCCGCATCGTGGAGACCGGCATGACGGAGGAGGTCCTGGAGCATCCGAAGCATCCCTACACGGTCGGGCTGCTGCGCTCGATGCCGCGCCTCGACCGTGTCCGTCAGGCGCGCCTGACGCCCATCGAGGGGTCGCCGCCGGATCTGGCCGCGGAGCTCGTGGGTTGCGCGTTCGCGCCTCGCTGCCACTGGTGGCTGGAGGTCTGCCGCACCGTGGACCCGCCGTTGGAAGCGGTGGTCGGCGCCACGCTCGCGCCCGTCCCGCGCGCGGTCGCCCACCACGCGGCGTGCCACAACCAGCCCGCCCCCGAGGAGGTCCTGCTGGGCCGCCCCCTGCAGGCCACGGAGGGTGCCGTGGACCCGAACGTCACCGGCGACGTGCTTGAGGCGCCCCTGGGTGTCGCGCCCGGCGTGGAGGCCGGTGCCGGACCCACGATCCTCGACGAGGGTCTGCTCGAGCAGCATGTCGGGCCGCTCCCATCCACGGCGCGCGACCACGTGCGCGATGCCTTCCGCGGCCCGCCCACGGAGCCCGGACGATGACCGTCGCCCGACCTGCGGTGGGCACCCCGCACCTGCAGGTCCAGGGCCTCACCGTTCGCTTCCCCATCCTGGGCGGCGTGCTGCGCCGGACCGTGGGCTGGGTCTCCGCGGTCGAGGATGTGTCGTTCGACATCCCACGGGGCCACACGCTCGGGCTGGTGGGCGAATCGGGATCCGGCAAGACGACGATCGGACGCGCCATCGTGCGCATCAACAGCCCGCAGGCCGGGGTCATCCGGCTGGGCGACGACGACCTCATGGCGCTCGGCGGCGAGGAGCTGCGACGTCGGCGCCGGCAGTTCCAGATGGTGTTCCAGGACCCCCAGTCGAGCCTCGATCCACGCCAGACGGTGGGTCAGATCCTGTCCGAGCCCCTGCGCACCCACGGGTTGCCCGCGACCGGCGACCAGCGCACCCGGATCGCGGAACTGCTCACGATGGTGGGACTCGATCCGCGCTTCGTCTCCCGCTACCCGCACGAGTTCAGTGGCGGCCAGCGGCAGCGCATCGGTATCGCCCGGGCGCTGGCCGTGGAGCCGGAGCTGATCGTGTGCGATGAGCCCATCTCGGCGCTCGACGTATCCATCCAGGCCCAGGTGCTCAACCTGCTGGAGGAGCTCCAGGAGCAGCTGGACCTCACGTACCTCATGGTCGCCCACGATCTCGCCGTGGTGCGCCACATCGCGGACGAGGTCGCCGTGATGTACCTGGGCAAGCTGGTGGAGATCGCGGACGCGGACGACCTGTATCGCTCCCCGCAGCATCCCTACACGACGGCGCTGCTGTCCGCGGTGCCCGTCCCGGACGCGAAGGCGGAGCGGCAGCGCCAGCGCATCATCCTCAAGGGGGACATTCCGTCGCCTGCCGACCCGCCCAGCGGCTGCCGGTTCCACACCCGCTGCTGGCTGCGCGAGCGGCTCGGCAACCCGGAGCGCTGCCGCACCGAGGAGCCGCAGCTGGTCGCGCCCGACCCCACACAGCCCGGCCACCGCACGGCGTGCCACTTCGTCGCGGAGAGCCAGGCGGCCGTGGACCCGGCCACGCTCGTGCCCATCGCCCTGGAGCCGGCGGCCGCGCTCGCCCGCAGCACCACCTGAGCCACACCGCGGAGGACTGACGATGCTCCATGCCTGGGTCTTCGGGCCCGTTGCGATCACGGTCGGCTACTGGGAGCAGATCGGCGTCGAGACCGAGATCGGATGCCGGGTGGAGATCCGGCGTGTCCAGCCCGAGACGATCCCCGGCGCCGCGAATGGCGTGGCGGGATTCCGGGTGATGCCCGTGAGCGAGGGCATCTGGCGGGCGGACCTGTTCACCGGCCCCGACGGCCCCATCTACCACTACCACCCGGCGTTCGAGCTGGGCGATGTCGGCCAGCGGCACCTGGATCCGGAGCTGACCGCGGACCCGGTCGCGTGGGCGACCCGACAGCTGTCCGACATCCGCGCGCTGCTCATCGGATCGGGCGCCGCGGACGTGGCGGATGCGGTCGCCCAGGCGCAGCTGGACCTGCTCCTGCCCACCATCCGGGCGGCTATCGAGCTGTCATTCCGACCGCTGGAGACACACGTCGGCCGCGCCGGCTGACGCCGACGCGGCCGAGGGTCGGGAGACGCCGTGCGTCTCCAGGAATGGCTCAGGAAGCAGCGGGTGCGACCAGGACCGGGATGCCGTCCTCCGGCACGACCGTGAGGTCGTAGCCGAGGTTCCGGATGCTCGCCTTCACGAGCGTGCCCGCGCCGTCGATCTGCACGAGCGCCTCGTTCACGGCGGCGACGAGCGAGTCGTTGTCGCCCGCCTTGGCGTCGAACGCGACCCCGATGGGGGCCCAGTACGCGGGGTTCCCGACCACGCTGATGGAGAGACCGCCGGCGATCTGCTGGTCGATGGTGGGCAGGGAGGCGAGCCACCCGTCGAACGGCGCGCCGGTCGCCGCGATGAGCGCCTCGCAATCTGCATCGGTGGGTCCCGGATAGGCCACCGCACCGGACGGAGGGCTGACAGGCTCCAGGGGCGCATCCACGAGTTGCAGCGTGCCCGCAAGCCACGTGGCGCCGCTGTCGGTGGCATCGACACACACCGACCGGTCCGCGAGCTCGTCCGGGGTCGTGAGGCCGGACTCCTGGGTGACGCTCAGCTGCTGCGGATCGAAGGCATAGGGCGCCGAGAAGGTCAGCAGCGCGGGGTCCGCCTCGAGGACCGCGAGGCGTGAGATGGCGATGTCAAAGCGGTCATCCCAGATGCCCGCGCGGGCATCTTCGACGGGGAACGTGGTGACCTCGAGCGTCACGCCCAGGGTGCGCGCGATCTGCCGGGCGACCACGGCATCGAAGCCACCGCGGCCGCCGTTCGGGCCCTCGAAGGACCACGGACCATCCGCCTCGACCAGGTTCACGCGGATGGTGCCGGACTCGAGGATGCGCGCCAGGCGGTCATCGGAGGCCGGGGTGCTCGGCCCGGGGGTCGGCTCACGGGTCGGCTCGGCCGTAGGCTTTGGGGTGGGCTTGCGGGTGGGCTCGGCCGTGGGCTTTGGGGTGGGTTTGCGGGTGGGCTCGGCCGTGGGCCGAGGGGTCGGTTCGGCCGTGGGCCGGGGGGTGGGGCGCGGCGTGGGCGACGGCGTCACGATGGGCGCCGAAGTCGCCTGGGGTCCAGTGGACACCAGGAGGTCGACGGTCGAGTTGCGGGCCACCTCGACACCGGCCCGAGGCTGGGTGCGCGTCACGCGGCCGGCAGGGACCTCGTTGTTGGGGACCTCCCGTACGTCGCCGATCTGGAGGTCCGCCTCCAGCAGGTCCGCGATGGCATTGTTGACGGTCCGGCCCCGCACCTGCGGGATCGTGACGAGGTCCGGCCCGGGCGTCGGTGACGGCGTGGCCGTTGGCGTCGCGTCCGGCGCGGGACCGCGGGAGAGCGTGTAGTCCACGACGCTGCCCGGCGCGACCTGGGTACCGGCACGCGGGTCCGTGCGGATGACGTCACCCGCGGCGAACGCGTCGCTGAAGCGGCGGATGCGCTCGCCCGCCTCGAGTCCCGCGTCGAGCAGGACGCTGACGGCATCCGACTCGGAGAGGCCGGTGACGTCGGGGACCTCGACGGTCTGGGGTGCCGTGGCGACCACGATGGTCACCCTCTCACCGCGCTCGACCGACGCTCCCGCGGCGGGATCCTGGTCGATCACGGTGCCCCGGGGCGCCTCGGAGGTGCGGCGGGTCGTGACGCGGAGATCGAGTCCGCGACGTGCGGCGAGGATCTCGGCCTCATCCCGCGTCATGCCCTCGAAGTCGGGCACACGCACGGTGGCGGGTGTGGGCGACGGGCTGGGCTCCGGTGTGCGGGTCGGCGTCGGCGTGGGGCTGGGGCTCGCGGCCGGACCCTCCTGGTGCGCCACGACCAGGCCGTCGGCGACGCCGTCGATCATGTCCGCGAAGCGGCCGTCACCGAGCGCGAAGACCGCTTCGTCCTCGATCTCGCGCAGCTCCTCGTCCACGATGGTGCGGGCCGCATCGGCGCCCACGATGATGGCCACGTCGATGTCGCCCGCGGCCGCCACGAACAGCGCATCGCGGGGATCGATCTGGTCAGCATTGACCGCCCACAGATCGGCGGTCCATTCGGAGGCCGGGATACCGCCGGTGGTGTCGATGAGCACATTCCACAACCAGCCGCCGCCGGTCGCGTCCTCGTAGCGCTTGCCGGCGTCCGCGACGCGCTGGGCGTCCGCGGCCACGAAGCCGTTGGGGTCCGTCAGCAGGGCGTTGAGGCGGGGCACGTCGCGGACCGCGAGCGGCGACTCCGCCAGCAGGTCCTGGCCCTTGAACAGCCGCAGCGTGTAGTCGCCGATGGGCGGCGCGGGCAGCGTCCCCACCACCGTGTCCCAGGCGGGGTCGACGGGCAGGTCGGGGTAGCTCCAGAGCGCCGCGGCGCCCTCCACGGACCCGGCGAGCTGGACCGCGAGCGTGATCTGCTCCACGGCGCCCGGCAGCTCGAGGCGGAAGGCGATCCGCTCATCGGGGCGGAACGCGTTGCGCGGCCCGTCGAGCGTGAGCCCGTCGAGTGCGGTCCCCAGCACCAGAGCGGGGGGGTTGCCGGGATCCCGGCCTTCCTCCGCAGCGAGGGTGCCGCCGAGCGTCGGCGAACCGAGGACGGCACCGGGCGCCACGGACGGATCCGTGGTCGGGGACGGGGACTGGGCCACGGTCGCCACCGTGCTGGTGAGGACCAGCAGCAGGGCGAGCAGCGCGGCCATGAGCGACCGCGCGGAAGACCGGCGGGTCTGGATCATGGAGACCACCTCATGTGAATGACGCACGGCCGATCGAAGCACACCGGCCCTGTGGTCCATTGTGCCCGCGGTTGGTGAAGGGACGGTTGCGAACCGGTGCGGTCATCGAGGGAATCGACGTTCCCAGGCGTCTCAGGGGGTCGTGGGGTGCACGATCCGGCCGCGCTGGATGACCATCCGGGGCGACTCGAGGCGACGCAGGTCCGTCAGCGGGTCGCCGTCGACGAGCACCAGGTCCGCGAGCTTGCCCGCGGACACGCTGCCGATCTCATCCTCCAGCCCGAGCAGCCGGGCACCGTTGGCGGTGCCGGCCTTGATCGCCGCCATGGACGACGCACCGTGCTCGTGGACATTGCGGATCTCGCGTGCGATATGCTCCGGCAGCACGCCCCGGACGCCGCAATCGGTGCCTGTGGCGATGGGGATGTCCATCGCGATGGCCGACTCCGCGGACCGGCGATGCAGTCGTGAGAGCGTCGCCTGGCGGGCCTCCTGGTCGGGCGTCCGGCCGGGCAGGCTGGACCAGACGTCAGTGACCGTGAGCGTGGGTACCAGCGTGGCGCCGCTTTCCTTGAGCACCTCGAGCGTCGCGTCGTCCGCGAGGAACGCGTGCTCCACGCTCGCGACACCCGCACGCGCGGCATTCAGGATGGCCTGGTTGCCCTGGGCATGCGCCATCACCCGGCGGCGCAGGCGGGCGGCCTCGCGCACGATCGCCTCCAGCTCGGGCTGGGTGAGCTCCTCCACGCCGGCGACGGCGGTCGTGAGCATGGCCGCCTCACTTGCGACGGCCTTGATGTGGTCGGCGCCGTCGCGCACGTTGATGCGCACCGCCCGCACGAGCTCCAGCTCGCCGTCCGCCTCACGTCCGAACAGCCAGCCGTGGCCGCCCGTGATGGTCAGGGCGGGTCCGGCCGCCAGCAGCCGCGGGCCGGGTACATCGCCGTGGGCGATGGCGTCGCGCAGCACCACATCGAGGTTGCCGGGCGCACCGCCGCTGCGGGACGTCGTGACCCCCGCGCGGAGCGCGGCCGCGGCACTCCGCGCGGCGCGCAGGATGACGCGCTCGGGGGGCTCCTGCTTGAACAGCGCGAAGCCATCCGGGTCGAGCGGGTCGATGGGATAGTGGGAGTGGCAGTCCACGAAGCCGGGCAGCAGCGTCCTGCCTGTGCCGTCGATGACCGTGCCCTCCTGGAACAGGGGTGCGGCGCCGCGGACGTGCGGGCGGACCGTGCTGATCCGCTCCCCATCGATGGTCACGTCCATGGCGCTCATCGCGTGGTCGGCGATGCCATCGATGAGGCGGACGTTCTCGACGACGATCACGGTGGGCGGCTCCTGGTGCGAGGTGGATGGACCCCCATGATGGCGTGCGGCGGCGACGCGGGCGACACGTGCGTGCGCGCCTCTGCGATGCTGCGGGCATGCCCGAGTCGACCGACCCCCGTCTCCCCCATCCGGTCGTGGAGGTGTCCCCGACCTGGATCCCGATGCCCGACGGCACGCGCCTTGCGGCCCGTGTCTGGATGCCCGCGTGGGCCTCGCCCGACCGGCCCGTGCCGGCGGTGTTCGAGCTCATCCCCTACCGGACGCGGGACCTGACCGCGCTGCGCGATGAGGCGCTCCACGGCACGTTCGCGACGAACGGATACGCGGCCGTGCGCGTGGACATCCGCGGCAGCGGCGACTCGGAGGGCCTGATCCTCGGGGAGTACCTCGCCCAGGAGCTGCAGGATGGCGCCGACTGCATCGCCTGGATCGCGGCCCAGCCGTGGTGCATCGGACGCGTGGGCATGCTGGGCAACAGCTGGGGCGGCTTCAACGCGCTCCAGGTGGCCGCGCTCCGGCCGCCCGCGCTCGCGGCGATCATCACGTCCTGCTCCACGGATGACCGGTTCACGGATGACATGCACTACATGGGAGGAGCGCTGCTCACGGACATGCTCGACTGGGGTGCGACCTTCCTCACCTGGATGGCGCTGCCGCCGGATCCGGCGGTGACGGGGGCGACATGGCGGGAGCGATGGCTGGAGCGGCTCGCGCTCGCGGCTGACGCGCCCGCGGTCGCCGAGTGGCTGCGCCACCAGGAGCGGGATGCGTTCTGGCGGCATGGCTCCGTGAACGAGGCGTACGCGGCGATCGCGGCGCCCGTGCTGGCGGTGGGTGGCTGGCAGGACGGCTACTCGAACGCCATCCCGCGCCTGCTCGGGGGCCTGTCCGTGCCCCGGAAGGGCGTCATCGGTCCTTGGGCGCACGGCTATCCCCACGCGGCGGCACCCGGCCCGAACATCGACTTCCTGCGGCTCGCGATCCGCTGGTGGGATCACTGGCTCCAGGATGTCGACACGGGGATCATGGCCGAGCCGGGCTACCAGGTGTTCCTGGCGGAGGCGGTCCCGCCCGAGGCGGATGCCACGACCACGCCCGGACGCTGGGTGGCGGAGGCCGCCTGGCCCTCCCCCCGGATCGTCGGCCGTTCCTGGTCCCTGGATCACGGTGGCGTGCTGGGGCCTGACGGGCCGGGGCGGCCCGGGGCGGTCGTCGAGGTGCGCACGGCGCAGACCGTGGGCGTCGCGGCGGGTGAGTGGTGCCCGTTCGGGACGGGCGGCAACGGGCCGGAGCTACCGGGTGACCAGGCCCCGGATGACGCCCGGTCGGCCTGCTTCGACACGGCACCCCTGGACGAGCGGCTGGAGATCCTGGGTGCGCCGCTGGTGCGGCTGGCCATCTCCGCCGGAGAGGCGCCGGGGCTGGTGGTCGCGCGGCTGTGCGACCTGTGGCCGGATGGCCGGTCCACGCGCGTGAGCTTCGCGGTGCGCCACGCGGGGGCACCCGGCGACCCCGGTCCGGCCGACGGGGTACTGGAGCTGCAGCTGAACGACGCCGCGTATGCGTTCCTGCCCGGCCACCGGGTGCGCCTGGCGCTGTCCACCACCTCGTGGCCCATGGTCTGGCCGGAGGCGGCCCCAGGCACCCTCCGGTTCCATGCCGGAGCGTCCGACCTAATGCTGCCCATCCGGCCTACCGCGGTCCCGGACGCTCCGCCGCCGGACCTCGGGGAGCCCTGGCGGCCGGCGCGTGCCGCGGACACCCTCGAGGCGGCGTCGGCGGAGCGGATCGCGAGCATCCGCGCGGATGGCACGGCGGAGGTCCGCAACACGATCGACGGTGGCCGCACGCGCGTCCGCTCGACGGGCATCGTGGTCCACGCAGCCGCTGTGGACGTGACGACCATCCGTGACGATGACCCTCTGTCAGCTGCGATGACATCGACGCGCTGGGTCACCCTGGAGCATCCCGGCGCTGGGCCCACCGTGACGGTCACGGGCATCCTCGCGCTCACCGCCACCGCTGCGGACTGGTCACTGACCGGCCGGCTGGCCGCATCGGAGGATGGGGTCGTGGTCCTGGACCGGGCGTTCGATACCACGGTCGTTCGCCGGATCCCATGAGCACAGCACCGCGCCGGGTGTCCGAGTGACCCAGCGGCTGTGGAGCCGCAGCGTCGCCGCGGCAGGGATCCGGCGGCACGACGGGAAGGCGCCGCCCCGTCCCACCGTGCCACAATCGCGGGCACGTCATTCCGAAGCAAGAGAAGGAGTCGAGATGAAGCGATCGTTCCGTGCCTCGCTGGCAGCAGCCCTGCTTCTGTCCGTGTCCCTCGTAGGGACGGCACAGCCAGCGCTCGCGGGGTGCTCGGTCAACGTCAAGTACGTCAACAAGGAATCGACGTCCTCCAAAGTGGAGCAGTTCAACAGCAAGGTCCGCTCCAAGACGCTGGGCAACGTCTGGGGCACCTGGAAGAAGCTCGGCACCACGACCATCACGGTCCCTGCGAACGGGCAGCTCACCAAGACCTACACCCACACGTTCGGCTGCAGCGTGCAGCGCCAGTACAAGTTCAGGGTCAAGAACGGCAGCAATGCCAAGACCCTGTACCAGCCCTCGTACTGGTATGAGACGACGACCTCCAAGCGCCTCACGGTCACCATCGACTTCTGATCGATCCCGGGTCACCCGCGAGCCGCCGGGCGACGCCCGGCGGCTCCGTCATGTCAGGGTGGCGATGGACTCGGCGAGATCGATGAGCGAGCCGGTCGTCGGGATCCCGGTCTCACGGTCCGTCCAGGTGACCCGGGCACGCTCGTCGGGTGCTGCCGGATCGATCCAGGCGCCGATGCGCGCGGCCTCGACGAGCGGCCGGTCCGCGTCCGTGTCGCCCAGGCCCAGCTCCACGGTCGCACCGTCCGCGACGAGCCGCGCCACGATGCGCGCCTTGGTGCCGCCGCGTGCCGTGTTCTCGACGAGCCGGCCGGCGTAGCGCTCGCCGTCCCGCGCGAGGGTCCAGCCGGTCACGTCGTCCGGCGCGAACCCCAGGGCCGCCGCGTGGGCGCGCAGGACCTCGATGGGCGCGCCGGAGATGAGCACCGGCCGGATGCCGCGGGCCAGCAGCGCCGCGACCAGCTCGCGCGCCCCAGGACGGAGCGGGTCGTCCGGGACGAGGCGCCCCGCGATCGCCTCGACCTCCGCCACGAGACGGCCCGCGGCGAGCCCCGTGTACAGCTGCTCCGCGAACACCACGAACGCGTCGTAGTCGAGGCGTCCGGCCTGGAAGCCCGCCAGCGCATCGTCGAACCGCCGCGCCGCGGCAGCCTCATGGGCGTCCCGGGCGAGCGCGTGCAGCCAGGGTCCCATGGTGAAGCCATCGTGGAGGCTGTTGTCCCAGTCGAGCAGGGCGACGCGCCCGGGCGCGTCGGTCATGGGCGCGACGCGAGCGCCGCGACGAGCGTGTCCAGGTGCATCACGTACTCCAGCGTGATCCAGATGCGGTCGTTCTCCGAGCGCTCCACCCACGGGCGCCAGAACCCGGCCGGATCCTGCATCGCGACGTACCAGTCGCCCAGGCGCATCGTCCAGTCACGATAGGGGGCGTCGCCGGTGACCTGGTAGAGCAGCGCGCTGCCCCACGACGTCTTGCACACGGACGGATACCGGAACTGGGCCTCCGTGGCGGCCATCGAGAACGCCTGGTAACGACGTGCGAGGTCCAGCCACTGCGCATCCCCGGTGGCGAGGACCAGCCGGCACAGGAAGCCCGCGCTGATGCCACCGATCGTCCAGCGCTGCATCCGGTCCGCCTGGTTGTCGACGACCATGTACTGGCCCCAGCCCGGGTCCTCGGGAAGATACGGCCGCTGGCGCGCGCGTGACCAGAAGCACCAGAAGCGCGACGGCGATCCGGTGGCCGGGTCCAGATCCTGCTGCGCACCCCAGATGGTGCGCAAGAAGCCCGCCACGCGGAGCGCGACGTCCACCCGGCCGACGGCCAGCGCGGCGAACCCGGCGCCCGCGGCGTAGGGGATGTCCATCGTGTCCGACATCGAGCCGTCCGCCTCGCGGTCGTTGGCGAAGGCACCGCTGATCGGGTCCTGCCAGCGCAGCAGCTCGGGCATGATGCCGATGGACAGGTCGTACTCGCCGGTCTGCTGCGCGCCGACGATGAGCGTCGCGTCCCGATAGGACCAGTCCGTGCGGATCCGCCGCAGCGGCCCATCGATGCGGCCATCATCGGTCAGCAGGTTGCGGCGGATGAAGCCCGCCACTTCGTGGGCTGCCTCCACCTCCCCCACCAGCCCCAGCGTCCACGGCCCGCGGTAGTACTCGAAGCCGTGTTCCGGGTCGCCCAGGCAGCCGTCCGGTCGCAGCTGCGTGAGCAGCCAGTCGGTGCCGCTGCGGCGTGCCGCGAGGTAGCGCGCGATCCGCTGGCCGTCCGGGTCGGCGGCCATGGCGGCGGCCCGGGCGAGGTCGTCGCGGCGCTCGTGCTGCGTCCACCAGGAGGCGATGTGCGGCTGGGTGGTGCCGGACTCGTTCGTCGCGGGTGTGCTCATCGGTCGGCCTCGCGGCCGGCGACCGCCTCGTCCACCATGTCGAAGACCGACCGTTCCGGGCGATAGCCCAGGACCGCCCGGGCCTTGGCGCTGCTCACGACCCAGCTGGGCCGGAAGTGGCCGGATCGGATGGTCACGACGGGCACGCCCAGGCGGTCACCGAGGGCCCCCACCAGCTCCGCCTCGGCGTACCCCGTGGCGGGGCCGATGTTGAACGCCTCCCCCACCGCGGCCGGGTCGTCCAGCGCGAGCATGATGCCCGCTGCGCCATCGCGGGCGTCATTGAGGGTGGACATCGCGGTCCGGCCCTCCGCGTCCGCGACCACGAACAGCCGGGGCCTGCCGGTGTCCACGGACCGCAGCGCCGCGAGCAGCTCACGACCGGCCGCCCCGGGGTCCGCGCCGGCCTCCAGGCTGCGAATGGCGGAGGCCACGAACATCCGCTTGCCGAACACGCCATCGGGCTCCACCAGCTCCTCCGCATCCGCGGTCGCGGTGGGGCGCACGATCGTGGGCGGGATGCCATGCAGCCGCCAGAACGTGAGGCACAGCTCCTCCGCGGCGAGCTTGGACACGCCGTAGACCGAGCCCGGCTGGCGGGGGTGCGATTCGTCGATGGGCAGGAAGCAGGGCGGCGTGGTCAGGCCCGCCCAGTAGACCGCGTCGGAGCTGATGTAGACGAACCGGTCGATGGGTCGGCCGTGGTCCCGGATGGCGGCCAGCAGGTCGTAGGTGCCCACAACGTTACCGGGCACGAAATCATCCTCGGCGTGGCCCCGGGAGCTGAGCGCGGCGGCGAGGTGGATGACGGCATCCACGCCGTCCACGGCGCGCCGCAGCGAGTCGCGGTCGGCAAGGTCCCCATCGAACAGCTCCACGCCGGGCGACTCGACGCGGGCGCGTCGTGGGTCGTTCGGACGGACAAGGGCGCGGACCGTCCGGCCACTCTCCAGCAGGCGCGCGGTCACGTGGTGGCCGATGCGCCCGGTGGCGCCGGTGACGAGGACGGGCATCGATCGATCCCTTCTGCGGCTACGATCGGGTGGTCAGGTGGCGGCAGCGAGAGGAACAGGATGACGCAGCGGTTCGACGGACGCGTGGCGGTGGTGACAGGATCCGGGCGGGGCATCGGACGCGCGGTGGCGGAGCGACTGGCCGCGGACGGCGCCGCGGTGGCCATCGTGGACCTGGATGCGGCGGCGGCACAGGAGGCCGCGGCGGCGATCGGTGCGGCCGGGGGTCGGGCGCTCGCCGTGGGCTGCGACGTGACGGACCCGGTGGCCGTGACGGCGATGGCCGCGACCGTGGCGGACGCGTTCGGGGGCATCGACATCCTGGTCAACAACGCGGGCATCCTGCGCTCGACCAGGGTGGTGGATATGAGCCCCGAGGAATGGCACCTGGTCGTGGACGCGAACCTGACGTCCACCTTCCTGTGCTCCCAGGCGGTGCAGCCGTTCATGGTGGCGCGTGGCCGGGGGTCCATCTGCAACCTCGCCTCGATGGCGGGTCGCGCCACGTCCACGCTGGGCGGTGCGCACTACACCACCGCGAAGGCGGGCGTGCTGGGGCTGACCCGGGCACTGGCGCGCGAGTGGGCGGAGGACGCCATCACTGTCAACGCGATCTCGCCGGGCATCGTGGATACGCCCATGGTGCGCGGCTCGCGCGACGCGGCCGGGCTGGAGGCGGTGCGCGAATCGATCCCGTTCAAGCGCTTCGCGGACCCATCCGAGCTGGCCGCACTGATCGCGTTCCTGGTCTCCGATGAGGCCGTCTACATCACGGGCGCGAACGTGGATATCCACGGCGGCGAGTTGATCATCGCGTAGGCGGCTCGCTCAGCTGCACCAGGCGAGGGCGGCGCGTGCGAGGACGCGCGTGACACGGGCGACGCTCGCGAGATCGACCCACTCATCGGGGCCGTGCTGGCCATCGCCGGACGGCCCGTAGTAGACCGCGGGGATGCCCGCATCGCGGAAGAAGCGGGCGTCCGCCGTGCCGAACAGGGGCGCCGTCGCCGCCGGGCTCCTGGTCTCCTCGCGGATCGCGGCCGCGAGCGTCTCCACGACGGGCGACCCCGCATCGATCTCCCAGCCCTCGGCCTGGAAGCCGTGCCACCGGACGGTCGGTGGGTGCTCCCGCAGCCAGGGGTGCGCCGCGGCGATCTCCGCGAGACGCGCCGCGAGGATGGCCTTCGCGCGGTCCACGGGCCAGCCGATGGGGAACGAGAAGCGGATTCCGGCGCGGCAGGCGAGCGGCACGGACGACGGCCAGTCACCACCCGCGATGGTGCCCACGTTGAGCGTCAGCGGCGCGCCGCTCTCCGCGTAGGCCGGGTGATGGAACGCGGCGTTGAGCGCATCCGGCAGCGACCGGAGGCCGCCCAGCACGATCAGCATCACATCGATGGCATTCACGGCGGCGCCCGCCCGACCGACATACGCCGAGCGGCCGGTCGTGGTCAGCTCCGCCCACAGCACCCCCGGCGTGGCGATGAGCATTGCCTCCCCGCTGAGTTCCGGGATGATCGCGGCGTCGACGTGGGGTCCGTGCAGACGGGCGGCCAGGGCGCCGTTGCCGGTCGCCTCCTCCTCGATCACCGACTCGAACACGAGGTCGCCGCGCAGCGGGATGCCTGACGCGCGCAGGGCCGCGATGGCGTGGAGCGCGGCGACCAGGCCACCCTTCATGTCCAGGGCGCCCCGGCCGTGCAGCCGGCCGTCCTCGACGCGACCGCTGAACGGGTCGCGCGTCCAGGCGTCGCGCTCGCCGATGGGCACCACGTCCACGTGCCCGGACAGCGCCAGGGAGCGCCCGCCGCCTGATCCCCGGAGGGTCGCCACCAGGTTCGGCCGGGCGCCATGGCCCAGGTCGGCCAGCCCGGCCCGCGGGTCCTCCTGGAGCGCCATGGGGTCGACCTCCATCAGCTCCGGCATCAGGCCGGCATCCGCGGCGACATCGTGGAGATACCGCTGGGCGGGCCGCTCGTCGCCCACGACCGACGGGTAGGCGACCAGCGCCGAGAGCACGTCCTGGTAGTGCGGCGCGAGACGGTCGAGACTGGCGCGGAGGAGCGGCCAGCGTGGATCGGTCATGGTGATCGCCTCAGTGCATCGCGATGCCGCCGTCCACGGGCAGCACGGTACCCGTGACGAACGCCGCGTCCGGGGACACGAGATAGCGCACGGCGGCGGCGACATCCTCGGGCGTGGCCACGCGGCCCAGCGGGATGCGCGCCTCGATCGCCTCCCTGGCGCCCGGCTGGTCCAGCGTCAGCCGGCCCAGCTCCGTGTCCACGAACGTGGGTGCCACGGTGTTGACGCGGATGCCGTACGGCGCGAGCTCCAGGGCGAGCGACCGCGTGAGCATGATCAGCCCTGCCTTCGCCGCGGCATACGCCACGCGACCGGCGAACGGGACGAGGCCCGCCGCGGACGCGATGTTCACGATGGCGCCCGAACGACGCTCGACCATGCCCCGGGCGACCGCCTGGGCGACCAGGAAGGCGCCCTTGAGGTTGGTCTCGTGGACCGCGTCCCAGTCGGCCTCCGACTGATCAAGCACGCCACCCAGCCGCTGGATGCCGGCGTTGTTGACGAGGACCGCGATCGGGCCCAGCTCGGCCTCCGTGCGTGCCACGGCGGCCCGGACGCTCTCGCCATCGCGCACCTCCAGGGCCACGGCAAGTGCCCGGGCCCCGGGGCGCGCGGCGCGGATCTCCGCCGCGACGACCTCCGCATCCTCGTGGCGGCGGGCCGTGACGGCGACATCGTGGCCGTGTCCGGCAAGGTCGAGGGCGATGACGCGACCCAGGCCACGACCGGCACCGGTGACCAGCGCGACCGGGCGCAGGAGCGGGTTCGGGACGTCCGAGGGCAGGTCCATGGGCTGCAGGGTACCGGAGGATGGACGCGCTCGATCGGGGTTCCGAGGGGGATGCGGCCCCATTACCATGCACGGACCCTGGTCGGACGGTGCGGAGGACGGTGCCCATGTCATCGCGAACACGTCGTGACGGCACCGACTGCATGCATGACGCCGACGCGAGCACCTGGGCGGACGACCTGGGCGACGACGCCAGTCCGGCCGATATCTGCCTGCCGCCCAGCTGAGGCGTGTCGGTGGAGCCCGTGGCCGCGCGTCTGGCCGTCGCGGTCCTCGCGCACGCGGCCACCGCATTCGGGGATGTCCCGGGCGTGGAGGTGGTCGACGCGGGCGACCTGGTGCGATCGTTCGCGCCGGCCCGCCCGCAACCGTCTGTGAACGGGATCGCACGGCTGCGCGTCGCGGGTGATGCGCTGGAGGCACGCGTCCGCGCGGTCGAGCACGCCTACCGGGCGGCCGGGTTGCCGACCAGCTGGTGGGTGGACGACTGGACCGACCCGCCCGATGCCATGGAGCGGCTGCTGGGCCTCGGCCTGCGCCCGGGCGGCGCGGAGGCGGTCATGGCCCTGGACCTCGATCCGGCACCCGTGGCGGCGCTGCGTGCCGGTGATGGCCCGCGGTCCGAGGGCGTGGAGGTCCGGACCGTGGAGACGGCGACCGACCTCGATGACTGGATCGCGGTCATGGGCGCCAGCTACGGCTGGTCCGACCCGGTGCGCTCGGCCCTGATGCGCGACCTGTACGACCCTGGCACGCCGCACGGTCGCAACGGGCGGCGGGTCCACGTGCTGGCCCGGCTGGGAGGCGTCGCGGTCGGGGCAGCGTCCCTGTTCCAGGCCGCCGGCCAGGGATGGGTCACGAACGTGGGCACGATCCCGGACGCGCGCGGACGCGGCGTGGGGGCGGCGGTCACCGTGGCGATCCTGGCGCTCGCCGTGGAACGCGGCAACCCCACAGCGTGGCTGGCGGCATCCGACATGGGCGAACCGGTCTATCGGCGGCTGGGCTTCCGGACCGTGGGTCGTGTGGCACACCTCATCGGGCCGGCGCCGCGCTCCTGACGGTCAGTGACCGAACCAGGACTCTCCGGGTGCGAGGTGGTCGCGGCAGACCCGCTCGTCGAGCTCCAGGCCCAGGCCGGGCGCTTCCGTGAGCGGCACGCCGCCGTCGCGAAAGAGCGGCACATCCCGGCGGGCGAGCGCGCCCACCCAGGGGGCGTCGTGGAAGTGGTATTCCATGCCCAGCAGATTGGGGATGGACGCCGCGACGTGGGCCGTGGCGATCGTGGCCACCGCGGCGCCGTTGTCATGGAAGGCGACGGGCGCGTTCCAGAGGTCGGCCACGGTCGTGGCCCGGCGCGCCTCACCCAGCCCGCCGATGAACAGCACGTCCGGGTGGGCGATATCCAACGCCTCCGCCTCGAACGCCTGGCGGAACTGCTCCGCCGTGAACGTCTCGCCCGCGGCGATCGCGATCGGCTGCGCGTTGCGCACCTGGGCCAGTGACGCGAGCGAGGTGATCGGCACCGGGTCCTCGTACCAGCGCAGACCCAGGTCGCCCAGGGCGTTGCCGATGCGGATGGCCGATTCCACGTCGTGGCTCATGTGGCCGTCGAGACCCAGGTCGATGTCCGGCCCGATGGCATCCCGCACGGCGCCGATGCGCTCCGCGATGGCGGCCACCGCGGCGGTCCCGATCTGCCGGTTCCAGGGGTCCGGCTGGTGATCCGGCGCGATCTGCTCCAGGTCCAGCTTGAGCCAGTCGAAGCCCTCCGCCACCGCACGCTCACCCAGGCGGGCCCAGGCGTCGAGGTCGGTGACCTCCGCCACGCCCGACCGGTCGAGGTAGACGCGCACCCGGTCCCGATAGGCGCCGCCGAGGAGCTGATGGACGGGCGCGCCGAGCGCCTTGCCTGCGAGATCCCAGAGTGCGATCTCGAGGCCGGCGGCGGCCCACGCCGGGGGCCCCGCGACGGTGGCCGTGGCGCTCATGATGCTTTGCGCGTGCGCGGGGCCGGGCGCCGGCAGCGCACCGTAGAGCATGCCCCGCACGATGGGTCCGATGCGCAGCGGGTCGCGGCCGACCAGCCATGCCCCGACCGCCTCGAGCACCGGTCGCACGCCGGGGAAGTCGAGCGCCTCGCCGATGCCGTGGACCCCCGCATCCGTGTCCACCCGCACGAGCAGGAAGGAATAGGTCCGCGCCTTGCCCCCGATGCCGCCCGGATCGGGCCCCTCGACGCGCATCGTGCGCACGGACGTGACCTGCATGGCGGCCTCCTCAGCCTGCGGTGAGGACGCGCCCTGGTCGCGCGTCGTCGAGCTGGATGCCGTCCCGCAGGACGGGGACGCCGTTGACCAGGACATGGGCGATGCCGTCCGGGAACCGGGTGGGGTCCTCGAACGAGTTGCGGTCCAGGATCGTGGCCGCGTCGAACACGGTGATATCCGCGAAGGCACCCTCGCGGAGCGTGCCACGGTCCGCCAGCCGGACGCGCGCGGCGGGGATGGAGGTGGACATCGCGATGGCGCGCTCCAGGGTCAACGTGCCGTCCTGCCGCACGAACCGACCCAGCAGCCGCGGGTAGCAGCCGTAGCTGCGGGGATGCGGCCGGCCGACACCCGTGGGGCCGTCACGATCGAGCGACAGCCCGTCCGAGCCGATCGAGGTGGCCGGGTGCTCCAGGACCGCCAGCAGGTCATCCGGCGAGCGCCCGAAGGCGACCATCTGGACGCGATCCTCGGTGCGTGCCATCAGCTCCAGGGCGGCCTCGTCAGCTGCCAGTCCGAGCGTCGCGCCGGCGTCCACGAGGGAGCGGCCCAGCACCAGCGGCACCAGGTCATCATCCACGAGCGAGACGAACACCTCGTCCCAGCCCAGGTGGAGCGCCGTGGTCCACTCGTGGCGGATGCGCGCCCGGACCGCCGGATCGCGCAGGCGCTCGGTGATGGCGAGCGAGCCGCCCTCCTGGGCCCAGCCGGGCAGCAGCTGGCTGAGGTTCGCGGATCCCGCGAGGTAGGGGTAGATATCCGCCGCGATGTCCAGACCCGCGGCACGGCCCGCATCGATGCGCTCGAGGGCCTGCCGGACGGAGCCCCAGTTGCGGCGCCCGGCCACCGCGAGGTGGCTGATCTGCAGTCGGCAGCCGGTCTCGCGCGCCACCGCGATCGCCTCCTCCACGGCCGGCACGAGCGCGTCGCCGTAGTTGCGCATGTGGACCGCGAACAGCGCGTCGTGGCGGCGCACCGCGCGGCCCAGCGCGGCGAACTCCTCGAGGTCCGCGAACATCGCGGGCGGATACATCAGGCCCGTGGAGATGCCCACGGCACCCTCGTCGAGGGCACGGTCCGCCGTCGCCTCCAGCCGGCCACGGACGGTCGCGCCAAGCACCCCCGGATCCTCGCCGTTGACCGCGACGCGCAGCGCCACGTGGCCCACCAGCGGCGCGACGTTGACCGCGGTCCCCGCCTCCGCGAGCGCGGCGCGGTACTCCCCCATGGTCGCCCACGTCCAGGCCACGGCCGGGTCGAGGTCGATGATGGAGATGGCGCGGCGGACGGCGTGGCGCTGCTCCGGCGGCGCGGGAGCCGGGCTCATGCCGCAGTTGCCGGTGATCTCCGTGGTCACGCCCTGGCGCACCTTGGAGGTGGCGCGGCCGTCCGAGAGGAGTGTCGTGTCCGAGTGGGTGTGGATGTCCACGAACCCGGGCGCCACGACCAGCCCCGTGACGTCCAGGCGGGTGGACGCCGAAAGGGCCTCGAGGGCACCGGGGGCGGCGATGGCCGAGATCCGGTCGCCGGTGATGGCGACGTCTGCCGGGCGTCCGGGGGTGCCGGTGCCGTCGACCATCACGCCGCCGATCAGGACGATGTCCGCGGTCACGGCAGCGTGAGACCGAACAGCGCCGCAGCCCGCTCACGGAAGACGTCCGGGTGGCTCGCCGGCGTCATGCCCGCGTCCGCGTACGCGCCGAGCACGAATGACGGCTCCAGGAGCGGCGCATCCGATCCGAACAGGAGGCGCTCCCGGGGTGTCGCAGCGATCACGGCCCGCAGTTCGGGCAGGGAGACGAAGGAGCTGGCCAGTTCGAGGTGGACGTTGGCCGTGGCCGCCGCGACCCGCGCCATGCCCATCACGGGTGTCCCCGGACCAGCGTGCGCGGCGATGATGGGCAGCGCCGGATGACGGTCCGCGATGGCCCGCAGCGCGGCCTCCCAGCCATCGCCGCCGACGTGGATCTTGACGGGCCGGCCGTGGTCCGCGAGCAGCGCGAACAGGGCATCCATCTCGGGCGACGCCGTGGCCGTGCCACTCCATTCGCTGTGCACCTTGACGCCCACGACCCCCGGCGCGTCCCCCCAGCGACGCAGGTCGGAGCGCGCCGCGGCGAGGTCGCGAGGATCGGCCACGAGGTACGCCCGGAGCCGGGACTCCGCGGCGACATCGGCGGCGGCAGCCGCGTTGCCGGTGGGCGCGTGGGCCGCGATGGCCTCGATGGACGATGCGACCGTGATGGCGATGCCGCGGCCGGCCTGGGCGTCGGCCAGCGCGGACGGCGCCAGGTCGGGTACGTCCCAGGGCGTGGGGCAGAGGTGACCGTGGACATCGATGGCGCCGCCGGCGTCCAGCGCGGGGCGGAGGCGGACCTCCGGGTGGGAGCCCAGGCCCAGGAGGCGGGCGGCGTTGCCGCCGAGGATCGCGCGCTTCGCAACGTCGGGGATGGCGGCAGCCAGGACCGCATTGACGGGCGACGTCGGCGGGCGCTCCGGGGTGCCGGTGCCCAGCAGCAGCCGCTCGGCGCCGATGCGCCGCACGGCGACCTCGACGGCGTCGAAGTGGGCCAGCCGGCTCGTGTCGAGGTGGAGATGCGGCCAGCGCTCGGCGGCCGCGAGATCATCGGTGATGTGCGTGTAGTGGGCACCGACGAGCACCACCGGGATGCCCAGGCCCGCGGTCCGCTCCCCCAGGGCGGTCGCGTCCCCCCATCGCTCCAGCGGCACGAGCAATGGTCTCCCGGTGCGCGCGACCGCCCCCAGCAGTCGGTCCACCGCGATGGACGGCGTCGCGGGTGAGGCATACCACGTGGCGGTGCCCAGCCAGAACGCGACGGCACCGGAAGCGGCAGCCCGGGCCACGAGCGTGTCCGGGTCATCGGAACGGATGGGCGCCACCACGGCCACGGGCAGGATCCGGCCATGGGACGACGCGGCGGCGTCCTGCGCCCGCCGGTTGCCCGCCGCAGGATCGCCCAGGAGCGCGTCACGGTGGCGTCCCAGGGACCAACCGATACCAGCGCGCCAGAGCTCGCTCGTGAGCTGCTCGGGCCCATCGGGTCCGCTGGGGATGACCGCGGTCACATCGATGGCACCCGCAAGGTCCGCCACATGGACGGGCGCGGGCAGGCTCACGGGCCAGGCTCCGCGTGCAGGCGCGCGGGGACCTCGAGGATATGCTCCTGGATGCGTGCCATGGCGAGCGGCGCGTCTCCCAGCCGGATGGCGTCCACGAGGGTCGCGTGGGACGAGACCGCCTCGCGCAGGAAGTACGCCGCGGATCGACCGGGTCGCTGGACCGCCTGGTACGACTTCACGCGTACCAGCCCGTCCAGGCTCGACCAGATATGGCGCAACAGGCTGAATCCGCTCAACTCGATGAGCCGGCCGTGGAAGCGCAGGTCCAGCTCCGCGACCTCGGCGGTGTCCTTGCGACTGCGCGCCTGCTGCATCTCCTCCACGAGCGCATCGAGGGTCGCGATCTGCTCCGTGGTGGCGGTCTGGCAGACGCGCTCGATGGCCTTGGTCTCGATGAGCGCTCGCAGCTCGTAGATGGCCTCGACCTCATCCTCGGGCAGGCCCGTGACGACCGCCCCACGGTGCGCGAAGGATTCGACGAGGCCCTCCTGCTCCAGTTGGCGCATCGCCTCTCGGACGGGTGCCCTGCTGACGCCCATCTTGGTGGCCACGTCCGCCTCCAGGAGGCGCGCGCCGGGCGCGATATCGCCGCTGAGGATGGCCGCGCGCAACGCGACGAGCACCTCCTGGCGCAGCACGCGCGGCTGCACCCGCGGCAACGGCAGCTCGTCGTGAGGGTGGGCCATGTCGACAATATACGATGGCGCGGACGCGACCGGGGCAGCAACGGAGGAGACGGCATGGTGGAACGCATCGGCATCGGGTTCGTGGGGCTGGGCTCCATCTCGCGCGCGCAGCACGTGCCCGGGTTCCGGGCGATCCCGGGCGTGGAGCTCGCGGCTCTGGCGGCGAGCTCACCGGAGTCCAGCCGCCGGACGGCCGCCGAGCTGGGCATCCCACATGTCCACGACGACTGGCGAGCGGTCATCGACGATGCCACCGTGGACGCGGTGGTGGTGGGCGCCTGGCCGGACCTGCATGCCCCGGCGGTGCTCGCGGCGCTGGGCGCCGGCAAGCACGTCCTGACGCAGGCCCGCATGGCCATGGACGCGAACCAGGCGGCCGAGATGCTGGCGGCGTCGCGTGCACATCCGGACCGGGTCGCGATGGTCGTCCCCTCCCCCATGAGCCTGGATGCCGATGCCGCCATCGTGCGCGTGCTGGCGGGCGGCGAACTGGGTCCGGTGCGCATGGCACGGGCCGTCTACTCCGGCGGCGTGGTGGGCAGCGACCCGTGGCGGCGCCTGCGCACGCACAGCGGCAACAACACGATGTCGCTGGGCATCCAGTACGAGGCTTTCCTGCGCTGGCTGCCGGACGCGACCGCCGTGAGCGCCGTGGCGACGATCGCCATCCCCACGATGCCTGACCCGGCCGGCGGCGCCCCCCTCGCGGTGGACGTGCCGGACCACCTCGCGGTCGTGGCGGAGCTTCCCGGCCCCGCCATCCTGACCATGGAGCTCGCGGCATCGAAGCGCGCGGAGCCCAACGCTGCCTACCTCTACGGCACGCAGCGCACGCTGCGCCTGGACTGGGACACCGGCGCCCTGGACGTCGCGGCGCCAGGCGGTCCGTGGATGCCCGTGCCGATCCGCCCGGAAGATGCACGCGGGTGGCGGGTCGAGGCGGACTTCATCGACGCCATCCGCCTGGGCACGCCAGTCACGCGCACCGACTTCGCGACAGGCGTGCGCTACATGGCCTTCACCGACGCGGTCGTGGAGGCAGCCCGGACCGGGGTGCGCGTCGCGATCGGGGAGCCAGCCGTCTAGGGTCGGGCAGGATCCACCAGAGCGAACGCGCGGACGGGGAAGGTCGCCATGCCCGCCACGCGTGGCGGCGCGGCGAAGAAGCGGAACCCGTCCGCGGGCAGCTGATCGAGGCTGCACAGGTGCTCCACGAGCGGGATGCCCGCGGCGAGCAGCGCGCTATGTGCTGGCCGTGAGGGGTCATCGAGCGAATCGACATTGAGCGAATCGATGCCTACGGCGGCCACCGCGGCGTCCACCAGCAGCATCGCTGCGTCACCGGTGAGGAACGGGTTGTCCGCGAGGTAGGCAGGCGTGCCCCAGTGGCGGTCCCAGCCGGTGCGCACGAGGATCGCGCGGCCCGCGAGGGCGATGTCGGCGAAGGCATCCGGTCCGATGGCGCGGTCGGATCGACCGCTGACATCCACCAGGACGCCAGGCAGATCCACCACCCGGCCCAGGGCCAGGCTGGACAGGTCGGACGCACCCGGGTAGCGGTGGGCCGGGGTGTCCAGGTAGGTACCCGTGTTGGCCACCATCTCGATGCGCATGATCTCGAACGTGGTGCCCGGGGCGTACCGGCCGGCGGACGTCTCGTGCGTCAGGAAGGCGGTGATGACCGGGCCCGGGATGCCGGGGTGCGTGATCATGCCGTCGGCGATCTCATGGCTGAGGTCGATCGCTTGGCGGGCGGGGGCGGGCTGGGCCATGGATCCTCCTGCGTGTCGGGTCGCTCATCATCCACTCATCGAGCGCTGCGATGATGACGCGCGTGACGACCCGTGCCCGCATCCTGGTGGTGGACGACGACGCCCGGCTGGCCGCGTCACTGCGCCGGGCGCTGGCCTTCGAGGGGCACCAGGTGACGGTGGCGGCGGACGGGCCTGCCGCGCTGGCGGCCGCGCGCGAGCGGCTGCCCGACCTCGTGGTGCTGGACCGGATGCTGCCGGGCATCGATGGCCTGGAGGTCTGCCGGCGGCTGCGCGAGGCGGCGCCGGCGCTGCCGGTGCTGATGCTCACCGCGCTCGATGCGGTGGCGGACCGGATCGACGGCCTCGATGCCGGCGCTGACGACCACCTGGGCAAGCCGTTCGCGCTCGACGAACTGCTGGCTCGGGTCCGGGCGCTGCTGCGGCGCGTCGAGCCGGCCGGACGCGAGGAGCTGCGGTTCGCGGACGTGGTGATGGACCTCGGCGCGCGGGAGGTGCGCCGCGGCCTGCGGGCGGTGGAGCTGACGCAGCTCCAGTTCGCGCTGCTGGAACGGTTCCTGCGCCACCCGCGGATCGTGCTGGATCGCGACCGCCTGCTGGAGACGGTATGGGGCCTGGACCCCGACACAGCGTCGAATGTCGTCGATGTCTACGTGGGCTACCTGCGGACGCGCCTGGAGGCAGGCGGAGAACCGCGTCTGCTACACACGGTGCGCGGCATCGGGTACGTGCTGCGGGAGGCGTAGGTGCGCATCCGCGTCCGGCTGGTGCTCTACGCCGTCGCGGTCGCGACCGCGGGCATGATGCTGTTCGGCCTGCTGCTGTCGACGCTGGCGCGTGGTGGCATCGCCGAGGACCAGGACCTGGGCCTGGGCCGGCTGGCCGAGGGGCTGGCGGTCGCGATCACCGAGGCCGGCCCCGACCTGCTCGCGGGGCGCGAGCCGCTCGTGGCGCCCGATCCACGCACGGACGATGCGGCGTTCCTGCTCGTGGTCGGCGCTGTGGGCGTCACGACATGGAGCGGCGCGCTCCTGGACGGCACGGCCATCCGGGTCCCCGCCGCGGTGGTCGTCGAGGCGTTCGAGGTCGGCCGGTCCGTGGCCACGACGCGCCCGGACGGCGTCCTGGAACTGCGCATGGTCGCCGTCCCGTGGGTCTTCGGGGACACGGGCGGCGTCGCGGTGGCAGTGCAGCCGGCGCGGGTGCTCGCCACACAGGTCGCGGCGCTCGAGGGCTTCCTGGTGATCGCGGGGGTGATCACCATCGTCGCGGTGGGCGTCGTGAGCTGGCTCGTCGTGGGGCGGGCGCTGCGGCCGTTGCGGACGCTGTCGCACACGACGGATTCGATCGCGCGCACCGGCGACCTCGCCCAGCGTCTGCCGGAAGTCCGGGCACGCGACGAGGTGGGCACCCTCACCCGATCGTTCAACGCCATGCTCGACCGGCTGGCGGCCTCCCAGGCCGGGCTTGCGGCGAGCCTCGAGGCCCAACGCCGGATGGTCGCGGACGCGTCCCACGAGCTGCGCACGCCCCTGACCACGATCCGGACCAACGCGGAGACGCTCCGGGCACACCCCGACGCCGACCCCGGTGAGCGTGCCGAAGCCGTGGCGGACATCGCCGCCGAGGCGGAGCGGATGTCGCGCCTGCTGGGGGACCTGCTGCTGCTGGCCCGGGCGGACGCGGGCGGGGATGTCATCGCCGGGCGTGGCCCGGCGGGTGGATCGCGCCGGCCGCTGGACCTTGCGGCCATCGCCGGGGAGGTCGCGCGCAAGGCGGCCCGACCGGATCGGCCGGTGACGCACGCGGCCGGTGGACCGCTCGTGGTCCGGGGTGACGCGGATGCCCTGACCCGCCTGGTCTGGATCCTGGTGGACAACGCGCTGGTGCACGGCGCGGGCGAGGTCACCCTCACGACGGGCACCGATCCGGGCATGGCCCTGGCCGCCTGGCTCTCGGTGGCGGACCGGGGGCCGGGCTTCGCGCCGGGCGACGAGGTGCGCGCGTTCGACCGGTTCTGGCGCGCGGACCGGGCTCGATCCGGACCGGGCACCGGCCTGGGCCTCGCCATCGCGCGCTCCATCGCGGAGGCACACGCCGGGACCGTCGCGGCGACGGAGCGCACCGGTGGCGGAGCGGTCCTGACCGTGCGCCTGCCCCTGCCCGACGGACGGGAGGTACCCGACGTGCCCGCGACCGCCTCCACGGACGCCGCGTGAGCAGGGCCGCCGCGTGACCCGCGAGGGTGGAGCCGGTCCGCCGCAATGGGTCGTGCGTCCCGCCGCGTCGCGTGACGTGGTCGCGATCCAGGCCATCGAGGTCGACGCCGGGGCACGCTTCCGGACCGTCGGGCTGGATGCGGTGGCGGACGATCCGCCGCCGACCGCGGAGCGGCTCCTGGCGCACATCAAGCTGGGGACCGCGTGGGTCGGAGCGCCGCCGGGCGCCGACGATGAGAGCGACGTTCCGGTGGGCTACGCGATGGCGTCGGTCGTGGACGGGGAGGGCCACCTGGACCAGGTGAGCGTTCTGGGGCGCGCGCAGGGACGCGGCGTCGGGGCAGCGCTGGTGCGCCACGTGCTGGCGTGGTCCGCGGCAGAGGGCCATCCGGCAGTGACACTCACGACCTATCGCGACCTCCCGTGGAACGGGCCGTGGTACGTGCACCTCGGCTTTCGGGCAGTGCCCGGCGCGGCGCTCGGCCCCGATCTGGCGAGCATCCTCATCGCGGAACGGCCGGCCGGCCTGGAGCCACCGACACGGATCGTGGTGCGCCGCCCCGCCGACCCCTGACCGCAGGATCCAGGTTGGTCGGGTGGCGCGGGTGACGGTGTGCACCGCCGGGCCGGCGCAGGTCTCATCGAACGCTCATCGCGGCCACAGGCTCCACTCATCCACGGGTCGCAGGCTGGACGCATGGATACCCCCACGGACGATCTCGATACCCCTGCCATCGCCCGACTGCTGGTCCTCCTGCAGGGCGCCCTGCTGGTCACCGCCACCCTCGAGTCGGTGGTGTTCCTGGGCGTCATCGGGCCCGGCGCGGGTCCCAGCGTCGCGCTCAGCGCCGGCGCCGCCCTCGTCACGCTCCTGACCGCCTGGGGCCTTGGGCGGCGCAGCCGCCTGGCGCGTCGCTGGACGATCGTCGCCGAGTGCGGCGTGCTCGCCCTCGTGGCCCTCGATCTCGTCGTGGGCGTCGTCATCGGCGGCATCGAGCTGACGCTGCTGGGCGTCGTGCTGCGTGTGGGCCTGCCGGTGGCGGTGCTCACGATCCTGCTCCGGCGCGACGTCCGCGCCGCATCCATCCCTGCCGGAGGTGCCGCGTGACCCCGCTCCCGATCGCCTTCCACGTGGGTGACGTGGCCCTCGCAGCCGTGGTGTCGGAGGGCAGCCCGCTCTACGACACCCCCGCCGACCATCTGCCTGCGTTGCTCGCGCTGGCCGCCCTGCCACTGCTCGCGTTGGTCATCCGCATGGCAGCGCCTCGGTCCCGGCTGGCCACGCGACTGCGCGACGGCTACCGGGCACGGCCGCCGCTCCACCGCATGGCCGCCTGGCTCCTGGGTGCCTCGGCGGTCATCCATCTCGCGCTCATCGGCCACCACGAGGACCTCCTCGGCGCGCTCATGATCCTCGACGGGGTGCTGCTCGGCGTCACTGCCCTGCTGCTGCTGCTGGGGCGACGCTGGCGCCCGCTCGCCGGGTTCGTGCTGGTGGGGTCGCTGGCCGGGTGGATGCTCGTCACGGTGGGCGGTCGGGCCCCCGACCAGGTGGGGCTCGCGGCCAAGCTCATCGAGATCGCGGCCCTGGCGGTCGTGCTCACACCCGTGTCCGGCGCCCGGATCCGCGGCGCCATGGGGAGTGCCACGGTGGTGCTGGCGGTGGTGCTCACCTCGGCGGCCGCGTGGGCGGGGGCCTTCGCGGGCGGCAGTGCCGGACACCACGCGGGCGTGACGGCGCAGCCGGGCACGCTGCTGCCCGTGGGTGCCGACCGGGAGCCCACCGACCGCGAGGCGGCCGCGACGGCGGTCGTGTGGTACGCCATGGCGCTGTCCCTGGCGCGCTACGAGGATCCGGCGGCGGCCATCGCGGAGGGATACGCGGCAGACTCGATCGTCGGCCTCGACACGCACGCCCCGAACGCGGCGTACCTCGAGGACGGCCGGATCCTGGACCCTATGCGACCGGAGAATCTGATCTACGCCGAAAGCCCCGCGGGACCGGTGCTCCTGGGTGCGATGTTCGAGATGCCGCCGGGGGCTGGCCGGGCGCCCGCGTTCGGCGGGCCGCTCACGGTGTGGCACGGCCACGAGCAGGTCTGCTTCTCGGTCCTGGGGATGACGGGGCTGGTGTCCCCCTTCGGCGGCTGCCCCGTGGGCTCGGTGATCATCGGGCGGACCGGCGAGATGCTCCATGGGTGGACGGCCGCGGGCACTCCGGTCCTGTGGGGCGAGCTGGACGAGACGTGGAAGGCGGCGTACGTGGCGGAGGTCGCGGCAGGGCGGCTCGCCGCGGCGGCAGGCGAGACGGCGGCGCGCTGAGGGGCCGGGGCGGATGCGTGGGCGGAGGGGGCGGTGGGGCGGTGGGGCGGCCGGATGCCCCTCCGCGGGTGACCCGCGCCTAGCCGTGACCCGCGCGGCCGGGCAGCGGCGGGGCCTTGGGGCCGGGCACGTGCCCGGCACCCGTCCGACGCAGGATGCCCCGCCGTCCGAGGTCCTCCAGGATCGCGAGGCTGTACCGGCGGCTGGTGCCCGTCGCGTCCCGGTACGCGGCGGGCGTGAGGGGCACCCGGTGCGCCATCACCAGCGCCCGTGCCGCCAGTTCCCGGTAGCCGGCAGCCGACCACGCGAGGTCGGCCTCCAGGACCACGATGCGCCCGGCCTTCTCCAGGTCGCGGATGCCGTCAGGCGAGCAGCCGACCCGGGCCGCGGTGGCCGCGAGGGGCGGCGGGGCGTTGCCCGCAAGGGCGGCTTCCAGGCGGTCCATCGCCGCCAGAAGCGCCGGGTCCGGCCCGGGCGGCCGGTGGCCAGGGCGGCGCAGGCGGTCACCCTCGCGGATGAGCGAGCCGCGTTCGATGGCGAGGGCGATCACGAGGTCCGGCGCGCCCGGTCCGGAGTCCGCCGTGAGGGTCACCGCGCGGCGCAGGGCCCGCGAGAGCCCCGTGCGCAGCGCCGGGAGGGGCATGCCGGCGTCGGTCGGGTGGTCCGCGTGCCATGCTGTGACGGACGCCATCCCGGCCACGTCCGCGGCGGCCAGCACGTCGGGCGCCAGCCGCCATGCTCGGTCCGGGCCGGCCGAAGCACCCTGCAGGTCCAGCCGCGCGTCCGCCATCGAGGCCTGCTCGCCGGTACCCACGGCCGCCGCCAGCGCCGACAGCCGCTCCGGGGTCTGCCGCCGCCGGGACACGCCACGCGCGGGTCGCGGCTCGAGCACCACGCCGCCCGCGAGCACCGATCCGGGCGATGGGCGCCGGAGCACGAACCGGTCGCCGGGAGCGGCTGCCACCGGCCGCGCCAGCCGCAGCATCGCCACCGCGCGCCCGTCCTCGAGCTCCGTCGCGTCGCGGCCGGCCCGCCCGATCAGCGCGTCGACGTCGTCCGTGCCGAGGTGGAGCCGTGCCCGGGCGCCATCGTGCGGCGGCCAGGTGAGCGGGCGTCGGCCGGTCTCAGCCACCCGGGGCCGGTCCAGCGCCACGAGCACGCGATCGGCGGCGAGCACGTCCGGGTCCGCCGTGAGCACGGCACCGCGCACCACGTCGGCGAGCTCCGCACCCGCGACGTTGATGGCCGTCCGGCCCAGGGGCGCGGTCTCGACCCGACCGCCGTGGACCTGCAGCTCACGGACCCGTACGGTCCGCCCGTCCGGGACCAGCCGCAGCTGCTCGCCACTCGTGAGCATCGCGCCACGCAGCGATCCGGTGACCACGAGGCCACGCCCGCGCACCGCGAATGCCCGGTCCACGGCCAGCCGTGCTCGCCCCGGCCCGGCTGCGCCGGGCCCCATCGCGATCCGGGTCGCCAGCTCGCCCAGCGCGTCTCGCACGCGATCGAGGCCGGCTCCCGTGGCGCTCGATGCGGCCAGCACCGGCACCCCGGCCAGGCCGGTCGGCTTCAGCAGCGCCGCCACCAGTCCGGTCACCTCCGCCACGCGCTCGGGCGGCACCAGGTCGGCCTTGGTCACCACCGCCAGGCCCAGTGCGATGCCCAACCCGTCGAGCAGAGCGAGATGCTCCAGCGTCTGGGCACGCGGCCCGTCATCCGCGGCAACGACCAGCAACGCGGCGTCGATCTCACCCGCGCCCACGAGCATGTTGCCGACCAGCCGATCGTGGCCGGGCACGTCCACGAAGTCGAGCGGCGTGCCATCGGCAAGCGCCAGGTGGGCATAGCCGACGTCGATGGTCATGCCCCGGCGCTGCTCCTCCGGCAGCCGGTCCGCATCGATGCCGGTCAGCGCCCGCAGCAGCGACGTCTTGCCATGATCGACGTGCCCTGCGGTCCCGACCACGACGGTCATCCCCGCCCGACCCCCAGCGCGGCCTCCAGCGCCCTGGCGAGGTCAGCATCCTGGTCGGGGTCGACCGCGCGCAGGTCGAGCAGCACCGATCCGTCCTCGATGCGCCCGACAACCGCCGGATCAGCGCGCCGCAGTCGGTCCAGCAGCGCGGCGGCGCCCCGGCCCGGGATCTCCAGCGCGACCGACGGCAGCGTCTCACCCGGCAATGACCCACCGCCCACGGTCGCGTGTGTCTCGCGCAGCACGACGCGTGGATCGGCGACCGCGACCCGCATGGCCTCCGCACGCGCCCGGAGCGTGGCGAGCGTGGCCGCGATGGCCCGCCAGACGGGGATCTCGCGCGCCGCCAGCCCCGCCCGGTACAACCCCAGGGTCGCCGCGAAGGCCGCAAGGGTCACCTTGTCCGGCCGCACGGCGCGCGCGAGCGGGTCCTTCCGCAGGCGCGCGACCAGGTCCGCCCGACCCACGATGGGTCCCGCCTGGGGACCGCCCAGGAGCTTGTCGCCGCTGAACGTGACCAGGTCCGCGCCCGCCGCGAGTCGTTCGCGCGGGGTGGGCTCATGGGCCAGGCCGTACGCCGCCGTGTCCAGCAACGCCCCCGAGCCAAGATCGTCGATGACGATGGCGCCGTGCGCATGCGCGACGGCCGCCAGCTCCGCCGCATCCGGCGCCTCCGTGAAGCCCTCCTGGCGGAAGTTGCTGGGGTGGACCCGCAGCACGACGACCGCCCGGCCCTCCGCGAGGGGCACCGCGAAGTCCGCCGCACGCGTCCGGTTCGTGGTGCCCACCTCGACCAGGCGGGCCCCCGCGCGACGCACGATGTCCGGGATGCGCACGCCACCGCCGATCTCGACCAGCTCGCCCCGGCTGACCGCGACGCCCCGTCGGCCGGCGAGACCCACGGCCAGCGCCAGCGCCGCTGCATTGTTGTTCGCGACCAGGGCGTCCGCGGCCCCCG
>Ga0105047_10001998_pt1 | contig 36556 bp, 34 predicted proteins | sample MAT04_FD_78384 | JGI IMG/M metagenome (GOLD analysis project Ga0105047, IMG submission 78384) | Freshwater microbial communities from Lake Fryxell liftoff mats and glacier meltwater in Antarctica - MAT-04 (megahit assembly) | ecosystem: Environmental > Aquatic > Freshwater > Ice > Liftoff... | reverse complement strand
GATTCGAACCTGCGACCCTCTGGTCCCAAACCAGATGCGCTAACCGGGCTGCGCTACACCCCGAAATAATTTCCGGTTTTCCCTTTTTTCATTGGGAGTGCAAATCTATATAAATTTTTTGATAATGTACAGGAATTTTGAAAAATTTACTCTTCAATTCAATATTTTCAGCAAACAAAGGTGTTTTAGACGCATTACATTTTAATTTTGAGCAGCACCAAAGAAAATTAGTGCGAAAATCTAAAATACAAACTTTAAACAGGATGGCGAACTTACCTTATAAGTTTTCCCCGTTTCCAGTGGCATCCCGGTCTTTTCATCGATACTGAAAATAACAATATCACCCGAGCGTTGATTACCTGTTAAAAGAAATTTTCCGGATGGATCAAAGCTGAAATTTCTGGGCCAGTCGCCACCGCAGGATATACGACCCGCAAGACTCAAAAGCCCGTCACTTCCAATTTTGAAGCAAACGACAGTGTTTTCTCCACGGTTTGTGCCATACAGATATTCTCCGCTTTTCCCAATGTGGATATCCGCACAAAAGCTTTTCCCTGCAAATCCTTCATCTAAAGTTGATATATTCTGAACCGAACTGAGAAGACCAGCAGAATCCACATCAAACACTGAAATTGTTGAATTAAGTTCACAGATCACATACATTTTTGATCCGTTTGCATTGAACTCAAAATGCCGTGGTCCCGAACCTTCAGGCAGTGGAACAATGCCATTTTCAAGTTGAGTTAATCGGCCTGATATTGGATCAAAATTATATATTACTATCCTGTCGAGCCCCAGATCAGTAAGGTAAACATGCTTCCAAGCTGGATCAAAAGAAATCATGTGAGCATGTGAATATTTTTCAGCAATAGACGGGAAAGAAATGGAATCAGTAATGTTTACAGGCATTCCAGCTTCATCGAGTTTTATAACGGCAATGGATCCCCCGGTATAATTTGCAAGAAAAAGGTAATTCTGTTCAGGAGAAAGTGAAATAAAACAAGGACTCCCGTTGGGAACCGCCATTTCACTTAGCTTTTCAACTTTGCCTGAATCCAGCTTTAAACAGGTAACTCCTCCTCCTGTACCACCATTAAAATTCATGACTTCATTGGCAGCGTAAATCAAATTATGCTTCTTTGAAATGCAGAAATAGGAAGGATTAGGACCAGCTTCTGCTTCTGAAATATGCTGCAGTGTGCCTTCCTCAGAATTAAAGCTAAAAAGTGAAAACCCTTTTTCTTCCGTTTCATTATATTTTCCGACAATCAGCATAAAGGATTCATTTTTAACTGAGCAGGAAGCGAATGTCATTACCAGCATTACCAGCGGGGCGATTATTTTTTTTTTCATCCTCAGAAGTTATCACTTTCCCTGTAGGCCTCTATCACACGAGCTTCACCCTCTTTTCCTTGCAGGCTTTTGCCATGTTCCATACAGATTACACCCTGGTAGTTTTTACTATGGATGAATTTGAAAACATTTTTGAAATTTATTTCACCAGTACCGGGCTCATTTCTTCCTGGATGATCTCCGCAATGGAAAGCTGCTATTTCGCTCCATGCAGCATCAATGTTGGGAATCAGGTTTCCTTCGGTGATCTGCTGATGATAAACGTCATCAACTATTTTGCAAGAGGCTCTGTTTACACCTCGACAAATAGCATATGCCTGAGGAATACCAGTGAGAATAAGTCCCGGATGATCTCTGATTGTATTAAGTGGTTCTAGAACTATCGTCAAACCTGATTCTTCAACCACATCACAGCAATAGCGGAGGTTATCGATTATATTTGCAGTCTGATAATCTCTGTGTAAGCGTTCATCGTACCTTCCGGGAACCACAAGAGCCCATTTTACTCCGGTACGTTTGGCAACAGCAACGCCTTCTTTCATCTTGTTCACAAGCATCTCTCGGGTTTCGGGCTTGTTCAGCACAAAGGAAGTCACTGAAAAATCGGCATATAAAACGAATGGGCCAAGTTCCATTCCGAGACGATTCATCTCATTTGCAATCTTCACCTGGTCTTCAGGGGATCTTCCCATAAGTCCATTATCAAACATCCCTCTAAAACCCATATCGTAACAGAACTTGATGTTATCGATTTTGTCCTTACCGGCATGTGCGGTGAACATTTCAAGTCCGGGTGCATATTTCAGTTTAAAGGGATTGGTAGCATCGGTGGCTTTCTTTTGTTTCAGGGGAGAAACGAAACCAAATACAACAGGCGCGGCCAAAAGAGCGGCGCCTGCAGCAGTGGTTTTTTTGAGAAAGTTCCTACGGGAATTTTTCATAAAAAACGTATTTAATTATTAATTTCCTCAGTATTCTCAAGCAATATAAGCTTCTCCTGCAACAGGAACATCTTTGGGAACATCAACAGATCCGAATTCGAATACTTTGGGTCCGAGTTTAAGATCGGAGTTCATCATTTCTTCATAAGTAACTTCTTTTCCGGTATATGCGGAGATACGGCCCATTATGGCTGTCATTGTTGATATAGCTGTGTTTTCAGCCTCATTAATTGGTTTGCCGGTACGAATTGCTGTTACAAGGTCGATATGCTCCTGAACGTATGGTCCTACTTTTACATCTTCACCGGGTTTTCCTTCTGCGTTGAGGGGATATTCATATTTCCAGATTTGAGTTCCTGAAAGGTCTAAGAGTGTATTCTGACAATTAGTGGATCCCTTTGAACCCTGAATTCTCTCAGAAACATTATTAGCGCAACCGTTTATCTGACGGCACATGCTGTGCATATGAATTCCGTTTTCAAAAGTAAAATCGACACTGAAATTATCGAATTGGTCACCGGTAACTCTACGCTGTCTGGATCCGAATCCAACAGCTTTCACAGGGTGCGTACCCATAAACCAGTTGAAAACATCGATGTTATGAACATGTTGTTCTACAATATGATCGCCTGAAAGCCATGACCAGTTAACCCAGTTACGAATCATGTATTCCATTTCACTCCAGGAGGCATTCGGATCGCGGTGCCATAATTTGCCACCATTCCACCATACATTTCCTCCTGTGATTTCACCAATTTCACCTTGGGCAACCTGCTGATAAGTAGCAACATAATCGCGTTGATGACGACGTTGTGTACCGGTAACTATGGAAAGTTCCATTCCTTTTGCCTTCTGTGAGGAAGCCATTACAGATCGTGCGCCAACCGGGTCAACGCATACAGGTTTTTCTGCAAATACATGTTTGTTGGCTGCTACAGCGGCTGCCATGTGTTCAGGGCGGAAGTAGGGAGGAGTTGCGAGAATCACAATATCAACACCAGCATCAATAACTTTCTGATAAGCATCAAATCCCACGAAACATTTATCAAGAGCTACTTCTTGTCCTTTATCCTTTAAAATCGCAGCTCTGCAGGAATCAACCCTGTCCTGAAATGTGTCTCCAATAGCTACAACTTGAAGATTTGGGCCAGCGCTAAGAAAGTCAATAGCAGCACCGGTTCCACGGCCACCACATCCAATAAGTCCTGCTTTCAAAACAGGTCCGTCCGGGGCCTGATCAAGAAATGAAGGAACAGCAACAACTTTTTTTGGTTCCCCAGCACAACTGGTTATAAAAGAAGGAAGAATTACGCCTGCAGTACCTACAGTAGCTGCTGCAGTAAGAAAATTACGTCTTGAAATGCCTGTGTTTTTCATTGGATATTTGGTTGATTAAATAGTATTTAATAGTTTATAAAAACCTGATTAAAATCTGTTTCAGCAAAAAAACCGGCCAATTAATGGTTTCGGTTTATAAAAATATACTTTTTGATCTAAATACGTTTCATATTTCCAAAAAATAAACAAAATTCAATTCTGGTTTAGTTTTACTTAACTTAATATTCACTTAGTATTATTGTTTACCAGTCTTTTCATCAAACTCACACACGACGCGGAATCCAACATTAAAACAGTCAGAATACCACCATATACTTTTTGGGATCTGGGGATCGGTTTTCAGCCAGGAATTGTTTTTAGTAAAATCGCGTCTCGCACTTCTCAGATCACCTGCGCCACTGGAAAATACACCTCCACGCACAACGTGATCAACCCCGGTTTCAGGACCTTTTGGGTCTTTAACGCCTTGTGCAGGGGTTTTTGAATACGCATCTGCCTGATACCAGTCGCTGCAGAACTCAGCAACATTTCCAGCCATATTTTTCAGTCCAAATGGATTTGCCTGCACCCGATCCGGAGTCTGGGTTTTTGCAGGACTATTCTCCTTATAAATTATGTAAGAGTTAATCACAGCAGTGTCGTTTTTCGATAGCTTTGCTTTCAATCCGGTCTTTTCAAATTTCTTTGGATCACCAGGGAAAGAGTAGGGGCTTGTGCTCCCGGCTCTGCAAGCATATTCCCATTCTGCTTCAGTTGGAAGCCTGTAAGTTTTACCAGTTACAGAACTTAGCCATTTGCAATACGTTTCTGCTGCATGGTATGAAAATGATATTGCAGGTCTTTTTCCCAGTCCCCATCCCTGATCTGGCTGTCCATACGGAGGAGTCGCACCGGAAATAGCGTCAGTACCTGCAGTTTTTTTATTCCTTAGTCCCTCGGTATCTGTAGACCTTCCTTCGGCAGATGTCTGCGCGTAAAATGCCAGATATTCTTCCCAGCTAAGTTCAATTTCAGCCATAAAGAATGGGGAAATTTCAACATTCCTGACAGGTTCTTCATCCGGGCGATGAAAGGCTTCATCTTCTGAACTTCCCATTTTAAAAGTCCCTCCAGGGATTGCTATCATATTGAAAGATACGGGGGAAGCAGGAATACGTTCCGTGAAATTTTTAAACTCTTTTACCGGCGTGGCTTCCAGGAAGATTTCCTTTGCCGCCGAAGCAGTAGTCCCGAAACTTGAATTGCTGCCATGAGTATATCCCTCTATATAATGACCTGCATTCAGATGGCAGTTTATGCAATGCAAATCATCCGATTGTTTGGTCTGCTGATAATACAAGTGTGCATCTTCGCCAGCCTTTGTAAGTTTTGGAGGAAAGAGATTTTCATGACATTTAATACATCCACTCTGATACACATGATGACGAGCATTTTCCAGTCTTCCCTTGTCTTCCCAGTTAAAAGATGCAGAATCTTTGGTCCATTTACTCCATAAATCGCGCAAACCGGTTGTGCCTTTTGCCCAAAGGTAGCCATCTCCTTTGGGAGGTAAATGGCAATCTACGCAAGCAGTTCTGATACCCGATTTTGTTTGGTAATGAACTGATTTTTTCCAGCTCGCATCCGCTGAAGGATGGATATGGCATGAGATACAATACTCGTTGGTAGAGGTTGTCCGAAGGACTTTGCCTCCAGAAAGTATTAAAATTACACCTACAAATACACCTGGTAAAAACAATAAGAGAAATCGCTTCATTAATTAAGAATTTGAGAGCCCAAGATAAAAAAAACATAAACTCGTGATTACTGTTATTTATCATTTTTGGTATAATATTTTATTTGGAGTACATAAATGATAATTTCACAAGATCAAAAAACACAACTGCAGAGTTTTCAGGATAGAAAAAGTACCCTGGTAGCAAGGAATTAAAATCAGAAACAGTTATGACCAAAAAACAATGGATAATCCTGAATGATGTAATTAGAGGAAAAGAAAATTCTCCGATTCCGGTGGAATTTATCATCGACAGTCCCGGGCTTCCCAAATGGTATGGGATAAAGATTCTCGATTATTTTTCGAATGATGAACTCTGGTTGAAACTCACCATTTACTCAATACAATTACCGAATATCTTATTGAATGGCATGATCTTCAAAAAGAATTAATTCCAACAATAGATAGAATTCTGGTATTAGATGATAACTGAGGATGTGACCAGAGAAGAAACAAAAAAAATGATTAAGGTGCTTGATCAAAAATCATGATTAATTGCTTCATGCGGGGGAGGGATGCCGCCGGATGTAAGCTCTGAACAGATTAGTGCATTTTGTAATACGGTTCGTGAAAACAGTTAAAGTTTTGATCCTTTTTCCTTTTTACGAAGTAAATCATTTGAGAAAAATGTATAAATAAAGCCGGAACATCAGGTGAATGGTAGATAATTTGAGTTTTGAATTGTTTCAAGCTTTATTTTTTGTGTTTTTATTTTGCTTGTGTGCTTCCTTTTTATACTTTTGCTGTGCTTTGAAAAAAGCAGATTCAGGAACATCCAACCGGTGAGGTGGGTGAGTGGCTGAAACCAGCAGTTTGCTAAACTGCCGTACGGGAAACTGTACCGGGGGTTCGAATCCCCCCCTCACCGCGAGAAGCTCTGTCGAAAACGGCAGGGCTTTTTTGTTTCTAGGAAACAGGATTCGAACCGACAATGAAGGAGGTGCTCATGAGGGTTTACGAGAGGAGTAATCCCCTTAACTGCTTTCCCAGTATTACCTACGAGCGCTGCCTTCGGCTCCGCTCAGGCTGCGGAGTCGAAGGCAGAAAGTTCAAATTATTACTCTATCCAATCACCATATTCAATTATTGCTTGTCTAATTTAAATTGTCATACCTACGAGCGCTGCCTGAGCGGAGCCGAAGGAGCGCAATCAAAAACAGCGCCCTCAAGTCCCTCCCATATATTTCCATTCTCAATCTTTTTTTTTATCTTTAAGCCATAATCCCGATTACCAATTACCAACTACAAAATCTATTTTATGAAATCTTTCGCATCAAAAATCACACTATTTGCGGTACTTACAGCCTTTTTAATTACAAGCTCCTGTAAACCTGTTGTTAAGGAAACCGCAGCTCTGGATCGCCTCCAATGGTGGACCGACGCTAAATTCGGAATGTTTATCCACTGGGGAGTATATTCCGTTCCTGCCGGAACCTACGACGGTAAAAAAATCGATGGAATAGGCGAATGGATCATGTTTAACGGAGAAATTCCTTCAGCAACTTATAAAGAATATGCGAAGAGTTTTAATCCAGTAAATTATGACCCTGAAAAATGGGTGAAAATGGCAAAAGATGCCGGAATGAAATACATCGTTATCACTTCCAAACACCACGACGGTTTTGGCCTTTTCGATTCCAAAGTTACCGATTGGGATGTAGTTGATGCAACTCCCTACGGAAAAGACCTGCTGCAGCCTCTTTACGATGCTTGCAAGAAAGAAGGAATTAAGCTGGGTTTTTATTATTCACAGGCTCAGGACTGGAACCACCCCGGTGGAGGTGCTTACAAACCTAAATGGGATTCTGCTCAGAATGGAAGTTACGACGAATATCTCGATAAAATCGCAGTTCCACAGGTTGATGAAATTCTCTCAAAATATGGTGATGTAGACATTCTTTGGTGGGATACTCCCGTTGAAATGACAAAAGAAAGGGCTGAAAAATTCCTCCCCATCCTGGATAAATACCCTAACCTTATTACCAATAACCGCTTAGGTGGAGGATTCGACGGCGATTCCGAAACTCCAGAACAAACTATTCCCGCAACCGGATTCCCCGGAAAAAACTGGGAGGTTTGCATGACAATGAATGATACATGGGGATACAAATCATATGATGAAAACTGGAAATCAGGAAAAGACCTTATTCTAAAACTCTCCGAAATCGTTTCCAAAGGGGGTAATTTTCTTCTGAATGTTGGACCAACTTCACTTGGGGATATTCCTCAAGCCAGCATCGACAGGCTAAAACAAGTGGGCGATTGGATGAATATCAATTCCGAAGCCATTTATGGCACTAAAGCAAGCCCGTTTCCTTATTTACCTTGGGGAAGAGCAACACTAAAAGATCAGAAACTTTACCTTCATGTAATTCAATGGCCCGGGGATGGAATTCTGAAACTCCCACTGATGAATAAAGCCAGTAAAGCATATCTTCTTGCAGACGCAAAAGGCTCACTCAATCTGGTTCAGAAAAATAAACATATTGAAATCACGCTACCTTCTGAGGCTCCGGATAGCATTCTATCGATAGTTGTCCTTGAATTCGAAGGAACTCCTGAAGTTTTGAATGCTCCAACATTAGGGAAATCAGGTATCGCCTCATCAGTGGATTCTACTGTTTCAGTTTCAAACCTTTTCGACGGAGATCCGCTAAAATCATGGAAACCTACAACCGGCCAACTATCAGCTTGGGCAGAAGTTGACCTTGGCGAGCCTGTGTTGGTTTCAAATATCACCATTTCTGAACCATGGCACCCTTGGGATAATCACGGACAGGAATTCAAACTGGAAGTGAAAAACGGCGAAAAATGGGAACACGTCCTTGAAGGAAAAACCGATGGATGTGGCTATGCTAAAGACTTTACACCTCTTACCGGTCAGGTTTTCCGACTTTCTGTAACTGGCGCAAAAGGAGAGGTACCCGTTGTAGGTGAATGGATTCTTAACCGGGGACTTTAGTATTTAATTCCGATAGACTAAAAATAGTACAACCAACTAATACTTAAAATATGAACTTAAGTACTAAATCAGCAGTATTTTCATTAAAACACTTTTCCATTTTAATGGCAGTAGCTTCTGTAATTCTTACCTTATCGTCGTGTACTTCCAAGACAACCGAGGTGTCTGTGCAGAATGGTACATCAACACCTAACTTAAAACTGAAGGTTGCAAGTCATTTTATAACAGCAAAAAACACCAACTTACAACTTAGTAAAGCTGAAGATTTGGTTTTTGAGGATTTTATGACACCCAGTGAACATGAGGCTACCATCATGCTCGACCCAAAGAAAACTTTCCAGACCATTGAAGGTATTGGTGGTGCAATAACTGATGCTTCTGCTGAAACTTTCTACAAACTTCCCGCTGAAAAACAGGCCGAAATCCTTAAAGCATATTTTAATCCGGTTGATGGAATCGGCTACAGCATTGGCAGAACAAACATTAACTCATGTGATTTTTCAAGCGGAAGCTACGTTTATGCTGAAGCCAGCGATGTTGAACTTAAGAATTTTAACATCGAACACGATTTGAAATTTAAAATCCCCCTAATTAAAGCTGCAATAAAGGAATCTGGTGATAAGCTGATTATGTTCGCTTCCCCATGGTCACCTCCTGCATGGATGAAATCTAATAACAACATGTTGCAGGGCGGAAAACTCTTACCCGAATTTTATCAGACCTGGGCTGATTATTATGTGCGTTTTGTTCAGGAATATAATAAAGTTGGAGTTCCTATTTGGGGATTATCAGTCCAGAACGAGCCTGCAGCAACTCAAACATGGGAATCATGCATATACACTGCTGAAGAAGAAAGAGATTTCGTGAAAAACTTTATGGGGCCGACACTTCAGAAAGCCGGAATGAGTGGTTTAAAACTGATCATCTGGGATCACAACCGCGGTTTAATGTATCAGAGAGCTAAAGTGGTTCTCGAAGATCCTGAAGCCGCCAAATATGTTTGGGGAACTGGATTTCATTGGTACACCGGTGATCATTTCGACAATGTGAGACTTGTTAGCGAAGCATTTCCCGATAAAAAATTAATTTTTACTGAGGGATGTACCTATCCATTCAATTACGATAGTCTAAATAATTACAGTTTCGGAGAAACCTATGGAAAATCTGTGCTTATGGACATCAGCAATGGTGCTAGCGCATGGACAGACTGGAATATTCTTCTGGATGAAACCGGCGGGCCAAACCACGTGAAAAACTTCTGCAACGCACCTGTAATCGGTAATACTCAGACTGGTGAGGTAATTTATATGGCATCGTATTATTACATGGGACATTTTTCAAAATTCTTCCGCCCGGGTGCTAAGAGAATTACCTGCTCTTCAAACAGCGACGAGCTTCTGGCCACTGCAGTTTTAAATCCCGATGGAACACTCGCTGTCGTAGTTCTTAACCTTGGAAACAAAGATATTAACTGCAAAGTATGGCTTGAAAATCGTGCAGTTACTACCAAAAGTTTGGCGCATTCTATTGAAACTTTTGTTATCAATTAACTGTAAAAGCAAATCAAGTTTTACCTCCTGAAAAGGAAGTTTTGTGACTTAGGTGTGGATATCTTTGTAACCTTAGTGTTTCAGAGTGTTACGGCGACGTCATAAAATGAATTGGTATTTTAATTTATTTCCCCCGATAAATGAAAAAGCCGATCATAATTGTAATTCTAATTTTGTTAATCTTCCCAATTTTTTCATGAAGGAAATGATGATCCTGAATTGGATGTATCAGGTTGCAGACAAGGTTTTTATCTTGTTAAAATTAAAAGAGAATCAAACATATTTATTCAATCTTTAATAAAATTATAATGAAGAGAATTTTACTAGCAACTTCACTCACTTTCCTTATTATACTTGCATTTCTGGCTTCATCAACGCTGAATGCACAGGGTTATCTTCACAGAAGCGGCATATATATTAAAGATGGTGCGGGAAATGATTTTATTTTAAGGGGGATAGGTACCGGAAACTGGCTAATTCAGGAAGGGTACATGATGCAGTCATCTAGCGTAGCCGGAACACAGCACGAATTTGAAGCAAAGCTTGAAAGTCTTATTGGTGCTGAGTTAAAGGATAGTTTCTACACTGTTTGGTTAGATTCACATTTCAGACGTATTGATGTGGATTCCATGAAATCATGGGGATTTAACAGTGTTCGCGTTGCAATGCACTACAAATGGTTCACGCCTCCAATTGAAAAAGAACCTGTTCCCGGTGAAATTACCTGGTTTGAAGAGGGATTTCAGAGAATTGATTCACTACTCGACTGGTGTGGTGATAATGAAATGTACCTGATTCTTGATTTGCACGGAGCTCCAGGTGGACAAGGGAAAAACGCAAGTATCTCCGATTATGATCCCTCGAAACCTTCATTATGGGAAAGTCAGGCAAATAAAAATAAAACGGTTGCATTATGGAAAAAGCTTGCGGAACGCTACACTACAGAGCCATGGATAGGAGGGTACGACCTTATAAATGAGACTAACTGGACTTTTACACCGAACAACAATTCACAGATGCTTGCCCTTTTTAAAACAATTACTGATTCCATTCGGGCGGTTGATAAAAACCATCTGATTTTTATTGAAGGAAACAGTTTTGCAAACGATTTCTCAGGACTAACTCCGGCCTGGGATGATAATATGGCATACAGTTTTCATAAGTACTGGGATAATCCAACTCAGGAATCTTTTAGTTGGGCGATTAGTTTGAGAAGCTCTACTCAAAGACCAATATGGTTAGGCGAAAGTGGCGAAAACTCAAATTCATGGTTTACTTCTGCCATTGCCCTCTGTGAAAAAAACAAAATTGGCTGGTCGTGGTGGCCGGTAAAAAAACCGGGAATTAATAATCCCCTGAAAGTAACTGTAAATAGCGATTACACACAACTTATAAAATACTGGGAAGGTACAGTTCCCAAGCCAACAGTTGATGTAGCTTTGAATGCCGTTCTTCAGTTTGCACTTAATCACAAACTTGAAAATTGCAGTTTCCAGAAAGATGTAATTGACGCAATGTTCAGACAAACCAAAACTATTGAAACCATTCCCTTCAAACACTACCAAACTGGTGAAAATGTATTTATGGTTGACTACAACCTCGGCAGAAACAAATATGCATACTTCGATACCGATACCGCCAGTACGGGAGGTTCATCCACAGAATGGAACAAAGGATGGTCATACCGCAACGATGGTGTTGACATTGAATCCTGCACAGATGCTTTAGCGACAAATGGTTATGATATTGGTTGGACAGCCACCGGCGAATGGATGGAATATACCATTGAAGTGGATTCTACCGCAGCCTATACACTTGGAATCCGCTCTGCATCAGGCTCCGGATCTTCAAGAATTCACATGGAAATGGACGGAAAAGTGGTTTCCCCCTCAATTACATTGCCTTCGACCGGTGGATGGAAAACATGGAAAACAACCGAAGTTAATGGCATCATGCTAACAAAAGGAACCCGGAAATTGCGCTTTGTGTTTGATCAAGGTGGTTCCAACCTTAACTTTTTCAAACTTTCTAATCCTGTAGCTTCAGAAAATATCGATTTCGCTTATTTAACATCAGAATCATCCATTAATGGAAACAATATAACTGTATACCTTAACAAGCCAATTACATCTGTTGCAGGTGATGCGAGCCTTTCCGACTTTGTGGTTACAATCAACAACACTCCTGTTGAGGTTACTTCACTTAGCTTTGGTACAACTTACCTAAACACAATTGTGCTTAATCTTGCTGAGAGTTTATATTATGGAGGAGCTATTAAATTGAGCTATCAAGGAAGTACAATTCAAAGTGGCAGTCAGACTTTGGTTCAGTTTGCTGATGCAATTGTTACCAATAAACTTCCGTATAGGTTCACAATTCCGGCAACAATACAGGCTGAGGATTTTTCTGTAAATGTTGGATTATCCAGCGAAACCTGCACCGATGTGGGAGCCGGAAAGGATATGGGATATGCCGCTTCAGGTGAATATCTGGATTTTTATGTAAATGTTCCTTTGTCGAAATATTATACGATTAATATCAGGGCCGCCTCAGCCAGAGCAGGCAATCAGGTGATTTTCAGAAAGGTTGTTGGTACAGCTGTTACGCCCATCGACACTATTGATATTCCTTCAACAGGCGGGTGGCAAACATGGAAAACATACACCACTGAAGCCTACATGGAAGCAGGTAGGTATACCATTCGAATGTTTATAAAAGCAGGGGAGTTTAACACCAACTGGATCCAATTTTTAAGCGCCTCCGGAGTTAAGGTACAAACCGAAAAAGTTGGAAAAATATTGATTAATCCTAATCCTGCAAGTGATTTTATAGAGGTGGATTTAGCGGGATATTCCAGCGATGTAAAGGAAATTTCAATATATAATGCTATTGGAATACAGGTAAAATCTGCAAATTCTATTGAAAAGTCAATGGTAAGAATAAATACATCTGATTTGGGAAAAGGCATGTATTATGTTGTTATTAAATCTGATAACTTACAACAAACCACGTCCAAATTGGTTATTCAATAACTTAGGCAAACAATTAGATTTGTATAATAAATAGTAAAATGCCATGATGCAAAAGGTGTCACAAATTGGGATGGTAGTAATCTTTTTACTTACCATTGTTTTTCATCTTCTTGTATTGGTAAAAATAATTCCTTACGGGATTGTATGGGGAGGAAGACTTCAGTCGGATTCTCAGATGTACAAATTTGAAGCCACTTCCATTGCTATTAATCTGTTGTTTATGATGATTATTTTAGTGAAATCTGGCTACTTAAAAATAAGGATTTCGCCTTTGATTATTAGGATATTTTTATGGTTGATGACTGGCCTTTTCTTGTTGAATACTATTGGTAATCTGTTATCGGACAATCATTTGGAAAGAATTATTTTTACTCCGGTTACGATAATCTTATCGATCTTTGGTTTTGTATTGGCTGTTTCGAAAAGTCAAAAACAATAGAACAGTTTCGTTTGTTTATCATTTATTAAACATCAAAAAGCTATAAAATGAAAATAATATCACTAAAAGACGTTCAAAAATCCAAAGTCACCATGGATGGTGCTCAGGATGCCTGGAAACAAATTCCTCTTTCCCGCGAAGATGGAGCTCCGGTTTATGCATACCGCGTTTTTACTGTAGAACCGGGAGGTTTCACGCCTTACCATCAGCACAATTATGAGCACATGAACTTTATAATTGAAGGCGAAGGTGAATTGGTTAATGAAGCAGGGGAAAGAAAAAAATTGAAATCAGGTGATTTCGCGCTGGTTCATCCCAATGAAAAACATCAATACCGCAACGCCTCACCCGATAAGGCTTTCGTAATGATTTGCGGAGTGCCTAAAGAGTTTGAATAGGAATTAGATTTACTAAAACCATTTATACACGCGGAGTCCAATAAAAAAGCATACAGCTCCGAAAATTCCTAAAATAGCAACGCCATCCAAAACATCAGTGATACCGGCTCCTTCATTAATAATACCTCTTACTTCATCAGTAAACTTTGTAAGAGGCAACACCTGAATGACCTTTATTGCCCAGGGAGGAAAATTCTGGTAGCTGAAGAAGATTCCTGAAACAACCATCATAGGTGTTGTAATAAGCGATATCAGGCCATTTCCAACCTGTGTATTCGCCGTCCGGCTTGAAATAAGGATAGCCATTCCGAAAAATGCAATATTTCCTGTAAGAAAAATAAGTACCAGTGCGCTGATGCTGCCCTGAATTTCAACATCAAAGAAAAAGTAAGCAAATACAAGTAATACCAGAGTATCGAAAATAGTAAGAATTAGTCGCGAAGCCCAGTAAGACGTCATAAAGTCAACTTTTCTCATGGGAGTGGCAACCATTCGCCGAAGTAGTTTCTTCGAACGTTTTTCAATAAGTGAATAACAAACTCCCCACATAATCGACATCATCACCCCAAGAGTCAGCAGGCCGGGAATAAGGAAATCAATATAGCGCATTCCCTTTGTTTTCAGGGGTTTTATTGAGCCTGTATCCTGACCCAGACTTCCTGTTTTAAAGAAGTTAGAAAGCTGAATCTGCACTAGTTCTGCCTCTGGGTTTAAAGGATCGTAATGGTAGGTAATCTTACCGTTTTCTTCGGTGAGAATACTGTTTATTATCCCTCTTTTCATTAGCATTTCTGCATTTTCCCAGCTGGTAATATGGAAGTCGTACCGCGTTTTGCCGTTTTCATTCTCAAAACGTTTTTCAATCACGGTATCAGCCGGGGCACCTCCCCCGAAAAAAGTATTACGAACAAGCACTTCCTGTGTATTAGAAGATGGAATAAGCGCTACCCCGTGCATGATCTCTTTCTTCCCTGAAAAGGCAAATCCAAGCCCAATTGCCATTAAAATTGGAAATCCAAATGACCAGAAAAGTGCACCCGGTTCGCGAACAAACTCTTTCAGGTGTGAGATGGTAAGTACAAAAAATGGATGCTTCATTATAAAATATTCTTATGCGTTTAAGTGCCTGCCTGTCATTGAAGTAAACAGGTCATCTAATGTCAGTGTTCTGCATTCGAGGGCAATAATTTCGGTTTTATTCCCTTCCAGTTCTTTAAGCAATAGAGGCAGGCTTTCGACAATATTTTTTACTTCGAGTTCAAAAACATTGTCTTTGTTGTTGAATACTGATTTCTGTATGCCTGTGATGCTTGTAAAATCTATCGGAGGTGGGCCAAGAATTCCGATTCTTATGATTTCATGCTTATCACATGCCAGAAGCAAATCGCTGAGTTTTCCTTTGGCAAGAATCTTTCCATGATCAATAATTATAATCCTATCACAGAGATATTCTGCTTCCTCCATATAATGAGTGGTAAGAATCAGGGAAGTATTTCTTTCGTTTTTCAGTTTAAGAAGTATTTCCCAGAGTTCCCTGCGGGCATTTGGATCAAGTCCGGTTGTGGGCTCATCGAGTATAAGCACTTCAGGATAATTCAGCAATGCAATTCCTAGTGCAAGTCTTTGACGCTGGCCTCCGGAAAGATTCTTAACGTAGGCTTTTTGTTTTTCCTCAAGCCGGATCAGATCGATAATTTCCTTTACTCTTGAATCTCCCAGTTTATAAAATGAGGCAAAAAGCAACAAAGTTTCTTTTACAGTAAGTTTTTCAATAAACCAAGTCTCCTGCAATGAAATACCCAGAATCCTGTTTAGCTCACTGTGATTACGCTTCCAGTGTTTTCCTTTAATAAAAATCTCACCCTGATCAGGTTTCTGAATGCCTTCGATCATTTCTACCAGGGTTGTTTTGCCTGCTCCATTGGGACCTAGAACGGCAATGAATTCACCCGGATAAAGTTTCAAATCGATTCCATTTACAGCCTTTACATCCTTAAATGATTTGAAAAGCGATTCGATACGGATGATCGGTTCTGCTTGTGCTGTGTTTTGTGCCATTGAAGAGTTTTAACGAAAATGATATACCAGAGCAGGAGATCAAAAATAGATTAAATTTTTATGCTTATCTGTCACTTTTAACCATTCGATCATGGATCATTTTATTATATTGAGAAATATATAACAGTTTTTATCTGAAAATGTTAATGAGGTATTTGAAAAGAATTTTTTTTGAAAATTATCTTCCTTTATAAGTTATAATGTATATTCAGATTTTAATGATTGTTTAAACCTGCGACCCGATTCCTTTTAGAGTAGTAATAAATATCAATTCAAATTTCGAATTTTATGGTATTGTTCCTACTTTTGGATTAATGCGTGATTTTTAATACAGTTTTAGTAAAATATATCGTTAACTTTAGGAACCAAAGTAAACACAGTTATGAAAATAAAATTCCTCGGAGCAGCCCGCGAAGTTACTGGAAGCAAGCACCTTATAGTTACCAGAAATGGTAAAAAAATAGTCCTCGATTGTGGTATGTATCAGGGTAAAGGAATGGAAACCGACGCGCTGAACCGCACTCTTGGGTTTAATCCTCAGGAAATTGATCATATTATCCTTACTCACGCTCATATCGACCACTCCGGACTAATCCCATATGTTTATAAATTAGGTTTCAGGGGATCTGTGATTTGCACCAATGCCACACGTGACCTTTGTTCCATCATGCTCGCTGACTCAGGATATATTCAGGAACATGATACTCAAACTCACAACAGACAGAGAATCAAAAAAGGATGGGAACCCCTTGAACCTATTTATACCAAGAGGGATGCACAGGAATGCATGGAACTGTTTATAGGTGTTCCATACGATCGTAAATTCAGGATCGACGAAAATATCAGAGTCCTGTTTACAAATACAGGTCATATGCTGGGAAGCGGAGTAGTAAGCCTGGAAATTACTGAAGATGGCCGAAAACAAGTGGTTGCTTATACAGGGGATATTGGAAGATCTATCAACCGAATCCTCGCAAAACCTAAACCGTTTCCTCAAGCCGACATACTCATAACGGAATCTACTTATGGCGACAGACTTCACATGGATAAGCAAGAATCGGAAGATGAATTGCTCAATATTGTTATGGATACCTGTGTTAGGAAAGGTGGAAAGCTTATCATTCCTTCATTTGCTGTTGGCAGAACTCAGGAACTGGTTTATTCACTCAACAATTTTTTCAACGCTGGAAAACTTCCTAAAATAGATATCTATGTCGATAGTCCATTGGCAGTTAATGCTACCGATATTTTCCGGTTGCATCCCGAATGCTTCAACAACGATATTTTAGATGTGATGCAGCAAGACCCTGATCCTTTTGGATTTAACAGCCTTTTTTATATTAAGTCGGTGGACGATTCCAAAAGAATTAACTCCATGAAAAAGCCCTGCGTTATCATCGCGGCATCAGGAATGATGGAAGCCGGAAGGATAAAACACCATCTGGCAAATGGAATCGCAGATCCAAAAAACACCATTCTGGTAGTTGGATATTGTTCTCCCAGAACTCTTGGCGCAAGAATTCTCAGGGGAGAAACACAAGTCTCAATTCATGGTATGGTTCACGAAGTTAGGGCTGAAATCAGGCGACTTGAATCATTTAGTGGACATGGCGATTACAAAGAAATGATGCAGTATATTTCATGTCAGGACAAAACTAAGCTTAAAAAACTTTTCATCGTTCATGGGGAATATGAAGCCCAAAAGACTTATATGAAGTATCTGGAAGAAGCTGGTTACCAATCCATTAATATTCCTGCTGTTGGAGATGAATTCAGTTTTTGAGGATAATTAAAGTTCAAGTGGAAAGGAGTGAATTGACTTTCTAACATTTTATAAAAAAGATATTTTTCTGACATATTGGAAAAATTCGTAATTTCATCGCAATTCTTTAACCCAATTAACATAAATGAAAACAACAATGAAAACCTTATTTACATTGACTATTTTTGCCGTTATGGCAATTACAATTTCCTCATGCACAAAACCCGTTGTTGAGAAAAACATAGGTTTACAACTTTACTCTGTACGCGACGATATGAAAGCAAATCCCGAGTTAACCGTTTTAGGGGTTGGTAAAATGGGATATAAATTCGTCGAGGCTGCCGGTTATGGCGATGGTCAATTCTATGGAATGACTCCTAGCGCTTTTAAGGCATTAGTTGAAAAAGCTGGTATGCAGTTTCTTGGTTCACATACCGGTCAGTCACTACCTGACTCAGCTCATTGGGATTCAACAATGATTTGGTGGGATAGCGCTATTGCTGCTCATAAAGAGGCAGGTGTAAAATGGATCGTTCAGCCCTGGATGGGCGGTGATGCATATACTAGCATTGAAACTCTGAAAAAGTACTGCGATTATTTTAATGCAGTAGGTGAAAAATGTAATGCCGCAGGAATCCGTTTTGGTTACCATAACCACGATAAGGAATTCAGTCAAATTGATAGCACTACTATCTACGATTTCATGCTTCAAAATACTGATCCTGCAAATGTTATGTTCCAGCTCGATTTATACTGGATTTCAATAGGTAAAGGCGATGCACTGGCTTATTTCGATAAATATCCCGGTCGCTTTGAACTATACCATATAAAAGACGAAAAAGAACTTGGTGGTGCAGAATCAATGATGAACTTTGAACCTTTCTTCGTTGCTGCTGAAAAAGCCGGAATGAAAAACTACATCGTTGAAGTGGAACGTTATACTTTTGAACCTATGGTAAGTGTTCAGAAAAGTATTGACTTCCTTAATACCTGTGCATTTATTACGAAATAGTCTATTTTCCTAAAATAAAAAAGACCTGTCGGCAAACCCGGACAGGTCTTTTTTTGGTATGTGGTCAAAAATAATTGCTGATTTTCAAAAAAAAACAATAAAGAGACGCTGATTTTTAGTTTTTCGCCACATTAAACATAAGGGGTTTAAACGCCGGTTGTTTAGAAATTCTCACACTGAGCCTGTCGAAGTCTTGACACTGAGCCTGTCGAAGTGTAATCAGTCATTTATTCCTTCATCGTCAAATACTCCAAAGAATTCCTTACCAACTTTCTAAAATTCTCGTTTTCATAAGCAACATGGTCGTGCCCACTCATCAGGTATACAATTTTTGAATTCTTGTATTGGTGAGTCCATCCAATATCCTCAGCACAATCTGGGTGAATTGTTTTAAGCAACACTGTAACATCATCATTTACAATAATATTGCTATATCCCTCATCCCTGATTGTAAAATCCGATAAGCCTTTTGTAATTGAGGTTGAAGTATCTACAATAGTTACTGATAAATCAATATCATGCCTGTAGCGCCCATCCTTCAAACTATCCGGAGTATCCGATTTTGGGTATCGGCCTCCCCTGATAAGCGAAAATTCATCCCAGCTTTGATAAGAAACCAGTGAATGATGCAGAAAAAGTAATCCTGTTCCTCGCTCAGTGAGTTCAAGATAGGCCTTTTTCTCAGTAACATTTATCTCCTGCCAGGAGTCGTAAAATACAATTGCATTGTATATCAATGCTTTACCGCTTCCAATCATCTGGTTTGCAGATGGCTGCGAAACTGTATCGAAACTAAATTCGGTTAAAACATTAAATACATTTAGAAATTCAGCTGTTTCAAAGTCGTGACCACCCGTAATAATAAGAATCCTTGGTTTTGCAGGATTTTGCAATGTGCATGACATGAATAGAAAAAGCATAATTACCAAGCCGGAAATCCCTTGGATCTTTTTTATTACGAAATTGCCCATAATTGTAATTTTTTTAATGCCTTGTGGCAAGTATGAAAAGTGAAAGTACTAAATTTACATGTTCTGATCAAAAAAATACCGTGATTCATTTTTTTGAAACAATAAAAATCCAAACATTTTGAATAGTTAGTTGTTAGTTTTAAGTTCATGTACCAATAAATTTAAAATAGAATGAAAAAATTATTTGTCTTATCATTGCTAACCAGCTTGTTGCTGGGCGGATGTAAAAATAATCCAGCAAATCAGAATACCACAACAAAAGCTATTGCTGATTATGAGCTTACTGAAATCTGGAAGACAGATACCATCCTAAAAACACCGGAGTCAGTACTATATGATGAGATTCGTGATGTTATTTATGTCTCTAATATAAACAGCAACCCTTCTGAAAAGGACTTAAATGGATTCATTTCCCGCCTTTCTTCAACAGGCGAAATACTTGACCTGGAATGGGTCAAAGGTCTTAGCGCCCCAAAAGGAATGGGCGTTTTTGATAATCTTCTCTATGTTGCCGATATAACCGACCTTGTAATTATTGACATTGAAGAAGGAAAAATAATTCAGACAATCCCTGTTGATTCCTCTATCTTTTTAAATGATATTTCAATTGACATGACAGGTCTGGTCTATATTTCCGATTCCCGCACCGGTAAAATTCATACCTATAAAGATGGTAAAGTTTCGGTTTGGAAGGTAGGTCTTACAAATCCAAATGGTTTGTATGCCGAGGAATCCAGAATTCTGCTGGCAACTTCAAACTTTAATGCTCTTGATCCTGCAACAGGCGAACTTACTCTGTTATGCGACAGTATTGGGCATGGCGACGGAATAGAATTTACAGGTTTACCCGGATATTACCTGGTTTCAGACTGGACCGGCGAAGTTTTTCTTGTTTATCCTGATAATACAAAGAAATCCCTCTTGCAAACAAGGGATCAGAAAAAAAATACTGCTGATATTGGATTCATCAAATCAGACATGACCTTACTTGTTCCTACTTTTTTCGATAACAGGGTAGTTGCATACGAGTTTTCCGAAAAGTAAAGCGCTTTTGAGCCAACATTAAAAATGGAATTCTACAAAAATTCATATCATGATATAATTACAGCCATAACTCTCAAACATGTCAAAAAATATACACCTTACCCTTGCGCTTTTTATTCTTGGCGTTTTTCCTGTTGTTGCTCAAAAAATTGATGTGCTCACCTACAACATCAGGTATGCATCTTTCGATCAGGGACCGCAAAACTGGGATGAACGGAAAGAAGGAGTTATCTCAATCCTCAAAGCACATGATTTCGTTGGAATGCAGGAAGTATTGCCGGTTCAAATGGAAGATATTAAGCAGAAAATTGGAGATGAGTATGGTATTTTATTTCGTACAAGAGAGGCCGATTCCACAAAAGGAGAGGGGAGTCCGGTTTTGTATAATAAAAAACGATGGGAGTTACTTTCTTCTGGATTTCACTGGCTTTCAGATACCCCTGAGATACCGGGTTCAAATACCTGGGGGGCAGCATTTAACAGAATTGTAAGTTTTGGAATTTTTAAGGAACATATTTCAGGTGATTCAGTGCTGGTTGTTAATACACACTTCGATCATGTATCACAATCTGCCCGGGAGAAAAGTATTGGACTTATTCTCAACCAGTTCAACACCGAAATAAATGAAATACCTGTTGTTCTTATGGGAGATTTTAACATTACTCCCGAAAATCCTGTCTACCAGAGAATAATTGCAATGAATACACTTACCGACTCCTACAAAGAGTCACATCCTGGAGAATCCATTTCAGGAGCAACCTTTCATGGCTGGAAAGATGCAGTCCCTTCAGAACGCATCGATTACATTTTTAGTTCGGAAGGTTTAAGTATTATCTCCAGCGAAGTATTGCATACCAGACACAATGACATTTATCCTTCCGATCATTTCCCTTTAAACACCGTCCTGAAATTAAAATAAGAAACTATTTATCCATTCCTGATTTGAAAACAATAATTGTCTGTGAATTATTCCTTTCAGAGATTATTTTTTACAGGGTATCCGGCTTCTCTTGCCTGTCCCTGCTTTATCCATTCTGGTATCACCTTTTCTATAAATATCTTTTTATCGGAATTTAACTGCTTCATATCCAATCCAATAAATTCCTGGGCTTTTGATTTTGAAGATATATCCGGATATGGAACCTCTCCCATGAAACCTTGGCTGGAGAGTAGTCGGGCCAGCTTAATTCTTGATTCCTGAACACGTGTAATTCCGCTACTGATAATCCTTGATACTTCAACTGGTGAATGAAAAGAAGCTCCATGGCTGGCTGCCACATAATCCCATCTCCATTGAGCATGTCTGATAAGATTTAATATATCAGCCATTTGTGCCTCCGTGGCTCCAATATCCCATGCTTTTTTTGCCTCTACATGTGCGCGTACCAATAGTTGTTCAAGTATATTTCTGTTTTCAATAATCTTATCCTGCCTACTGTAAACATCTGCAACCAGTTGAGCAGTTTCTTCACGATGACAGACCTGACAGGATGCAGAAATGTTATTCAGTGGACTTTGGATATGATGATTGGTAAATTTCTGTCCACCTTCGCTGATGTAAGGCATGTGACAATCGGCACACGAAACCCCTCTAGATGCATGCACTCCCGTAGTGTAAATTTCATAGTCGGGATGCTGTGCCTTAAGCATGGGTGCCCGGCTTAAACTGTGGGTCCAATCGGTGAAACCAATGTTATCGTAATACGCTTCTGCTGCATCCATTGTCATGCCGTCATCCCATGGAAACTTGAGATAGGCAACCCCATCGACCATTTTTTTATTGAAATAGTACTCCACATGACACTGTGCACAGACCAGAGAGCGCATCTCCTGGTGCGACACCTTGTTGATGTCGAGCCCCATATTCTCATAGGCTTCGAGAAGCGCAGGTCTACTGATTCTCAGGTTCATCGTCTCAGCATCATGGCAATCAGCACAGCCAATGCCATTCATTATTTCGGATCCTTTGGTATCCCAGCTACCTTTATAGAAATCGGCAATGCCGGTCTGTACCATTATTCTGGGGACATCAGGACTTTTGCAAGCCCAGCAAGTATTTGGTTGTGGACTGGCCTGTTCATCCATTGGAGCACCGGTACGAAGACTGTTTCGTATATCCTCAATGGCATAATAATGTCCACGGCCTTGTTTATAATCCTTCGAGAAGGCATACCCAGCCCACAAAACAACAAGTCTGGGATCCTCCTCCAGCATATCCCTGACAGCCCCTCCATTATATTTACTGATGAAACTCGTGTCCGATGTTTTCTGGTACGACTGATATTCCCGTGGAAAATTCTTTCCCCAAACTTCATTCCGAGGTTCGTATTGATTATATTTTACAATAGGAGTGTATGCAAAAAGTGCTTCAGTTCTTCTCTCGGTGATGGAAGATGCCAGCAGACCCAAAAGGAAAACCAGTCCCATGGTAAATGCAAAAAGAAGCCAGCCCAAAATCGGCTTTTTTCTGATACTTTCGTTGAGAGATCTCATAACTTATTCTTTTAATGTTTATTTGTTTTCATTATTTGTTTTCATCCAGGCAGGAACCGGACTTTCCGGAAGCGGAACTCTGGCGTTTGGGGTGCTTGACAAACTGTTAACCCTTCCGTGTGGGGTTTCCCGGTGACATTCCCAGCATTTTCTTTCCTGACGGAAATGGTTAAAAGTCGCCGAATAACTTGCTATTCTGGTATCGTACAATAACTGACTATGACACCTAATACAATTTTTATGTACAACTTCCCTTCCTGCGTCTTTTATGAAAATTACCTGTGGTTCCGCCCGAAGGGTAAAAATGGTTGCATGCCTCATTCCATCCTTCGCCTTGAAAAAGTATTTATTGAAAACATTATTGTGAGGCACGTGACAGTCGTTGCAGTTGGTAACCGTTTTATGCGAACTGTGACTCCAGGTAGCATATTGCGGACTCATAATATGGCAATTCACGCAAGTCTGTGGATTATCCGATAAATATGAGGGAGCATTCGAGATGTAAAACGCATACAGGAAAAGACCTGAAAATATTGCAACAGCAATTATTACCGGCACAAGCCATTGTTCAGGAGGAGTAACCTTTCTGAATAGAATCTTCAAACTCATATATTCAAATGAAAGGTAAATGTATATAATGTTATCGATATTTAATAATTCAGGTACTGCAATTCTTAATTAAATGTTGTAAAAGTGTTTTTTCAGAAAATGAAAGGAACAAACATCCTGCTCCTTTTTATATAACTCTTATAGCTTTCCCCAAAATAAGCAATACATTCTTTTTCGTCCTTTACTGAAGTCAGGAAAAGGAAAATAGTTGAAATACAGGCAATTATAATATTTATTATAGAGGGATTTTTTAAGCATATTGCCCAACTGAGGTATATTAACGAAGCATACAATGGATGTCTGATATACTTGTAAACTCCTGTGTCTATTAAGCCTGTCGTTTTTTCAAATGAAAAAAGTGTATCATCTTTTCGTGTATTTGATGGCTTTCCACTCCTGATAAGACGTATTCCTCCAGTAATTACTAAATATACAGCAATCAATAGAAGTCCCCATGAAACCATTTGGGGCAAAGAAAATGGGTTTTCAAACCAATACGAATAGTTATCAGAAAAAAGCCAGCTTATGCAAATCCAGCTAAAAAACCTGTAAAAGCCATGGCTATTCATATGCAGAAGGTTTCGTCTGGAAATATATATGACCAATAAACTTAGAATGCCAAAAATTATAAGTTGTGTCATCCCATTTTCATTTTTTTATTGTACAAAAGCGAAAAATTATTTTTAAATGATTCAGTTGAATACTAGCAGATTATACAATTTTAATTAAAGCATTTCCGAGAAATGTTGCAGCAAGACCTAGAAAAACGCTTAACCCGGTGTAAAGAAGAAAATAGCCAAATGCGCCATCACGCAAAAGTGTAAGATTCTCACTTGCAAAACTTGAAAATGTTGTAAATCCCCCGCAAAAACCAACAGTTAGAAAAATTCTCCAGTCTTCATTCATCAAATTGCCGCGCTCGGAAATACCATAAAAAATACCAATCAGAAAGCAACCAATGATATTTATGGTCATGGTTCCAAAAGGGAATGCAGAAAGATGGTTTTCAGTTATATATTTCGATCCTAAAAATCTGGCGATACTGCCAATAAAACCACCAATCCCCACAAGAAGTATTAATTTTAGCATACTCAGAAATTATATCTTTTCGTAAAAGTAGTTTTTTTGCACTTAATTTTACCAAATTATTTGCTTTGTCATAAATCCCTTTGCTTAAATTGCACTTCCAAAACTCAAACGATTCCCTTATGCAGCCAACAGATCACATTAAATTACTAAGCCCCGGCAAATGGGTTGATTACGAGTTGATTGATAGTGGTGACTTTCAGAAACTCGAGAGGTTTGGGAAATACATTCTTTCCAGACCTGAACCTCAGGCTGTTTGGGAAAGGTTTTTATCTGCTGGGGATTGGGAAAAAATGGCACATGCTGTATATACCAGAAGAAAAGGTTCATCAGCAGCCTTGCTTGATGAGGAAAAGGGAGAGTGGAGATTAAAGCCGGGAATGCCTGAACAATGGCAGATTGAGTATCCTGAAATTAATCCGGGTTTAAAATTCAGACTCGGGTTAACTTCTTTTAAGCATATCGGGATTTTCCCGGAGCAGGCAGCAAACTGGGATTATATTTCCGAAGCAGTTGCCAGATCAGGTATTTCCCAGCCTCAAGTGCTGAATCTTTTTGCATATACAGGAGGAGCTTCTCTCGCAGCAAGCGCAGCCGGCGCAAAGGTTACTCATGTTGATTCGGTAAAACAGGTTATTAACTGGGCAGGCGAAAACAGTCGACTTAGCGGTATCAGTAATATTCGCTGGATAATTGATGATGCACTGAAATTTGTTCAGCGTGAAGTTCGCAGAGGCAGTGTATATCAGGGAATTATTTTGGATCCGCCCGCTTATGGAAGAGGCCCAAAAGGCGAGAAATGGGTACTTGAGGAAAACCTTCGTGAAATGATTAGTGAATGTCTTAGCCTGCTTGATAAACAAAATAATTTTTTTCTTCTGAACCTTTATTCAGTGGGATTTTCTGCGCTGATTGCTGAATCACTGGTGAATTCAATATATAAGAATGTTGAAAACCCTGAATCCGGAGAGTTATTTGTTACCGATCGTGGTGGGAGAAGGCTACCATTAGGTGTTTTCTATCGGTTCAAAACAAATCGTAAACAGAGTTAAATCCCTTTTTTTCGATGATTTCACCGTTGGGATTTGTAAAATATATCTGACGGTTCATTTCCTTATCGCGAATTACGAATTCGAAAAGAACTCCTTCTGGTTTCTCAATTTTGATTGAACTCATTATCTCACCAAGAGTTTCAAGCTTTGCTGTAACATGCTTGCCAATTTCTTCAAGAGACTGATTTATTCGGGTATCAACCCAGTTTGAGTTTTTATCGAAACGACAAATAATTTCCCTGCCCAGATAAACAAATATAGATTCAAAGTATTTCCCTTCAAGATGCCATTCAACGGAAACTGCACCCGTAAACATTTGATCAAAAGTTACTTGTATGCTTTTAGGTGGAGTGCTATTGCTACCAGTAAGTATAGATTTAAAAAGATCTTTCACGCCGAAGAAAATTTTAATTAAGACGATTCTGTCAAAAAAGGTCACAAATTATTCTTCGGAAGCATACGTCAAATTATACAAATACATAACCCTGGCTTTTGCTCTTTTTATTCTCATTTTAGCGGCACTCTCTGAAATCCTGAATGTCGACATGATTAATTTTAGCGAAATATTATCCTGATACTTCATTATAAGTAAAGCCTTTTCTTCTGGGTGGATTAGTTCCAGAATCTTTAACAGCCTTTCATACCGTAACCCCGAAATATCGGCTTCATAAATTTCATCAATTACTTCCGGCAGGTCATTATTTCGATTCCATTCGGGATAATTCAGTTTTTTTCTGTGGCGGAGATATTCTATACAATGGTTAAAAGTTATTGCATAAAGCCAGGAAGAAAAAGATGCCATTCCCTTGTATCCGGAAAGTTTCTCATAAACCTTTGAAAAAATTTCCTGTTCAGCTTCAAGTGCAAGGCCTCTGTCTTTTAGAATAGAATAGCATTTATCGAGTACTTTTCTGTTGTAGCGCAAGTAAAGAATCTCATACTGATCCTTCTTTCCCTGAAGGATATTCCTTATGATATCTTCGTCGTTGAGTTTTTTTTCAGGTCTTGCCCGCATCTACTGCTACTTTCGATCAAATGTAATGAGATAAAATGATTTACAATATTTTTTTATCAGCTATGTTATGTTTTATTTATTTTGTATAGCTTTGCACTTGTAATTAATTCAGCATTAGTCGAAAAAAAATTCAAAAACATGTGACCTTTTGAAATTCTTTCGTCTTAATAGCGCAAATTTTAACTTAAAAGATTTAACCAGGAGGTTTTTACAATGAAAAACAAAATTTTATTTTCTGTTCTTACTTTAGGACTTTTAGTAGTTCTCGCTACAGGTTGTCAAAAAGCACCAGAGGTGCAAATGGGTGTTGCAAAATCAGCTGTTGATTCAGCTAGAAATGCAGAAGCCGCTAAATACATACCTGCAGAATTCAACCCAATTCAGGATTCTTTGAACATGGTATTGACTAACATCGAAACCATCAACTCACAGTCATTCTGGAAACGTAATTACAAACCATCTATCGCTCAGTTAGATGCTATCGTTGTTGCTGCTAATGCTGCAGTTACTAACGCTGTTGCTAAGAAAGCTGAAGTAAAAGCTAAAGTTGAAACTTCACTTGTTGAAGTTGCTGCACTTGTAGCTGAAGACAAAGCTCTTATCCTGAAAGCGCCAAAAGGTAAAGAAGGAAAAGCTGCTTTAGAAGCAATACAGCAGGACATTACTGCAATTGAAGCTTCAATTAGCGAAACTAACGCTCTGTACACTGCAGGCGATTACATGGCAGCTAACGACAAAGTTACCGCAGCTATTGATAAAGCTAATTCTATTAAAGCAGAATTAACTGCTGCTATCGATAAATACAAAAAGAAAAGATAATTTTCTGGTAGTAATTATTGCTCTGCAATTGAATTGAACCTAAAAAGACCTCCGCATTCCGGGGGTCTTTTTAATAAGACCAGTAGGTAATGCGAAAAATTCTTTTAATAATTCTAATTTCAATTATTGCAATTGGTTCGGCTCTGTACCTGACTGGAACCATTTATGCTCCAAAAGGACCTGCGAAAATCGCAGATACTATGGAGAAATCCATTGCATTTGCCCGAAGGCATGACGCCGGAAGGTATGCCCCAAGCGATTTTACAGATTGTATTGCGCTTCACCGCAAAACCATGAAAGAATGGAAGGCGCAAAACGAGTTATGGATTATTCGCCGTAATTACGGAAGATTGACATCCCTTATAAAGCAAACTACAGATAAAGCGGCAATTGCAGGTAAAAAAGCCATTGAGAAATCTGGATCAATGTCGCAGTTTATTAAAGAAACTCAGGCAAGTCTTATCGAAAGAGACAACTATTTTACAGAAAAGTTCCGCGTCTTGCCTTTGGAAAAAGAATTACTAAAAGATCATTCAGAAGCTCATCTTCTACTTAAGGAAGCTATTGAGGCCTCTAATCGTGGAGATTTGAACTCAGCTTTCAAAAAGCTAAGCATTGCTTTCGAAGATTTTTCACAGTTGGAAAAAAATGTCAGGAACAAACTAGATGAGTATTTTCAATCCTATTCAGCATGGGATCGCTGGTACAAGCAAACCGTTGAAAAATCCCGCGACACTAAATCCTATGCGATTATAGTCGATAAAATGGCTCATGAATGCATTTTGCTTAAAGATGGTATTGTAATAAATCGTTTTGAGGCGGAATTATCTCTGAACTGGATTGGACACAAAAGATACCAAGGTGATAACGCTACTCCTGAAGGTATCTATAAGATTACAAAAAAGTTCAATAAAAAAGACACGAAGTATAATAAAGCATTATTACTGAATTATCCCAATGAAAATGATGTGGCTCGATTCGAAAGGGATATTCAACAAGGATCACTTGAGCCTTCTGCAAGAATTGGAGGTTTAATTGAAATACACGGTGATGGAGGCAAAGGAAAAGACTGGACTCAGGGTTGTGTAGCTCTTGAAAATAAGGATATTGATAAGTTGTATACCATGGTAAATACCGGGACAACAGTTACAATTGTTGGCTCACTTACTCCTTTACGAGAATTGTTTAATTAGCACACTGGATATTATTCCCGATTAATAAGAATATATTGGAAAATTTAGATCAAATATCAGAAAACCAACAAGAGCAAGTAGTTGTTGTAGAGGAGAAAAAATCTTTTGATTATTTCCAGATAGCGATTTATTTATCAATCCCTGTATTGTTTTATTTCATGTGGCTTGCACTGATTTTAGGGCTGCCTTCAATGCAGGAATCGTATTTTAAAATGCATGATGCAGCCATCTACTCTGGTTTTGCAGCTGAAACCAATCCGGTGCCATCCAAATTAATTGTAAGTGAGGGAACAAGGGTTAAAAAGCTTGCTAAGACTTATGGGAATTTTTCGAACTATCAGCCTTATCTTATAATTAACACAAGCGATAATACTTTTACACTTTTTAATAACGGAAAACTGGTAAGGGAAGGTATTTGTTCAACCGGCAGTTTTGTACTACTTGATGCAGGGGATGAGAAAAAATGGATGTTCGAAACACCAAAGGGTGTTTTGCGTATTCAGGGAAAAACAGAATCACCAGTTTGGAGAAAACCCGACTGGGCATTTATTGAAGAAGGTCTTCCGGTACCCAAGCATGCCAATAGTTTTGAACGATATGAGTATGGAGTTTTAGGAGATTATGCACTCAGTATTGGAAACGGTTATATGATCCATGGCACATTATACAAGCGGTTCCTTGGAATGCCTGTAACTCATGGATGCGTGCGTATGGACGATCCGGATCTGGAGAAGGTTTTTAATACACTTAGGCTGGGATCAAAAGTTTATATATTTTAGCAGACTCAAACTCACCGCTATCCTTATACAAAATGCAGGAAAAAAACAAAAGCCTTATCTGGATTGTAAGCATTGCGCTATTTATAGCAGTAGGCTTTTTTGTTTATTTTTTAGCCATAACAGTTTTAATCCCTGTTTCACGGTTTAAAATTGAAATCCCCATTCAAAAAAAGAATGCTGAAAATAAAATATTTTATCCTAATCAGGAATGGCAGCTTGCAACAAATGACTCAGTTAAAAATAAAGTTCTGGATATTATCATTACAGAATCATTCCTGCTTTCACGACTAGAAATGACAAAAACCGATAGCATTTCCATGTCTGTGAGTCTGAAAGATAGTGTGGTATCACTTGTTATAAAGGGAGTTGCGATTTATAAAGCTAAAATCCAGTCATATCAAGTAAGCAATGCAATCCTTAAAACAGATCCGTTTGTTTTGGCGCACTGGCTGGCTAAACCATTTATAATTGATACCCATTATGCATCCATTCAAAAAAACCCGGTATTGTATAAAAAAGCTCCTAAGGATACCATCGAAGCTATGAACCAGCTTGAACTTGATCCCTTTAAAGATGACATGGACCCGGTTTACATTAGCTTTAATCTGAATCGCAATCTGGTGTTGGTTTTCGAACAGGCTGAACCGCTTGAAAAGGGAAACCTCAAGAAATTAAAAGATTACAGAAATGGTCGTCGTTCACTAGTCAATAAAACTATTATTTCACATCTTCTACACTTTACTCCAATAGAATTTGTTCCTGAAATAAGTATTGTAATTGATAAAAAAGCAGCAAGAGTAATATACCGGGCCTTACCGGTTGATGCATCAGTTGCTCTGCAACTTCAGGAAATAAAACTTGGTTTACAACCTTAAATATCCCTAAACCATGAAATCATCATTTAATTCAGCAATCAAGGATCCATTTATCAAGGATCTGATTAAAGTCGCTGCTATAGTGGTTGCAACTGCGGTAGCCGCTATCGGGATTAAAACTATCAGTAATTATTTCAAAAAGAAATAGCCCTTTTATCTCGAAGCAATACTTCTTTGTCTCACGGCTTCAAAAACCAGAACTGCAGCAGAAACGGATACATTTAATGAATCTGCAATTCCTGCCATGGGTATCTGAATAATGCGATCGGCCTCTTTTCTCCATATTTCTGTCAGACCATCTGCTTCCGAACCCATCACAAATGCTGATCCTTTAGTAAAATCTTCATACTGGTAATTCACAGAATCCTGAAGTGCAGCGGCAAAAATGCGAATCCCTTTTTTATGAAGAAATGAAATTGCTTCTGATGACTCACAAGTTACAATCTGGTTTGAAAACAGACAGCCCAGACTTGAACGGATTACATTTGGATTGTAAATATCGGTTTGTGGATCGCAAATCATCACTGCATCGAGTCCTGCGGCATCTGCTGTACGCAAAATTGCACCCAGATTTCCAGGTTTTTCAATGGTCTCAACTATAAGAATTAGCGGGTGTTCCTTCAATTTCAGATCATCAAGTACAAATGTTCGCATTCTGGCTGTAACTAACATTCCGTCAACATTTTCCCTGTATGCAATTTTTGAATAAACGGTTTGGCTAACCTCGTACAACTGGGTATTTTTTTCGAGGGAATTTAATATTTTACGGGAATCTTCTGATAAAATTGAAGGGCAAAAATAACAGGAATCAAAATCGTATCCGTTTACTTTGGCTCTGGCAATTTCCCTCGCTCCCTCTATAATAAACAGGTTTTGTTCTTTACGAACGCGCGATTTTTCGGATAATTGCAAGAGGTTCTTTATCCCGGGATTCTGAAGACTGCTTATTTGCTGAATCATTCTTTTGGGATCTTTGGTTTATCTGGATGATTTAATAATATCCACAATAATTGGTTTTAAACCAGTAAAGAAGAACTCTACTGCAATAACCATTACAATTAGTCCCATAAGCCTCATAAGCACTTTGTTTCCTGTATCTCCGAGTCGCTTGGATATCTTTGCAGAACCTACCAAAATAATATAGGATAACAATAATACCAAGGCAACCGATAAAACCAATACAATTTTTTTCGGAAGACTGTTAGCATCCTCCATAAGCACAATGCCGTTAGTTATTGCGCCAGGACCGCAAATCATAGGTATTCCCAGCGGAGTAACAGAAATGTCGTCAACGTATGCATTGATCTCCGATTCTTTCCCGCTGAATTTAAGTGCACCAAGTCTTGCATGGAGCATGTCCTGACCTATCAGAAAGAAAATAACTCCGCCGACAACCCTGAAACTATTGACAGAAATGCCAAAGAATTTAAAAAGCAACTGACCCGTAAATGCGAAAAAAAGTACAGTGAAAAAGGCTACAATTACAGCTTTTCGTGCAGTTTTCTTTTTTCGGTCCTGGTCAAGCTCCGATGTCATCGACATAAAAACCGGCATAGTCCCAACCGGATTCATGATGGTAAAAAATGAAGTGATGGCAAGTAAAGCGAAGGAATATATTGTTTCCATTGTATTTTTTAAACGATTGGTTGCCGTAAATTTAACCAAATCCCGCTAATAAATTGTAAAGGAGGCTTTTTGATTTATCATGGCTTTGTTTTTAGAATAACAGAACTTAAGGAAATGATCATCGAATATCCAATGGGAGATGATCCGGCTTTATGGGATGAATTTCAATCTACTTTCTTTGCCATAATGCATTCAATGTCGTTGACTTAAGAAATTTTCCGATTCTAAAAAATGCCCCACCCCAACCTCCCGAACTCGGGAGGTTGGGGTGGGGCTGATTTTTGAAGATTTCGGACACCCTTAAGTAAACGACATTGATAATGCATTTATAATTTTATGTCGTTCAAACCTGTAATTACATTTTGAAGACATTTAATAGTTTCCTCGTATTTGAAAATTCTATTTGTTTCCAGAATCTGGTTAATGAGTTTGCTTTCTTCCTGCTTTTGTAACTCACTGTTTAGAATATCCACAATTTTTTGCTTTGTTGCCGGGCTATCTTTTAGAATATCTGATATATCTCTACCGATTAAACGAGCACCAGCAGTAGTTAGAGTAAAATCGGTATCATCATACAAGTCTGGATTTTGCTCAATTACTCTATTTTCGTTAATATTGAAATAGTTAAGCAAGATAAAGCCCAAATCGTCGGCATCTTTATTGGTTGAAGCATGGCGGTCGTTCCAGGCAACTATTTTAAGCAGAAATATACCGGCTAAAGAAGCGATATTCAATGATAAATTTTCGTCAACAACAACTTTATGAGTGGCTTTATCTACTTCAGAAAAACCCAACACCGACATGGCGGTTTCTCCATTAGGTGGCCAAAATATTTTATCGTCCAATTTCATTATATCGCCAAATGGTACAATGTCAAGATGATATAATTCATTATAGATAAAGCGTTGTTTCTGTTTGAGGTCTTTTGTAAAGCCATCAATTTTAATAAGTTCTGTTTCTATTTGCTGGTATTTGTCCCAATCGGAGATTGCAATAGCAATATCGAGGTCGCAGGTTGTGCGACCGGACTTTTCGCCGTGTGCATCCATAATCATATCTCGGGCAGTGGCACCGATAATATAGAACTTGGTATTAATTGAGTTAAAGTATTGCGAGAGCTTCTCAAGCAATGGCTTTAAAAGTGGCTGCTCAAAATTGCTACTTGATATTTTGTAATTCATTGTCGAGTATAATTTTAGCAGTTTCTAGATTGCGGTCATTACTTGAATTTATAAGGTCGGTATATATTAAAATTGGGGGTACTGTTTGATATTTGTTTTTCTCATTTTCTTGATTCCAGAATGTTGTTAAGATTTCAATATCTCCATTTTCGTCTGGTATCATTTCAAACAGTTTAGCACATTCCTGCCAGCTTTTTGTTGTATAAATACTAAATATTGCAGGTTTCAAATAGTTTGTAATCAAAGCTGCTGCGGGTTCGCTGCCCCACAGAATGGCATTGTCGTTCTGGTTTTGCAACAATGTTTTCCAATTATTGTACTTTGCTTTATCTGTAAAACGCATTCTGCGTTTTAACAGGCGCGGACGAAGTACATCCTGATAAGAAACAATCCAACGGTTAAGGAGCTCTTGTTTGTTCTTTAATATCCGTTTGGTGTCGGTTTTTAGAATAAACTTAAGGTCTTCGAGTTCCTTTATTACATTGCTAACTGACCCAATTGCTATGCCCGTCTGTTCGGCTAATTCACGATAAGATAGTTGTAGATTGTTTGGGTTAGAAAGTAAGCTAAATATTAGCCTAATCCCTGTCTCCTGAAAAGCTCTTGTTTGATTGGTTTTCTCAATTTTCTGAACTTTCTGACCAGCAACACTTATAAAAAGGTCGTCTCTTTTAATAAATGCATTGCCTGCAACATCTAAGTAATTAATAGCTTTTTCTTTAAATTCCTGAGCAATGTTACTAGCTATAAATTTGGCTATTATTATTATCGGTTTGCTGGTTTTGGTTTCCAGTTCTTTCAATTGTGCAAGTACAATACCTTTGTTTGCTGTTCTTATTTCGGCTTTAGCAGCAACAGTAAATTGGATTTTTTTAATTGTGAGTACGGCATCGTAATCTACGCGAGTACTTTCGATAGTAACCGGCATTGCAATACATTCTTCGAGATGTACAGCCGCATCGTAAATGAAATCGTTATTACGGTACATTGGCGTTTATTTGGTTCATGTTTAAATCGTGTTCATTGACAATGAACATTCAAATATACTGAACAATGTTTAATTATCAAGGATTTTTATAAGAACTTTACATTAAAGTTCATCGAGGTTAATCAATGTAGAATTTCATCCAAACCTATATAAAATAAGGGTTGAGCTTTCCACTGATAGTCAGAAATCGAATATTCAGGAAGTCGTTTTCGGCATGAGAGAAATCACTGTCGGTAAACAACATATTGAACTTAATGGCAGGCCAGTTTTTTTGAGAGGGACTCTGGAATGTTCGATATTCCCTCTTACTGGCTATCCACCGACCGATACTACAGAGTGGATGCGGATTTTTCGGGTTGCACAGGCGCATGGTCTGAATAATATACGGTTTCATTCATGGTGTCCGCCCGAAGCAGCCTTCGAAGCAGGCGATATTTTAGGAATGTATCTGCATGTTGAGTGCTCCTCGTGGGCTAATTCGGGATCTTCCATTGGCGACGGCAAACCTATCGATCAATTCTTGTATGACGAAAGCGAAAGAATTGTTAAAACATTTGGAAACCACCCTTCATTTTGCATCATGCTATATGGTAACGAGCCTGCCGGGATAAACCAAAAACAATGGTTGGCTGATTTTATTACTTATTGGAAGAAAAAGGATAATAGGCGCTTATATTCTGGAGGCGCCGGCTGGCCTGCAATTCCTGAAAACGATTTTCACAGTTTACCAGAACCCCGGATTCAAAGATGGGGTGAAGGATTAAACAGTATTATCAATAAACTGGCTCCACGAAGTGATTATGACTGGAAAAATATCATTTCCCCATTAAACAAAATTGTTGTAAGTCATGAAATTGGTCAATGGTGTGTGTACCCCGATTTTAAAGAGATGTCTCAATATTCTGGCGTTCTGAAACCAAAGAATTTCGAGATTTTCAAAGAGTCACTTGAAAAGGCTCAAATGGGGCAACTTGCAGATAGCTTTTTACTTGCATCCGGAAAACTTCAGGCACTTTGCTATAAAACCGACATCGAGGCTGCTCTGCGGACTCCTGATTTCGGGGGATTTCAGTTACTCGACCTCCACGATTTCCCTGGTCAGGGTACAGCGCTTGTAGGTGTTTTAAATCCATTTTGGAAAGAAAAAGGATATATCTCACCAGCAGAGTACAAAAGATTCTGCAACTCGGTAGTTCCTTTGCTACGCTTACCAAAGATGATTTTCACTTCAGCAGACACCATTAATGCCATAGCTGAAATTGCAAATTTTGGTGAAAATGTGATGGAAGGGATAACTCCATCATGGAAAATCGTTGATCAGGATGGAATAGTAATGTTCAAGGGATATTTTGAAACTCAGAATATTCCAATTGGAAATGGTGTTAAATTGGGCGAAATTGTTCAATCGCTGAGTACAGTTCAAAAAGCTGTGAAGTTGAAAATAATTCTTCAGGCAGGTCCATTTGAAAATGACTGGGACATTTGGGTTTATCCCTCTCTATTACCCGATAAAACTGTTGATGTACTGGTAACTCAGACACTTGATAAAAAAGCTATTGAGACTCTGAAAAAGGGAGGAAAAGTTCTTCTTACACCAAAAAAGGGAAGTCTGAAAGCTGAAAAAGGGGGAGATATTGCAGTAGGATTTTCAAGTATTTTCTGGAATACAGCATGGACAGGCAAACAAGCACCACATACTCTAGGTATCCTTTGTAACCCGCTCCACTCAGCACTTAATGAATTTCCAACAGAATATTTCAGCAACTGGCAGTGGTGGGATGCAATGAGCCATTCTAATTCCATTATTCTTACTGATTTTCCTTCTGACCTAAAACCTATCGTTCGTATTATCGATGACTGGTTTACCAACCGTCCGCTTGGTCTTATTTTTGAAGTTAAAGCAGGAAATGGTAAACTGATGGTTTCCGGAATTGATCTATTATCAGATGCTGCAAATCGCCCCGAAGCAAGGCAGATGATGTTCAGTTTGCTTAGCTATATGGCAGGTGATGCATTTAATCCTGTAACACAAGTTTCAATAGACCTTGTCAGCAATATGTATTTAAAATAAAAGAGATATACTTAAGATAGCTCTACCTCAATCCAAGCACCACCACATTCTCAACATGATGCGTATGTGGGAACATATCTACCGGATGGACTTTTTCAACTTTATAGATGCCCGACATCAGTTCCAGATCTCGTG
>Ga0105047_10001997_pt1 | contig 36584 bp, 32 predicted proteins | sample MAT04_FD_78384 | JGI IMG/M metagenome (GOLD analysis project Ga0105047, IMG submission 78384) | Freshwater microbial communities from Lake Fryxell liftoff mats and glacier meltwater in Antarctica - MAT-04 (megahit assembly) | ecosystem: Environmental > Aquatic > Freshwater > Ice > Liftoff... | reverse complement strand
GCCACAGCTGACTTGCCAATTCAAATGCGACGGCAGCGACTTCCGGTGCTGGCTTCAACACCACCGCGTTACCAGCTGCGAGCGCGGCGAGCACTCCCCCTGCAGGAATCGCGAACGGGAAGTTCCAAGGCGCGGCGACCACGACCACGCCGTGAGGACGAAACGACAGCCCGCGCGCCGACGCCTTCTCGATGGCGTTCGTGCACCAGCCGTAGTAGCGAGCAAAGTCGATCGCTTCCGAGACCTCGGAATCACCCTCTTGAATCGTCTTGCACGCAGCGTGCGCCATCAGCGCCAGCGTTCGACCACGGCTGCGTTCCATCTCGTCGGCAACATCTGCAATCAGTCGCCTGCGTTCGGCGTAAGGCGTCACGGCCCACCCACGAGCCGCACTCACCGCGGTCACCATCGCTTGGTCGATCTCGCCGACGGTCTCCACTCGCGGAAACGGATGCGACTCCCCACCTAGGTCGCACTGCGCCAACTCATGTTGCACCCACTCGCGGTTGACCTGCTGAGTCCAGTCGGTGTCGGCACAATTCTCAAATGCCGCGACACCAACCGCCACCGGTTGCGTTCGATCCTGCGTACGCCGACTGACGGTGCTGACCGAGTCCTTTGCCGCCAGCGCGACATCGAACCGTTGCTGTTGATCGAACCACTCGGGTGTGTTCGGCTGCAGCGTGAACAGGGCGCGCAAGAAGTTGTCGGGCGACGTGTTCTCGTCGAGCCGGCGCGTGAGATAGGCGATGCTGGCCGCCAGATCCTGATCGCGAACGACAGGTGCGTACAGCAGGAGACTTCCCGCCGCGGCTCGCACTGCGCGCGATTGCGCTGGCGCCATACCCTCCAACATCTCCATGTCGATGCGGTCGCGTTCCGGTAAGCCCAACGCCCAGCCGAGATCGAACAGGTTGTGACTGGCGAAGCCGACGCGCACCGCACCGTTCCACCGCGCATCGAGCGCGCAGGACACAAGCCGCTTGAAGCTGGCGTCGACTTCTGCCTTCGTCAGATACGGCGCCTGTGGCCAGCCGTGCAACTCGCCTTCCACGCGCTCCATCGCCAGGTTGGCGCCCTTCACGACACGGATCTTCAACACTCCACCGCTACCGCCGCCATCACGACCGCGGTCGCGGCGCGCCGTCGCCCACTGGCACAGATGCTCACAGGCAGCGTGCGAGTCGGGCAAGTACGCCTGCAACACAATGCCCGCATCAACGTGAACGAATTCGGCCTCGTCGAGCACGGTCGTTAAGGCCGCGACCGTCAAGGCGAGGTCGCGGTACTCCTCCATATCTAGGTTGACGAACGTGCGCGGCGTTGCGGCTCCGGCGTCGCGGTACAGCACACGCAGCCGCTCGCAGATCTTGTCGACCGAGTAGTCGAACGCGAGCACATCGAGGTTGGCCACGACGGCTGACACTTTCAACGACACATAGTCCACATCGGTGCGCGCAATGCGCTCTCGCACCAACTGCAGTCGCTCGTCGGCCTCGGCGTCGCTGAGAATCGCCTCGCCGAGCACATTGACGTTCAGTCGGAAACCGTCGCGATGTCGGTGGGCAACGTGACCGCGAAACGCAGGATCGTCGGCCGACAGCACTACTCCGTTGCTCTCGCGCACAATGCGCTTGCGCACCAACGGCATCACGATCCACGGCAACAGCCGCGACGCGACCGCGCCAACGCGCATCAATAGCCGATCAAGTGGCCCCAACGACTTGGGCACGCCGATCTCGGCGACGATCCGCCGGAATCGTGCCGCACCCCGGCTGTTGGATTGGAAGCGCAAGACTTCATCGGTCAGCGCGAACGTCAACTCGCGCAGCGCCGGGTCGGTAACCAACGCGGCTAGCCGTGCCTGCTGGCGACGCTCTCGCCGCGACATCGTGGCCAGCGATTGGACAAGAAGGCGCTCTGCGCTCTGCACGCGCCGATGGTACGTGACCCAAACGGGCCCGCCCAGTTCAGGGGTAGACTTGCTGCCCTAATGGCCAGTACACACTTGTCCCGGTCGGCTTTCGAACGTCTACAGGCCGAGCACTACGACCTCAGCACACGCGGGCGCATCACCGTGGCGCAGAAGATCGAGGCAGCGCGCCTACTCGGCGACCTCAGCGAGAACGGCGATTACCACGCGGCCAAGGACGAACAGGGCCACATGGAGGGCCGAATCCGCCAGCTCGAGTTTCTGATCGAATCGGCGGAAATCATCGAGTCGACCGGCGATGGTCTGGTCAGCACCGGCTCGGTCGTCACGATCATGTACGAAGGCGACACGCCAGCGATGGGCGAGACCTACCTGATCGGGCACATGGAAGAGAAGGTTGACAACCTTGATGTAATGAGCCCGCAGTCGCCACTGGGTTCTGCGTTGCTTGGCGCCACCGAAGGGCAGTGGGTCGAGTATCAAGCGCCCAACGGGGTGCTGCGGGTGCAAGTACTCAAGGTTGCAGCCTCGCCCGAATGACTGCCGCCGGAGGTCCGCGCCTGCCACCGGGGGCGGCGATGGATTTGCCCGGGCGAGGCACCACCTTTGTGCGTCGCAGCGCAGGCCCGCCGAATGCGCCGACGGTGTTGTTACTGCATGGTTGGACGGCTAGCGCAGATCTGAATTGGTTCACGTGCTATGGCCCACTGGCGCAGCACTTCCGGGTTGTGGCGCTGGATCACCGCGGGCACGGTCGTGGAATCCGATCAAAGGTTCCGTTCCGATTGGAAGATTGCGCCGATGATGCGGTTGCAGTGTGCGACGTGCTCGGCCTCGACAAGGTCATCCCGATCGGATACTCGATGGGCGGCCCTGTTGCGCAACTGTTGTGGCAGCGTCATCCGGATCGCGTCCGCGGTCTCGTCTTCTGCGCGACAGCTTCGCATTTTCTTACTTCACGCGAAGAGCGGCTGGGCTTCATCGGGCTGGCCGGGCTGGCGGTTCTGGCGCGGCGCACGCCCGCCCAGGCGCGCCAATGGCTGACCGAGCAGTTCTACCTGCAGCGCCGCAGCGACACGTGGGAGCCATGGGCGATTCAAGAGGCATCACTGCACGACTGGCGGATGGTGCTGGAAGCTGGGCGTGCGATCGGCAAGTTCAACTCGCGCGACTGGATCGGCAACATCGACTTACCAACCTCGGTTCTCATCACGATGCGCGATCGCGTGGTGCCGCTGCGGCGCCAGGTCCGGCTGTTCGAGGCGATCGATAACGCTGAGGCGTACAGAATCGATGGCGACCATGACGCCGTAGTCGCCAATGCCGACCGCTTCGTGCCGACTCTGTTGCGCGCGATCTCGTCAGTTGTCGAGCGTTCTACGTGAAGCTCTAACGGCTGTTGCCAATCGCGCTCGGTGTCGGCATTCGCCGACTAATACCGCGATCACCCGAGCAGGAATGGCTGCACAAGACTCGAATACGTGCGCGACCCACCAATGGCGCTCCGTCGGTAGCCTCAAACGAATGCGCTCCACGCGGTGTCTCGTCGGTGTCGTCCTCGCTTTGTCGGTCGCGGCTACCGCCTGCGACAACTCGGGAACCAAGTCAGACTCCGAGTCCAACGGCAGCTTTGAAACGAGCACGACTGCCCCGCTGCTGAAGCCCGCCGTCGACAAGCCTGATGAGATCCCGACCGAGCTCGTCGTGACCGACCTTGTGCAAGGCGCCGGACCCGTCGCCGCAATCGGTGACGACCTGTTAGTGCACTACGTCGGGGTGCTGTCTGCCGATGGGCAGGAGTTCGACAGCAATTTCGATGGCGCACCGATTGAGTTCGTGCTCGGTACTGGCAGGGTCATACGCGGGTGGGACGAAGGATTGGTCGGCGCTCAGGCGGGCATGCGGCGGCGACTCGATATACCGAGCGATCTCGCGTACGGCAACGTACCCCCGAACGGCGGCTCCGGTGTGATCAAAGCGGGCGCAGCACTCACGTTTGTGATCGACGTTGTTGCCGTGCTGCCGCGATCCGACGTGGCCGATGAACCGCAGATCAATGTGCTTGCGGCGGCCAACAATGCTGTGTTGCAGTCCATCGATCTCATCGTCGGCGATGGTGCGAGCCCGCAGGATGGACAAACCGTCGCCATCCAGATCATGACCTACCGTGCCGACACGGGCGAGTTGCTGTCATCCGACTGGGGTGGCCTGCCGCTGACGTTCTCGTACTCCGCTCAGTCAAACGTGTTCCCGGGATTGCTCGCCGTCGTCAAAGACATGAAGGTCGGTGGACGCCGGCAATCTCAGGTTCCGTTCATCTTGATGTTCGATGGCCAAGGCAGCGCCGACTTCGGGCTGCCTGCCGGAGTCGACGTTGTGGTCGTCGTCGACTTGATAGCCGTTTACTAAGAGCCGTTTACTAAGAGCCGTTTACTAAGAGCCGTTTACAACGCAATCAGGGCAGCACTGCCGCTACTTGTTTCGCCGCGGCGCGCACCGCCGCACCGAATCGTCGCGTGGGCGTGCGCGTCAATCGTTCGACCGGCCCGCTGAGACTGACCGCCGCCACGAACGTGCCGGATTCGTTGAGGACCGCTGCGCTCACCGACGCGACACCTCGCTCACGTTCTTCAACACTTTGCGCGAACCTCGGCCCGCCATCCGCAAGTACATGTCCCGCGGAACCGACGGCCAGCGGCAGCAGCGCGCCAACAGGAACGATCCAACGCAAACCGTGGCTCGATTGCACGGATGCAACGCAGCGACGAGCATCGCCTTCGCGAACGTAAAGCTGGGTCGCTTCGCCGGTGCGATCACGCAGCGCGATCAAGAAGGGCATTGCGGTCTCGGCTAACGGAAATTCCTCGGCGGCAGCACGCCCGAGGCGGATGAGTTCGAACCCGAGGCAAAAGCGACCCTGCGCGTTGCGACGCACAAGTTGATGCGCCTCGAGCGCGACCGTCAGGCGATGCGCCGTTGCGCGTGGCAAGTCAGTGGCGGCTTGCAGGGCTGCGAGGTCGAGCGGGCCATTGCCGAGCGCGCTCAAAATCGCGGCCGCCTTGTCAACGACGCCTACGCCGCTTAGACTTTCCATATTGAGAATCCTATCTCAGAATGTGGGAACACACAATGACAGCGAAAACGCTTGCCGAGAAGGTGTGGGATCGTCACGTCGTGCACGCCGCCGACGGCGAGCCCGACCTGTTGTATATCGACTTGCACCTTGTGCATGAAGTCACCAGTCCGCAGGCGTTCGATGGCCTGCGCCTCAGCGGCCGCGGCGTTCGCCGCCCGGACCTGACGATCGCGACCGAAGATCACAACGTGCCGACGGAAAACATTGATCAGCCGATCGCTGATCCGATCTCGGCGCGCCAGATCGAGGCGTTGCGTACGAACACCGCCGAATTCGGTATCACTAACTTTCCGATGGGCGACCCTGGCCAGGGCATCGTCCACGTCATCGCGCCGGAACAAGGACGCACATTGCCCGGCATGACAGTCGTATGCGGCGACAGCCACACCGCCACGCACGGTGCGTTTGGTGCACTGGCGTTCGGCATCGGCACCAGCGAGGTCGAGCACGTGCTCGCGACGCAGACCTTGCCTCAAACGCGACCGAAGTGGATGAGCGTCAGCGTTGAGGGCGCCGCGCCTGCGGGAGTCACCGCCAAAGACATCGTGCTCGCAATCATCGGACACATCGGTACCGGCGGCGGCATCGGCCACGTGATCGAGTACCGCGGTGCGGCGATTCGCGCGCTTTCTATGGAAGGCCGCATGACGTTGTGCAACATGAGCATCGAGGCTGGCGCGAAGGCAGGACTGGTTGCTCCCGACGACACCACGTTCGAGTATCTCAAGGGGCGCCCACACGCTCCGAGCGCAGCGCAGTGGGATGCCGCTGTCGCCGATTGGCGCACGCTGGTAACCGACGATGGCGCGGTGTTTGACAAAGCGGCTGTCATCGATGCCAGCACCCTGCGCCCACAGGTCAGTTGGGGGACCAACCCGGCACAGGTGATCTCGATCGACGACGTCGTGCCATCACCCGACGACGCCACCGATCCCACCGCACGCGACTCGATCGCGCGAGCGCTCGAGTACATGGGCTTGCAAGCTGGCACACCAATCCGCGACGTGAAGGTCGACACCGTGTTCATCGGCTCGTGCACCAACAGCCGCATCGAAGACCTACGTGCTGCTGCCGCCGTGATGAAGGGTCGCACCGTCACCGTGCCGCGTGTGATGGTCGTCCCCGGCAGCCACGCGGTGAAAGCGCAAGCCGAGGCCGAAGGTTTGCCCGCCGTGTTTCGCGCCGCTGGCGCCGATTGGCGCGAGCCGGGATGCAGCATGTGCTTGGCGATGAACCCCGACAAGCTCACTGTCGGCGAGCGATCGGCCAGCACCAGTAACCGCAACTTCGAGGGCCGTCAAGGTCGTGGAGGCCGTACCCATCTGGTTTCGCCGGCGGTGGCCGCGGCGACGGCCATTGCTGGCCACTTCGCCACGCCGGAGGATTTGCAATGAGAGCTGTGCATGTTGTGTCAGGTCGCGGCGTGCCGCTGAAGCGCAGCGACGTCGATACCGACCAGATCATTCCCGCCGAATGGCTGAAGCGCGTCGAGCGCACCGGCTTCGAGAAAGGCCTGTTCTCGACGTGGCGCGACGACCGCAACTTCGTGCTCAACGACGAGCGTTACTCGGGCGCGAACATTCTCGTTGCCGGCCCCGCGTTCGGCGTCGGCTCTTCGCGCGAGCACGCAGTGTGGGCAATCATGCAGGGTGGCTTCGACGCTGTGATTGCACCGAGCTTCAGCGACATCTTCGCCAACAACTGCACCAAGAACGGACTGATCCCAGTCGTCGTTCCCGAGACCGTTGTGCAGCAGATCTGGGCGGCGATTGAAGCCGACCCCGCAATCGAGATCACGATCGACGTCGAGCGGTTGTCTGTGGAGGTGCCGTCGGCCGGCATCGTCGCGTCGTTCCCGATGGACGGCCAGACGCAACATCGCTTCCTCAACGGCCTTGACGACGTCGGCATCACGATGACGCACGCCGACGCCATCCAAGACTTCGAAGCCACCCGCCCCGCCTGGCTCGCATGACCTCCTGCGGGGGTTTCATGCACGCGTGCGGGCATGAAACCCCCCGACGGCAGGAAACCCCCGGACCGAGGCAAGACTGAGCGAGATGTATGTGGATCGCAAGCTCGTCAAGCGGGTTGAGTACAGCGCAGCCGATACGGCTGCGCGGCAGGCCGAGGCACTCGCACGCATGACGCCGACAACTCCGGCGGCCGCGCAGCGGTGCGACGGCGGACAGTTGATCGCGTTCGGGGCTGGCCGCTATGTGAACCGAGCGATGGGGATCGGGCTCGGCGGCATGCACGCCGCCGACGTCGTGACTGCAGTCGAGCGCTTCTATCAGGCGCAGTCGCTGCCTGCCTCGGTGGAGGTCAACCCTTGGGTCAGCTCGGATCTCGTCGCCGCGTTCAGTGCCGCCAACTTTCGGTTGGAACGTTTCCGCAATGTCTATGTTCGCGAACTCGACTCATTGCCCGCCACGGCACCCGATACGGCAACTGCGGACATCCGAGCGGTCGACGCCGCGATGGTGCCCGAGCGCAACGCGATCCTCGCGGGCGACGCACCGCCCGAGGCGCGGCGAATCAGCGACGAATTCTGCGATGCGATTGGGCAACTGAGTGACACCAACGACTTCGTGGCAATTGTCGACGGCGTGCCCGCCGCGTGCGGTTCGCTGACCGTCGTCGACGGCGTCGGCTGGTTGGGCGGCGCCGCGACGCTGACTGAGTTTCGCGGCCGCGGTCTTCAGCAAGCACTACTCGTCCATCGCCTGCGTCTCGCCGCCAAGCTGAAGTGCGCCTTCGCCGCGTGCACCGCAGTTCCCGATGGACAATCGGCGCGCAACCTCGAACGCCTCGGCTTCCAGCTGATCTACACCCAAGCGGTGCTCACCGCCTGACTTTCGTGAGCTAGGGGTGAACTAGGGGTGAGCTAGTCACGGAAGTCGGCTAGGTGCTTCAGCTTGGGGTTGTTGCTGAACGTTTCGATCGGCAACGTTGGATCGAGGCGCATACCGCGCTGCAGAATCCGCACCTGCGTGTGCTGGTTGTATTCCGCCAGAGTGACTGCCCAACCATCGCGACCAGCGCGCGCTGTACGACCACTGCGATGTAGATAGTCCTTCACGTCCCCTGCCGGTTCGTAGTGAATGACAGCACCGATGTCGTCAATGTCAATGCCGCGCGCGGCGACATCGGTGGCCACCAGCACAGCAAGCTCGCCGTCGGTGAAGCGCTTCAGCGCACGCTCGCGCGCCGCCTGAGCGAGATCGCCGTGAATCGCCGCGGCGCGCACACCGAGGTCTTGTAAGTTGCGCTCGACGCGATCGCACATCCGTTTCGTTTGACAAAAGACCAGAGTCTTCGTCATACCGCTCGCGATTGCGGCGACAACGCGGTCCTTGTCCATGTGATGCACCGCAAGGAACAAGTGGTGCATGCTGCCGACCGTGTCAGTGGCGGCATCGATCGCCACCTCGATCGGGTCCTTCATGTAGCGCGTCACGAGATGGGCGACATCGCCATCGAGTGTCGCCGAGAACAACATCGTCTGATGTGGAGCGGTGACCTTGCGCAGAATCCATTCGACCTGCGGCGTGAACCCGTCGTCGGCCATGCGATCGGCTTCGTCGAGCACCACGATCTCGACAGCATCTAGCTGCAGTTCGTTCTCCTTCAGCAGGTCGATCAGCCGCAGTGGTGTCGCAACTACGACGTCGACCCCAAGCTGCAAGGCATCGATCTGCTGTTGTCGCGACGCGCCGCCGTACACCGCGAGCACAGTGCGTCCGCACGCGATTGCGACGGGCGCCAGCACTTCCGAAACCTGCAACGCCAGTTCGCGCGTCGGTACCATCACGAGGGCGGCGGGTCGACGGGGTTCGCCAACTTTGGTCAGGCGAGCCAACAGTGGGACGCCAAATGCCAGTGTCTTACCGCTACCTGTCTTGGCGCGACCACACACATCGCGACCGGTCAGGGCGACGGGAATCGCCTTCGTCTGAATCGCGAACGGAGTGGTGAATCCAGCAGCAGCGAGGCCGAAGTCAACGCTTGCTGGCACGCCCAGCTCAATGAACGCAGTAGGGACGTAATCGTCGGGCGAAAGCGTCAGCACTGGGGCAGAAGCGTTGTTGCGATACTCGGCGGGTTTTGGGGAGGTGCGGCGGCGCCGCTGAGCGCCCGGCGGGCGTGAATTTTCAGGCATGTTGCCCGTCAGGGTACCGGGCGCCGTCGCCCGATTTGTGAACGGCGCGACGGCGCGCAGACCACAATGTGCACCATGAAGGTCGCACTCACCGTGAACGATTTCATCCGCCGGGCCGAGCAGGTCTATCCACACCGCATTGCGGTTGTGGACGAACCTGACCAGCCAGCGGACTCCTGGGGCTCTATGACCTACGCCGAGATGGCCGCCCGGTCGCGAGCAATCGCCGCGCACCTCGACGCGCTTGGAATCGCAGCAGGTGAACGCGTTGCGATCGTCAGCCACAACTCGGCGCGTCTGCTGACGGCGCTCTTTGGCGTCAGCGGTTCGGGGCGCGTGCTGGTACCGATCAACTTCCGCCTCGTTGCTGAGGAGGTCTCGTACATCGTCGAGCATTGCGGCGCACGATTGCTGTACGTCGACCCGGAGCTTGACGATGCGCTTGTCTCCGTCGTCAACGAGCACCGCTTTGTGATTGGCACCGATACCGATGCCCCGCCGACGCACGCTGAGCCCGAGGCGTGGGCGTACGACGAAGATGCGACAGCAACAATCAACTACACGAGTGGAACGACGGCGCGACCAAAGGGCGTGCAACTCACACATCGCAACATCTGGTTGAACGCCACCACCTTCGGCTGGCATCTCGGCATCAACGACCGCGATGTGTACCTGCACACGCTGCCGCAATTCCACTGCAACGGGTGGGGCGTGCTGTACGCGGTCACCGGCATGGGCGCGCAACACGTCATCCTGCGCAAGGTCGACGGGGCCGAGATCCTGCGACGCGTCGAGCAGCACGGCGTGACCCTGATGTGCGGTGCTCCGGCCGTCGCGAACATGATCCTCGACGCCGCCGCTCTTTGGAAGGGCGAGATACCCGGTCGCGGACGCGTGCGCATTGTGTGCGCTGGCGCACCGCCGCCGACGAAGACGATCGAGCGCATCGAGACCGAACTCGGGTGGGAACTGATCCAGATCTACGGATTGACCGAGACCACCCCGTTGCTGACGATGAACCGCTCGCGCGTCGAGTACGACCCGCTCACCAGTGCCGAGCGTGCAGCCAAGCTCAGTCGCGCCGGCGCCGCAACGATCGGCGTCGAGCTGCGCATTTCGCCCGATGGAGAGATCCTGGCGCGCGGCAACCACATCATGGGTGGCTACTGGAATCAGCCTGAGGCAACCAGCGATGCGATCCATCCCGCGGCCGACGATCCGGCTGGCGCGCATTGGTTCCACACCGGCGATGGCGGCACGATCGACGACGAGAGCTACGTCACAATCACCGACCGCAAGAAGGACGTGATCATCTCTGGCGGCGAGAACATCAGCAGCATCGAAGTCGAAGACGCGGTCTTTAGCCATCCGGAGGTAGCCGAAGTCGCGGTGATCGGGGTGCCCGACGAGAAGTGGGGTGAGCTCGTGCTGGCGCTCGTCGTGCGCACATCGTCGTCCACCATCACCGAAGCAGACGTCATCGCACACACGAAGACGAAGTTGGCGAGTTACAAATGTCCGAAGCAGGTCGTCTTCCGTGATTCGCTGGCCCGCACCGCTACCGGCAAGCTGCAGAAGTTCAAGTTGCGCGAGCCGTACTGGACCAACCAGGGACGCCAGATCCACTGACCGTTCGGTCGGCCATACTGACGGATGCATCAGCCTCACTGTCTGTTGAATCAGTAAGTAGCAACAGCGCAGGTCGATAGTTAGTGTCGCTTCGCTCTACTCGCGCCGGTTGCGCGACGGACCGAAGGGAACTGACATGAACGAACTCAGCACGCTGCTCCTCGATCAGCCAACCGCTACTCAGCCTGCCTGTACTCACCCTGCCGTTTCCCAGCCTGCCTTTACCCAAAACGGCCGCAAGGGCGTTTCGTACGACTGGCAGAGCCTTCTGGACGCCGAGACCCTGATCGCGCGCTATAGCCACCTTGATCTCGAGCTTGCCATCGCCTGCGCGGAATGAGCCGTGTTCCCGAGCGCGTACTCGTGCTCGGCTGCGGCTCGGTTGCGCAGTGCGTAGTTCCGCTGCTCATCCGTGATCTAGGAATCGCACCCGCCAGCGTCACTGTCGTTGATTTCGCCGACAATCGCGCGCGTATCGCTTCCTCCCTTGCGCAGGGTGTTAGCTACGAACTGAACCGTGTCACCAAGGCGAATCTCGACGAGCTCCTCACCGCGCGCGTCGGCGAAGGCGATCTGCTGCTCGATCTGGCGTGGAACATCGACAACCCGACGATCCTGCAATGGTGCCGCGATCACGGAGTCCGCTACCTCAACACCAGCGTTGAAGTGTGGGATCCATACGACGAGTTGACTGCAACACCGCCACTCGATCGCACTCTGTACGTCCGCCACATGAACCTGCGCCGGATGAAGGCCACCTGGCCCGACAACAAGGGTGCGACGGCCGTTCTAGAACACGGAGCCAACCCCGGCCTCGTCAGCCACTTCGCTAAGCAGGCACTCGCCGAGATCGCGTCACGCATGTTGTCCGACGGTCTTGCCGGATCGACCACGCACGCGTTGGAAACATCGCTCGCCGATCGCCGCTTCAACGACCTCGCCATGCTCACCGGCACGAAGGTGATTCACATCGCCGAACGCGACACACAGGTGTCGGCGGTGCCCAAGCGCGTCAACGAGTTCGTCAACACATGGTCTGTCGACGGACTCTATGAGGAAGGTGTTGCGCCAGCCGAAATAGGTTGGGGCACACACGAGCGGCAGTTGCCGCCGAACGCCTTCGTACATACCGGCGAGGGACCGTGCAACCAGATCTGCATCGCGCGACCCGGCATCGAGACATGGGTGCGGAGCTGGGTACCAAGCGGCGAGATCCGCGGGATGGTTGTACGCCACGGCGAAGCCTTCACGCTTTGCGAGCACCTGACGGTGAGCGATGCAAACGGTGAGGCGATCTACCGACCGACGGTGCACTACGCGTATCACCCGTGCGACGCGGCGGTGAACAGCGTGCTCGAATTGCGCATGCGCGGCTGGGAGATGCAGCCCGAACAGCGCATCTTGAACGACGAGATCATCAGCGGCCGCGACGAACTGGGCGTGCTACTGATGGGGCACCCTTACAAGAGTTGGTGGACCGGCTCGCTGTTGAGCATCGACGAAGCGCGCGCCGTCGTCCCCGGCCAAAGCGCCACGACAGTGCAAGTCGCGGGCAGCATCATCGCTGCCGTCACCTGGATGATTGAGAATCCCAACGAGGGTGTCTGTGTGCCCGACGACCTGCCATGGGACGAACTGCTCGCTGTTGCTCGCAAGTACCTCGGCACGCTGCACTCGGGGCCGACAGATTGGGACCCGGTCAGTAGTCGTCGCGACCTCTTTGCGCAGTTCAGCGATGAGGCGAGCGGCGTCGACACCAGCGATCCGTGGCAGTTCAACAACTTCCTCATCCACGACTAATTCGGCCGACGTTGACAACCGGCCGCACGCTGGGCAGACTGTTGCGAATGCGCACGCACAACGGCCTCCTGCTTCTTATGTAGGGCAAGCGCCACATACTCGCGCTTGCCCTCAAGCCCCAGCCGAAATGGCCGGGGCTTCTTGTTTTTTCCCACCCACTCTTCGCCGACTCCTTTCCAAACCCTCGCAAGGAAACTCCAATGTCACCGCCTCCCGTAAAGACCAAACAGATGCCATTCCACAAGTACGAACGCCTAGTACCGATCGTGCTGCACGACCGCACGTGGCCGAACAAAGTTCACGAGCGGGCGCCGATCTGGTGCAGCGTCGACCTACGCGACGGCAACCAGGCATTGATCGACCCAATGGACCCGCAGCGCAAGCGGCGCATGTTCGACACGCTGGTCAAGATGGGCTTCAAAGAAATTGAAGTCGGCTTCCCGGCTGCCAGCCAACCCGACTTCGACTTCGTGCGCCAACTGATCGAAGAGGACCTGGTACCCGACGATGTCACCATTCAGGTATTGGTGCAGTGTCGCCAAGAACTGATTGAGCGCACGTACGAATCGTTGCAGGGTGCGAAGAAGGCGATAGTGCACTTCTACAACTCGACCAATCCGCTGCAGCGCGACGTCGTCTTCGGCCTCGACAAGGCTGGAATCACCGAGATCGCAGTGAACGCAGCGAAGTTCTGCCGGAAGCTGCAACACACATTGGTCGGCACAGACGTGCGCTACGAATACTCGCCAGAGAGTTTCACGCTCACCGAGCCCGAGTTCGCGATCCAGATCTGTCACGCAGTCATGGACGTGATTGAGCCAACACCGGATCGCCCACTGATCCTCAACCTGCCGGCGACGGTCGAGTGCTACACCCCCAACGTGTACGCCGATGTGATCGAGTGGTTCGGTCGCAACATCCGAAATCGCGACAGCGTCGTCGTCAGCTTGCACCCGCACAACGATCGCGGGACAGGAACAGCCGCCGCCGAGCTGGCGATGTTGGCCGGTGCCGACCGCGTCGAAGGCACGCTGTTCGGCAATGGCGAACGCACCGGCAATGTCGACGTAATCAACCTTGCAATCAACCTGATGGTGAACGGCGTCGACCCCGAGCTGGACATCAGCGACATCGACGCGCTGCGTCGGGTCGCCGAATACTGCAACCGTCTGCCGGTTGGCCCACGGCATCCATGGGTCGGAGACCTTGTTTTCACATCGTTCAGCGGCAGCCACCAAGACGCGATCAAAAAGGGTTTCGACGCACTCGAGCAGAAGGCCGCGGCCAACGGCGGCGAATACCCGCAGTGGGGCGTCCCGTATCTGCCGCTCGATCCGAAGCACTTGGGTAGGTCATACGAGGCAGTCATTCGCGTCAACAGCCAAAGTGGCAAAGGTGGCGTCGCATACGTGATGAAGGCCGAGCACGGCTTCGATCTGCCGCGGCGGCTGCAGATCGAGTTCTCCAAGACGATTCAGCACATCACCGAAGACTCAGGTACCGAGATCAGCCCGTTGGTGATGTGGTTGGCGTTCCAAGAGACGTATCTCCCAGAGGAGCCACGTATGCGTCTGCAAGGTCACGAACTGCGCAGCGACTCGGTCAGCGGCACGACCTCAATCACGGCACAACTGCTGATCGACGGCGCCGCCGTCACGGTCTCCGGCACCGGCAACGGCCCGATCGACGCATTCGTGCACGCACTACGCGACGGCCTTGGCGCCGAAATCGACGTGGTCGATTATGCAGAGCACGCCCTCGGCGAAGGCAGCGAAGCCACCGCCGTCGCGTACGTCGAGACCAAGAACGGCGACGGTCGCGTGCTGTGGGGCGTCGGTAGCGACCCGAGCACGATCACCGCAGCGTTGCGCGCCGTGCTGCATGGTCACGAGCGTCACCTGGCCTAGGTCGTTGACTACTCAGGTCGTTGACTACACGGGTCGTTGACTACGCTGAGCAGCATGAAAGTGACAGTTGACTTCGATGTGTGCGCGAGCACAGGGGCATGCATGCAGGTGTGCCCCGAAGTTTTCGAGGTGCGCAGCGATGGCTACCTCTACATCCTGCAAGAAGAGCCGGGCGAAGAACTGCGCGTCAGCGTGCAAGCTGCCGCCGACATGTGCCCGACGGCGGCCATCACAGTCGAGGGCTGACGTCGCGCGCTGATGAGGTTTCACCAACAGATTCGGCGCGCATGGAGTGCATCAAATTCGATGTTGTGTGTCGGGCTCGACCCCGATCCGACGAGGTTCCCAGACACCGTGCACGGTTCGGCGCTCGACTTCTGTACTGCAATTGTCGACGCGACCGCCGATCTTGTGTGTGCGTTCAAACCGCAGATCGCTTACTTCTCTGCGATCGGCGCCGAGCATGACCTCGAGCGCCTTTGCGCATACATTCGCGAGCGGTACCCCGACGTCCTATTAGTGCTTGATGCCAAGCGCGGCGACATCGGCAGTACCGCCGACCAATATGCGCGCGAGGCGTTCGACCGTTACCGAGCCCATGTCGTCACGGTGAACCCTTATCTGGGTACCGACTCCGTTGAACCGTTTCTGCGCCATCCAGAGGGCGGAATCTTCGTGCTGTGCCGCACCAGCAACACCGGCGGCGACGACTTCCAGTCGCTGATCGCCAACGGAGAGCCGCTGTACAAGAACGTCGCTCGCCGAGTCGCTGAGCAGTGGAGCAAGCTCGGTGACTGCGGCCTGGTCGTCGGAGCGACATACCCCGACGAGCTACGCGAGGTGCGCGCCATCGTCGGGGACTTGCCGCTGCTCGTGCCCGGCGTCGGCGCACAGGGTGGCGACCCGGCGGCCACGGCCAGCGGCGTCGATAGTTCCGGAATGGGAATGGTCGTCAATTCTTCACGAGCGATCCTCTATGCATCCCCCGCGGCCGACTTTGCGGAGGCCGCGCGAGCCGAAGCGATCGACACCCGCGATGCGCTTCGTCAACTGCAATTGAGTTAGGAGCAGATACGTGTCGAATATCGCCAGGAAGCCTGTCGAGGGGATTCGCAACCTCGTCGCGAAGTCCTCACCGCGCACCGAGATGGAACGGTGGTTCATCAAGCGCGGTCTGCCCCACTTCATCGAGCCCTACAGCGCAGGGCCCGATGTGTGGAGCCGCGCGGCGCCGGTGTTGGTGCTCGCCTATATCGGCGGTGGACTGCACGGGCTCGACCTCGCCGATTGGAGCTGGCAACACAACCTGATCGCGGCCGGCGCAGTGCTCGCGATACTGCTGGCAACTTGGATGGTCACCAACTTGGCCCGCCATCGTCCACCTCTGTCGCGCCCACGCGAGTTGGGGCGGCTCGAGCTCGCCGCGTTTCTGATCGGCCCTGCGTTACCCGCGATGGCGTTCACACAATGGGGCGATGCGACCCAAGCGCTGATCGAAGGTGCGGTCGTGCTGACGGTCATCTACTTCTGCACGTCGTACGGCGTGGTGCCGCTCGTCGGCTGGGCGATGTCGCAAACCTTCTCCCGGCTCGGCTCGGTCGGGCGCGTGCTCAGCCGGGCGATGCCACTGCTGCTGCTGTTCACCACCTTTCTCTTCATCAACGCCGAGGTGTGGCAGGTCGCTGGCGTTCTGGAAGGTCCTGCTTACGCCTTGTCGCTTGGGCTGTTCTTCTTGATGGGCAGCGCCTTCGTGCTCTCGCGTGTACCGGAGGCCATTCGCACCGTGTACCGCTTTGACGATTGGGCCGAAGTAGCCACCTTGGTGAAGAACACCCCCGCCGAAGGCCTGACCTTCCCAACCAAGGGCAACCCGATGGAAACGCCACTGTCGCGCCGACAGCGTGTGAACATCGGGTTGGTCAGCGTGCTCAGCCAGGCGATCCTGATCACCATCGTCGCCGTGCTGCTCGCGGCATTCTTCACACTGTTCGGTGTGCTGGCGATTCCCGAGCACACCGCCGGGTCTTGGACGGCGACCGAGCAAGTGCACGTGCTCCTCAGCCTGGACTTTGGAGGTCGAACTTTGGTGCTGACCGAGGCACTGCTGCGTGTTTCGGGATTCCTTGGCGCTTTCGCGGGCATGTATTTCACGGTAGTGCTGAGCACCGACGCCACCTACCGCGACGAGTTCGCCGAAGACGCTGGCCCGCAGATTCGCCAAGCGCTAGCGGTCCGGTTGGCCTATCGGCATGCGACCGGCACCGACTAGCTTCTCATCCATGACTCATGCCTTTCTCTCCGACGAATGGATGGCTGCCGCCAAGGCAGTACGCGAAAAGTACGCCGGCCAATCCACGAAAGTCACCACCATCGTCAAGATGAACCAGATCATCACCGACGTCCCTTTCGGTGACGGCACCCTGAACGTCTTCCTCGACACATCGTCGGGCGACGTCGTCATGGACCTTGGCGCGTTGGACGCTCCCGACCTGACGGTGACGACGGACTATGTCACCGCTCGTCAGATCTTCGTCGACCAAGACCAAGCGGCTGGCATGCAAGCGTTCATGGCCGGCAAGATCAAAGTGCAGGGCGACATGATGAAGATGATGGCGCTGCAATCTGGGATGCCGCAGGACGAGGTCGCCAATCAGATTTCGACTGAGATCAAAGATCTCACGACCTGACTAGCAACGACCTGACTAGCAACGACCTGACTAGCAACGACCTGACTAGCAACGACCTACGGCGTGTAGTGCACGTCGACAACGGTGCCGCGCGGGAATTGCTGGCCGACGGCCACTAGCACGCCGGCGACGGTGGCGTTCTTGAACGGCAACGCGGTGTTGCCGTCGATCGTGCCCAACGTGAAACCGGCATCGCGTAGCGCGACGGTGACGCCATTCGGATTTAGGCCGGCCAAGGATGGAATCGATACGAGATCTGGTCCCTTCGACAGAATGACCGTGACGGTCGTCCCAAATTCCACAACCGTGCCAGCAATTGGCGATTGGCTGATCACGTGACCGATCGGGATCGTGGCGGAGAACTCTTCCAGTCCGACCGCGATGAGCAACGTCTCGGCATCAAGCGCAGTGGTCGCGACAGCCAGGGCAGTGCCCGTCAGTTCCGGCACCGTACGCGGCTCGGGGCCTGACGAAAGCACCACTTGTACGACGGTTCCCTTGGTCACCGTGTCGCCAGCGACGAGCGTCGGGGAATCGGGAACAGTCCATGACAACACGACGTCGAGTGGAACTGTGTCGCTGAACTGCGGCTCGCCGGTCACGATGACAAGGCCGAGCCCCTCAAGCGTGGCCGTGGCCTGGTCGATCGTGACGTTCGTCAACTCGGGCAGCAATCGCGGCGCCGGCCCGGAGCTGACCACGAGCAGAAGATCCTTGCCGTGTTCGAGTTGCGCACCGGCGGCAGGGTCGGTGCGAATGACAATGCCGACCGGAACCACTTCACTCGATTCTTCGAGCAGGACCGCGTTGAACGTGCCGGCGATCTGATTGAGTGCAACACCGTCTTCCATACCAGCGAGAGCGGGTACTGCACTGGTGGCGGGGTGCTTGCTGTACCAAGCGAACGCACCACCGGCCAGCGCCATGACCAACAAGACACCGATCACCCATCCGAAGCCGCGGCGGCGTTTGGGCTCTGCGTATGCGTCGGAGTCGAACGGAATTCCGTTGGGGGTGTCGCGATCAATCCGCCGGTTGACGGTTGTCCTGTCGTACGCGGTCGTCTCAAGCACGCTCTTGTCGTACGCAGGGGTTGTAGAGGTTGCTGGGACCAGTTCGCTGGCGGCCACAGCAAGCGGAGTTGCCGACGCGGGCATCGACGCGGCTGGGGGCCGCTCCGGTCGCGGCACGGCTGTCGGTCGGCGAATCGGCCCCGTCGCTTCCACGGGCTGATTGCCAGTCGGGCGATCGACTTCGAACATTGAGCCGCCGATGATCGGAATCGGCTCGGGTCGCGGCAGCTTCTCGGCTGCTTGCACCAATGCCCGCCCAAATTCGCCAGCGCTATAACGATCGCCGGGATTCGATCGGCCGGCCCGTTCCAGCACGGCGGCCAACGGCCCCAAGTCTGCCGACACCGGCATCAACTTGTCGACGCGATTGCTCAGCGTCGCGACCGTGGAATCGTCCTCGAACGGCACGGAACCAGTGACTGCTTCCAGCAACGTGAGACACAACGAGTACACGTCGCTGCGCGGAACCGCCGGTTCGCCCTTGGCTTGCTCGGGCGAGCAGTACTTGGCGCGATCGTTACTGCGCGACGTAATGCCGCCAGCGGCGATGGCCAACACTTCAGCGAAGCCGACATCGACGACGCGCAGACGGCGATCGTCGCCGAACACGAGTGTCGCTGGGCGAATGTCGTGATGCAGCAGGTTCTGACGGTGCATGACGTCGAGGGCCTTGCACGCATCGAGGCCGACGACCAGTGCTTGCGATGGCGACAACAGCCGACCACGGTCGAGGATGTCGCGCAGGCTGCCGCCACCGAGATGCTCGGTGACCACGAACAGGACCTCGTGCTCGTTCCAGGTGGTGGTGCCCGATTGATACACGGCCGCGATGTTTGGGTGATGCAACTGCTCGGCAATGCCCATGGCAGTGCGGAAGGCCTTGCGTACATCAGGGCGATCGCCGAGGTCGGGGTGGACCAGTTTGACCACCACCAGGCGCTGCAATTGCTCGTCGAAGCCCTCGAAAACGGCAGCATCGAGGCCACTGCCAAGCCGGTGGCCGAGCCGATAGCGGCCCGCTATGAGTCGCGTGGAGGATTGTGTGTCGTCGGCCATGAGTGCGACCTACGAACCTAGCGCGATGGCCCTTGACCCGACACGCGGGTAGGTGAAATCGGGCTGGCACGGGCCAGAATGCGCAGGTGCAGATGCGCTTCCAGCGGCCCAATTTGAAACTACTACTAGCGAGTTTCGTCATCGCCCTGTGCGTTGTCGCCATCGGATTCGCCCTGTCGTTGGCGGTCACCGGCGACGAGGGTGCGCGCCTGCCCAAGTACATCGAACGCATCGAACCGGTGGCCGGCGCGACTCAGATTCCGGCGCAGGCTTCAGTGCTGGTCGATCTGGTGGCTGGCTATGAGGGCGTGCTCGTGATCGACGGGCTAGAACTCCAAACGATCAACCTGGGCGAACTACGCGACGAAACGACACCTGGTCAACAGGTGACGCTGCCGCCGACGACCGTGTACGAGCCCGGCAACGCCACACTGACTTTCGACCCATCACCCGAATCGTCGATTAGTTCGTTCTCGCAGGGCAAGCACGTCGTGCAGGTGATCTATTGGGAGACGGTCAAAGGGCGCAGTAGCGCTCGCGTATATTCGTGGACCTTCGAAGTCTTCTAAATTGAGACCCTGAGTTCACGCTGGCAGTTCGCCGGTCGCGAGCACGTGCTGGAAGCCAGCGAGATCAAGAATCGGAACGCCGAGCTCCTGTGCCTTCGTCAGCTTGCTGGCACCGGCATCGGTGCCGACGACGAGTGCCATCGTCTTCGCACTGACGCTGCCAGGGCTCTTGCCACCGCGGTCTTTGATAGCCGCTTCCGCAGCCTCGCGTGTGTAACCCTCAAGCGCACCGGTGACAACGATGGCCTTGCCGACCAGATTCTGCTGCAGGCGACTGACCTCTACCCTGCCGAATTCGACACCAGCGGCGCGCAGCTTCTCGACCATCTCGCGATTGATCGGGGCGGCGAACCAACGCACGATGCTCGAGGCGATGATCGGGCCAACGCCGTCGGTGAGCGCAAGGTCGGCCTCGGAGGCGATCATGATCGAGTCAAGCGTTCCGAACGCGCGACTCAGTGCCTCGCTGGCCGACGGGCCAAGGCCTTTGCAGCCCAGCGACGTCAGCAGTCGCGGCAGCGCGCGTTGCTTCGACCCTTCGATCGCGCTGAGCAGATTGTCTGCCTTCGTGTCGCCCCACTTATCCAATGTCAGCAGTTGCTCGCGCGTCAGTGAGTAGATGTCGCCCGCGTCGGCGACCAGACCCGCGTCGCTGAGCTGGAAGACCGTGTTCTCGCCGAGCCCTTCGATGTCCATCGCACCGCGCGACGCGAAGTAGATGATCCGCTGATCTCGTTGATACGGACACGCCGGTTCGACACAGCGCGTGTTGGCTTCGCCTTCTGGGCGCACAAGTTCCGTGCGTAACGGGCACGGGCACAACTTTGGAAATTGCCACGGCTTGCTCTTCGCTGGCCGCAGCGACAGCACTGGGCCGACAACCTCAGGAATCACGTCGCCGGCCTTGCGCACCACGACGGTGTCGCCGGGGCGCACGTCCTTGACCGCGACTTGGTCTTGGTTGTGCAACGTCGCCATGCTGACGGTCGAGCCGCCAACAAACACCGGCTCAAGCACGGCGAACGGCGTAGTTCGGCCGGTGCGACCTACCGAGACCTTGATGTCGCGCAGAATCGTCGTGCGTTCCTCCGGCGGGAACTTGAACGCGATTGCCCATCGTGGCGCCCGCGACGTATTGCCCAGAACTGCGCGCTGCGCCAGCGAATCGACCTTGATCACCACACCATCGATCTCATACGGCAGCGTGTGCCGATTCTCTTGCCAGTGCTTGCAGAACTCGACGACACCAGCGAGACCTTCGACAACCTTGATCTTGGGGTTCACCGGAAACCCGAGGTCGTGTAGGTACTTCAGGCTCGCTGCGTGCGAGAGCAATTGGGGACCGCCAACTACTTCACCGAGTTGGTACGACCAGAAGTCGAGGCCGCGACCGGCGGTAACGGTTGGGTCCTTCTGGCGCAGGCTGCCAGCCCCGGCATTGCGCGGGTTGACCGGCACCGGTTCCGGCTTACGCCCAGCGGCCACACGTTCACGATTCTCGGCTTCTTTCGCAGCTTGCAACTGGTGAAAGGCGGCGATCGGTAGGTACACCTCGCCGCGAACTTCCAAGACGCTCGGGCCTTTCTTCGCCCCTTCAATCGCAGCGAGTTGCTTCGGAAGCGACGCGATAGTCGCAACGTTGGCGGTGACGTCTTCACCAACGCGGCCGTCGCCGCGCGTTGCTGCCTGCACGAAGCGACCGCCTTCATAGCGAAGGCTGATCGCTAAACCGTCAATCTTCAGCTCGCACACAAACCGTGGCGTGTCGGCACCGAGTCCCTTGGCGACCCGCTCGCCCCAAGCCGCCAGCTCTAGATCATCCATCGCGTTATCGAGGCTGGCCATCGGCTGGCGATGGGTGACCGGCGTGAAGGCAACGCTCAAGGTCCCGGCACCAACCGCACGCGTCGGCGAGGCATCGTCGGCAAGTTCGGGATGTTCCGCTTCCAGACGCACGAGTTCGCGCACAAGGAGGTCGTAGTCGACGTCGGAAACCTCCGGCTCGGCGGCGGCGTAGTAACGCTCGTTGTGATGCGTTATCTGCTGGCGTAGCTCGTTGATGCGATTTGCAGGCGTCATCGCGTCACGCGGACTGTTTGGCGACCGTCGCGATAGAACCGATCACCCCTATGACGGCGCCGGCCACCGCCACATACAATCCCGGCCCAATCGATACCTGGGCGCCGAAGAGGCGCCCGAAGTCGACGAGGTCGTTGACATCGCTCAGCGCCTTCAATCCGACCAGCAGACCAAATGCGCTCAGCACAGCACCGATGATCCCGAGTGCCAACACCTTCTTGGCGAGAAGTTGCGTGATGCCGAAGCCAACAACGAGGACGCCGACGACATCGAAGATCGCGCCCTTGACGTTGGTGAAATCCTTCAGGCCGGAGGTGAAGCCGTTAAAGGTGACGTTGTCGAGTTTGAACCAACGCAAGATCGAGCCGGCGACCATCAACGCACCACCGAGTATCACCAGCGTGGCACCAACTGTCACCGAAGGGCGCGGTGGCCTTTCGGCTGCTGGGGAAAACGGTGGGGGCGGCGGAGGAGCGTCGAAGGCAGTCATGAGGCGAGTGTACGACACGCACAAAACCTCGTGCAGGTGGCAGTCAGGCGCCAAGCACCCAGCGGGTTGCGGTCGATTGATCGCGTACCCGCCGACCGATCTCGGCGACCACTGCGTGCACGCGCTGCGCGACGGCGGGCGTGTGTCCAGCCAAACCACACTCGGGAGTGACGAGTGCTTGCGTACGCAGCAAGGCCGGGTCGGCACCGCGTTGGACGAGTTCGCACCACAGCGCGCACAGCTGACGCCACGGTCGCTCGGCCGAAGTGGTGATTGGGCCAGTCGTCGGGACAACGCCCCAGGCGACGTATCCACCGGACTCGATGAAGCGGATCAGGTATCCAGCCGACTCTGCGATTTCGGGTCTGACCGGAAGCGAGATGATCGCGGGGCCAGCGGCGAGCTGCGATGGAATGTCGCCGGTGCCGCAGCAGTGCAAGCCGGAGACCGCTGTCGTCTCAATCGCGGCAAGGGCGCCAGAGACGAGATCAATAGCTGTCTCTGGCGCAATCGGAAACCCGGGCTCCATCAATTCACCGAAGGCCGGTTCCTCGATGACAACGATTTGACGACAGTGCGGCAGGGCAGTCTCGACTGCTTCGAGGAGGTGCTGCACGCGCGTGCGAATTGCGCGCACAGCAGCGCTGAACGCCTCGTTCATCGGCACGCCAGCGCGCATCAGCGCGAGACCAAGGGTCACTGGGCCGACGAACTGCCACTTGATCCACCCGTCGTGATCGCGACCAAGTTCCTGCGGCGCGAGGCCCAGAAACGTTCGCAAGCCGACAAACGCGTCGTGTTGCAGGTCGGTGGACAGCGACGCCAACGAATCGACCTGCTCCGGGTGAACGGAAATGCTGCCGTATTGACCGATCGTGATGCCGTGCATGCCGACCATGGCCTGGGCAATCGCGCCCTCTGCGGGTGATCGCCGCGAAAGTCTGGGGATGGCAGGAATCTCCATGTTGCGCAGCGCAAACGCGACCGCGAGCCCTTCGTCAAGGTGTGGCAACCCGCCGATGCCGGTTGTAGCTCCACCTGGAAGCGCAGCGGCGTGCATCATGGCGATACGTTTGCCCAATGCCGTGCCTCTCCACAAATTCTGCGTTATGGATCACGCGTGTGTTGTGGCTGGCCACGACTGGGATGGTGCCACTCGCTATCGCCAGCGCGTCACGTGGTCGGCGACCGCTTGCAGAAGACCTCGCACTCGCAGGTTGGTGGATTGCTGCGGGCGCAGTTGTCGTCGCACTCGTTGTTTGTGGCCCGGTCGGACTGACCATGACTCGCATGATTACTCCAGCGAGTGTGCCCGCCGCCGTAGTCACCCTGTTGTTCGGGGCAACTGCGCTGCGCGGCGTTGCCGCGATCGGCGGCGCGGTGCTAGTAACGCTGACTGTATTCATGGCCGAGACCGGCGAGGCCCTAGTGCAAACTGCGGCGTATGGCGACGAACGGCGATTGCCGCTGCGCGTGCCGGCCGCGATGCAGCTGCCGATCGCGCTGGCATGGGCACTGTGGTTCACGACCTCGCTGGCGGCGGTGTTATTGCTCGCTGCAGACAGGCCTTTCATCGGCCTTGCAGTGCTGGCCGTAGCTGGCGCCCTGACATGGTTGGTATATCAGCGCCTGCATCACTTCTCGTGTCGCTGGCTGGTGTCAGTTCCCGCTGGAGTGGTCGTGCACGATCCCGTCGTGTTGGGCGAAACACTGATGGTGCTGCGGGCGAATGTGCACCACGCACACTTGGCGTTGGCTGACACGGAAGCCGCTGACCTCACCGGACCTGCCGCTGGTCACGCGTTGGAAATCACGGTGCGCGAGATGGTGCAGGTCACATTCCCCGCAACCGCGAAGCACCCAAAGGGGACCGCAATTCACGCGCAGGCGTTCTTAGTCGCCCCTTCGCGACCCGGCCGAGCATTGCAGGCTCTCGCCGAGCGCAAGATCAGCGTCAACTAAACGGCGATACCGCCGCCGAGAACGTAGGTGTTTGAAGCGTCGTAGAACACAACACTTTGTCCCGGCGCCACGCGACGCTGCGCCGAATCCCATGTGACGACGATCTGATCGCCCGCTTGTGCCAGGTGGCCGGATTGCGCGGCGCCGTGCGCGCTGCATTGCACGGCCATGGCGCCGACAACAGGCTGATGTGCCCACACCACGTTGCGCACGGCGATCGAGTCGCACAGCAGCAGCGACTCGTCGCCGACAGTCACGGTGGCCGACGCATGGTCGATGCCAACGACGTAGCGCTTTGGTCCGCCGCCGGCCAGCCCAATGCCGCGACGCTGGCCGAGCGTCACCATTTCCAACGCATCAACCTCGCCCAACGCGCTTCCGTCGACTGCGTCGACCACTTGCGCGGAGCGGAAGGGAATGCGGCTGCCGAGAAAGGCAACCCGTCCGCCTCCGTCGGTGATGAAACACACGTCCTGGCTGTCGGGCTTGGCCGCTGTGCGTAGCCCAAGCGCGGTCGCCTTCTCGCGCACCTGCGTTTTGGTCATGTGCCCGATCGGGAACAACGTCCGGGCCAGTTCGCGCTGCGGCAACATGTGAACGACATAGCTCTGATCCTTCGCCGGGTCTGCGCCACGCGCGACGAACCACGCACCGTCATGCTGCACAACACGGGCGTGGTGGCCGGTTGCGACCGCGTCGAAGCCGAGCAGGTCGGCGCGTTCGCTGAGCCGATCGAACTTGAGATGGCGATTGCACTCGATGCATGGGTTCGGCGTCAGCCCATTGCGGTGGGCCTGCACGTAAGGGTCGACGACGTGCGTGTTGAAGTCGTCGGTGAAGTTGAACACGAGGTGATCGATGTCGAGCTGTTGTGCGACACGACGCGCGTCGTCAACGTCGGCGATCGAGCAACACCCCGTGTCACTCTCGCCGCCCCACAACCGCATCGTGATGCCGACGACCTCGTGGCCGTCGCTGATTAACTCGGCCGCGGCGACGGACGAGTCGACACCGCCGCTCAGAGCCATCAAGACTTTCATGAGGTCACACTCATGACGTGACAGTCATGACGTCACGCGCACTCGACGCAGGCGTTGTACTGCTTCGGCAACGACGTCAATTCCACGTTCAGCATCGGCCTCGGTGGTGGTGACACCCAAGCTGAAGCGAACTGCGCCGAGCGCCAGGTCGCGCGACACGCCCATCGCTGCCAACACGTGCGACGGTTCCATCGCACCAGCGGCGCATGCCGCAGCAGCGCTGGCACAGACGGATGCCTCGTCAAGCATGAAGAGCAGCGCTTCGTTCTCGATGCCTTCGATGCACAAGTGTGCCGAGCCAGCAACCTTGCGATCGCGGGCAACGGTCTCGTGAACCCCGGGCACCCTGGCAACAAGCCCGTCGACGAGTCGATCGCGAAGCACAGCGATGCGCTCGATATCGGCAGTGCGAGTCGCGTCGGTGAGGCGCAATGCCTCGGCCATCGCAACGATGCCCCCGACGTTGTGAGTGCCGCTTCGTCGCTCGGCTTCCTGCCCGCCGCCGATCAGGGTCGGTGCGAACGACGCGCCCTCGCGCGCAACCAGCAATCCCACGCCCTTCGGACCGCCGAACTTGTGAGCGGACAGCGAGAGAAAGTCGACGTGCGGTGTGATGGCGCGCAGGTCAAGCCAGCTCGCAGCTTGGACGGCGTCAGTGTGCAGCAGCGCCCTTGGTGCATGACGGCGCACGACCTTGCGCACCGCGGCAAGGTCGTTGATCGTGCCGACTTCGTTGTTGACAGCCATCACGCTGACGACTGTCACGTCCACTGTCGCATCGAGCGCTACAGCCAGTGCGCCGAGATCGACGGCACCGGTCGCATCCACGCCCACGACGTGGCCGCCGAGGCTGTGCACACACTCAAGCACAGCGTGATGTTCCGTCGCCGAGCACAAAGAAGTTCCGCCCCGACGCGCAACCGACCCGAGGACGGCGGTGTTGTCGGCCTCGGTACCGCTGCCGGTGAACACGACTTCGCCAGGCCGACACCCGATGACACCGGCGACGACATCGCGGGCTTCGTCAATCGCCCGCCGCGCCTCGCGGGCAAAGCGGTGCGAACCCGACGGATTCGCAAAGCGCTCGGACAGGAATGGCAGCATCGCGGCGACCGCCTGCGGCCGCATGGGCGTGGTAGCCGCATGGTCGAGATAGGTGTAGGCAGCCAACAAAGCCATCCTCCCAGGCTACGAACTAGAGCGCGGGTTACGCGGAGTGGCAGCCGTTACGCAGAGTAGTAACCGTCGACGTCGGCGATCAGGTGGGTCGCTGCCGACGTGAAGATGCACACATTGCCACCAGTGCCGATCTTGCTGATCACCAAATTCGCGATCGTGACCCCAACGCCGTAGTTCAAGTTCGACGCATTCGGCTGCGGCGACCCACACGGATAAACGGTGATGAAACCAGCACCCTGCGCACCAGTCACCGTGATGTTCAACACCGCCGTCCCACCATCCGCCGGCACACCACCACGATTCGTCACCTGCAACTGCGTCGTCGAGCCCGCCGCGCGCAACCCAATCCCCTGGAACTGGCCATCAACGGTCGCGCTACCCGGTGAACGCGAATCCAACAAACGACCAGGCACCAACGACTCGAATGACGAACCGTTGGGATAGAAGCCGCCGACGTCGGCGATCAGTTGGGTGGCCGCCGAGGTAAAAATGCACACGGTGCCGCCGGTACCGATCTTGCTGATCACCAAGTTCGCAATCGTCGCGCCGGCGACGAAGTTGATATTCGACGCGTTGGGCAATGCGGACCCACATGGGTACACCGTCACATAGCCGGACGCCTGAGCACCGGTGACCGTCACATTCAACACGACCGCTTCCGCGTCGGCGTCGACACCACCTCGACCGGTGACCTGCAACTGCGTCGTCGAGCCAGCAGCACGCAGACCGATTCCTTGGAAGGTTCCGTCAACGGTCGCGCTTCCGGGCGAACGCGTGTCGAGTAGACGACCGGGCACGACAGACTCGAAAGTCGGCAAGATCGGGAAGAAGCCGGTCACGTCGGCGATCAGTTGCGTAGCCGCCGAAGTGAACAAGCACACCTTGCCACCCGCGCCGACTTGCGCGATCACCAAGTTCGGAATCGTGTCGCCTGCGACATAGTTGAGATTCGACGTATTCGGCAGTGGCGCGCCGCAGGGGTACACAGTGACGTAGCCGCCAGCCTGCGCGCCGGTCACGGTGACATTGAGCACGACCGCACCGGCAACTGGCGCAACACCACCGCGGCCGGTGATCTGCAACTGCGTTGTCGTGCCTGCGTCACGTAGCCCGATTGCCTGGAACAAGCCGTCGACAGTTGTGCCGCCGGGCGAACGCGAATCAAGCAAGCGCTGCGGAACTAAGGGCACAAGCTCGGGTGAGATCACGGTCAGCGGATCGGGATTCGCCAAGTCCACGCCGCTGTTGGTTCCGACACCCAGTTGCCCGTACTGATTGAGGCCGAAGGTGAGCAGCTCGCCGGAGTTGTTGAAGACCAAGCTGTGGTAGGCACCAGCGCCGATCTCGTCAACGTCGGTAAGGACCTGCGTCGGGGTCGGGAAGGCGTTGAACGTGTTGATGCCGGTCAATCGTCCGAGCTCGCCGTCGAAGTTGAAACCGAAGGTCCACAACGTGCCATCCGTCTTCAGCGCCATGCTGTGATACGTGCCGGCCGCGACCGCGGCGACGCCAGAAAGCACAGACGTAGATGTCGCGTGTGGAGGAGGATCAGGGACTTCGTTATCGTCGGTTGTCCCCAACTCGCCGAAGTAGTTGTAACCGAAGGTCAACAAGTCGCCGATCGTGGTGACGGCCAAACTATGGAAGCCACCGGCGGCGATCGTGGCGATGCCGGTGCGAACTTGCACCGGGATCGGATTGTCACCGATGTCGCCGGCTGTCAGCGTGTCACCGAGCTGACCATCCTGATTGAGCCCGAACGCCCACAGTGTGTTGTTGGTCTTCAACGCCAAGCTGTGGAAGGCGCCAGCCGCAATAACGCCCACACCGCTCAGCACGTCTTGCGGTGTCGGGGTGGGGGTATCGGTCCCACTGTTGAGCAGCGTTCCCAACTCTCCTTCTGCGTTGCAGCCAAACGTCCATAGGTGGCCATCGCTCGTCAGCGCCATGCTGTGAAACGAGCCAGCCGCGATCGCGACCACATTGGTCATTACCTGAGTTGGCACTGGGTTCGGATTTCCATTGCCGCTATTGGTTGCTCTGCCTAACTGACCACACGAGTTGTCACCGAATGTCCACAGCGTGCCATCGACTTTCAGCGCCATGCTGTGGTATGCACCGGCGGCCAAGGCCTTGACGCCGGTCAGCACCTGCGTCGGTACCGGGTTCGGGTCCTCATTGCCGTTGTTGACGGTGGTGCCCAATTGCCCGGAGAAATTTTCGCCGAAGGTCCACAAGATGCCGTCGCTGCGCAGGATCAGACTGTGGCGATCGCCACCAGCAACGATTGGCAGCAATGGCATTGGTGCGCCGACCGCGACCGACGGTGGCTGAGCCGCTATGAAGGTACTCGCCAGCAATACCGAAACGACGAATAGGTGAGCCTTGCGCCGCTGGACCACGACGAGACCCTACCCGAGCACCGTCCTCAGGTGCTGACCTACCCTGCCGTGGGCTGCCACGAACTGGGTTGATAACTCGGGAAGTTGCGGCGCTGATAGCGGCTGATCACACACAACAGATACGCCTCGGGATGCACTCGCGTGTGACCCGTATGGCTCAGTGTGGTCGCTGCTCGCTGCGCGAGGTCGACAGCGAGCGAGAAACGAGCGTCGACCGACAACTCGCGGTTGCGCATCAAGAACGAGCGGATCACGGTGTACTGCTCGTCGGTCATCGCCGTCGGATCGATGGTGGCGGCGAACGCTTCGCAGCCGGGTGGCACCGGAAACCAGACGGCCGCCGGTAACGGCGTTCGATCCGGATCGCGAATCACGATCGTGCCCGCCAATAGATCGCCAACTCGTTGGTGACGAGATGTACCGAGCACGAACAACATGCCCGTGACACCGAGCGGCGGCAGGAAGCGATCGACCAGTCCGCCCATCATGCGCAACAGCGCATGACGAAGCCGGATGGGCGCGCCCTCGATCGTGACGGCGCGCAGGCCCATTGCTCGCTTCCCGATCGTGCGACCGCGCATCAGCGTTTCACTGATCACCGGGTAGCCCATCAGGACCAGCGCAAAGAGCAACGTCGTCAACAGCCGCGTCGAGGAACCGACCAGCCCCAGCAAGGTCAGTACGACCGCACCCGCGAGCAAGATCCCGACCTGAATCAGCAGGTCGATGATTCCGGCGAAGACGCGCGATGCGACGCCAGCGGTTTGAACGTCGAGCACAACCGCTTCCGGGGTGACAATGCCCTCCATACCGATGTCACACTAAGGCTTAGGCGCCCTAGGACGACCTCATCCAGTACGACTAACCTGCAGCGACAGTGGACATCGACGCGTTCGTCGCAGCGCACCAGAGTGCTTGGTGGCGATTGCAACAGCTGACGGAAAGGACGCGCAAGGTTGCCCAAGTTGCCCCTGACGAACTCGACGAGTTGGTCCACCTGTATCAACGCGGTGGAGCTAATCTGGCCCACGCACGCGTCGAGTACGCCGCTGACTCTGCACTGGTCAACCGGTTGACGTTGCTGGTCACCGATGCGCACGGCGTGTTGTATGGCCAACCCGATACAGAAGTTCGGCGCGGCATCGCACACTTCGCCACCATCACGTTTCCGGCAGCGATCTATTCGCTGCGGCGCTACATCGGCGTCGCTGCGCTCCTCACATGCGTGCCGTGGGCCGTCTTTCAGATCTGGCTTGCAGTCTCGCCGGCGGCATTCGATGTGGTAGCTCCCGACGCGGCGGCACAGCAATACATCGACCAGGACTTCGAGAGCTACTACAGCAATCAGCCATCCCAGAACTTTGCGACGCAGGTATTTCTCAACAACGTCCGCGTCGGATTCTTGGCGTTCGCGTCTGGCATCTTGCTGTGCGTTGTCACTGCAATGTTGCTCGCCTTCAACGGTGCAAACATTGGGATTGCTGGCGGACTGTTCACCAATGTCGGCCAAGCCGACAAGTTTTGGGGACTGATCCTGCCGCACGGCATGCTCGAGATGTCGGCCGTGATCGTGGCGGGCGCGGCAGGGTTACGCATTGGATGGGCACTGATCGATCCAGGAGACCGCTCGCGAGCAAACGCGCTCACTGATGAAGCGCGTCGCGCCGGAAGCGTGCTGATCGGATTAGTGGTCGCCTTCCTGCTCGCTGCATTGGTCGAAGGATTCGTCACCGGCCGGCCGTGGCCAACGTCGCTTCGCATCGGCATCGGCGTATTGGTCTTCACCCTGTTCTGGGGTTGGACAATCCGCTTCGCAATACTCGCCCGCCGCCAGGGTTACGAGGAGTACACGCCCGACGCGCCGCTGTAGCTCAACGCGTCGTTAGCTACAGACGTCCGCTGGCCTTGAGCGCTAGATAGGTGTCGACAAGTTCGATCGCCAACCGACCAGGGGCCGCGTCGATGACGACCGCACCTGCAGCGCGCAGTCTTGCCGTCGCACGCGCACGCTGTTGCAGGATGTTGACGGCCGCTGCTTGCCGGTACGCCTCGCTCGCCCACTCATGCGTTGCGCCATCGGCCCATTCCTTCACCGCCGGGTCCTGCACGGCGGCGACCACGACGAGATGGCGACGCGTAATGATGGGAATCGCGGGTAGCAATGCTTGCTCGACGGCCGACTCGACAAGGTCGGTGAGCACGATGAACATCGAGCGCCGACGGAACCGCGCCGTCGCCGCGCTGAATGCCACCTGATACGCGCTCTCGCTGTAGTCAGGCTCGAGCATGTACATAGCCTCGGCGGCACGGCCGAGCTGGCTCTTGCCGTTTGTCGGAACAAGAATGCTGCGCACCTGACGGTCGAACGTGACGAGACCAGCGCGATCCCCCAGTTTGGTCGCGATTTGCACGACACCAAGAACCGCGTCCATTGCGTGTTCCACGCGGGGCACTCCCCCAACGACACCGGCCATGACCCGACCGTTGTCCAGCAACAGCACAATGTTCTGATTGCGTTCGGCGCGGTATTGCTTCACGATCGGGCGTTGCAAGCGCACAGTCGCCGCCCAATCGATGCGGCGGAATTCGTCGTCGGGGCGGAAGTCGCGCAATTGATCGAACTCAGTGCCTCCGCCGCGCGTACGAATACTGCGCAGACCCTCGACCACGCGCGGCATTCGCATGCGGCGCTGCACTTCCTCGCGGCTCGGGTACGCCGGCATCACGCGCAACCCACCGGGCACATCGCGCGTTGCTTGGCGGCTGATCATGCGCAGCGGGCCTTCCACGCGCACCGTTACATCGTTCAACGGAAACCGACCCCGCCGCGTCGGCCGCAGCATCGTGCGCGATCGCAACCGCGCGCCACTCTTCAGGTACGCACCCACCCGACGACGATCGGCCTGCAGGCTCGGCCACAGCGCATCGGTGATGGTGACGCGTCCTGGGCGCGACGAGCGGTTGTCGATCAACCAGGTCAGCGTCGCCTGTTCACCAACGGTCACCGATTCAACGAGCTCACGTTGCACGTCGATGCGCTGCGGCGACACGCACGCCAGGGTGTCGACGATCAGCACGACCAGCAGCACCAACTCAACAACCCACAGCGCCCACCAACTGCTGCCTGGCCATGCGAAGAGCAGCAAACCAGTGGCGGCCGCGAGCGCGGCGAACCACACCGTTGGTATTGGGTAGGCAATGCGGCGCCGCACGTCGTTGGTCAGCAGGTCGTTGGTCAGCAGGTCGTTGGTCAGCAGGTCGTTGGTCAGCAGGTCGTTGGTCAGCGCGGTGTGGGGATAGTGGCGAGCAAGCCGTCGAGTACTGCGTCGGCCGAGGTGCCCTCTAGCTCGAGTTCGGGCCGAACCATGATTCGATGCCGCATGCAGGGTTTGGCGACCGCTTTCACTTCGTCGGGTGTCACGAAGTCGCGGCCACTGAGCCACGCCCACGCCTTCGATGCATGCAGCAACCACGTCGCGCCACGAGGCGAGACACCGAGTTGCAAAGACGGCGAATCGCGCGTCGCGCGGCAGAGCGAGACGATGTACTGCTGCACGGCCGGGTCGACACGAATGCGCTGAATAGCCGCCCGTCCGGCGGCAAGATCGGCCGCGTTTGCCACTGGCTGCACGCCGGCGCCGCGCATGTCGTGCGGATCGAGCCCGGCGTCGTGGCGGGCAATCATCTCCAGTTCTTGCTCGGCGGTCGGATAGTTCACATTCAGCTTGAACAGGAATCGATCGAGCTGCGCTTCCGGCAACGGATAGGTACCTTCGTACTCGATCGGGTTTTGGGTGGCGATCACCAGGAATGGTTCGGGCAACTTCAACGTGTGCCCATCGTTGGTAACTTGCCGCTCTTCCATTGCCTCCAGCAGCGCTGCTTGGGTCTTAGGTGGCGTGCGGTTGATCTCGTCGGCGAGCAGCAGGTTGGTGAACACCGGGCCTTCGCGAAAACGGAACGAAATGCCGCCGGCCGGCGACTGTTCCACGAGCTGCTGGCCGATGACGTCGCTGGGCATCAGGTCGGGCGTGAACTGCAAGCGGGTGAACTTCATGTCGAAGGCCGCTGCAAGGCTCTTGGCCAGCAGTGTTTTCGCAACCCCGGGCACGCCCTCGAGCAACACATGGCCGTGGACGAGGAGTGCTGCGATTGCGCCGGTCAGCACGCCTTCTTGTCCGACCACCACCTTGGCGACTTCACTGCGCACTGCGAGTACCGCGTCAAGCGGGGATCGGTTGTTAGGAGTGACGGAATCGGTCACGAGTTGGCTCCTTCAAGTGTTTCGATTGTTCTAAGTCGTTCAATTGTTCCAAGTGTTACGTCGCGGATTGCTTGCAGGCTGTTGCTCAGCTCGAGCAGGGCCTTGTCGTCATAGACCTCGCGCTGCAGCACCGCTGCAACATGGCCGACGGGCACAGACGTGTTCGCCGCCACCACTTCGTCGAGCGCGCTGATCGACGCCGTCGTCGGCAAGTGGAATCGTTGGCACAGCGCGCGGTACAGGTTGCCGCGCAGCATCCAGCCTGCGCGTTCGGCATGGCGAGCGCGTCGCATCAACGTGCCAGTTGCCACGACCAGCGCGCTACCGGCGATGGGAACTTGCTCGGGCTCGCGTACCGGTCGCCCGGGTCGAACGGCGCGCGCCGTGGCAAAGACAATGAACGCAAGTGCGAGTTGGGCGAGCGCCATCCACACACTCGGCCGCAATAGGTCAGACAGAGTTTTCTCGCCGGTGCCAATGTCGGCCGTCGACTTGGCGGCTTCGTCACCGAGCAGCACGCTGACGCGAGCAACGGCGGTCGGTGCGAGCAAGGCAGTTGCGAGTGGACCATTGTCGGCGTAGCGCAACAGATGGTTAGTAAACAGTTCGTTGTCGCCCAGTTGCACAATCAAGCCGGCGCCGTATTCGCCTGCAACGGCGAACGCCTGACCGGCGTCGGCGAAACACGAGCGGGCACCTTCGGGCACCTCGAAGCGAGCGCCGGCTACGACGAACAACCCACGTAGCTGTGCAAGCGCCGGCACATCACAATCGTCGAGTAGCACATTGAGCTGGGCCAGCGGGTCGTTATCGGCGAACGCGGGCACCGCGCCCTCGATGGTGCTGGCAACGACGAGACCATCGAGGATCGTGCTCTCGGCGTCGGCCATCACCAGCACACCGCCAGCGGCGACGAACTGCAGCAAATCCTCGCGCTGCAAGTCGCTGAGCCGATCCTGCAACACCAGCACTCGCGACGCCGAGCCGGGCTCGGGTGCCGAACGATCGATGTCGACGGTTGCACCCTGCTGCTCCAACAGCAACATCAGCCCACGCGTGCCCGACGAATCCGAGCTGCGCGGGTCGAACGGTTCGGCTTCGGGCCGCGCGCGCGCGAGCAACAGCATGACGACTGCGACTGCGACAACCAGCAATGCAGAAAGACCAACACGCGCGCCGTTGCCCCCGCGCAGCTTGGCCTGGCGAGCACTCACTTGCGAGCCGTTCCTTGCGCTCGACCTGTCTTGACGAGCACATCATTCTCGAAGGACTGAAAGCGATCGTCGTCGGCCGAATCGACGACATGATGGCCATACCAGGCACCGTCGAAGAGATCGGCCGCCGATGTGAACGGGCTGCCAGCGTCGGGCTGCACGTGACGTAGCTGTGTGCGTTCCTCGCCGGTCGTGCGTCCGGGAATCTCGTCGATCAGACCCCGACGGGCGAGGTCGCCGACCAGAGCGCGGTAGCGACACCGCATCGCCTCGCGATAACGACCAGCGCGACGATGCTCCTCAGCTTCGTCACGCCAGTTTGTTGGCTCGCGCGAACGATCGATCGCCACCGCTGCCTGCTCGACCTGATCGAGCTCACCGGTGTCGGCTGCGTCGCTCTTCTTCGCGCGACCGCGACCCGAGCGCTCAATCAGGTAGCGAACGAGATATACGAGCATCGCCAGTACCGCGGCGATCAGCACGACCCACAGCAGCGCGCCGACCCAGTTCGCGTTGATGGCACTTCCGCCGGAGCCGCTAGGAGGCGGCGAGGTGTCCGGAGGAGCACACACCGATTGATCGCGCGACACGAGCCGACACGCTTCCTCGCGCACGACATCAGGATCTTGGTCGATCGGTTCCAGCGGGTCGGCCCCGTTGAAGAACATGTTGAAACGTACGATGAAGAACGTCGCCAATGCGATCACGACGCGGCCTTACCAAAGACGCGATCAGCGGCGATCGCAATGTCGAGGCCCTCCGCTTGCACGCGCAGTTGCAAGTACATCTGCGCGGTGGCGATGGCGACGAAGGGCAAAACAATCAGCACTGCCAACTGTGTCGTCACACCCTGCACCAGCCAGCCGAACGATCCGAAGGTGATGAAGCCGGTCGATTTTGCGAGTTGCGGAAGAAACGCAATGAACGCCGCCATCATCGCCCCCAGCAAGCCACACGCGAAGACGAACCCGAACGCGGCCCCAAAGCGGGTGCGCGCCAGGCGCCACGCACGCGCAATCGAGCGCACACCAAGTTGTTCGATCATCACAACTGGCGCCACCACCAGCGACATTGCGCTGATCATGGCGAGCAGCGGCACCATGATCCACGCCACCGAGAGAACCGCTGTCGGCGCGATCGTGACGAACCACCACATCACCAGCAAGGTCGGCCAGTGCGTGAGCGCCCACGTCAAAAACAGCAGCGGGAGCTTGCGTGCAACTCGCAATAAGCACGCACCAGCCCGAGGATCGTCACCCATCTGATACGGCACGAGGTACGCGGCCGTAAACGCCCCGATCAGGTGCGCGCTCAGCGACTGGACTACCAACCCAAGTAGCACGAGTCCGGTCTCGACACCGACATAGCCGCGGTCGCCCAGGAAGCTGTCGAACTGTTGGTATTGGTCGAAGGCCAGCACGGTGAGCAGTAGGTGCAGTCCGACCATGGGAACCATCAATACGGACGACCCGAGGACCACATGCCGCGCCTGCCGTTGAAAGACATGGGCGGCGGCATCGATTGAACCGACCACCAGTCGATCGGTGCGCCGCAGCCGCGTCGCAGCGACCGGCTTCGCCACTGCCGCGGGCGCGTTCACTGCGAGACCCGCCGGGCGGACGGTCGACTCAATCTCCGCCCAGCTCGTCACCGGCCCATTCTGACCCATAGCAGCCTTGGCATTCAGTCTCGGTAGGTCAGAATGTCGCCGTGCGTGGCTACGACGATGCCAGTTACGGCGATGCCTTCGCCGATGTGTACGACGACTGGTACGCGGGAATCACCGACATCGACGCCACTGTGGCGGCGTTGGCCGCCCTGGCGCACGGCGGCCGCGTGCTGGAGCTCGGCGTTGGGACCGGCCGATTGGCGATTCCGTTGGCCGCGACCGGTCTGGAGGTGCACGGCATCGACAGCAGTGCCGCGATGCTGCAGCAGTTAGCGGCCAAGCAGGGGGCTGCTGGCGTGCGTGTCAGCCTCGGAGACATGGCTGACGATTTGC
>Ga0105047_10001996_pt1 | contig 36586 bp, 29 predicted proteins | sample MAT04_FD_78384 | JGI IMG/M metagenome (GOLD analysis project Ga0105047, IMG submission 78384) | Freshwater microbial communities from Lake Fryxell liftoff mats and glacier meltwater in Antarctica - MAT-04 (megahit assembly) | ecosystem: Environmental > Aquatic > Freshwater > Ice > Liftoff... | reverse complement strand
GCCGCCTGCGCCAGCGCCAGCGCGGCCGCAGCGTCGACGCCAAAACCGAGAAAAAACACGTGCTCGACCGCCGCGCCCGGCGCGATGTGGATGCGCACCCCCAGGGCCGCACAGGGGTCCAGGCCTGCTCCCTGTCTCTGGCCCAACTCGTCGGGCAGCAACAGAGTGCCGGTGGCGTCGAACCACTCGCGCCGGTCGCAGCTCCAGTCCGGCGCGTCGCCCGCGCCCGGCGCCACGGCCAGGAAGGCGGTCGCTCCGGCAAAACCATCGGCGTGTTCGGTCTGCGTACACAACAAGGTGGTACCCGCGGCCGTGTCGTGTTTGGCGGTGCGCGTAGTACTGCGCGCGTCCCGGCCGCCACCCATGGCCCATTCCACCAGACCCACCAGGCGCAGGTGCAGCCTGCGGCTGCCACGGTTGACGATACGCACCCATACCTGTTTGAGCGCGCTCGCCGGGTCCACGCACCAGGAGGCCGTGACTTCGGCATCGCCGCGGCGATGCGCGATCGTGCTGTACCCCTGTCCATGCACCACCTCGTAGGCTACACCGGCGCCGCCCCAGGCGCCGGGCGTCACGCTCCAGGTGTCGCGCGTGCGTCGGTCCTGCAGCAGGAACCACTCCGACGGCGGGTCCGCCACCGGGTCGTTGGACCAGCCGGTGAGTTGCATGAGCCGGCTGTTGATCGCCCAGGTATAGCCGCCGCCGGCTTCGGACAACTGCGCTCCGAAACCGGGATTGGCCAGTACGTTGACCCACGGGCGCACCGGTCGCAGCGTGTCGCCGGCCTGGAAGCGAAAGCTCCCTGATTCGGCGTCGAACGTACCCTGGGGTGCCTGCGGCACGGCGCCGATGCACGTCACCGGCAGGGCCGTGCGGGTGCTCGACCGGCGCTGCTCCAGTGCCTGTTGGTGCCAGCCACACCACTGCTGCACATGGTGCAGGAAAGGCCGGCCGTCGGCGTGCAGTTGCACGCGCGCCAGACTGCGCAGGGCCCCGAGTTCGTCGTGCGAGAGATCCGGTGCGCGCAACAGATGCAGTTGCGCCTGCGCTGCGCCGGCGCAGGCGCCAGCATCGGCCAGGTAGCGCTCGCGCAGGCCGTTGATTTCGCGCTGCAGGTTCATCAGATAGGACGCAGGCTCGCTGTTCACCACCACCAGATCGCATGCGATGCCGCCCCAGGCCCACAAGCGCAGTGCCTGCACCGTCACCCGCAGCAGGCCCAGGCCTTCGATCGCCGCCGCCCACACCAGCAGCAGCGGGCGGTCGCCCGAAATGCCCAGATGCCACAACACACGCCGGTCGCACAGCTCGGCTGGTGTCTCGGAGACGTGGGCGGGCGCGCGCGACAGGCCCAGCACCAACGCCGTGGTCAGACTCTGGATGGCACCATAGTTTTCGCTGCTGATGCGCATGTCGCGCAGGCGGATACCCGCCAGTGTGGCCGACATCAACGAGGCCCGCTGCACGTGGCTGGACTGCCGGTACTTGTCGATCACCGCAAGCAAGGTGCCGCCGTCGGTGCTGGCCGCGGTGGCAAAGGTAAGCTGCGCCTTGCCATGCGGCGCGATATGCAGGCGCACTGCCAGAGCGCACACCGGGTCCAGGCCGGTTTGCAGTGTCACGCGGCCCGGGTCCGGATCACCGTTGGCAGTTTGCGCAAGGGCCACCGGCTCTGGATCGAACTGGGCCAGCGGCGCCGATGGCGCGTGGTTGCGCCCGAGCCAGCGCTGGCGGTCCGCCTGCACGCTGATACCACGCACCTGCGCCTGCACGTCGGCCAGGAAATGCGCCGCCATCAAACCCTGCTCGGTCACGAGCCGCGGCGTGCGCGTGAAAACCAGCGCCTGCTGCTGCGCATGCCACTCGCAGCGCACGAACAGGTTGCCAAAGGCCGGATGAGACGCATCCGCGCGCGGGTCGGCCAGTGTCACCTCAAATGCCGAGAGCAGTTCGATGTCGATCGGCTGTTCGCCCAGGTTGTGCAATTCGACCTGGCGAAACTCGATGTCGTCCTCGGGGCTGACCCACACCGTGACGTGCGCCTGAAGCTGAGGCCAGCGTGCGTCGAAACACACGCGGTCAGCATGGTAGGTACTGTGGTATCGGGCCTGTGGGTCGGGCGCGGGGTGCTGGGTGATCGAGGCCAGCTGCGGCGCGCCGCCAGCGCGTGCGGCCTGCGGCCAGCGCAGGTAAAAGAAGCTGCCGCAGGCATCGCGCAGCGCATCGTCGCGCGAACGCGTGATGCCGGCCTGGCCCAGACGGCTCCAGCCCGCGCCATTGGGCCGCAGGGTGACGCTGTAGCGTCCGTTCGACAAGACGTGGGTGGGCTCCAGCGCCTGGGCACCGGGCGCCACGTCGCGCAGCAGCCCGGCAGCGCGGCGGCGTTGCCTGACGACCGCGCGCGCGTGTTGCGGCTCGAACAACAGTGACACCTCGCGTGGCGCGCGTTCGTGCAGCAGCGAAGCCACGGCCTCGATGGCGGGGTTGGCCATGCCCCAGCGCTGGGCCACGCCATCGAGCAGCAGGTTGGCCAGCGCCACCAGGCTCATGCCCTGGTGGTGCGCCATGAAGGTGCTCACCGGCGTGAAAGCTTCGCCGCCAGCCTGGCGCGAGGCCGTGAAGTCCAGCGCCTCGATCAATCCGCAGGATGTTCGTGGCGCCATGCGCTGCAGCAGCGCCAGGTTGACCAGCGCATCGCGTGACGCGATCTGCGCAGCCAGCACGGTGGCGTAGGGGGCAATCACGAGTTCGTCCGGCGGTGTGCGACGCAGCGCCAGCCGCGGCACACCTTGCGGCGCATACTGATAGGCCAGCGTGTGGTCGCTCGCCGCATAGGCGGACTCGGACATGCCCCACGGCACGCCCAGGTTGGCCGAGAACGCCATCTGCTCGATCACCGCGGCGCGGCAGGCGCCCTCCAGGGCGCTGCCATAGGGCTCCTGCAGCACCAGGCTGGGCATCAGGTATTCGAACATCGAACCCGACCAGGAGCGCAGGCCGGCCAGGGCCCCCACCGCGAAGAACGGCCGCCCCAGGGCCGCCCAGTGGCGCACCGGCACGTCGCCCTTGGCGATGGCCAGCAGGCTGGTCAGGCGCGACTCCGAGGCCAGCAGATCGTAATAACCCGCGTCGAGTTGCTGCTCGGCGACGCGGTAGCCGATGTGAAACAGGTGGCGCCGCGGGTCGTACAGGAAACCGAACTCGGCTTCCCAGGCCAGTTGTTCGAAGGCACTGGCCAGCGCCTTCAGGCGCGCCACCTGATCCGAACCGGCGCCGGCATCCGCTGCACCGCGTTCCAGGCAGGCCTGCGCCACGGCCAGCAGATGGCCGCACAGGTTGCCACTGTCCACCGTGGACACATACATCGGCAGCAGGGGGGTGCAGCTCTGGGTGTCGTACCAGTTCAGAAAATGGCCCCGGTGGCGCTGCAGACGCTGCAAGGTGGCGCGTGTCGCCTCCATGCGCAACAGCATCTCGGCCGTGTCGATCCAGCCGAAGGCGCGCGCGCAGGCCACCGACAGCAGGTACAGGCCGATGTTGGTGGGCGAGGTGCGGTGAGCCACCATGTCGTAGGGCACGGTCTGCAGGTTGTCCGGCGGCAGGTGGTTGTCCTGCGCGGTGACGCTTCGCTCGAAGAAGCCCCAGGTGTCGCGCGCCACGGCCTCCCACGTGACCCGGTCACCGTGTGATAGCTGGACAGCATCCCGGTCCGCGCAGGGGCGGCTGACCCACCAGGTCCACAGCGGCGATGCACCCCACAGCAGGCACAACAGTACCGCCGCCACCGGTTGGGGCGTCGCTGCCAGAAGCAGGGCAGCCAGCACGACTGCCGCTGCCAGCGGCTCGCGCCAGTGCATGCGCAAGAGCCCTGGCAGCGTGGTGCGGGCGCGCGACTGCGCCGTCTCGGCCGTGGTCCACTGCAACAGGTGCTTGCGGCTCCAACCCATGCGGTAGAGCGAGCGCACGATCGCGTCCAGCGACAGGAAGGCTTGCTGCAGCAACTGCGCCAGGTGCCACAGTGCGCCGGACAACATGCGCAGCAGCCCGGTGACCGCCTGCCGGTAAAAGTGACGTCTGGCAATATCGTCCCGGCTCGGCGAGAAAGCTGCTACCGCGCCCATCAGCGGGCCGGCCGAGAACGCCGCCAGCACCAACGCCAGCGCCGCCCAGGGTGAGGCCACCAGACCCGCCAGCGACAACACCAGCAAGACCAGCGACATCGGCGCCACCAGCGAGCGGCGCAGGTTGTCGAACATCTTCCAGCGGTTGATCGTGCGCAGGGGGTGGGTACGCTGGCGCAGCAGGAAAGGCAGCAGTTGCCAGTCGCCACGTATCCAGCGGTGCAAACGCGAGGCAGCCACGTCGGCGTGAAACGGTGCGTCCTCGATCACGGTGATATCGGTGACGGTGGCGCAACGCGCGATAGCGCCTTCGAGCAGGTCGTGGCTCAGCACCTGGCCGTCGGGCAGCCGCGCCGACAGCACCGCGTGCAGAGCCTGCACATGCAGCAGGCCCTTGCCGGTAAAGCTGCCTTCGGCGAACAGGTCCTGGTAGACCTCGGAGGTCGCCGCGCTGTACGGGTCGATACCGCCCTGCCCGGCAAACATCCAGTGAAACAGCGTGAAGTCGCGCCGATCCGGCAAGGGACCGGCGATGCGCGGTTGCAGAATCCCGTAACCCTGCACGACGGTGCGCGTCGCTGCGTCGACCCGTGGCTGGTTGTGGGGATGGGCAGCCACACCCACCAGCTCGCGCAAACGACCCGGCGGCAGCTGGGTGTCGCTGTCCAGGGTCACGATGTAGCGGATCGCCTCGGCGATGCGCGTCTCCTCGCCCCGCTCCAGGAACGGCTCGCGCTGGCCGGTCGCCAGCGCCGTGATCAGCAATTCGAGCTTGCCGCGCTTGCGTTCCCAGCCGATCCAGCGCAGCTCGGTGGGGCTGAAATGACGCACACGGTGCAACACGACAAATCGCGGCGCGCCGCCGACCGGCACGGGGTGGCGGGCATTGAGCCTGCGCATGTGAGCGCAGGCGTCGTCCAGCAGGGCCGCGTCGCCCTCGAGGTGCTCGGTGTCGGCATCGACCCAGTCGCTCAGCAGCGCGAATTGCGCCTGGCGCTCGGGGTTGGCCAGGTAATGCAGTTCCAGCCGATGCGCCAAAACCTGGACCGTGGCCGCACTGGACAACATGCCGGGAATCACCACCAGCACGCGGTGATCGACAGGGATGCCGTCGGCCAGCGCCAGGCGCGGCAGGTGGCGCGGATGCACCGACTCGCTGATCAGCCGGTTGATCACCGCCACCACCGCCTCGGAGGCCGGGAACAGCATCAGCAGCACGCCCAGCAGCGTCAACCAGGCCGGCTCCAGGCGCGGCGCAGTCGGGCCGAGCAGCATCCAGCTCACCAGGCCTGCGGTGCCCAGCGCCAGCGCGCCAAGGTAGACCGGCACCGCCATGTGTCGCCAGGCAGCGCGCCAGGCGATCGCCGGGCTGTCGTGCAGGCCCAGGGCCTGCAGCAGCACCGGCCTGCCGGAGCCACGCAGCCAGTGGCTGGCAACTGCCGTGTCGCCTGCGCCGGCGCGCATCAGTGCCAGCAGCGTGTGGGCCACCGACAACTCGCCGCGACCGCTGGCGCGCGCCAGCCGTTCGATTGCGTGCAGGGTCTGGTCGCGCGTGCCCAGGTCCTCGGACTCGAACACCGGGGAACTGCGCATTTGCTGCATCAGTGTGCTGGCGCGGGCCACAATGTCGGGCCAGTCGGCGCCACCGATGGCGCGCAGTGAGGTCACGGCGTTGCTGACGCTGAGATTGTCTGCCGCCTGATCGATGGGCTGCTGCAGGAGAATGGCGGCGGGATCGGGCATGACCTGTTGCAGCCAGGCCCGGTGCAGCGCGTTGGCGCCGGAGCGGTGGTCCTGGAAACGTTGCGCCAGCTGCACCAGGAACACCCTTCCTGCGCCGCGCTGCTGCATCCAGGCAAGCAATTCGTCCAGCTTCGACACCGGGGTGTCCGCGATGTTGTCGCAGCACTGGTTGGCGACCTCGCGCGCCGCCTTGCTGGTGGCCACGCGTTCAGCGAGCCGGCGCAGGTTTTCCACCAGCACGACACGCAGCGTGGTGGGCAGCGCCCACATTTCGCTCAAGTTGAGCTCGCGTGTCTCCTGGTAGGCGACCAGGAACTGCATCAGCAGTTCCTCGTCGAACGCACCGTCGGTATGCGCGACAAAGGCCCAGGCGATGCCGTAGACCCGCGGCAAGCCCGCCAGCGGTGGATCCTTCAGGATCGGCAGCGCGCGGAAATAGCTGCGCGGCAGTCCTTCGTGGATTTCTCGCAGCTGGGCCTCGATCAGATGGAAGTTGTCCAGCAGCCATTCGGCCGCCGGACTGATGTCATATCCGGTGGTGGCTTGCAGGCCGATAAAGGCATGCGCCTCACGCAGCACCCGTATGTTGTCGCGCAGCCGCGGAAAGAAGCTTCCGCCCCAGCCCAGCGCCGGCTTGGCACGATGCGTCGCTCCCAGACTACGGCCGTGCTGCGCAAAGCGCTGCGGCCCGAAAATCTCGGAGCGGATCGGTGGCTCGACCGCGCCACGCGCGCCGTCCAGGATGGCGCTCAGCGGCTGGGTGGCGCCCGCTGCGGCGGCGCCCCTGCCGGACACCCTACAGCACCAGCGAGCTGATACCCACCACCAGCAGGGCAGCCACGAAAAGGCTGGTGACCAGGCGGGTCGAGACGTAGGCATTCATGCGTTCGGCTGCGCAGTGCACGGCGAAGTAGCGGCCATGCGCCGCGCTGCAGTGCGACAGGTGCGCGCCCAGTGCGTCGAGTTCCATCGGCGAGGTGTCGGTGCTGCCACCGAAAGATGCGGTACTCCAGGCGGGATGGGTGGGTAGGTGTTTCATGGTGTTGGCTCGCTCGGGACTGACGGGTGATTGCAGACGAGACCCATGCTATGGCGGGAGGCGCGTTCTGGCTGTCAGACGGCATGCCGGCGGTGGGTCGGCGGCCTTGCAGTGTTCGCGCTTGAATATCGTTATGCAGGTCTTTGTCGTTTGAAGGCGTTGAACGCAGCGGTCCCCGAACGTCGGTCGACATCCATCTTGAGGCCGGCGGCGCATCGGGTCTGTGTGCCAACGCACCCAGCATCCTCCGCGCCCGTGACGCGGGTCTGGGGCGCGCAGGGTAGACTGGCGATCAGAAATGGTCTGCCACACCGATCCGGACCCGTATTGCTCCCCACAAGGAGTCCCGATGACCCCCAGCACTCCCGACCCCAAGGCAAACCAATTGTTGGCTTCTTTGCCGGCGGACGAATGGCGCCGCTGGCAGGGCCACCTCGAACCGGTGGATATGCCGCTGGGACAGGTGCTGTACGAATCGGGTGGGACCCTCAAACATGTGTTCTTCCCCACCAGCGCGATCGTCTCGCTCTTGTACGTGATGGAAAATGGGGCCTCGGCCGAGATCGCGGTGGTCGGCTTTGAAGGCATGGTGGGCATTTCGCTCTTCATGGGGGGCGGCTCCACGCCCAGTCGCGCCGTGGTGCAAAGCGCCGGCCAGGGTTTCCGGCTGAGTGCACACATGATCAAGGACGAGTTCAACCACTCGCAGCCGGTGATGCACCTGCTGCTGCGTTATACCCAGGCGCTGATCACCCAGATGGCCCAGACGGCCGTATGCAACCGCCACCACTCGCTCGACCAGCAGTTATGCCGCTGGTTGCTGCTGAGTCTGGACCGCCTGAATGGCAACGAACTGGTGGTGACGCAGGAGCTGATCGCCAACATGCTCGGCGTGCGCCGCGAAGGCGTGACCGAAAGCGCGCTCAAGCTGCAGCAGGCGGGCCTGATCCGCTACAGCCGCGGGCACATCACGGTGATCGACCGCCCCGGCCTCGAAAAGCGCACCTGCGAGTGTTGTGCCGTGGTGAAGACGGAATACGACCGGCTGCTGCCGAAGTCCATCGCGCGTTGAAGGCCGCGAACGCCGTTCACGGCTGCGCCGCCTTTCGCAGCGTCGATTCCAGCTGTTTGGTTGCGGTGATGTCCACGAAGGTGAGCACGGCGCCGTCGATGACATTGTCCAGCCGGCGGTAAGGCATGATGCGTACTGAGAACCAGCGCTGGTCGGTGCTCATGATCTGCTTCTCGGAAAACACCAGCGTGCGCAGGGTCTCCAGTGCGTCTTCGTGCAGTTGCGGGTATTGCAAACTGGTGGTCAGATGACTCAAGGGCCGGCCGATATCACTTTCACGCAGATTGATGATCTTGGACGCGCCTTCGGTGAATCGGCGCACGTTCAGGCGTTGGTCCAGGAACAACATGGCGATGTTGGTGCTGTTGAGCAGATTCTTCAAATCGCTCTGGGCCAGCGACAGGTCGTCCAGTTTGGTTTGCATCTCGGCATTCACCGTCTGAAGTTCCTCGTTCATTGACTGCATCTCTTCCTTGGAGGTGGTCAATTCTTCATTGGCCGACTGAAGCTCTTCGTTGGTGGACTGCAGTTCTTCATTGGTCGACTGCAGTTCCTCCTTGGAGGCTCGCGTCTCTTCGCGCTGCGTCTGGATTTCGTCGCGCAGCTGCTGCATTTCAGCGGCTTGCGGGGCCTCCTCGGCGGCCGTGGTCTTGCGGCGCGGGTGCACGGGCGGCAGGTCCCGAAAGACAATCATCGCCATGCCTTGCAATGCCGCGGTCCCGCGCAGCGTCTGTACCGTGATGTCCACCGCCCGCGTGCCGCCGGTTGTCTGCACTGGCAGGTTATGCAGGTATACCGGCTCACTCTGGGCCTCGACCTGTTTCAGGGCCTTTGCCAAGGGCAGACGCAGGTTCTCGCGCACCATGGCGTGGAAATTCCAGTTGGCCTTGCCAGAGGCCGGCTCCAGGTATAGACCGGTGCGACCACTGATGAAGACGATGTCTCCTGCCGCATTGACCACCACTGCCGGTGGTGCGTGCACTTCGAGCAGAACGCGCTCGGCCGCGCTTTGCATCGAATCGGGCGGCGGGGGAGGATTGGTGGAAGTGGTCAAAGCGGGCTCCTTGGTCAACCTGGACAGCGGCGGAAAAGACGTCAACAGGAACTCGGGACTCTTGGCGGTGGCGTGGCGCTGGCGCAGGTAAACCCGCAGCTTGGGCTCCATCGGATCGAACAGGCGGTTGAACGGCCCCACCGTCTCGGAGCTGCCCAGCAGCAGGATACCTCCCGGACGCAGGCTGTAATGGAACAGCGGCAGCAGACGTCGCTGCAGCGTGGTGTTGAAGTAGATCAGCACGTTGCGGCAGCAAAGGATGTCGAGCTTGGTAAACGGCGGGTTGAGCACCACGTCATGCTGCGCAAAAAGCACCGTGTCGCGGATGGACTTGCTGACGCATGGCAAGCCGTTTTCCTGTGTGAAAAAACGCGCCAGCCTTTCGGGTGAGAGGTTGGCAACGGCGGGCAGCGGATACCGCCCCAGGCGCGCGGTGGCGATCGCGTCTGGACTCAGGTCGGAGGCGAATATCTGCAAGCTGCAGTCCCGATGCTCTGCAAGGCCCTCAAGCGCCTCGGCGAACACCATGGCCAGGGTGTAGGCCTCCTCGCCGGTGGAGCAGCCGACGACCCAGGCGCGCAGCTTGGTCTGCGTTGCCCGGCGTGCCAACAGTGCTGGAATGGCGGTGTCGCGCAGGTATTGCCATACGGCGGCGTCGCGGAAAAATTCCGTCACGCCGATCAACAACTCCTTGAACAGCAGGTCGACCTCCTGGACGTTGGCGCGCAGAAACCGGGCGTACTCGGCCAGTGTTGCCAGGCCATGGACCGCCAGGCGCCGCTCGATGCGCCGGTGCACCGTGCTCGGTTTGTACAGCGAGAAGTCATGCCGGGTACGCTGCAGCAGCAATTGGAAGATGTCCTGTAGCGCCTGCGCAGGCGATACGCCAGGCATCGTCGCGGCGACGCCCGCTGGCAGTTCATTCGCGGCCGGCACGGCACGATCGAGCGACGCGAAGGCCAGAATGCGTGCCGGCATGGCGGCAGGGACGTCCAAGATGTCGGCACAATCCGCGGCAATTGCGCTACGTGGCATCGAGTCGAACTGCGCCGAGTTCGGCTCTTGCACGACACACAGTCCGCCAGCGGCTTTGATGGCCAGCAGGCCCCGTGTGCCGTCCGATCCCATGCCCGAGAGCACAACGCCGATGGCGGATGCGCCTTGGTCTCGTGCCAGGGAGGACAAGAGCACGTTGATGGGCAACCGCAGGCCGCGCGGTTCGGCCGGCCTGGCCAGCTGCAACAACCCTCCTGTCACGCTCAGTTCGGTGTTCGGCGGGATGACATACACACAATCGGGCTCCACCGGCATCCGCTCGACCACCTCGCGCACGGACAGCGTGGTCACGCGCTGCAGCAACTCCGGCAATAGCGCCTTGACCGTCGGGTCCAGATGTTGCACCACCACATAGGCGAGGCCGGAGCCTGGCGGCACGTGGGACAAGAATTGCTCCAGTGCCGGCAGGCCACCCGCCGACGCGCCAATTGCCACGATGCGCACGCCCGAGCCGCGTTCGCCGGGCAGCCGTGGCAATGGCGCAGGTGTCATCCGCAGAGTATGCGCCTTGGCCGGTCCCGTTGTTCAGCCCTGCCCATCCGCCTTGGGTGGGCAGCGCCGTTGTCAGCTGCCCGGCGTTCGCGCGACGGGCATGAAAGCCATCAGGACAGGGCGCCTGTCGCGCCCGGCGGTTGCCGTCACTTGCACGTCGTTGCCGCCGGCTGCGGGCCGGGCCGTGAACGTTGTGCTGGCGTTGCCCGCGCGCAGATGTTCGAACGCATTTTGAATTGTCAGGCGGCTTTCTGGCGCAAAGAACGTCCAGACCTGCCGACGGAGCCACTCGTCCCGCGGGGCCTCGAGCCACTCGGCGCCGGCGCGACTGGCGTCCAGTAACCTGCCTTCGAGATCCAGCGTCAGGTAAGCACACGGCGCTGACTCGAACAGTTCGATATAGGCCTCAAGGGATTGTGCGTAAAGCAGGCGCTCCTGCTCCATTTGTTCGTGCTGAAGATCCAGTTCCACCTGGTGCACCTGCAACTCATGGAGCAGTTTGAGCGCGTCGGTAGCTTTCGCGGGATCGCTGGCAAGAGAATGCAGAAGCGCCAATGTTTGCGCACTGCTGGGCCAGCCTTTGGTGAACGGCGCGGTGCCGCTTTTAAGCCGGTCCTCGGCAACCGTGCGCAACTGCCCTACGTTTCCGGGGTCATTTTTGGGCGTTGGCATTGGGGGAGACCTTGGGCTGTTTGGCTACTGTGACTCTCCGATCATATTCTGGATGGATCTGATGTCCGCGCGGCATGACGCGACGGGCGTTTGCAATCGTCTGTTCAACCGTCGCTCCGGCATTCAAGCCGACGATCCGTCCAATTTCTCTCCCGATATCCTCAGGCGACAAGACAAGATCGATACATCCGCTCGCAATGGCGCTCTGCGGCATGTCGGGCTGACTCGCCGTGCTCAGTTTTTGCGCAATCGTGATGCCACCGATCTCCCTGATACCGCACAGCGCGGCCGCCCCGTCTCCGTCGTAGCCGGAGACGATCACGGCGATCAACTGTCCGTCCCAGTTCTGCGTCAATGAACGCAGGAACACCGTGATGACATCTGGCCACCCGCGCGGTTTGGAGATCGGTTTCAAATGAAAAGCTTCGCCGTCGACGTGCAGGTCCCGGTTGGCAGGGATGATGAACACATGATTGGGCTCGACCTGCATGTTTTCGGTGATGAGGTCAACCGGCATCGAGGTGAAACGCGGAAGCACCTCGTGCAGTTGAGTCGGCAGGATGGTGATGTGGTTCACGATGACGACTGCGATGCCCATGTCGGGGGGAAGGTGTTGCAGCAACCGGATATATGCGTCGAGCCCACCGGCAGACCCACCCACGCACACGACGGGAAAACTTTTCATGGATGCTCTCCGCCGTCAGGCAAGTCGCCGCTCCCGTGCGCCGCGTCGCAGGCTGCATCCCCCATCGGCAGGCAGATCACGGAAGGACCGATGTGGGTGTGGAACTGCGTGGCCAGGGCGTCGAGGACCCGCCGGCTTTCACACGCACCGGTCGTCGGCTGGGCGCGCATGCCGCCCGCATCGTCGGTGGCGCCGCGCCCGGTCATGCCATAGCGGATGGCCGCAATGTCTTCATGGAATGTCATGCTGCTCTTTTCAACGGATGACGGTCTGGAGCTCGAACGGCGCCGATGGCGCTTACCAGGTTCTGCAGCAGCTGGCGCAGCAGCTTGAGACTGGTTTCATCCACCAGCTTGCCTTGGGCATCGAAGGCTTTGGCAGCATTGCCGATCATCACCTCGGGCTGATTGACGGGGTGCATGTTCAGGAATACGAAGCTCTGGCGCAATTGCAGTTGCGCGCGCACAGTGCCGAACAGACCCGTCGAGGCGCCCATCACTGCCACCGGCTTGCCGACCCAGGCGCTGTCACCATAAGGACGCGATGCACAGTCGATCGCGTTCTTGAGCACACCGGGCACGCCGTAGTTGTACTCCGGGGTCGCAAACAGGATGGCATCGGCAGCGCGGATCGCATTCTTGAACGCCACCAGCGCCGGCGCGGGCGACGACTCCGTGTCCTGGTTGAAGGGCGCCAGAGCGTCCAGTTCGATGATGTCGAGCTGCACACCGGTGGGCAGAAGGTCTTGCGCCGCAGACAGCGCAAGGCGGTTGTAAGAGGCTTTGCGCAGACTGCCTGCGATGCCGAGGATCCTGCGTGGATCAGTCATTGTGTTTTCTCCCTGGGTGTAACGGGTTGGCCACCTGAAGTGACACGCAGATCCTGCGCGCGCCGGTGCCTCGGTGTCTGTGCGCTGGCGCACATGCCGCACATCCGTGTGCGTCAGCGCACAGACACCGACATGTCAACCCGCTACAAACCGGCAATGATGGAAGTACTCAACCGCGTCCCCCGCGTTCACCGCGCGCAGCGCATTCCCGCTGCATCTGCGCGTGTTGCGTCCGATCTCGCCTATCGTTTGCCGGCGGTCACGCCGCTGCGTCCGGTCGAGTCGCCGGTGCGGCGCTGGCGCGAGTCTCTTTATCTGATCGAGCGCCACATGCCGTACAAGAAGCGTCGCCTGCAGGTCGGCGACCCGGTGCAGACGGCCGGCGACCTTTTTGGCTGCCTGCACCTGGTGCATCTGGGCGCCGTCAAGACAAAGGTCGTGGCCGCTTGTGGCCTGCAGCAAGTGGTGGGCCTGCACCTTTCGGGCGAATGGGTCGGCTTCGACGGCATTGCCAGCGGTTACTGCGCCTGCGACGGCTACGCGATGGACACCAGCGAAATCTGGACTGTTTGTTACGCCGTGTTGCTCCAGACCGCCGAGCGCGTGCCCGAACTGGCGCACGTGTTGCGCACCGCCATGGGCAGCCAGCTGGCGCGCCAGCACCAATGGCGCGTCGCGATGGCCACGCTCCCGGCCGACGCGCGGCTGGCAGACTTCCTGTGCTCCTGGGTCCAGGCGCTGGCGCTGCGCGAACTGCGTACCGACCACATGGCTCTGTACCTGACCCGCGCGGAGATCGGCAACTACCTGGGAATGAGACTGGAGACGGTGAGCCGCTCGTTCACCCACCTGGTCGAGCTCGGTCTCGTCGTCTTCGACGACAAGCGGCGGCGGCATTTTGCGACTCCTGACATCAACGCACTGGCCGCCTACGTGCAAGGCAAGGCCCATCCGCGCGCCGACCGCTGCATGGCCGATGCCTGAATCCGCAAGCGCACCCCTGCTGTCAACGCGACCCGTCATACAGAAGGCACACAGCTGCAGGCGGCAACCGGCCCTGTCTTATGTGCGCTAGCGAACAGACAGTTTCGGCCCACAGCGTGGACACTGGTCCCTTAACGGGTTCGCTAGACCCCTGCCGCGACCGCTGAGGTCTGCGCAGCGCACGGGAGCTTTGCCATGACAGACAGCGGTGACGACGCCCGCCGGCTGGCGCTGCGCAAGATGCTGGCGCGCAGCGTCGCAGCGGGCTCAGACGCCGCGGTGCTCGCCTGCGCCTTCTTCGGCCTGTGGCAGCAGACGGCAGGGCAACTAGAGCCGGTGATCGGCGCACGCGGAGTGGATGTTTTGTTCAGCCGGGCGCTGCATCTCACGTCCCGACGCTTTCCGTGGCTGCCAAGCGCCGCCGACGGTAACAACGTCGCACCGCTGGAAGTGCTGCAGACCTGCCTGGCTGGACGCAGCGCGGCCGAAGCCCGCGATGCGGGCGAGATGCTGTTGCTCACCTTTACCGGGTTGCTGGCGGGCATGGTCGGACAGTCGTTGACCGCGCGCATGCTGGGTGCCAGCTGGACGGTGTGTGACATCCATGCGTCATCAAAAGAACCAGTCGCAGCACAAAGTACAAGCACATAGGCACGCATGAACCAGACAGTCACCATCCGCCGTCTCGCCACAGGTGTTCCCGGGCTCGACGCGATCCTGGGCGGTGGCCTGCCCGAGTTGTCGTTCAACCTGATCACGGGTCCACCGGGTTCGGGCAAGACCACGCTGGCGCACCAGATCATGTTTGCGCTCGCCACGCCCGAGCATCCGGCGCTGTTTCTCACCGTGTTGGGTGAGCCGCCCCTGAAGATGCTGCGCTATCAGCAGCAGTTCAGCTTTTTCGACAATTCCCGCATCGGCGCCGCGGTGCGCTTTGTCAATCTCAGCGACGAGATGGCCAGCGGCGACTTCGAACAGATGTTGGCACGTATCACGCGCGAAATACAGATTGCCTCACCGGCGCTGGTCTTCGTGGACTCGTTCCGCGCGGTCACCCGGGACGCGGCCAGGTCCGGCGCGCATTCGCTCGACCTGCAGCACTTCGTGCAACAACTCGGTGTGCAGCTCAGCGCATGGCAGGCCACCACCTTCCTCATTGGCGAATACCATTCGCAGACCGAGGACCATCCGGTTTTCACCGTTGCCGACGGCCTGCTGGCGCTGCGCCAGAGCGTGCACCGCAACTCGATGGTGCGCCAGATTCAGGTCCTCAAGATGCGGGGCCAGGCCACCAGCCCCGGTGTGCATACCTTTCGCATCACCGGCGCGGGCATCGAGATTTTCCCGTCTGCGATCGTGCGTGACGATTCCGGCGCCACGGCGCACACAAGTGCCTCTCCGGCCCGCGATGGACATCGCATGGGCATGGGCGTGCCCCTGCTCGACGACATGCTGGGGGGTGGTCTGCCCTCGGGTTTCTCCTTGCTGGTGGCCGGGCCATCGGGCTCTGGCAAGACGCTGCTGGCCACCGCCTTCCTGGCCGAAGGTGTGCGCAGCGGCGAACCGGGTGTCATGGTGGCTTTCGAGCAGACGCCCAGCCAGTCCTTGAACTCGGCGATTGACGACATGGTGCGTGCCGGGGCCATCGGCCTCATCAACACCCGCTCGCTGGACCTGTCGATCGACGAAATCGTGCACCACCTCATCGGGATGATCCGCCGCATGAAGGCCAAGCGTGTGGTGATCGACTCACTGTCGGGCTTCGAGCTCGCGGTGGCGCCGACTTTTCGCGAGGATTTTCGCGAATCGCTGTTTCGCATGGTTGCGGCCCTCTCCAGCCTGGGCGTCACGGTGCTGGTGACCTCGGAACTCGAAGACCGCTACACCGATCTGCGCTTCAGCCCCTACGGCTCGGCCTTCCTGACAGATGCCATCGTCGTGCAGCGCTACATCGAGATCGACAGCGGCCTTACGCGCGTGATGGCGGTGGTCAAGGTGCGCGACAGTGCGCACAGCAGCGAGATCCGGCAGTTCGCCATTACCGGGGGCCACATTGTCATTGGCGACCCGGTGCGGGGGTACGAGGGCCTGCTCGGGGGAAGCCCGCAACACGCGCCATACGGGCCTCGTGGCGCCGACGACCGCGCGGCGGGGCCAATGCCGTGACCGAGGACGGAACGGCATCCCTGCTGCTGGCCCTTCGCGATGCCAACGAAGCGCTCGTGGTGGCCATGGTGCGCGCGCAAACCATGGCGGACTCGGTCGAGGCCGCCGGGGCACAGATGGCGCACATGGCCACGCATGATTTCCTGACCGGCCTGCCCAACCGGGCGCTGCTCACCGACCGGTTGGCCCAAGCCATGTTGCACACACAACGCAGCGGCAAACGCGTCGCCCTGATGTACCTGGACCTGGACCATTTCAAGCACATCAACGATTCGCTCGGTCACGACGTCGGTGACGCCCTGCTGCAGGCGGTTGCCACCCGGTTGCGCGACAACGTGCGCCAGTCCGATACGGTGTGCCGCCAGGGCGGGGACGAGTTCGTCGTGCTGCTGGCCGAGGTCGAAGCCACGCGCGACGCGGCACAGTCGGCTCGGAAGCTGATGGCGGCTTTGAGCGAGCCGTACGTGTTGGGTGAGCACCGCCTGCACCTCACCCTGAGCATGGGCATCAGCATGCACCCCGACGACGCGCCCAGCGTCGAGACGATGATGCGCAACGCCGACACCGCGATGTACTACGCCAAGCGCCAGGGTCGCAACCAGTTCGCCTTGTTCACGCCCGAGATGAACGTGCGGGCCAAAGCGCGCCAGTCGGTCGCGACGGCGTTGCGCACCGCCATCGACGGCGACGGCCTGGTGCTGCATTACCAGCCCAAGGTGAATATCGACAGCGGTGCGATCACAGGCGCGGAAGCCCTGGTACGCCTGTGTCGGCAGGGGCAGCCCCTGATGTATCCGACCGCATTCATCCATGTCGCAGAGGACTGCAGCCTGATCCAGCCGCTCGGACGCTGGGTGATGGAAGAGGCCTGCAGGCAGATGGCGTTATGGCTGCGCGCAGGCTTGCCGGTGGGCCAGATTGCGGTCAACGTGTCGGCGGTCGAGTTCCATGGCAAGGATTTCCTGCCCGGTGTGCGCAGCATCCTGCTGAGCAGTGGGCTGGATCCGCGCCATCTGGAGGTCGAAGTGACAGAAAGTGGCCTGATGCAGGACGACGCACCCACCGTGGCAGTGCTGCACGGGCTCAAGGACCTGGGCGTGCAGATCGCGCTGGACGATTTCGGCACCGGCTATTCCAGCCTGAGCTACCTGCGGCGGTTCCCGATCGACACGCTCAAGATCGACCAGTCCTTCGTGCGCGACATCGACGGCGCAAGTGGCGCCCCGGTGCTGGTCGATGCCATCATCGCCATGGGCCGCAGCCTTGATCTGCGCTTGGTGGCTGAAGGCATCGAGACGCGTGGGCAACGCGCCTACCTGCAGGCCAGCGGCTGCACCGAAGGCCAGGGTTTCTACTACGGCAGGCCTGTCGATGCAGCTTCATTCGAAGCGCGGCTGAAGGCGCCCTTTGGAGTCCAGCCTGGCTGAGAAAGCGGCGTATGTGCCGCCCTTCCTGTGTGCGGTTCAAAGGGCCTGCCGTGTGGTGTACCGCACGGACGCGCCGGTCGGCAACAGGTAACGTGAGAGCACCATGTCTTCAAAGGAACCCTCATGACCACCACCCAGTCGGAACCGGTGCCCCATACCGGGCGGATTGCAGGCACGCTGCACACGCGCGGACACGTTCGTCCCATCCCGGTGCAGGATGAAAGCCTGGCAAGGGAAAAGGCCCACGAGAGCGAAGTCGCAGACCGGCACAGGGACAGTAGGCAAGAGGGTGACAAGGACGGGTGCTGATCGATCGCGCGCGGCTGCTTCGCTGGCGACTTGCGCCGGGCGTGTCAGCCCGTTCGAGATGCCCGACCCGTGGCTCTAGCTGCGGGAGATCTCGTCCTCCCGGATCGGATAGCCGGTCCAATAGCCGACGTGTCCGTAGTGCTTGTAAAGTCGATCTTCAGCCTCGTGGCTCATGGCGGCCTGCGCGTCGTAGAGGGGGGCGTCCTTGATAGCCTGGCGTGTCATCGAGACCTCCACGGTCTCGTCGAGCCAGTTCATGTCCTTTATCCACTGTGGCGCGATCAGAACCTGGTGCCCAAGCCACCAGTTGCTGGTATCCACGACGAAGTAGCGCACGGCCCAGGTCTGCTCGTCGATCAACATGCCCGCGACATGCCCGATGTCGCCGTCGCTCGCGCGGATGTGGTAGCCGACGACGGTGTTGCAGCTGCGAAGGTGGGGATCATCGTGCGCCCGCCGGGCCGACTCACTTTGCGCCATCTCGCTTCGCCCCTTCGCGCGTCGCACCATCTCAAGTTGCTCATCGCCAGGCCCGGCGTCTGAGCCACCGAATCCCCCATCGGATGGCATCATCAGGTTCGGATACATCCCGCCACCCCAATATCCGCCATCGCCCCAGTAGTTCGGGTAGCCGTAGTGGGCCGCGTACGCGATCTCGTGCTGTCGGGATACGGGCTGCTCGGTATCGATGGAGGGACTGTTGCGGACCTGCTCTTTGCTGATCGATACCGGCAGCAGCTTTTGCTCCCAGTCCGGCGTGCCGACGGCTATCGGCGAAACCAGCACTTTTCGGCTCGACAGCCAGCCACCTGTATCGACGACCAGATAGCGGATCACCCACTTCGCGTCGTCGAGATAGAAATCTTTCACATGCCCGATGGCACCATCGGTGGCCTCGACCGCATACCCTTGCATTTCCTTCGCGCTGCGCAACATGATGTGTTCCTGTGATTTGGATTCAGCCACTCTGCGCGCAAGGTGTCGGCCTGTCTGTGTGATAGCGCACATCTAGACGCGCGGTGTCCTGTCGTGGGGAGCGACGCCCGTGCGCATGGGTGTGCTGACGTCGCCCGAATGCCCGGGCCCGATCCTTGAGTAGGGTTTCGGTCAGCATCGCGCACATCACAGCACCCGTGTTCGCCAACGCACAGACCCCTGCCGCCGCATCAACTATGGTCCAAAAGCTTGAAGATACTCGGATGGTCTCGGTTTCCAAGGAGCGCGGCGATGGCGGTTTCATGATGAGCACCGGGCTTGAGATCCATCTCGCCCGCCACGGCGAAACTGCCGGGTCCTTGACCGGGCGGCACACGGGCAGCACCGACTTGCCGCTGACGCCGCATGGCGAGGTGATGGCAAGGCAGCTGGCAAGGGCGCCCGACGGCATCCCCTTCTGGCTGGTGGTGACCAGCGCGGACAGAGTTCCGTGGCACTTGCCGTCGAAGAAATTTCGGCGGCGCGGGATCATGGGCAACTGCTGTTTCTGGACTGAGGAGTGAACGCCACACCCGCGTCAGCTCGGCCAGCAAAGCGTTTCGAAGCAGGGCGTGGCGCCGCGGTGGACGACCCGTCGATGATCGACGTCGCCGATCTGGCCCGGGCGCTTGGCACCGATCTGGAACAGGGCCTCAGCGCCGAGGAGGCGGCCACACGGCTGCGGGCGGACGGCCCCAACGAACTGCGCGCTGTCCTGGCCGTGCCCGCTTGGCGACGTGCCTTGGCGCAGTTGCAGGACCCCCTCGTCTATCTGCTGGGTGCGGCCGCTGCCGTGGCCTTGGTCGCCTGGTGGTTCGAGGGCCGGGCCCACCCTGGTGCAGCCGGCTGGCCGCTGGATGCCATCGTCATCACCGCCGTGGTGGTGCTCAATGCGGTATTGGGCTGGCTGCAGGAGGCCAAGGCGGCGCAGGCAGTGGCAGCGCTGGCGAAGATGACGACTGCCACTTCAAGCGCACTACGAGGCGGCGCCGTGGCCAGGGTGCCCAGCACTGAGCTCGTCAAGGGCGACGTGCTGGTGCTCGCCGAGGGGGACGCCGTCGGTGCCGATGCGCGTCTGGTGCAGGCCGCCGCGCTGAAACTGCTGGAGGCATCGTTGACCGGCGAAAGCGAGGCCGTACTGAAGGACGTCGCACCACTGCCCGGGCCTGCGGCACTGGGCGACCAACTGAACATGGTTTTCAAGGGCACGGCGGTTGCCCAGGGCACCGGGCGTGCCCTTGTCACCGCCACAGGCATGCAGACCGAGATGGGCGGCATCGCCACACTGCTCGACACCACGCCTGATGCGCCCACGCCGCTGCAAGTCGAGGTGGCGCATCTGGGCAAGGTGCTGGGCATAGCGGCATTGGGCGTCGCCGCCGTCGTGGTGGCCACGATTCTGCTCATCTCGGACATCCATGGCATGGGCGATATCGTCGCGGTCCTGCTGCTCGGCGTGTCGCTGGCCGTAGCCGCCGTGCCCGAGGGCCTGCCGGCGATCCTGTCTGTGGTGCTCGCGATGGGGGTACGCCGCATGGCACGCCATCATGCGATCGTCAAGAAGCTGGCCTCGGTCGAGACGCTCGGGTCGGCATCCGTCATTGCGTCGGACAAGACCGGCACACTGACGCGCGGCGAGATGACGGTACAGCGGGTGATGACGGCCTCGGGGCGCATCGACATCACTGGCGTGGGTTACGCCCCCGAGGGACGCGCCGAGCAGGCGGGTGCCAAAGTGCCTGCAGGCCCTTTGCCGGACGAACTGCGCGACGAACTCCAGGCTGTGCTGAGTGGCGGCAGTCTGGCGGGCAATGCGCAACTGCAGCAGGACGAGAGCGGCGCATGGGTCATCCAGGGCGATCCCACCGAAGCCGCGTTTCTGGTGGCGCAGCGCAAGCTGGTGGGCAGCCAGAAGGCCGCGCCTGAAGGGACGCCACGCTTTGAGCGCATCGGGGAGATCCCCTTCACCTCGCAGCGCAAGATGATGTCGGTGCTGATGGTGGACCATGCCGACGGCGACACACACATGCTTTATACCAAGGGCGCACCCGATGTGTTGCTGGCCCATTGCACCCATTCCCGACGAGGCCAGACCACCGTCGCGCTCGATCCCGCCTTGCGCTCACAGGTGCTGGCCGACGTGGCTTCGATGGCCGATGACGCGTTGCGCACGCTGGCTGTGGCGCGCCGCACACTGCCCGCTGGCGCGCGGGTTCCGACCGACGCCGTGACGGTGGAGGGGGAGGGGGTGGCCACGCTGGAACAGGATCTGGAATACCTCGGCACCGTAGGCATCATCGATCCGCCGCGCCAAGAGGCGGCCGTGGCCATTGCCCAGGCGCGCCAGGCGGGCATCCGCGTAATCATGATCACAGGCGACCATCCGCGCACCGCGGTGCGCATAGCGGCCGATCTCGGTATCGTCGATGCCGGTGCAGCGGTGCTCACGGGCATTGACCTCGACAAGCTGAATGAGGCCACCTTCGCCGCAGCGGTGTTGCAGACTTCGGTGTTCGCCCGTGTGGCGCCCAAGCACAAGCTGCGCATCGTGCGCGCGCTGCAGCACAGTGGCGAAGTGGTGGCGATGACGGGCGACGGCGTCAACGATGCGCCGGCACTGAAGGCCGCCGACATCGGCGTGGCGATGGGCGTGGCGGGCACCGAAGTGGCCAAGGAGGCGGCCCGCATGATCCTGGCTGACGATCATTTCGCCACCATCGTGCTGGCGGTGCGCGAAGGGCGTGGTGTGCTCGACAACATCCGCAAGTTCCTGCGCTTCCTGCTGTCGTCGAACCTGGCCGAGGTGCTGACGGTGTTCGTCGGCGTGGTGGGAGCGGGTGTCATCGGTCTGCAGGCCACGGCCACCGGCTCGGGGGGCGCGGTGGTGCTTCCGCTGCTGGCCACACAGCTGCTGTGGATCAACCTGATCACAGACACCGGTCCTGCGCTGGCCATGGGCGTGGACCCGATCGCCGAAGACGTCATGGCGCGCAAGCCGCGACCGCGCAGCAAGCGCATCATCGATGCCCGCATGGCGCTGGGCGTGCTTGAGGGCGGCGTCGTGATGGCGGTACTTACCCTGTTGACGCTGGACCTGTTCCTGCCCGGCGGGCTGATCGAGCCGGTGGACCGCTGGCTGGGCCCCGGCCCGCTTAGCCTGGAACTGGCGCGCACCGCCGCCTTCACGGTGCTGGTGCTGACGCAGCTCTTCAACTGCTTCAACGCACGCTCGGAATCCGCATCTGCGTTCCGTTCAGCGTTCTCGAACCGGTGGCTGTGGGCGGCGGTGGCGTTGTCCACAGCGCTGCAAGTGGCCGTCGTGCACCTGCCTTTCCTGAACCTCGCCTTCGGCACTGTCCCGCTCTCGGCGCTCCAGTGGTGCGTGTGTGTGGCGATGGCCAGCGGGGTGCTCTGGTTCAGCGAAGGACGAAAGCTTTTGCGACCACTCTGGGCCCGGCGGGAGCTCGCCCCGCCTGCGCAGTGAAAGCATGCAAGGCTTGCAACCCTCAACAGACGGGCCGTTTCGAGTCTGTCTTCGACACGGGTTCGCGCCCCGGCGCCGTTGCGGCGACTGCGGAGCAGGGACACAAGGCAAACCAGCGGAGAAAAGCCATGAACTCGATGGGATGGACGCCTTTGGGTACCGCCCTGCTGCTGGCCGGGGGTGCAGGCTCGGTCGCCTTAGACCGCGCGCGCTGGGCCGACAGGACACAGGCGCAGGCAGCGCTGCTCGCACCGGGTCACCGCGTCGGTCTCCAGTCAGCGATCGCTTTGCGACTGAACATCGCCAGTCGTTGCAGTGTTGCCTGCACCGCCGCGCTGGCCGCCGTGACGCCGCCGTAGGGGTCGTCGCTGGCGGCTGCCACCACAGTGTCGAATTCGCGCCATGCCAGCACGCGGCGCGAGCGGTCCTCGACCAGTGTTGCGCGCAACGTGAAACGCACCTGGCTGGGCTGCGTCTGGAACTCGTGCTGCAGGCGCACGATCTCGGTATCGAGCCGTATGTCGCCACCCGCTGCGCCTGACGCCGGTGACACCGCAGAGAACACGCCGCTGCGTGCCATTGTGTCGACCAGCAGGCCCTGCAACATGCGCGACGGGGTGTCGACCCACTCGTTGTGCGCAAAGTATTCGATCCGGTGGTCTTGCCGGACATAAATGATGCGCTGGCTGTCGAACCCGGCTGCGGCGCCGGGGGTGAGCACCAGCAGCGTGGGCGATTGCGCGCTCGACGGCGCCGTTGGCGGCGCGCTTTGCACGGGGACTCCAGATACAGGTCCCAGCGTGTAAAACCCCGGCGGAGGATTGCTAGATGGCTTGAGCACGCTGCAGCCGCACAACAGCGCTGCGGTCAGCAGCCAACCGGCGCAGGTGATGAGACGTTGGCGTACGGTGAAAGGTGTGTGAGGGATCATGGTCGTGGTCCTGTTTCGCCAGGCCCGGACGGCACCGGTTGGCGGCCGAACAACAGGCCGCGCGGATCGCGCTCGGTCTGATCGCTGAGGCGGCGCAATGACGCCGTCAGCGCCGCCAATTCACCCATCAGGCGTTCGAGTTCGGGCAAGGTCTGTGCGCTGACGCGGCGCATGTCCGCACCAATCGCGTCGACGGTCTTGCCGGCGCTGTTGCTGGTCACGGCGACGGATTGGCCCATAGTTTCGATCGCCTGCGCGCTGCGCGCGATGCGCTCCAATACCGGCCCGATCTGGTCGCTCGCCTGCGCCGTCTTCTGCAGCGTCTGGCCGGCGTGGGTGATCGCGGTGTCCAGGGTATTTCGGCGTGCAGCGATGGCGCGTGCGACGCTGGCCACGTCGGCCAGTGCGCTCGAGAACGCCTGTCGGTTGGCCGGGCTCAACACCTCGTTGATCGTGTTCGACGTGCTTTCGAGCTGGGCCAGTACATTGGTCAGCACGGTCTCGAGTCGGGTGCTGAGCGACGGTTTGGTCTGGATCACCGGATGGTCCAGGCCATCGCGTCTCGTCAAAGGCGGCGATCCGGCGGTTCCGCCGCTGAGTTCAACAAAGGCAATGCCGGTCAGGCCCTGCGTCTTGAGTGTCGCCACGGTATCGACCTTGATCGGCGTGCCGCGTTCGATCTGAAAGCGCAGGTTGACGCGTTGCGGGTTCCCGGTATCGAGCCAGATGCGCTCCACGTTGCCGACGTCGACGCCGTTGTATTTCACCGGCGCCTTGGGGTTCAGACCTGACACCGATTCCTCGACGGATGCGTCGTAACGATCGTAATGCGTCTGGTAGGCGCCGCCGGAGGCCAGCCACAACACGACACCGACCAGTGCCGTTGCCAGAACCAGCACGAAGGCACCCACCAGCGCGTAGTTCACTTTGTTTTCCATGCACCCTCCGGCCCTGCGGCCAATTGTTCGTCATCACCGGGCGTCATGCCGGCACGCGCCGAACGTCCGCGTGCACCGGCAAAAAATGGCCGCACAGCGTCGTTGTCCAGCTGCGCCAATTCGCGCATGGAACCGACCGCCTGCACGCGCCCCGTGCCGAGCACCGCCACCCGGTCCGCGACCTGCCACAACAGGTCCAGGTCGTGGGTGATGATGACGATCGTCAGTCCGAACAGGTCGCGCAGTCCACGCACCAGTGCGTCGACACCGGCGGCACTTTGCGGGTCGAGTCCGGCCGTGGGTTCGTCCAGGAACAGCAACTGCGGATCGAGCGCCATCGCGCGCGCCAGTGCCGCGCGCTTGACCATGCCGCCACTGAGTTCGGATGGATAACGCGTGGCGGCCTGCGGCTCGAGCCCGGCCATGGCAATCTTCAGTGCGGCAATGCCATTGATCACGGTGTCGTCGAGTTGCGTGTGTTCGTGCAAAGGCCATGTGACGTTTTCGGCGACCGTCAGCGAGCCGAACAACCCGCCTTTCTGGAACATCACACCCCAGCGCAGGCGCAAGGCGTCCGCCTGCTGCCGGTCCAGGGCCTGGAGCTCCTGGCCGAACACGCGAATCGAGCCGGCGTCGGGCCGGTGCAGCAGGATCATCTCGCGCAACAGTGTCGACTTGCCGGAGCCACTGCCGCCGATGATCGCGAAAATCTCGTTGCGCCGGACCTGCAGGTCCAGTCCGTCGTGCACCCGCTGCGTACCGAAACGAGTGCACAAGCCGCGTATGTCGATGGCAAGTTCTTCGGCGTGTTCCATCTCAGAGCCCGAAGATGCTGAACATCACAGAGAAAAGGGCGTCGGCGACGATGACCAGGAAGATCGCCTGCACCACACTGCGCGTGGTCTGGCGTCCGACACTGTCGGCACCCCCGCGCGTGCGCAGTCCCTGGAAACACCCCACCAGCGCGATGATGGCCGCGAACACCGGGGCCTTGCCGATACCGACAAGGTAAGACGTGACACTGACGGCGTTGACAAAGCGCTCCAGGAAATCTGTGTAGCCAACGCCCAGTTGCGCTTGCGCCATGACCATGCCGCCGGTCACACCCAGGATGTCGGCGAACACGGTCAACAGCGGCACCGTGATCACCAGAGCGATCAGTTTGGGCAATACCAGTATTTCGATCGGCGACAGAGCGATGGTTCGCATGGCGTCGATCTCCTCGGTCACTGCCATCGTGCCGATCTGCGCTGCATAAGCCGATCCGGATCGTCCGGCCAGGATGATGGCGGTGATCAACGGCGCGAATTCCCGCAGCATGGAAAGCCCGACCAGATCGGCGACAAAAATATTGGCGCCGAATTGCCGCAGCTGATCGGCCGCCTGGTACGCGACAACGACTCCGAGCAGAAAGGACAGGATGGCGACGATCGGCAACGCATCGACTCCCGCGCTGCGAATATTGAACAACACGGCGCGCCAGCGGATACGCGAAGGGTGGACGAACCAAGAAAACAAGACCAGCGCGGTTTCACCGACGAAGGAGAAAGCTTCCAGCAACTGCTGCCCGGTGCGCCAGCTGCGTTGCCCTATCCGATGCAACACTCCGGGATCGGCCTCAGCGTCTGGCGGCGCAGCAGCCGATGCGCTGCGATCGCTGGCGATACGCTCCCCGACCAGTGTGTACAGCGGCATGAACTCGGAGCGCAGGCCCTTCAGTTCGATGGTCGCTCCCTGGTCCTCGAAGCGTCGCAGCAGTGCGTGCAGCAGCCAGGCGCCGGCGGTATCCAGCGCATCGACCTGCCGGGCATCGGCCACCGCCGGGATGGCGGCCGCCGGCCGCAGTGCCCGCAGCTGCGTGTCCAGTGCACTGGCACATGCGGCCGTCCAACGGCCCGACAGCAGCAGCTGATCGGCGGCGGGCTGCGACACGGTTGCTGCGGCGTCGCTGACAAGCGGATCAGCTGCTGTCCGCGCCATGGTCCGCCCTGGCTGGCTGTGGATGCCGAGCGCCGTGCGTCCACGTTGCGCAGCATCCGCAAGCCCGCCTTGACCGCGCAATCATTGGCAGGCGCGCGTCGGTTCGGCTCGACGCGTTGGCGGGTAGTGAGAGCTGGCAGTCTGCATGTCGCCCAGCAACATGGTGTCTGGGAACATGGACGTCATACGCGCCGGTCCGAAGATGGTGGCGAATGCCACGTCCTTGGCGTCGCGGCCGGTTGCAATGCGCACCACATGTTCGACGGGCGTCATGCCGGTGGGGTCAAACATGACCCAGCGTCCGCCTACGTAGGCTTCAAACACCGCATGAAAGTCCGGTGGCGGATCGGAGAACAGCGCGTAGCCGCTGACCATGCGCGCAGGTATGTTCAAGGCCTTGCAGAACGTGATCGACAGGTGCGCGAAATCGCGGCAAACACCCGTTCGGCACGCGAAAACTTCGCTGGCCGACGTGGTGGGGTTGCTCGACCCGATGCGGTACGTGATGTTGTTCTGCACCCAGTCGCTGATCGCCTGCACGCGCTGCAAGCCTGGGGCCATGGCGCCGAACAGTGCCTGTGCATCGGCGCTGAGTTCGTCCGATTCGCAGAAGCGTGTCGGTGTCAGGTAATGCAGGACATCGGCCGGTATGTCGTGCACCGCCACTTCCGGAGTGTCAAAAGCCAACGGTTCGACACTGCGATCGACGATCGCGCGGTACACCACCTTGAGCTTGCCGGCTTCAGCCTGCAGGCGCAGGAAGCGGTTGCCCGAGGCGGCGTCGGTATAGCAGCGGTAGGGAATACGCGGCTCCACAAGCAGCGACTCCTTGATCAAGGTCTGACCCGGCACGTCGGCCACATGGATCAGGAATACAAATTCGCTCGTGGCGTCGACGGCGTACTCCAATACGCTGTCGATGGCCAACCGTGCCTGGCCGGGTGCGTGGCGGACCATGGCGCGCGACACGATCGGCGCAATCAGACGGATATTGGTTCTGCTGTTGGTTTCTGGCATTTGGCGGTCCCTTGCGCGGCTTGAGCACGTCGACCCGGGGGGCGGCGTGCAGTACAGCTATTGAAGCCGCGTCCGGACAAACCTGCTAGAGGCGCATTGGAAGTGGCGGTGTCGGACAAGATGCCGCAATTGCAGGCTGGGTACGACCCGCTGGTCTGCTTACTGCAACAACTGGCAGGCGACCCGAAAGCATTCCAGGGTTTGCGGCACACCGATGACTTTGGTCAACCATCAGCAGCACAAGCTGCTGCGGGACAGGAAAACACGTGAAATGACGGCTGCAATGAATTCTCTTGGATGACGAAAATGAAAAAGACAACTGCCTCGGTAACGTTTTCTGAAGAGTCACTTCAGTTCTTGAAACTGGCGGGCGAGCAGACCAAAGCGGATTGGCTGGAGGAGAACAGTGTTCAGTACCAGCGATTGATTCGTGATCCGCTGACGGCACTGGCTGATTCTGTAAAGAATGATCTTGAGGCGCAAGCCCGTGAATATCACTTTCCATCGAGGGCACTTGGTCGCATCAAGAAGCCTGCACACAAGATCGAACCCTTAAATATGGAATGCTGCAAGCGATTTCGCAGTTTATGCCACCTCTCGGCCGTGGGGCGCCACTCGGACGCGTGGCGCATTGCGGACCTTTGTCCGCGGCGACGGCGCCAAGACACTAGGCGTGACCATTAGGAAGGCGGGGTGCTGGCGATCTATCGTTCAGCACTGACACGCCGCACAGGGCATTGAGTTCAGCGAGTTTGTGAAGGACTGACACTCAAGGAGGCCGCCCATGGCAGGAAACCTGAGAGCTGTCAGGCGATTGGGCACCAGCGCTGCACCGCCTGGGCCGTATCGAATGGTCCCGTGTTGAAACAGATGCGTGCCTGCGGGGCATGCTGGTGGACCACGTTGAGCACTTTCTCGAAAAGTAGAAAATTTTTGTCGATGGTGCGCACACCGGCACCGATCACGACGCAGTCATAGCTGCCTTCTTGCAAAGTCGCGCGGATCACGGCTTCCGCGGTTTCGCCAAAATCGGTAAGACACAGTTTGGCGTCATAGCCCAATGCGTTCAAAGCAGCAATGTCCTTGTCCAGTCCGCCTTGTACCTTTGCCGCCGTCATGCCCGGAAAGGCTGCGTAGGCCGGATCGGCGAAGTCGATGAGCTGTGGCTGCAGGCCAACGGATAAGACAGATTTTTTGGTAGTCATGGTGTTTCCTTTTGTCATGCGGCAGGTTCAGGTCTGTCAGCCTCCAGGAGCGGCGACGTGAAGGATCATCTTTCCTCGCGCCTTGCCGCTTTCGCCCAGGCGGTGCGCCTGGGCTGCATCGGCCAGCGCGAGTTCCTGGCCGACCACGACACGGAGGCGCCCGTCATCGACACGCTGCGCCAGTTGCGCCAGCACGGCGCCGCGCGGCGCCGTGAAGACGAAGGCGGCGCGCACGCCCGCTGCTGCGGCGCGCTCGGGAGAAGGAGGCATCGCGGTCGCGACCAGGATGCCTCCTTTGCGCATCGTGGCCCAGGAGGCTTCTTGCGTAGCTCCGCCGAGCGTGTCGAGCACGATGTCAATGTCGCGCGCAACCTGCTCGAAGCGCCGCGTGCGGTAGTCAATGACTTCGTCGGCACCCAGGCTCTCGACCAGCGCCACGCCGTCGCCACTTGCGGTCGCGATCACATGGGCGCCATGTTCCTTGGCCAGTTGCACCGCGATCGTCCCGAGCGCGCCGGCGCCGCCGTGGATCAAGACGCGCAGGCCGCGTTCGATCCTGGCGGTCTCGATCAAGGCCGTCCAGGCAGCCTGGCCCGGGGTCGGCAATGCCGCGGCCGTCGAGAACGGAGCAGTGCGGGGTTTCTTCGCTACCTGGCTCGCATCGACTGCAACGTACTCGGCATAGGTGCCACCCCGCGCGAACTCGGCGTAGAAGAACACGTCGTCGCCGAGTTCGAAGCCGCGCACCGCCCCGCCCAGCGCCGTGACGATGCCTGCCGCGTCCGAGCCGAGCGTGATCGGGAAAGGCTTGGGCAGTTGTTCGGCCATCAACCCCGAGCGCATTTTCCAATCGATCGGGTTGACGCCGGCTGCGACCACGCGCACCAGCAGGTCGCCGGTGCCGCAGGTGGGGACAGGCGCGTCTTCGAACTGCATCTGCTCGGGTCCGCCGTAGGCGTGGATGCGGATTGCTTTCATCTGAATGTCCTGTTGGTGGTGGCCGACTCAACTCCGCCCGAACCCCATGCGAGACAACAAGCCGTCACGGCGCACGAACTGGTGGTACAGGGCCGCCGCGACATGCGCCGCAATGGCCAGCATCAGCAACTTGGCAACGATGCCGTGCACCGCGCGGGGCGGCAGTGCGTTGAAGTCCGCTGGCAGGCTGCCAACGCCGCCGAAGACGATGCCCGGTAGTCCCGCGAGGACCGACATCGCGATGCCACTGCCCACCATCACCAACACCAGCAGGTAAAGGCTCCAGTGCATGGCCGGCGCGAGTCGGTCGAGGAGGGCGTTGCCAGTGGTCGCCGGCGCTGGGTGATCTGACCTCATGCGCACGACAAGCCGCAGCAGTGTCAGCAGCAGGATCAGTCCACCAACGATAAGGTGCCCTTGCAGCGCGCCGATCTTGTCGGGTGAGCTGTTGGGAAGGGTCTTGAGAGCGAAAGTGCCGATGCCGAGCGACACGATCAGCAGCGCGGCCAGCAGCCAGTGCAGCGTGACCAGGGCAGCGTGATAGCGCTTGGGTTGCATGATTTCAGTTCCGTTTACTTGACCGGCATTTGCTTTTCCTCAAGTGCCTCATCGAGCCAACCCGGTTGCTTGCGGATCACTGCGACAAGTGCGCTGCGGCAGAATGCATGGCGTCGATTCATGGCTCGGGTCGCAAGTGAGGTGCTGTGGAACCTGCGTATCGTGCACTGCGAATGCAGCCGACAGAAGTGGCGATAACGGAGAAGACCTTTCCATCAATGGAATAGACTCCGTTGATATGGCCGATCTATGGGTGCTGCACGACATGACGCTGTTCGTCGAGGTGGCGCGCACCGGAAACTTCAGCCGCGCGAGTGCCAACCTCGGCGTGCCGGGGGCCACATTGTCGCGACGCATTGCTGCGATGGAGCGCAAAGTCGGAGTGCGCCTGTTCGACCGCACGACACGAAAGGTCGAACTCACCGAGGCCGGGCGGCGCTACTTCGAGCGTTGCGGACACCTGGTCGACGAGGCGCGCCTGGCCCAAGAGGCGCTGCGCGAATCTGCAGACCGTCCGATCGGGCACTTGCGCGTTTCGATGCCGGTCGACACGGGTGTGCATCACATCGGCCCCCTGCTTCCCGAGTTCGCACGCCAGTACCCGGGCATCACGTTCGAGCTGGATCTGTCACCGCGGCACAGTGACCTGGTCGGCGACCACGTGGACGTGGCGATTCGGCTCGGCAAGGTTACGGGGGACCAACTCGTCGTACGGCGGCTTGGTGCAATCTCGCTGTACTTGTTCGCCGCGCCGAGCTACCTCGATCGGCAGGGCTGGCCGCAGCAGCCGTCTGACTTGGTCGAGCACGACTGCATCGCGCTTGCGCAGGCGCCGCAAGGCGCGTGCTGGCGCCTTTTGCGTGACGGCGACTCGACGGAGGTCAAGGTGCGAGGGCGCTTTGGCATCAACAACCCGGGGCTGGCCTGCGTGCTGGCCGAACGCGGCATGGGCGTCGCTGTCCTGTCGCAAGCGATCGCACGCGAGGCCGTTATGGCGGCACGCTTGGTAGCTGTGTTGCCGGAGTGGGCCCTGCCGGCGCTACCAGTGCATGCGGTGATGTCGTCGCGTCTGCAACCAGCGACAGTGCGCGCGTTCGTCAATTTTCTGGCGACCCGGTTAGCCTTCGGCTGACTCACGACCCCGCCAACGTCGGCCGCGGCAATTGGCGTTCCATGCAAAGGCCACGCCGCACGCAATTGAATGTCCGCGCCGTGTGCCCGCTCTGCATCGGAAACCCGAACCGAAACCGCAGAGGGATCTGGGGTCAAGCACCTGGCTGGCCTTCGCGTCGGTGTGAGCACCGCCGCCGTCAGGTCTGACCCGCAATGCCGAGTACATCGGTCTCTTCACGACGCAGCAGTTCCTTGAGCAGCGGCGGCTCGAAGTGGCGCTTGACCGTGATGGCATAAAAATGCTCGATCAGGTCGGGGACGATGCAATATTCGACGAGCTGGCCGCTCGACAGTTCGTCACGCACCACCACGGACGGCAGCAGGGCAACCGCACCCGAGTCGCGTGCGAGCAGGCGCAGCAAGGCCATGTCGTCGACCTCGGCCAGCACCTGGCAGCGCAGGCCGTATTGCTCGCATAGCAGGTCAAAGCCGGCTCGGATGTCGCTGTCGCGACTGGGCAGCAGCAATGGCACTTCGGCCAGGTCCTGCGGGAACCGGAAGGCGCGTCGCTTCGGCCTGGGTCGGCCTACCAGACTGACGGGCTGGCGCGCGATGCTGCGGCAGCGCCATGGATGGTCGGCGTCGGCGTGCACGCGACGGTTCGACAACACCATGTCGAGCGTGTGAACGCGAAGCCGCTGCAGCAATTCCTCCAGGCCGGCGGACTGCAGCACCAGTTTGATGTCGCTGCGGGTCAACAGCGGTTTCACGAAGTTCTCCTGGAAGTTGCGTGACAGCGTGGCCACCGAACCGATGCGCAGCACCTGACGCGTTTGGGCGGTGCCATCTCGCAGCATCGCCAGCAGTTCGTTGCCCGACGTGAAAATCGATTCGGCGTAGGTGAGTGTCATTCGGCCGGCCTCGGTGAGCTGCAGCGTTCGGCCCACCCGGTTGAACAGCGCGTGCCCGAGCTGCTCTTCGAGCCGCTTGATCTGCGTGGACAGTACCGACTGCGAGACGTGCAGCCGGGTGGCTGCACGCGTCAGGTTGCCCTCCTTGGCCACCGCCCAGAAGTAGTGCAGGTGATGGAAATTGAGTCGAGACATGCCCAGTTATATCTGTTTTATGGAACCATTTGTCAGCAACTATGAATTTTACGGAATTGATTGCAGGCGTCATAGTCGCGTCAACCTTAGCCCGCGAGATCTGCGCCATGGAACCGACCCTCTTGGAACTTTCACCCTGGCGTGCCGCGCTGCTGGCGGGAAGTCCGCTGCTCTATGGGGTCGCTGCGACGGCCGCCATGGCAAGCACCGCGCGGCCCGAGATCGGCTGGCGCATCGCCCGCTGGAGCGCGACATTGGCACTGGTTGCAGCGCTGCTGTCCCTGGCCGGACTGCTCGCCAGTGGGGCGGCGCTGATGCGGGGGCCGGTGCTGGCGCCGCTAGGTGACGCTGGCGCGCTGCACATCAGCCTGCGCAGCGACGCGCTGGGAGGCCTGATGCTGCTGCTGGTCAGCTTTATCGGCTGGGTGATCGTCGGCTACTCGCATAGCTACCTGGGCGGCGCGCAGGGTCAGCCTCGCTACATCCGTGGTCTGATGCTGACGCTTGCCGCTGTGTCGCTGCTGGTGGTCACGAACAATCTGGGCATGCTGGCGCTGGCTTGGATCGCTACCAGTCTGGCGTTGCACGGACTGCTGACGTTCTTCGATCAACGGCCGCAGGCGCTGATCGCCGCGCACAAGAAGTTCCTGGCCAGCCGCGTGGCCGATCTGTGCCTGCTCGGCGGCGTGGCAATCATCGGCCATCAGTTCGGTACGCTGGAGATCGACCGGGTGATCGCCGCCGCGCATGCCTTGCCCGAGATCTCCGGCCCGATGCAGGCTGCGGCGCTGCTGCTGGCGGTCAGCGCGCTGCTCAAGTGCGCGCAGCTGCCGGTGCATGGCTGGTTGATCCAGGTGATGGAAGCGCCGACGCCGGTGTCCGCGCTACTGCACGCGGGGGTGGTCAACCTGGGCGGCTTCCTGCTCATCCGCGTCGGGGTGCTCGTCGCTGGCGTGCCTGCGGCGCAGACCCTGCTGGTGGTCATGGGCAGCGTGACGGCGGTGGTTGCCGCGCTGGTGATGACGACGCGCATCAGCATCAAGGTCTCGCTGGCCTGGTCCACCTGTGCCCAGATGGGCTTCATGCTGATGCAGTGCGGCCTGGGCCTGCACGCGCTGGCGCTCTTGCACCTGGTGGCACACTCACTTTACAAGGCCCACGCATTTCTTGGCGCCGGCGGCGCGGTAGAACAGAATCGCCTGAAGCAGATGACGCCACCCGCCCCGCCGTTGGGTTCTCTCACCTGGGGTCTGGGCGCGCTGTTCGGCATGGCCGTGGTGGCTGCTGCAGCGCTGGCCTGGGGTTTCACTCGGGCCACCGAACCGGCGTTGTGGGCGGTGGGCGGCATACTGGCGCTGGCGCTGGTGCCGCTGCTCACCGGGCCGCTGCTGCGGGCCGGCAAGTGGGGTGCGTTGGCCGGGCTGGGCGCAGCGTTCGTGGTCGCGCTGGCCTACTTCGGTCTGCATGCCGTGTTCAGCGGGTGGCTCGCCGGCTCCGGTGGGGCTACGCTGTCGGACCCGAACCCGGGCCTGGTGGGATGGGTGCTGGGCTGCTTCGGTTTGCTGTTCGTGGTGCAGGGCGCCGTGCGCGCGCGGCCGCAGGGGGCTCTGGCGCGCTGGCTGTACCCCAGGCTTTTCGCCGGCCTGTACCTGGACGAACTGTTCACCCGGCTGACCTTCCGCCTGTGGCCGGCTCGCGTGCCGGCGATGCCGGGCACGCTGGCCCGGCCGGCCGCAGCGCTGCTCGACGAGCAGACCCAGCCCTGAACCCGCACCATCGTCCACCGAAAGATCCACCATGCACACTGCCGTCGACACCACCCTCCGGGCTTCGCCTTCAGCGGCTGCAATGCAGCTGGCGATCGAGCGCGCCTGCGCGCGTATCGCACCGACATGGCCGCTGGACCGATTCATTGCTGTCAACCCCTACTGGGGCCAGATCGAGCGGCCGATTGCCGCTGCTGCGGCGCAGCTGGCCGGGCTGTCGGGCAGTCCCATGCTGATGTCGCGTGAATGGTTTCGCCAGCAGTGGCAGGCCGGCCGCGTGGGTCGCGAGCATCTGCAGACGGCCATTGCCGCAGCCGGTTCCGCCGAGACCGTGGAGACACTGCTGGCCAGCCTGGATTCTGAGCCCGCGCTGCAAGGGCGCCTGCCGCTGGTCACCGACCTCGTGGACGCACACCGTGACCTGGGCCACGCCATGGCGTGGCGCGACTACATCACGCACCACATCAGCCAGTGCTGCGCAGCCTACTTCGACCAGGGCCAGGCGTCCTGGGGACCGGACCGCAGCGGGGGGCTGTACCCGAGCTGGTTGCGGCAATCTGCGCACGATCTGGGGCCAGGCATGTTGATGGGATTTCGTGGTTTTAGCGCGCGTGTGGCCGGCTTGCCAGGCGAACCGCGGGCTCTGATCGCCGCTGCCATGCGCGAACTGCAAGTGCCCGTTGCGGCGCACGAGGCATACTTCACCGCGCTGCTGCTGAGCATCAACGGGTGGGCGTCATGGTGTGCCTACCAGCGATGGCAGGCGAGGTTGGTGCAGTGCGACGATGAGCAGATCGTGCACCTGCTGGCGGTGCGGCTGGCGTGGGAGTGGCTGCTGCATGAAGGCCACGGCGAGTCTGGTGTGGCAGGCCTGATCGCCAGCGCGTGGCGCGGCAGTGATGACAGCATTGCGCAGGCCGAGCGTGCTCAACATACCGACTGGTTATGGCAGAGCGCGCTGGAACGCAGCTTTCAGGCCCCTCTGTGCCAAGGTCTGTCCAGCGCCCCGGCAATGATGGACGACGCCATTGCCGCGGCCGCTGTGCCCGCGGTGCAGGCGATTTTCTGCATCGACGTGCGCTCCGAGGTCTACCGCCGCGCGCTGGAGGCCAGCAGCCTTGAGGTGCAGACGCTGGGCTTTGCCGGCTTCTTCGCGATGTTTGTCGCCTACCGGCCGCTGGGAAGCGAGATGACGCGCCCGCAACTGCCCGGCCTGCTCGCCCCTGGCTATTGCATCACCGACGAATGCGACGCCCCCGGCCTGGGCGCGGTGCTGGCCCGGCAGCGGCGCAGCAAGCTGCAGTGGCGTCAGCAGTGGCAGGCCTTTCGCGGTGGTGCCGGATCGAGCTTCTCCTTCGTCGAGTCCTGCGGTTTGCTGTTCGCCGGCAAACTGTTCAGGAGCAGCCTCGGTGGCGAGGCCGCCCCGACCCCGGTCGAGCAGACCGGCCTGCTCGCCGCGCAGCGTGGTCAGCTGCGGCCACGCTTTCCGACCTCGGGCGGCCCCGACCTCGAGGCCCGCGTGGACATGGCCGCGACCGCGCTCGGCGCGATCGGCCTGAACGCCCCTGCGCGGTTGGTGCTGCTGGCTGGCCATGGCAGCACCAGTGCCAACAACCCCCATGCCGCCGGGCTGGACTGCGGCGCCTGCGGCGGTCAGACCGGCGAGGTAAACGCACGCGCGCTCGCCTTTGTGCTCAATGAGCCGCAGGTGCGCCAGGGTCTGCAGGCCCGCGGCGTGATCGTGCCCGACAGCACGTGGTTCCTGGGTGGCCTGCACAACACCACCACCGACGAGTTGCAGCTCTTCGACACCGACCTGCTGCCCGCCAGCCACGCCCAGGACCTGGCGCGGCTGCATGCATGGCTGGCCGACGCCGGCCGGCGGGCGCGGGCCGAGCGCGCCGCCTCGCTTGGCCTCTCCGCTTGCGTCAGCGATGCCAGCGCGCTGCACAAGGCGATTGCTGCGCGCACCACCGACTGGGCGCAAGTCCGGCCAGAGTGGGGCCTGGCCGACTGCGCCGCCTTCATCGTGGCACCGCGCAGCCGCAGTCGGCACCTGAACCTGGGCGGCCGCAGCTTCCTGCACGACTACGCCTGGCAACGCGACCCCGGCTTCAAGGTGCTCGAACTGATCATGACGGCGCCCATGGTGGTGACGAACTGGATCAACCTTCAGTACCACGCGTCCACCGTGGACAACGCGCGCTACGGCAGCGGCGACAAGGTCCTGCACAACGTGGTGGGCGGCAATATCGGTGTCTTCGAAGGCAACGGTGGCGACCTGCGCATCGGCCTGCCGATGCAGTCGTTGCACGATGGCAAACGGTTTCGTCACACGCCGCTGCGATTGAGCGTGTTCATTCAGGCGCCCCAGGCCCCGATCGACGACATCATCGCCCGGCAAACGACGGTTCGCCAACTGCTCGACAACGAGTGGCTTCACCTCTTTCGCCTGGGCGACGACGCGGGCCTCTGGCGCTACCGGCCTGGTGGAGAGTGGGTATCAGATGGGTTCCCAGTGGCTTGTGTGCGTTAGCGCACAGACGAAAGAATTCAGCTACGGCAGTATCACCTTGTGCTTTCCCACCCCCCGCATTTTTTGCCCGTCGCTACGATGGCGCCGCGCCCATGACGGCATACCACGGGCTCAAGGCTTTCAGCCATGTGGTGCTCGCCCTGATGCTGATCGGGATCGTCTACGCCAGTTATATCGCAGTCACCTACTGGACCGGCATCAGCGTTTGACGCTGCGGCTCGAACCATGAACAAGCGACAGGCCAGGCTCTTCGCGATCGGGTCGACCGTTGTCGCTGCGGTGGCTTTCCTGGGGCTGACGATTGACAGCCACCGGCAATTTCCCAAGCTCACGAATGCACAGAACAT
>Ga0105047_10001994_pt1 | contig 36602 bp, 30 predicted proteins | sample MAT04_FD_78384 | JGI IMG/M metagenome (GOLD analysis project Ga0105047, IMG submission 78384) | Freshwater microbial communities from Lake Fryxell liftoff mats and glacier meltwater in Antarctica - MAT-04 (megahit assembly) | ecosystem: Environmental > Aquatic > Freshwater > Ice > Liftoff... | reverse complement strand
TGGTAGCAATTGTATCGGTCGCTTGACTAGGCCCGTTGAAAATGGCGCGCGGAAGCCCGGTTACGTCAACCTGGTAAAAGGCGTAGGTCGATAGCGTCGCTAGCGATGCCTGAAGCGAATCTCGCTCGAGAATCGCAGACCGCGCGACGCAGCGCAATGCAATAGTGGACGTCAGCCGCGAACAGGTTCCACAAGCCGCAGGCCGGCGCGGCGAACCTCGTCACTCGCGACAGCTTCGAACCTGGCAAAATTCTGCTGGAACAGGCCAATCAATTTTTCCGCGGCTTGCCGATACGCCGCCTTGCTAGGCCAGGTGTTTTGGGGCGAAAGAATTTCGCTCGGCACGCCAGGGCAGCGTTCCGGCACTTCCATTCCGAATTGAGGCTCAATCACCGTAGGGATCTCAGCCAACTCGCCCGAATGAATGGCGTCGATAATCGCGCGGGTGTTGGCGAGCTTGATCCGCGAGCCAACGCCATACCCTCCACCAGACCAGCCGGTGTTAATCAGCCAAGCCTGTGCCTGCTGCGCGCGGATCCGTTCCGCCAACAGCGTGGCGTACTTGGTGGGATGCCAGACCATAAAGGCCGCGCCAAAGCAGGCAGAGAAAGTCGCCTTCGGCTCGGTCACTCCATCTTCCGTCCCCGCGATCTTGGCGGTGTAACCACTGAGGAAGTGATACATCGCCTGCGCGGTCGAGAGCTTGCTGACCGGCGGCAACACGCCAAACGCGTCGGCGGTCAGAAAAATAATGTTCGACGGATGCGCGCCAACGCAAGGAATCTTGGCGTTGGCAATGAACTCAATCGGGTAGCTGGCGCGCGTGTTTTCCGTCAGGCTATCGTCAGCGTAGTCCGGCTCGCGCGTGACGGGATCGAACGCTACGTTTTCCAGCACCGAGCCAAAGCGGATTGCGTCGTAAATCTCGGGCTCCTGCTGCCGCGTGAGATTGATGCACTTGGCGTAGCAGCCCCCTTCGATATTGAACACGCCCTCATCGGTCCAGCAGTGCTCGTCGTCCCCAATCAGGCGACGGCGCGGATCGGCCGAGAGCGTGGTCTTGCCAGTGCCCGAAAGGCCGAAGAAGAGCGAGACGTCCCCATCCGGCCCCTCGTTCGCCGAGCAGTGCATCGGAAAGACGCCTCGTAGCGGCATCAGGTAGTTCATGATGGTGAACACGCCTTTTTTCATCTCGCCGGCGTACTCGGTCCCCAAGATCACAACTTCGCCGCGTTCGAAACTGATGTCGATGCTGGTCCGCGACGTCATCTGCGCAGTCAGCACGTTGGCCGGAAACTCACCGGCGTTGTAAATCACGAAGTCCGGCTCGCCAAAGGCTGCCAGTTCTTCCGCCGTCGGCCGGATCAACATGTTGTGCATGAACAATGCGTGATAAGGCCGCGCGCAAACCACGCGAACCTTAACCCGATAGCGCGGGTCCCACCCAGCAAAGCCGTCGACCACGTAGACCGGCTTGCGGGTGTCGAGATAATCAATCGCGCGACGATGATTAATCAGAAACGTATGTTCGTCGAGCGAAATATTGATCTCGCCCCAGTCGACGTTACGCGAACTTTCCGGATGATCGACAATCCGTTTGTCCTTGGGGCTGCGGCCGGTCTTGGCGCCAGACGAAGAGCGGAGCGCGCCGGAAGAAATCAGCGTCTCTTTGTCGCGAGTGATCGCGTCTTCGTACAGAATGGCCGGCGTGACATTGCGGAGCACGTTGCGGTTAGACAAGCCATGCACCGACAGGTCAAAACTCTGAGGCATGAGAACTCTCTTTATTTCCGAGGGGAGCCAATTGATTGCAGCGCTATTACCCGCTCTGCGGAATTGTCATCCGCTGCTGCAAAACGCTACTGTCCGGCGCGCGTTGCCTAAAGCTACTGTGGTTCGCCCTGCGACATTCGCCGGCCGGCAGGACGCTTTCCATTTAGCTTTCGGCGCCAGAACTGGCAGCATTGTTCTCCAGACCTAGCTCCGGGGCAACCCTGGCGAGCGCGCCAATCACAAACTGGATGTGCTCATCAAGGTTCACGCCCAGGTCTTCTGCACCACGGCGAATGTCTTCGCGATTGATCGAGGCGGCAAAACTTTTTTGTTTCAGTTTTTTCTTAACGCTTGCAGCCTGCATGCTGGCCAAACGCTCCGGCCGCATTAGCGCCACGGCGGTAACAAAGCCGGCGAGCTCGTCGCAGGCGTAGAGCGCCTTGTCCAATCGCGAGACACGAGGGCAATCCGTCAGGTAATCTGCGTGCGACTTAATCGCGTAGATCACGTGGGCCGGATAGCCCAACTCCGTGAGAATGGCCGCGCCCTTCAGCGGATGGTCGGGCGGATCGGGCCAGCGCTCGTAGTCAAAGTCGTGCAGCAGGCCGACGATGCCCCAGGTTTCGACATCTTCGCCCAACCGCTCCGCGTATGCCCGCATCGAGGCTTCGACGGCCAGCATGTGCTTGCGCAGACTATCGCTGGCGGTGTACTGGCAGACGAGTCGAAAAGCGTCGTCACGATTCACGTCAAAGGCGCTCTGGCACGATGAACCGGAAAGCAAATAGTTAACCGCACTGAATTGGCAACGGTGACTTCAGAGACGCGCAGCCACTACGGCGCGGGCTCTTCCGCCTTCACAGGTTGGCTGGCGGCCGTTTGATCTTCGCGCCACGGTTTCTTCGCTTCGTAGCTCTCTAGTTCCTTGGCCAGGGCCGGCTTCATCGCCTCGGAGCCCAACTCGACAGCCTTCTTCGACCATTCGATCGCCTTGGCAAAATCACCCGACTCGGCGTAACTGGCGGCCAGCGTGCTGAGAATGTGCGCCTGCTGGAACTTGGTTTCCTCGGCGGCCTGCGTCGCCAGTTCAATCGATCGCTTGCCGTTGCGGATCGAATCATCCGGCGAAGTCGCCAGCACCCAGGCGAGGTTGTTAAGAATACCGCTGTCCTTGGGCTTCTCGCTCAGGGCTTGTTCGTAATCGGCGATCGCTTCGCGCTGCTTTCCCTGATTCAAAAAGGTGTCGGCTCGGCCACGCAGGGCGAACCAATTCTTGGGCTCCGCCTGCAGGATGCTGTCATAGACTTTGGCCGCTTCGCCCTGCTTGCCGTCCATCGTATAAACGGCCGCCAGTTGCAGCGCCGCGGTTTGATCCTTGGGCTCCAGCTTTCGGATCAGTTCCAGATCGCTGATGGCGCCGGCCAGCTTCTTGGTATTGGCCAGCAGCACGGCCCGTTGCCGCAGCGCTGGCACCAGCCCTGGGCGGAGATCGAGCGCCTTGTTGAGATCTTCGATCGCCTGATCCGGATGATCTTCCGCGGCAGCTTCCGCGCGCATAACCAGGGCCGCCAGGTTCTCCGGTTCGATCCGCAGCGCTTCGCTGAAATCGGCCAGGCCGGCGTTCGTGTCCCCCGCCGCCATGTTCACGCGGGCGCGTTGCAGCAGCACAGTCACCGCCTGCGGCCCCTCTTTGGCATATTTAACTGCCAGGTCGAGCGCCGCGCGGGCTTCTGGCCATTTTTGTTCCGCCGCTAGAATCAGCCCCTTCGCTTCCAACGTCGCGGAGTCTTCTGGCTCCAGCTTGAGCGCCGCTTCGAAATCCACAAGCGCTCCGGCCATGTCTTTTTGATTAACCTTGAGCGCGCCGCGCACGCGCACCGGCTTGGGATCATCGGGGGCCAGCTCGATCGATTTGTCGATATCGGCCATCGCCTTTTCCGGCGCGTCCTGCACGCCCGCGCGCTGGAGCAAGGCTTCGGACTGTTTGCGCGGGTCATCCGCGGTCAGCTTCACCAGTTCCTCCAGGGCGGCGGCCGCTCGTTTGCGATCGCCTCCCGGTAGCATTAGCAGCTTGGCCAACAGGGCATGCGCCTCGACCACCTTGTCGTCGTATTGCAGCGCGCGCTCGAAATCCGCCACGGCAATCTGCCGCAACTGCGGCCATTGAGGGGGCGGAGGGTTGCGACCGAAGATCGCCTCGCTAATCGCCATGCCACGCTCGACAAGCGCCGAGGCCATCAACTGGCGGGCGAACGATTGATTCTTTTCGCCCAGCCCCTTCTCGATGGCGCTTTCGCAATGCGTGATGACGGCGTTCAGGTCTCGCGGGTTGCGGGCCGTGAGTTTTGCTTCAACGGCCGCGTCGAGGTCACCCTGGCCAGCGTCATCCTTGGCCGCGTCAGCGGTCACCACGTCTGGCTTGGCGGCGTCCGCCTGGCCGGCTTCCGGCTCCGCGACCATCATCGCGAGCGATACGCCCGGTTGCGCCAAAAACAGACCCAGTCCGATCATTGCCGAGGCAAGGGACGCACGCATGAGATCACTCCCTATTCGACGAGTAACGAGATTGCACGACGGCGATTGCGCGACGGCAACTGCGACTGCGCGATGGGGATCGCGCGACGGAGAGTGCCGTCCCCCTCGTCCGACGAATCCCTATTATGTCGCTATCCTGCCTTTATTACCATCCGAGTCTTGATAGCGCAAATATACGCCAACCCGGCGGTGAACAAGTTGGAAAACGACTGCTCAGCGTGTTTCCGCAGGCGGCTAGAGCGGGGCCGGCAAGTCTCGATGGCAAAAGATCAGGGCCGCCACCACGTAACCGGCCATGCCCAGGCCAATCAGGATTCCGTCGTATTGCCAACTGAGGGTCCACGCCGTCTGCGTGTCGACGATCAAGGCCTGCGGCTCGCAAGCTGTCAAAAAGCTCAGATTCAGCAGCCAGCCAAAGTTCTCGACCAGCCGGCCGATCACCTTGGCAATCAGTTGCGACAGATAAAACGCCCCCATCAGGCCAATCGTCCGCCAGCGGTAATTGTCCCAGGAACTGACCATGGTGCTGACGCCGGCCAAAAAGACGGTCATCGCAAAGACATTAATCGCGCCGGGCAGGAACTCCGTCCAGCGCAGTTCGTCCGCCAGCGGCACCGTGGCAATGCCCGCTGCCGTGCCGGCGATCACCGCGATCGACAAGATCGCCGCGCCGCCCAGGGTCACGCTCGCCTGGGTCGCCAATACGGACAACCTGCGCACGGGCTGCGCCAAAACCATTTCCATCGTCCCGCGGCCGATCTCGCCACTGATGGCGTCCGATCCGCGACCGATCGCCCAGATGGTTGTGGAAAAAACGACCACCGGATCGACGTACGCCATGGAGATTCTGCCGAGCGTCGTCGCCACGCTGGCAAACGACACGCCCGAGAGACGCTCGAACGCCGGCGGCAGCGTTTGCAAAAAGACCCCCAGCGGGCCCAGTTCGATCAAACTGGATAAATAGACAAACAGCCAGTTGAAGCAAAACAGCAAGCCCGCCAAAAAGACGAGCAGCACGCGCGCGTCGCGAATGCACTTGCGCCACAGGGCCTTGTTCAACATGCGTCGGCCCCCGCGGCGTGGTAACGATCGTAAACCGTGCGGAGCCGGATCGGCTCAATCCGCACTTCGGCCAGTGGCAATGTCGAAAGCCAACCCAGCAGCGGAGCCAGCTCGCCGGGCGTTTCGATCCGCACGGCGTCTTCACCACTGCGATGAATCTGGATATCGCCCGCCAGTTGCGGCGGGGGGGGCGGAAGGGGTCCGGTCAGCCGGGCGCTGATTCTGTGCTGCCGCAGTAGCGCGTCCATCTGCTGCGAATGAACGAGCTTTCCCTGCCGCAAGATGCAGACGCGGTCGCAGGCGTCTTCGACTTCTTCCAGCACATGCGAGGAAAAGATCACCGTTCGCCCGGCGCGCTGCGCCTCGCGGACGATGTTCACCACGTCGCTACGGACGGTGGGATCCAGATTGGCCGTCGGTTCGTCGAGCATTAACAGCGGCGTGTCGGCCGCCAGCACCGCGGCCAGCGCCAGCTTTTGCCGCATACCGGTCGAGAACGTGGCCACCTGCCCTGTGAGATCCAGCCCTAGTCGGTCCGCGTAACTGAGCGCCTGCTGATAACTGCCGGCGGCGCCGCGAACATCGCAAAAGAACCGCAGGACTTCCCGCCCACGCATCCGGGCGAACAGCCGCGCGTCGCCAGGCAAGTAGGCGACGCGCGTGTGGACGCGGACGCTCTGGTGGTAGCAATCCATGCCGTCGATGCGAGCGCTGCCGTGCGAGGGTCGCAAATAACCCATCAACAATCTCAAGAGCGTGGTCTTGCCGGCGCCATTGGGCCCCAGCAGGCCCAGCACCTCGCCGCGGGCGACGGTCAGATCGCAATGATCCAGCGCCGCCTTCTGCCCATAGATTTTGGTCAAAGATCGGGTTTCGACGAGCACGCGAGACACCTGCGCGAGGACCAGGACGCTTCACAGCGGCGGATTCTGAGGGGCGAACGGACGCTCCCCATTGTTGGCGTCCGCGGCTTAGCTGGCAAGCGGGCAAATCAACGACCAAACGACGGCGAAGCCCATCCCCTGTCGCCATCAGCCTCTGTCGCCATCCCGTGTGCTGGCAAGCAGCCCAGCGTATTCCGTCCAGTCGGGGTCATCCTCAGCGGAAATCTGCAGCGGATAAGGATTGCGATCCGCGAAGATGTCATTGATCCGCTCGCAGACAGCTTCCGGATCGCCGGTGTACGCGCTCCAGACTCTCACCCCATTGTGGACGTAAACGCCAAAGAAGACGCACGTCAGATCCTCCTCGAGACCAGGAATCAGGAGATCCTCGAATTCAATCATCCGATCATTCAACGCCGGCGAAGGCAGCCCAGATTCTTCATCAACGTCGAATTCCCACACGATCTGGATCATTTTTGGATATGATTCTGGCGCGACAATCTGAGAAAGGTTTTGCCTGCATCGAACGATCAGCGACTTACCATTCTCCTCACCCTGCGCGAGAATCCACGCGTCGTCCAAGTCATTCACTGTGTCCCACCCCTTTGTGCAGACTGTTATTGGTTCGCTCCCAGCATCGCTTGGATATTTTGCTTTGTCACCGGGCTGATCACGCCGCGCTCGCAGATAATGCCGCGGATCAGGCGGGCGGGCGTGACGTCGAACGCCGGGTTGTAGACCTTGATCCCATCCGGCGCGGTTTGTCGTCCGAAGCCGTGCGTGATTTCGGTCGACGCACGTTCTTCGATTGGGATTTGGCTGCCATCGGCCAGCGACAGGTCGAATGTGCTGCTGGGCGCGGCGATGTAAAACGGAATATCGTGGGCGGCCGCCAGCAGCGCCACGCCGTACGTGCCGATCTTGTTGGCCGAGTCTCCGTTGGCCGCAATCCGATCGGCGCCGGTGACGACTGCTTGCACGCGCCCCTCGCGCATCACTTGTGCTGCCATCGAATCGCAGATCAGCGTTACGTCGATCCCGTGCTGCTGTAGTTCCCAAGCCGTTAGTCGGGCGCCTTGCAGCAGCGGTCGCGTTTCGTCGGCGTACACGTGCAGCGTCTTGCCCACCTCTTGGGCTGCAAAAAAGACGGCCAAGGCCGTGCCGTAATCGCTGGTCGCCAGGCCACCGGCGTTGCAATGCGTGAGAACCCCCTGGCCGTCGGTGAGTAGCTTGGCGCCGTGGCGGCCGATCGCCCGGCACATAGCGCGATCTTCTTCATGAATCTCGCGGGCTTCCGTCAACAGCCCCGCCAGAAGCGCGCTGGCGGACAGGGCGCTGTTCTTCGCGACCGCTGTGGCCGCTGCGCGGCGCATCCGCTCGATCGCCCAGAAGAGATTCACCGCGGTCGGCCGGCTTTCGGCCAGTCGAACGCCCACGCGATCCAATTGCGCGATAAATGTCGGAATATTTTCCTGCGCCGCCGACTGCGCGCCAACGATCATCCCATACGCCGCGGCGACGCCAATCGCCGGGGCGCCGCGGACGCGCAAGCTGCGAATCGCCTCAAAGACGGTCTCCACATCGCGACATTCGATCTCGCGCAGCTCGGTCGGCAACAGCGTCTGATCGATCATCACCAAATGGCCATCGGAATCGCCCACCCAGCGGAGCGTTGGCAAGGTTTCCGCGGTCGAAGGCGGCATGTGAGGTCATCCTGGATGCGAGACATTTGCGGCGAATCGCGAGACACAAGGCGCTCGCGAAAACAAATCAGAGTTTTGATGAAGGCATCTTCGATAGGACGTCGCGAAGCGTCAAGCTCCGGCCGGTCCATCGACCGCGCTCTATCCTAACGCGTTTCGCTGCTCGGCTGCCGTGGCTGTGTCTTATTCTCACGCTCGGCCTGGGCATCTTTCAAGGACATACGGCTCCGCATTCCGCCACCTATGGTCGGTCGAAACACTTCAAAGTCCATGTCGCGCCGATCGTCATGCCACAGGGAGCGAATATCGTCTTGCAGGACATACGTCGCGAGGGCGCACAAAGTCATGACCATAAGCAGCGTTCGCAGCGAAACCTGGAACCAGCGCAATCGTCTCTCGACATGCATGGCGTCGCTCACTGCGGTGTACTTACCAGATCGCCCCTAGGCGTTCTTCAACTCGCGCGCCACCCGGGCCAGGTCCGCGTCGACCATCATCTTCACGAGCTGCTCAAAATCCACTGTTGGCTCCCAGCCCAGCACGCGCTGCGCCTTGCTGTAGTCGCCGCGGAGTTTGTTAACTTCGGCCGGGCGAAACAGGGCCGGGTCAATATCCACGTACTCATTCCAATCCAGGCCGGCGTGCGCGAAGGCGATTTGCACCAGGTCGCGGACGGTGTGCTTCTTGCCCGTGGCGATCACGTAGTCGTCGGCCTTCTCATGCTGGAGGACCAGCCACATGGCGCGGACAAAGTCTCCGGCAAAACCCCAGTCTCGCTCAGCGTCGAGGTTGCCCAGTTGCAACCGCTCTTGCACGCCGAGCTTGATCCGCGCCACGGCGTCCGTGATCTTGCGCGAGACGAACTCCTTGCCGCGCAGCGGAGACTCATGATTGAACATGATGCCGGAGCAGGCGAACAGGCCGTAGCTTTCGCGGTAGTTAACCGTGATGAAATGGCCGTACGTCTTGGACACCGCGTAAGGGCTGCGCGGCCAGAACGGCGTGGTCTCATCCTGCGGCTCCGCGCGCACCTGGCCAAACATCTCGCTGCTGGACGCCTGGTAGAAGCGGATCGTCGGATCGACCAGCCGAATGGCCTCCAGCACCCGGGTTACCCCCAGCGCCGTGAACTCGCTGGTCAACAGCGGCTGCGCCCAACTGGTGGGCACAAAGCTCTGCGCCGCCAGGTTGTAAACCTCGTGCGGGCGAGCGTCCTTGATCAGCGTGACCAGCGAAAGCTGATCCAGCAGGTCCGCCTGATGCAGATGCAGCCGGGAGGCAATCGCTTCGATCCGTTCGGCCCTGTCCGCGCTCGAGCGGCGGACCATGCCGTGAACCTCGTAGCCCTTTTCGAGCAGGAACGACGCCAGATACGCGCCGGCCTGGCCCGTGATCCCCGTAATCAAAGCGCGCTTCGTCATACGTGAAATTCGATCGTTGCGCCGAAGCGTTTTGCGGACGCGCTGAAGTCGGCTGCGTCCTGGATGGAAAACTCCGTTCGGATCGGCCGAGGCTATCAAGGCGCCCAGTGCCGCAGCGCCCAGTCCGACGGGCGTCTTATAAACTGACGCCCGTATCTCTGGCGTCCATACAACTATAGTCTGGCGGCCTACCCGGTGAGCGAATCCACACTCGCCACGACCGGAGCAACTTACTTCGGTAACCGGGTGGGCTTATGCGTCCGATTCCTCGGATTCGTCGTCCGCCGGTTCGACATTTGCCGATCCCGCAGCTGGTCCAGCAGGCGCCGGTCCACCAGCGATAGGCGGCGTTGCTTCGGCGCCTTCTTCTTCCTCTTCGCGCGGCACGCGGACCACGGCGGCCAGCGTGTCGGCTTCGTCCAGGCTCATGATCCGGACGCCCTGCGTGTTGCGGCCGATAATACTGACCTCGTCAACCGCCATCCGCTGCAATTTGCCGCGAGCGGTCATCATTAGCAATTCGTCGTCGTTGTTGACGCTCACCACGGCCACGACCGGACCATTGCGATCCGTGGTCTTGATGTCCCGCAAGCCCTTGCCACCGCGACGCTGCGTGCGGTAGCGGCGAGACGAACCGCCATCGCCCGCTTCATCCCCGGCGTCATCCGCCGCGGCTTCTTCGACCTTTGGCTCTTCGACCTTGGCGTCATCGTCCGCGAGCGTTCCTTCTTCACCGACCGGCGAGTCGTCCGCCGCCAGCGAAGCGTCGACGCTGTTCGGACCGAACGGGGTTCGCTTACCGTAGCCGTTTTCGCAAACGGTCAGGAGCGTGGCCTCTGGATCGGCGACGACCATGCCGACCAGTTCGTCGTCCTTCGAAAGGTTGATGCCCTTTACGCCGCTGGTGTTACGCCCCATCGGCCGGGCATTGGCTTCGTTGAAACGGATCGCCATGCCGTTCTTGGTCGAGAGAACGACTTCGTCCCCCTTGCAAGTCACGACGACGTCGACCAGTTCATCGTCTTCTTTGAGCTTGATGGCGATGATGCCCCCTTTGAGCGGGCGGCTGTATTGCATCAGCGGCGTCTTCTTCACCAGGCCGCGTCGCGTGGCCATCATCAGGTAGTTATTTGGCTGGCTGAAATCTCGCACGGCGCGGCAGTCGGCGATTTTTTCGCCTTCGGCAAAGTTCAGCAGGTTGACCACCGCGCGGCCACGGCTCTCGCGCGAGAGCTGCGGCAGGCCGTAGACCTTTTGCCAGTAGACCTTGCCGCGATTGGTGAAGAACAACAGGTAGTCGTGCGTGCTGGCGGCAAACAAGTGGCGGATCGGATCTTCGTCTTCCGTCTTCGCCCCTTTCAGTCCCTTGCCACCGCGGCGCTGCGCCCGGTAGGTACTGGCCGGCGTCCGCTTGATGTAGCCCTGGTGGCTGATGGTGACCACCATGTTCTCTTCGACAATCAGATCTTCGAGGTCGATATTGCCGACCTCTTCGCCGCTGATCTCGGTGCGGCGGGCGTCGGCGTGCTTGCGCTTTACTTCGACCAGGTCTTCGCGAATGATGTTGCGAATATTCTGCTCGTCCGACAGGATCCGCTGGTATTCGCCAATCTCATTGAGCAGGTTCTCATACTCGCCAGCGAGCTTTTCCTGCTCCAGATTGACCAACTGGCCAAGCGAGATCTTCAGGATGGCTTCCGCCTGCACCGCAGTGAGCGTGTAACTCTCGCGCGCGCCGCGGTCCGCCACAAAGGCGGTAAACCCCGTGTCTCCCAAAGCGCGTTGCATTAGCGCCGAGGGGCACTCGATCCCCATCAAACGCGCCTTCGCCTCGGCCTGCGTGGCGGACGTGCGAATCACGCGAATGACTTCATCAATGTTGGCGTGGGCCAGCAGCAATCCTTCGACCGTGTGGCGACGTTGCCGTGCCTTGGCCAGCAGGAACTGCGTGCGGCGGCGGATGACCTGGATCCGATGGCGGATGAACTCCGCAATCATCTCCTTGACGGACAGCGTCCGCGGCTTGCCATCCACCAGCGCCAGGAAAATCAGCGAGAACGTGTCTTGCAGCGGCGAGAACCGATAGAGCTGGTTGAGCACCACGTCCGGGTCGGCGTCGCGCTTTAGCTCAATGATCAGCCGGACCGGTTCCTTTAGATCGCTCTCGTTGCGCATGCCGGAGATGCCGCCGACCTTGTCGTCGTTGACCAGCTCCGCAATCCGCTCTTCGATCCGGTCGCGCGTTTGCTGGAACGGAATCTCCGAGATGATGATCCGGTGGCGTCCCTTTTTGTCTTCTTCGATCCGAGCACGGGCGCGGACCACGATGTTGGCCCGGCCGGTGTGATACGCCTGGCGGATGCCGGCGCGGCCGCAGATGATGCCGCCGGTGGGGAAATCAGGACCTGGGATGATCTCCAGTAGTTCGTCGACCGAAACGTCCGGATCGTCGATCACGCGGATGGCCGCCGTGCAGACCTCGCCCAGGTTGTGCGGCGGAATCGAAGTGGCCATACCGACGGCGATGCCGTTCGAGCCATTGACCAGCAAGTTGGGGAACTTAGATGGCAGCACCGAAGGCTCGGTCCGGCGCTCGTCGTATGTCGGCACGAAATCGACCGTGTCGAGCTTGAGGTCCTCCAGCATCAACGCCGCGATGGGCGAGAGCCGGGCCTCGGTATATCGCATGGCGGCTGGCGGCAAGCCGGCGATGGAGCCAAAGTTGCCCTGCTTATCGATCAGCACGCAGCGCATGTTCCAGTCTTGGGCCATGCGGACCAGCGTGGGATAGATCACGCTTTCGCCGTGCGGATGGTAGTTACCGCTGGTATCGCCCGAGATCTTGGCGCACTTCACGCGGCTGGCGCCGGGTGTGAGGTTCAGATCGTTCATCGCCACCAGGATCCGCCGCTGCGACGGCTTGAGCCCATCGCGTACATCCGGCAGCGCGCGGCTGACGATTACGCTCATGGCGTACGTCAGATAGCTGTCCTTCAGCTCGTCCTCAATCGGTAGGTCGATCAGGCGGCCGGCGTTGACGTCCCCGGCCCTGAGTTCCTTGAGGGGCGCGTCTGGAATTTGGTCGTCCGCGTCGTCGGGAAGATCCGAATTGTCAGCCAAGATTGGGTCCTTTCGGCGGCCATGCCAACGGCCCATTCCGCCCGGAAAGAACGCCAGTTTTCAGCGGTCCCAGGCAGAGGGCAAGAGATGCCATTTGTAGCCTGAAAGTATAGCGTTTTTTGGCCCAGCTCACAACTGGCGAAACGGCCCAAACGCTCGCCCCAACCCCCTGCGCCCAGGCGGTTTGCGACGACCAGATTTCATGACTCAAACGGGCCGCGCGTAAGCCGTGGATTTCACGCTGCGCGCCGTGCGTTTGGGCCGCGCAAAGATAGCGCGCGGAACGCGCCGCGGAAGAGCAACCTTCTGTCGCTGTTACGTGCTGCTCATCACCAAATGACGCAGGCCAGCCAGCGCTTCCAGCACGTCCTCGGCCGCCACTTCGGTCCAACCGTTGAGCTTGTGGCGCAGGATCGAAAGCTTGAAGCTCTCCATCGCGTCCGCCATGTCCGGCGGCAACGCGGCCAGATTCTCGAACGGACGGGCCGACTCCAGCGGCGCCATGGCGCTAGCGCTATGCTCGGCCGAAGTCGCGCTCTCATCGGACGATGAGCCGTCTCCCTCGTAGCCGCCATCCTCCGCGGAGCCCTCGTCGCCAAAGTCAGGATCCTGGCTTAGATCCGCGCCGCTGGTTGAGAGGTCGCGAATTTCGGTCGTTGCTTCCTCGACAACGTCTTCGTCCATTTCGGCCGAAACCACGTCGGCGTCGCGCGGTTGCTCTTCGACCGGAGAGCCCATCGCCATCCAGCGCGAGGTCCGCATCTCGGCCACGGACCAGCCGTTTTGCACGGCGCCTTCCAGCCACATCTCGGCGTCGTCCCAATCGAGCCCGGCTTGAAAGTGGCTCCAGTACAGACCGGGATAGGTGGCGCAGACTTCGGCGAAGCGATCGAACACTCGCCGCAACCGACCGACGTGCTGGCTGCTGACGTTGCCCACGCGACGGCTCCAGGCTTCGTCCGAAAACTGCAAAGGGCTGGCCTGCGCCTCAACGAGCGCGATCCGCCACTGGTGGATGATCCGCCCCTTCTCCCAGTTGGTAGAGCTGACCAACAGGTTCCACTTGCCCAAATACGTGAGCGAGGTCTCTTCTTCCAGCGCGCCTGCCAATCCGAGCGGCTCGATCATGGGCGTGGCTTCCTTTCCTACAGAACCGGGGGAGGACAGACGGCGGACGAAGGACCGCTTGAGCGAGTGATTTTAAAGCCAGTTGAGAGGAGTCGCTACCAAGCGATTTGGCTTTTTCACGCCGCGGCGCGGTTTGCGGCGCGGAAGCCTCGGAAAAGACCGTAAGATCGCGCAATCTCAGCCCAGCTAAAGCGCGCTTAACCGTTGGGGAAAAGCTGTCAGTTGCGCCACTCGCGCGCGAGTCTTCCGAACAGAGAAGCGAGTGGGGAGAGAATTCAGTGAGCGCTTCGGCAATCGGAGTCCGACTTAGCCCGGAATGACAGTGGGGGATCTTCGTCGACGCCTTCACCGCGGCGCGTACGAACCACGAACGCGCTGACGCGTCAGGATCGAATCGACGTGCGCATCAACTCGCGCGCTGCGCGGATTGTGGCGCCAACATGCGATTTACTCACCCAGCACGGCCCGGAGCTTGGCTGTGGTTTCTGGCTTGGCGAGTTCGGCCTTGCCGAAGCCGTTGATCGCGCCGGCCGCGATCGCTTGCTTTTGATACTCCGGGTAGTTGCTCACCAGCATGATGGGGACGCTGGCCAAGGCCGCGTCTTCTTTGATGGCGCGGATGATCTCCATGCCGTCCGAGTAATCAAAGTCCAGCTTGCGGTTGATCAGCACCAGCGAGAACGGCTGCTGGCGCAATTGGTCCAGCGCGTCTGTCAGGCCGTGCGCCTGCGAGACCTCGGCGCCCAACCCTTGGATCAGGCGCGTAATCGCAGCGTGGTCTGGCACGCATTGGCCGACATCGAGGACACGCTTCGCAGCGCCCATTACTCGTCCTTCAATTCGATCGCAAACAAGTGGGTCTTGTTGGCGATGTAGAGGACATTGTTGGCGACGACCGGCGTGCTGTAGACGGAATTGCCCATGTTGTTCTCGGCCAGCAGTTCCTTCTCAGCACTGAGCTTGAAGACGTTGAGCTTGCCTTCTTCATCGCCAACGTAAACCTTGTCTTCGACAATCAGAGCCGAACCCCAGGTGGCCGCGAACAAATCGTGCGTCCAATGCGGCTTGCCGGTCTTTACGTCCAGGCAGTGGAACAGTCCGCTGAAGTCCGGGATGAACAACAGGCCATCCTTGATAGTGACGGTGCCGCATGTGCGGTGCATGGTCTCTTCGAACTCGATCTTGCCGTCGCCATTCTGGTCGTACTCGCTGTAGTGCCAGACGAGCGCCGAGTTGGGATTCGGCCGCGCGATTTCATTCTTCTTGGGATCGACCGCCTGCATGCGTTTGTGGGGCATCGGCTCGTTGGGCTTCGCCAGGTCAAAGGCCAGCTCAGGGCTGACGTCGCCACGCTTGGTGGGATCGATGCACCACAGGTGGCCTTGGCCTTCGCCGTGCTCTGGGTCCTGACCGACGGCCAAATAAACCAGGCCGTCGAAAACGACCGGCGTGCCGATAATCTCGTTGCGCGTACCACGCCCGCCCAGGATGTAAATCGACTCCTTCGGATTGGCGTCGAACTTCCAGAGCAACTGCGGCTTGCCATCCGGCGTTGCCTCGCCGAGGAAGCTGTACAGGTAGCCGTCACCGCCGGCGAACATTACCTGCGGCACGCCACCCAGCACGGCGTACGTAGGCGAAGACCACTGCCCGTGCAGAATGTTCGTGCCTGGCGAGTTGTCGCTCCACAGAACTTTGCCGGTGTTCTTATCGACCGCCAAAAAGCTGGGGGCGTTGGGCGCCGGAATATTCACGTGCCCTTCGTCAACGCCGTTGGACGTGTTGACCCACAGGATGTCGCCGGTGCAAGTGATCGAGCAGCTGCACATGTTGTGTTGAGAGATGCCAAGCTGGCCCATCATGTCCAGGACCCAAATGACGTCGGCTTCGTCCTTCTCCGCGACTTTTTCCGACTTGAACGGCCCGTTGTTCTCGCCGTCGTGGAAACCCTCGGTATCCAGACAGACAACTTCGCCACGGCTGGTGACAAACCAGGCGCGCTTCCCTTCGACATACGGAGCGCAGCAAATGCCTTGCAGCGGCCAGTCATGCACGCGGCCGGTAGGCAGCTTCTCGCTGGAATGTTGCCAGAGGAATTTGCCGTCTGCCTCGTTGAAACAGAGCAAGCAGCCGAGATCGGTCTCGGACGGATACCGCTTTAGCCAGCCACCGCCATTGTTGGTGCCGACAAAGACCTTGCCATCGGCGACCACGGGGTTGCCGTAACTCTGCGAACCGAGCTTGGCGACCCACTTCACGTTCTTGCCAGTGCCAGGCTTCCACTCGCCCGTCTTGGCGTCGAAATCGCCCGGCTCAAACTCCGTGGCAATGTTCTTGCCGACAGGCGTGTTGTTGCGAGACGAGGATCCGGCCCATTGATTCCACCAGCGGTTAGGCTTGTTGGGATCCGCGGCCGGCTCCGCCACGGGTTTGGCGCCAACCTTTGCGTCTGTCTTGGCCACAACCTTGACGGTTCCGTTGACCGCAGGCGTGGCTTTTGCCGCCGGCGCTGCCTTGGTTGCCGGGGCAGCCTTGGCGGCAGGCGCCGACTTGGCTGGGGCCTTTGCGCCCCCCTGTTCGGCCGAAGACGGCATCGTGATAAACGCGGCAGTAGCAAACAGGCCCAGGCCCAGGCCCAGCGTGAATAGCGGTTTCATGATCGAAAGATCTCTTTGGTTTTTATGGATGCTTGCAAGCGTCTTAGCGTTTCGGGCGAAATCGCCGATCGAACGCCAACAGTAAAAGCGCGCCGCGCGGCGTTGTTATTTCGCCGCGGCGGGCGCCACCAGGATGTTGTCGTAATAGAGTTCCGCGTTGCTCGCGTTGCCGAACAAGCCAGGACTGCCGTTGACGTTCGGCGCTTCGTCCGTGGCTTCAATGGTCCACTTCTCTGGCTCCGCTTCGCCACGCGGCCAGACTTTGCCGCGCAACACGGCTTTGCCATCGACCACGTTCGCCTGGAACTTCATCGTGTACCAGGTGTCGGGCTTCCAAGGGAAAGGAATCGACTTGGAGAACCGATCGAGCACACTGGTCCAAGAGCGGATCTGCAATTGCTGGCTGGCGCCCATCATATCGAGCGTGTATCGCTGCGCGATCAGGCCGATGTCCGGCATCTTTCCTTCGGACGGATTTACGGCTTTCTCGTCCGCCGCGGCGCCGGGCGCCTTGGCATAGCTGATCGTGCCGCGAACGTCCGCCTGGATCATGTAGTCGTGCAGATCCGTCGGGCCCATCCAGCTTTGGCTACGCGTTCCCTTGGGAATGGTGGTGACCTTGGCCATCAGCTTCTCGCCGTCCATCTCGCGCGGAACGTGCCGATAGCGGGCGCCGATCCAAGTGACCGGCACCTGGCCGTCCGCAAAGTCAAACTTCCACGGCAGCGGCGGCTCGATACGAACCCGCGCCTGGCCTGTTAGTTCGCCCACCTTGGCGGTCAAGATTGCGGCCGTGTGGGCCGGCTTGCCGTCCGCGGTGAAGACTCCCTTGGCGTCGACGGCCCCGGGACCGTCGACTTTCCAGGTCGCGTCTGTTTCTTTCAGGAACTGGCCCAGCTCATTGAAAAGCCGAACCTTGAACGTCACCTTTTCGCCCGGCTTGAGCAGCACCTCGTTAGGCACGATCTGCACTTGGGCAGGCTGTGGATGCTCTTGCTTGTCGGCCTCTTGGGCGAGCTCCGGCCGAGGCGTTGAACCTGATTTGGCGCCGGCGTCGCCGATGCAATACATCGCCTCGGTCGTCGGCAGATAAATCCGGCCGTGCGAAACAACCGGCGATCCGTGAATCTCTTCACCATCTGGGAAACGCAATCGCTGTGCGATCTTTAGGCCACTCTCGGTCGGCTCCAAAACGTGCCAGGCGCTGGTGGTGCAGGCAAAGATCTTGCCGTCCGCAAAGACTGGGCTGGCCCGCGTGATCGTGCCGAGCAGACGCTGCTTCTTGCCGATCTCGTTGCCGGTGGCCGCGTCGTAGACGTACGCCACGTTCGAATCGTCCAGGGCGTAGATCCGCCCATCGACGATCACGGGCGAGCTCTTGCCAACCATAACCCCCTTCTTGCGCCACAGTTGGTTACTGACTCCGATGTCACCCAACCCCACAGCGTTGTACGCGCCGAGCGCGCCCATGCTGCTGTCGTCACGATTTTCTTCGCTCTGCCCCATGTACACGGTTTCTCCCACCACGAGTGGCGAGATGTTCATCCCGCGGAGCGAGAAGGGGAAGCTCCAGACTGCTTTACCGGTGCGTGGTTGAAAGGCCCACACCGAACCATCGCCCGAACCGAACACCATCAGCGGCTGTCCTTTGACGTTGGCCAAAAAGGGCGTGCTGTACGTGGTGTCGTCCGGAAGAGGACGCGTGCCGTTGTTCCAAATCAATTCGCCCGTCGCTTTGTCAAACGCCAGAAAGCGATGGACTGGCCGGGCTTGTTCGCCCCAACCCGTCATCACGGCGTTGATGATCGCCAGGTCTTCAAAGATCACGGGGACATTGGTTCGTCCGCCGTAAGTGCTGAGCAAGCCGAACTCTTCCGAGAGGCTGCGCGACCAAACGGTTTTGCCCGTGTCGCCATCAATACAGACAAAGTAGCCGCAGACGCCCAAGGCGTAGATCCGGCCCGTGGCGGGATCCGCGACGCAAGAGCTCCAAGCGACGCGGGTGTCTGGCACGTCCGACAAATAGACGTTGAATTTGTTTTCCCACAGCACCTCGCCCGTGGCGGCATCAGCGCAGATGACCTTCTCACCCTCCTTGGGCGTGCCCGGCTCGCTGCGGGCCAACGTGTAAATCTTGCCGTTCAAAATGATGGGCGTGCTGCGCGTGGCGAGGGCCGGATTCTTCCAGAGCAGGTTTTTGCCGCTCTTGGGGTCCCAGGAATCGACCAGGCCGGTTTCGCGCGAGATCCCGTTTTGCTCTGGGCCGCGCCACGAGGGCCAATCCAGCGGGTCAATCTTCTTAGCTGCCGCAGGTTGCGCGGTGGGCTTGGTCAACGTGACCGACGCCGCAGGCGCCGCGGCGGTTTTCACCACGGCCGGCTTTGACTTGGTTAGGACCTGGTTTGGCGCCTTAGCTGTCGGAGGCGCCGCGTCTCCCGGCAGAGCAATCGCCAAAACGGACAAACAGGCGACCGAAGTCAACAAATGGGCGAAGGAAGAAATTCGCATAGGTGGAAGGCTCTTATGGATTGCGAGGTAGCTAAATATTCGGCGGCGCCGACGTGGAACGCCCGCGCTTCGCAGGGTGGGGGTTCCGCCGCCCAGCGACCGTCGTTTAGCCAGGACTCAAAGTGCGTCCGGTAATCCGGTTCAGGCAAGGTGGGACTGGTCTTAAGGATAAAGCGCCCGCTAGCGCCCGGCAAGCCGCGCGCGGTCTCTCGCCAGGCCGGATCCCTGAAAACTGTACGTTGCGTAAGCCGGATGGGATCGGCCCGGTAAGAAAGCCCCACCACCAGCGGAGCCCGCATATGCCAAAGCGCCCATAATAATAAGGTCCCGGCGCAGTTCGCTGGACACTACGCCGTCGATGGATCCATGAGCGTGGCGCCCGGCGGCGGCGTGCCACCCCCTTGGCGAATGTAGCCGGCCCGTTGCTGCGCATATTCTGCCGGCGTGGGCTCATCGACGTCCGTTACGCCGCCCGCCACCGCCGTGTCGAACATCCGCTGCAAGTAGCCACGGCACCAACCGCAACCGGTGCCGGCGCCAAAGCACTCGCTCAACTGACCCGCGCGGCGCGGTTTCTCAATCCGCACGAAGTTCACCAGCTTGCGCTTCGTGACGTGAAAGCAGAGGCAGACTTCGTCGTCGAGTTCCATACAGAGATCATACCGCGCCGGGCGCCCTAGGAATGTGATGTTTCACGGCGTGAGGCGTTGAAATCTGTCGAACATCCAATAAATCAAGCAACCTGCCAGAATCCAACACATCACGTGCAGGACTCGCCCAACGATAACGGCCTTCGCAAGGTCGGAGTCGTTGAGATACCTGCACCGAGACGAAAAAACGAATCTCGTAAGCCATAACCGGTCTCGGAAGGATGGGCCGGTCATTATTATTCCGGGCGAGCCAAGCTCTTCGTATATGGCGGGATGGAGAGTGCGCAGGCGGTGCTGAACCCACAACTGGTAAACAAAAACTGCAGGAGCCATGGCGGCGACTCCGACAATGATTGCGTCTGTTAGCGAAATCATCTGATGGACTCGCTAAGCAGACCGGCGGCAGCGGGGTGGGGTTGGCATATTCATCACCTCATCATACCAGGCTAAATCGCCGGCTTCATACTTCGACGCCTCGGCGAGGCTCTACTTGCGCGCTACCATGAGGAAATGGGATATCGCCACCCCCAAAAGCGACGCAAGCAAACAACGGTCCGAATGGGCGAAGTGGATCGACATTCATCACGCTGAGCTTGTCGCGATCGGGATTCCACCGGAAGTCTATCTTGATCATTCAAGGTGGGACGACTTTTTGCAAAATGGTCACCTACATTGGCACGATGAAACTGGCTGGGAGTGGTCTGACCTTTCATCCGATCCAATGGGTGCGATTGGTCGCTTCCTTCAACAGCATTTCGCGGATGACCGACGATGCCGATCGCTCTTGAGGTGGATCACTGAGCGGACCGAATTTGATTAACTTCGCCCCCTCCTGTAACGCCACAGTCCTGGGACACTACCCAAGCACGGCGCCCGGCACGGAAATGCCCCACGCGGGCGAAGCGCGGGCGTTACTCTGTCGCCGTCGCCAGACGCAGGCCAATCCGGCAGGCCTGGCGAAACGCCACCAGGTCCAACTGCTCGGCAATCGTATGCGCGTTTTGCTGACCGCAGCCCATCGTCACGGTGGGGATGCCACGTTCGGTGAGCCAATTGGCGTCCAGGCCGCCATTGGAGACAAACCGGTACGGCTCGCCGCCGATCGCCTTCACCGCGGCCTCGGCCACCAGCACGCAGGGTTCGTCGTCCTTCAAACGAAACGCTTCATAATCGTGACGCGTCTCGATGGCGACCTTGCCGCAGACGCCGCGGATATTTTGCACACTCTTGGCCGCGGTCTGAAACGCCTGCTCGATCGCCGCGACGATCTGCTTGCGAAACTTGGGATTGTGGCTGCGAGCTTCCGCCTTGAGTTGCACGTGGTCCGTAATCACGTTGGTCGCGTCGCCGCCGTGAATCACGCCGATGTTGCTAGTGCCGCGCTGGTCCCCTCTGCGAACGTCACCGAGCCAACCTTCTTTTTGAAGTTCGGCAATCGCCAGCCCTGCGATGGCGATTGCGCTGACGCCGTGCTCCGGCGCGCCGCCAGCGTGGCTGGCCAGGCCGGTGATTTCGATCTTCAGGCGAAACGCGCCCGTGGCGCCCAGCGTGAGCTTGTCGGCCGGCCCGCCATCCCAATTAAACGCCAGCGCCGGCTTGCCCAAGAGCGCCAGGTTGGCGAACCGCGCGCCGAACAGCCCTACTTCTTCTTGCACCGGCCAGAAGAACACCAGCGGCGGATGCGGCAGTTTCTTGCGCAGGATTTCGAGCGCCGCGGTCAGCACGACGGCGCAACCGGCGCGATCGTCCGCGCCCACGCCTGTCTGTTTTGCGGAACGAACATAGTCTCCTTTGACCACCGGCTTGCAACCGACGCAGAGGGGCACGGTGTCCAAGTGCGCCATCAATAACCGGCGCGGGCCACGCAGCGTGCCGGGCAGCTTGAAGATCAGGTTGCCCGTTTCGCCCTTCAGCGGCGTCAGCTTGTGCGCCTGATCCGTGGTGATGGCGCTGGCCGGGGCGCCGGCGCGGCGCATCTCGTCAATAATCTTGTCGCGGATCGGCCCCTCTTCGCCACTCCGCCCCGGAATCGCCATCAGCTCCAGCACTAATTTTTGCGCAGCCTTCAAATCCGGCTCCGGCGCAGCGGCCGACGCTTTGGCGTCCTTGGCAGCGGCAGCTTTGGAGACGCCTGGTTTCGCGGAAGCAGACTTGTCGGCCGATTTCTTTTTAACGGCGCTGGCTTTGGCAGTGGACATTTTGGCAGAAGCTGGCGAGGTGCTCATCCGAGATCCTTGAGGCGGTTTTGAAGATCTTTGAATATCGAAGTTGCATTGATTCTTGAACGCGAGTTGGAAAACACGGTCGAGGTTGTATTCAACCGTGGCACAATCCAAGCGGTCCAACTGGAGCTTATCGTAGCGTTCCGAAGGACGCCCGGCATCTAGCCACCAGCAGTGAACCCATGCGGGCCCAATATGTCTTCATCCGAAGAAGTCGCAGGCCGCGGCGAGGCCAATTGCGACGAGAATGAGCCCCGCTTGACAACTCGGCTCTTGTGACGCAAGTTGGTACTACGTAATACTTGCCGGAGTGGCGGAATGGCAGACGCGCTGGACTCAAAATCCTGTGCCCGTAAGGGCGTGTGGGTTCGACTCCCACCTTCGGTACTTCAAGAGAGAAAAGGACTTAGAGCGAATTGGCTCTAGGTCCTTTTTTCGTTTCTAAAATCAATCCGACACACTTCCGACACAGGCTGATTCTATCCAGACGTTGCGCCAATAGTTTCCCGCCACCTTGCTCCGTAGGATCGCATGAGCCTTCGCGACGTTTCGTGATGGGCGAAGCGTTCTGGAGCAGCTGGTTGTGGCAAGCCTCGAATTCGACAAAGCGGCCAACACTTTTCTCGTTCGCTTCCGCTTTAACGGACGCTCCTACAAACGATCGCTTCGCACCGGCAATAACCGCGAGGCTAGAGCAGTCCTGGGGCGAATCGAGGAGACGATTCTCTTAATCGAGCGCGGGCGGCTCGAAATGCCGGTAAACGCCGATCCGGCAGCGTTTATTCTCTCAGATGGAAAGCGGATTGGGGAAAGACGAAGCGGGGGAGCCCTATCCCTTAAGCAGCTCTTCGAAGTCTACGAGGCGGAGCTACCGCCAGGCTCCAAAGAGGAATCGACGCTACAAGGCGAACGTATCCACTTCAAAACTCTTCTTAGGCACCTCCGGGGGAGTATTGTCGCTCAGTCCCTGTCTGCCGCTGACGTTCAGGGCTTTGTCCTAAAGCGAGCGAAAGATAAGTGGCGGGGAAAATTCATCTGCCCCGTCACGATCAAAAAAGAACTCACCACGCTTAAGCTTGTCTGGAACTGGGCCGTGCAGCAAGACTACTTGGTCGGTCCTTCCCCCGTGCGGGGAATCAAATACGGAAAGCCTGACGAGAAGCCGATATTTCGCACCCGTGCAGAAATCGAAACGATTCTAGATCGCGGGGGAGTTTCAGCCGACGAAGAATCAGCTTTTTGGGAATCCCTCTATCTGGCCCGTGAGGAAGTCAAAGAGCTTCTGGAATACGTGAAGGCCCACGCACGGCACGCGTTCATCTATCCGCTCTTTGTCCTTGTAGCCCACACCGGGGCAAGGCGAAGCGAAACCCTCCGAGCGCGGATCGATGATTTCGATTTTCGGTCCAAGACGGTTCAGATCCGCGAGAAGAAGAAAAGCCGCCAGCTCGCGATGACTTACCGCAGAGTTGATCTGACTGACCTCTTAGCCGCCACCATGAAGGGCTGGTTTGACGATCATCCGGGCGGACAATTCGCCATCACCACAGACGGGGACGGGCCAATCTCGATCCACGAAGCCCACGACCATTTCAAGCGAACGCTTGCAAAGAGCAAATGGGCAAAGCTTCGCGGGTTCCATGTGCTTCGGCACTCGTTCTGCTCGAACCTGTGTGCCGTCGGCGTCGATCAAAGAGTAATCGACGGCTTTGTCGGGCATACGACTGAGGCCATGCGCAAGCGATACCAGCACCTGGCCCCAGCCGTTACCCGATCAGCAATAGAGAGACTATGTTTATAGGTTTTCACGTTAAATTGACCGTTCTCTTGATATCAGCCGCTTGAGGATTGGAATTCGCGGGAATTAATTTCCGGGACGTCCGAATCCTCGTATGTCGCGAAGCAGTCCATCTGCTTGGTATCGCAAAAGCTCCGCGTGCGAGATTCTCCATTCGCCGGTCTCGCCTCGGCCCACGATCGTCTTTGAACCGTTTAGCTTGCCCTGACGCAGGTAGGTTTGAACCGTCTCTGGTTTCAGTCCCACGATTTGGGCAAACTCAGCCGTGGTGTAGTACTCCTTCACCAGCACCTGCTGAATTGGCACCGCTTGTGCCGTACAGCTCTGGCAATCCAAGCTCTCAGCAATCTTCTTTTCGAGTTCCAAGATCTTGGTCCAAAGAGCGGACAAAAGCTCCCAGATCTTTTGAACCAGTGCAGCCTCCATCACGGAATCAAAGAGGCTCATCTGATGACTCGATCCGTTCGCAGCAACCTTGCCGCCTGCCTTCTTTGGCTTGCCTCCTAGCTCTTTGCGAGCAGGGGTTTGCCCGGTGTCCTCCTCTCGGAACTCATCGTCGCCAGGGAATCCAATCGCGATGCTCATAGGTTCTCTCCTACATAGAAAAGGGGAAAGTGACGCGTCCTACATACGTATGAAAATCAGAATCAGGTTTAAAAGTTTTTGCTCGATTGATTTGAACGCGACCTCAGCCTCAGCGCGCGCGCCACCCCGTACGATACTCCAAGGAAAAAAATTTGCACTACCGACGTTTTGGTCATCATGCGACGCAGCAATGCGTCGCTGTCAAAGTGACGAGACTAGGTAAAATATTCCGGCAGATTTCGGTCTTTAGAAAACACCTTCTTGCCGCCCACCGAGGCTCACTGTGAGCCCTTCGCGTCAGCAAGCTTGTGCCTGATCCCAGGAATGGATCCGTCACGGCGCTTGCAGGTGCCGCTCGGTTCACACTCTTCGCCCGGATGGGCGTCCCACAGGTCGGTCCGGCCCCTAGAGGGCCGGTCTCTATTTTTCGTTCCCTCGTTCCTCGGTTCACGTTTTGTTCCACCCGCTTCGCGGGTTTGTGAAGGAACAAAACGCGACCCTCAGAAACGAGGAAAGCTCCCTTGGGGGCATTCCAGGGCGAACTAACTTGGCCGACTGCGGAGGGTCCAGGCGGTCCATTTAAATAGGAAAGAGTATGGCATGGAGACCAAACGAGCAGTTGATAGACGGCTATCTAGACAACACGGAGCCGGGAAAAGTAACCGGGCATCTTCGCTTTGTCGGAATGTCTGAAATGGTGCGGCTAAATCTCGAAGGGGATTTTCACCGCGATATTCGAGGCGCAGTGCTCTTGATTACCAAGTGCGGGACAGACGACCGCAGCAGGCGTGAAGGCTACATGGAGGGTTTTTCCTCCGTTCAAAACGGCGACGCTGGCGACATCACGGCGGGTTTGTCGCCGATGGACTACGTCGGCTACCCCTACATCGAATGGTACTCGCTAGAAAACGGCAGAGTCGTTTTAGAGCTTGAGCCAAACGAGGTGGAGGTAATCGGGACGCCGTTAGTCGCTGGCGAGCAAGACCCGCTAGACCGCGAAAAGCAGACGCAACTGCTTGGTCGCTTTCTGGCCCGTGTCGCTGCTGACCTTGGAAAGCAAAACGACAGCTAGAGCTACAAAACGACAACACGCGGGCGGTGACTACTGCCGCCCGCTTTTTTGGAGAACAACATCATGACATTTGCAAAATTCAAAATGGGAAGGCTCTTATCAACTCCTGGGGTTCGTCTAGAGATTCCACCAGAGGACGTGCGGGACGCCCTTGCAAGACACTGCAAGGGCGACTGGGGGACCGTCTGCGAGGCGGACCGAGAAGAGAACGAGCTTTCCTTAAAGGAAGGGTTCAGGCTCGTCTCGGAATACCTGTCGACTTCGGGGCAACGCTTCTGGATCATCACCGAAGCTGATCGAGAATCAACAACAGTGCTCTTGCCCGAAGAGTACTAACGCCACGGCTCGGCATCGAAAATATGCCGAGCCTTCTTTTCAGATTCTGCCCGGACTCCCCCGGATTCTGACGCAATGGCTTCTGACTTCAATTCTTCAATAATCATAGAGCACACCAATGCAATTCACGCAGTCGAGCAACTGCACACCATCCCCCAGACCTCAAGCATTCTGATTCGCCGCAACTCGTTATTTGAGATCACGTTCTGAAATTGCAACTGATCGCCTTCCCGCTCGCCTAAGACAACGGGCAACTGTGCGGGCAACAATGCAAAGTCACACAGATGGCCATTCACCTAACGAGCCGAGACGAGCAGATGCTGCTGGGGCTCGCCAACTGCTATCGGTGTCTGTCGTCGAATCTAGCAGCGCTCTATTTCTGGCCCGACGAAGATCGCGACTTAAGGAATGCGGTTCGACGCCTTCGAGCACTGGAAGGGGCGGGATGGATCCAGAGTAGAGCTGCGTTTGCAAAGCGTCTGCCGCGACTCGTCGCCCCTGTCGTTACGTGGATGCCAGGTCAATCGATGCCAGAGTTCGGATCCATTTCCTACCACCTAAAGAACCGCTCTTTAGGCTCCGCCGAGACGACCCGAATCTACATCACCACTCGCCTCGCAGCTAAGCGATACGGCGGATCAGCCGACCGCTGGCCAAGGGTTTCAGAAACTACGCATGACCTTGGCTTGGCGCAGGTCTATCTAGAACTTCAAGAGACCGACAGCCAAAGGGCAATGGGATGGATCTCGGAAGCCTCGATAGTCTCTAAGGGGACGGTGCGTGGCGAGAAGCTTCCGGACGCGATGGTTAGAGAACAGAGTGGCGAGCTCACCGTGATTGAGTTTGGTGGCGAATACAGCAAGCCAAAGCTCACTGCCTTTCATCAGGACTGCGCTCGAAAGACCAGGAGGTACGAGCTGTGGTAATCACTCCAAGACGCGAGGCAATCCTTCGGCACACTGCACGGTATGGCGTGACCTTGCGTCCTGTGTTGGAGCGGCTCTTCTACGCTGACTCTGATCGGGGATGCGAGAGCGATCTCTCAGAGCTTCGGAAAGCTAAGCTCTTGCACGTGGTCAAAAATGCCATTCCAGATCCCAAGAACCAAAAGACAAAATACAGCTACTACTATCTCTCGCGACAGGCGGCGGTTGAGCTTGGAGTTCCTGCCAGCCGAGCGAACCAACCAGGCCCCGCAGCACTTGCTCGAAACCTTTCCATTCTCTGGTACTGCTGCATGCGAGAGGTTCGCAGCCATCTGCTGGAAGATGCAGAGCTTGAAGAACTTCTCGCGGACCCAGATGCTGGCAAGCCAACGGGAGGTGAAAAAAATGTCCCGAAAGGCTACTATTGCGTTTCTTCCGTCGACAAATGCCGCCTCCTCAGCATCTATAAGACAAGCACGACCGTGCCCGACATTTTGACCGAACTTCGCAAGCGGATTTCCCAGGCACGAAAAGTTCCTGCCATTGACTCGGCGATCAAGCATCGCCAGTTAGCGTTTCTTGTTCTAGTCGAGTCTCGTAGTCTTCAAGATGAGGTGTGGGGCCACGCTAAAGAGATGTGCAAGACGCTTAAGACAAAGATCCTCGTGACAAGATCCCCAGGTTCCTGGAGAGAGTGATCCGCCCGTGGAAATTTCCGATTGGAATTTAGACGACGATGAATTCGGCACAGAATGGTCGCCGAGAGCGCGCACGGCCTATCCAGACATGGGGGGAGCAACCCCAATTCTTGTTCTGGTGGAAAAGATCCCACTGATCGCACGAATCCTGCTGCTTCATATGCAGATAGCGATTGCGATTCCGTTTGTCATCCTTGCGGCAACTGCAATGTATTACTCTCGCTTCTTGCCTGAGCTACTTGTGGTCTCATGCCCACTGGGCTTTGTGATCGGCGCTCGCAATTACTTCCAGGCACTCAACGCCTTTCTGAAAGGCGAACGTAGTCCAGAGCAAGTCATCGCAAATATTGTTTTGGTCAAACCCAACCCGTGGTACATCGTCATTTGGGGTCTTGGCCTTCCCCTCGGACTCTTTGTGGGGTCGGTGACTGTACTCTGGTCCCACAACCGTTTCATTGCCGTAGCAATTCCGGCCACCGTCACCTTTGCACTCTTTGCGAAGTGGGGTAGTGAGCCCATTAGATTCTACGAGCAATTCTTGCTTAGTCAGGTCGAATTCGACAACAACGCAAAGCTAGACAAAGCTTTGCCCAAGCACGGACCGGACCCGTGGATCCTAGCCACGATCTTAATGGGCATAGTCTCCCTGCCGATTCTCGTTTCGAGCACGTTTGCTCTTTTCGCTCTGGTAATTGGTCTATCCGCCTATTGCGCTCACGTCTTCTTGCCGTTTTGGCAAAGGACTGATTGGGTCGAAGCGATCGTTTATTTTCTTACCTTCGCCTATCGCGTCTGCCAGCGATTCGTCGCCTACCCAGAGGTGCTGGAAACCAGACGTCCAATCGAAGACGCCCAAAATTGGGCTCCTCCCTCGACCGCGACACATCGATCACTTGTATTCTTTGGGCTCCTAGGTTCCTTGTACCTGACCTTGATTGTTGGCCTGAGCTACTACTGTCCATGGGAGATATTCGCAAAGCTCACGCTCGAAATTCCAGACTCCTTTGCGTCCGAAGGAGTGCTCCACGGCTACTGGTGGCTATTCGCACCGTTTTTTCTGACTCCGCTAGCCGATCCATTGGCAGTTTATCTCTTCACTTTTGTCTTCGGGATCGCAGGATTCGCCCTTATCCCGCCAACGATCTTGCTTGTGATTTACTTCCCGCAACTAGTTGCGCTCGAAAGAATCCGGCAAGAAAAAAAGGCCGAAGCGAACGACACGGTTTCATAGGAGTCATCAGATGCAAGGCGGCTACGAATTACCTGGCGGCAAGACGCTTTGGCAGCGATTCGTTGATCGCAAAGCGTCGTCGTCGCTTCTGATTCAAAGAGCGAGTCTTTTCTTGGGGCTAAATCCGCTGACTGGCACGGCGTGCTCGCTTCTGCTCGATGTTTTGCTGTCAGGACACACCCACATAAGCGGGACGACAAACGCGGGCAAAACGATGACTGCGCTCCTGTCTTTGTACCTGCAACTGATTCTGGGATATCGCTTAGACAGTGGTGCGTGGTCTAAGAAGGCACCGATCGTGATTCTCGATCTGAAGGGCGACGAGGCTCTGTTCCACGCGACTAAGCGAGCAGCTGAGTTGGATGGACGCTCGTTTAAGTTCGTCGCGACAAGTCCACAAGCAGGCTATTACTTCTTTGACCCGTTTCAGTGCTTCGGCTACGAGCACATCTCCGAGATTGATCAGGCTGCGGACACAATTCGGTCACTAGGGCTCGATGCAGGCATCATCTATGCAGGGAAGTATTTTACCGATCAGAATATCGTTCTTTTGATGGAAGCGTTGGCCGAAATGCGCCGTCGGGGCGGTCCGATGACGCTCTCGCACCTGTCAGATATTCTCGCGAACCTTGCTACTCAACCAGGCAAAAAAGACGCTGGTCACATTAGGCTCTGCATTAAAATGCTGGCCGAGTATCCGCAGCTAAACGAGGAGCTGCATCGTACAAAGCCCACGCCACGAATCGACTTTATGGAATCAATCGCGGCTGGCGATGTTCTCTATTTCTTTCTGCCTTGCATACAAGGCGGATCCGCAATGCGGCAAATCGCTGCCATCGCACTTCAGACCGTCGTACAGGCAGTTCAGGGACTACGGAGGAAGAGAGTGGCGACCGGGCCAGTGCACGTTCTAATCGACGAATTCCACCACATTGCAAGCACTGCTTTCGGAGACCTGCTTTCAACCGCCAGGCATTGGGACGTACATTTCGTGCTGGCGAATCAAGATATCGCTCAATTGAGGGCACATGATCGCGATTTGCCGCCGATCGTACGAACAAACACAAACGTAAAGCAGTTCTTCTCGGCTCAAGACCGTGACGATATCCGCTATTTGCAGGAAGAGTCAGGACAGGTGCTGAAATTTGGGACTAGCTACAACATTGGCGGCCCATACGGCATCACGAAGAACTTGACCGAGAAGTTGGACTGGGCTCTAGACTTAAACGCCATCCATGCCATGAATGACACTCACAATCTCTCATTCATGGTTATCAATGATGGAGTTCCGCACGAGGTGGGCAAAAGAGTTCAGCCGATCCATACGCTCTATCCGTTGTCTCGCCTCGAATATGAGTGGTTCAAAGCGACGCCGCTACCTAACACGCCCAGCCACGAGGCGGGTGCCTTGGCCTCGGACGATCGGCAAAAGCCAGCAAGCAATAATGAATCTTCATCGGTAGACCGCGAGCGGCCGCTAAGCAAGAGAGCCGAAGGATTTCAGACTCGCTTGGCCGAGATGTTTGCCAAGCTTTCGGCGCTAGAAGAAGTCGCAGCTTAGCTCCATAAAAGACAAAAGCCCCCGAAGAGGCGTTTTGTCTCGCACATCGAATGAATGTGCTTCATAGATCCTCCATGACAAATTCCCTAAGCCAAAAGACCTAGGTACGTTCCTAAAAGTGCCGCTCAAATTAAACCCTGAAACGGCAAGGGTAAAGAAAACCTGGTTGTCGAAGCTTGTGGTTATATTGTGGCCCGCGTTATTGCGCGGGAAGTAGCTCTAAAAGAGCCATTCCCGAAGGAATGGCTGGCCACAGGTGTGGCCTTGTAACGAACGCCTAGATGTGGTGACTGCCTACGGATAAACCGAGCCAGTATCCGACTCCGAGTCCAATCGCGAGTCCAATCAACAATGCGGCTTTGATGGTTACCCAGTAAAACCTCAGTGCTGCGGATCCAAGATAGACCCAAAACCAACCACGACCAGGAACGAAAGTCACAACACGCTTCTCTTCCATATAACCCTCCAATTGTTTTTTTCTTAGGCACGACTGAACGAACGGAGATTCGCTCAACGGTGCATAAGCAACTTGGTTGGGAATGGTCGAGGGAAGCGAAGGAACGGCAAAGCCAAAAGGCATGCCGCTGGACCGGGGCAGGCAAGGTCTGCGAAACTGCACAGGGCAGTTGATGAGGCCAAGCTGATAATTGCTCTACAGGCCAAAGCACAGTAAAGCTCCCAGGTCCGATCGAAAAAGTCCGTTGCACAAAGGCAAACGAACGAAAAACACCATGTATCGTCCGCCTGGCGTTAGTGCCTTGCGGACCGAATGAATTTTAAGTTAGGAGGGTCGTAGGGAATATCGTGGTACCGTCCGGGTAGAATCCGCCTACCTTGGTGCGGACCGCTTTCCTCGTCCCCCCAGAAGCACTATATTCACCGCCAGGGGCCGAACGACGGGTTGGCCATTTAGAAGGAATCAAGCAGGAATGAATCGCCGTGTCTCATTACGACGACCTTGGCATCTCGCAGTCGGCCAGTCCGGAGCAGATTGACAAAGCTTATAACGACCTTGCTCTAAAGTATCACCCGGACACGTACAAAGGTGCCGACAAGGATGCTGCGGTCAAAGAGTTCAAGCGGATTCATACGGCCTATTTAATCCTGCGAAATCCAACTTCACGCGCCGAGTATGACGCAGCTCTTTGGCGCGCAGAGCATCCGAATAGCAGCCAGAGAAAAGCACGCCCCGATTCTGGTGGTCGTGCTACAGCCCCAAAACCTCACCCTCCTTCAGGCTTTCTTCAAAAGTTGGCGCAATTCCTAGCGTCTAAAGCCTGGCGTAAGCCACGGTTTATTTTCGCAGCGATCGGTGTATTTTTTCTGCTCGTCACAGCAATCGTAAGCGTTGCAAGTCGGCCCCCATCGCAGGCAGAAATCGATCAAAAGGAGCAAAAGGAAAACGAGCTCAAGATTGCCAAGAACGACAGAAAAACAAAGTTGGCTGCGTCAGAAGGCGAGGTTAAGAACGCAGAAAGCAAAAAGGCCAAAGACGACGCACAAAGGACATACGAATCTTCAGTTGCCAAGACAAAGCTCGGCGCTGCTCAGACAGAAAGTGACAACGCTCTAACGCTTGTCGCAAGATTAGAAGGTGAGCTCGCCAGCTGGACGAAAAATATCGGATCGCTGTTAGACGATCCTCGCGGTCAAAAGATCGCGGCTAACGAGGATCGAATTGACGCGTTTGAAATCGCCTGGAACAAAATGCGAATTAGCGAAGGCGCTGCAAGCGATTTTCGGACTCAAATCAAAACACTGATGTCTCCCGTTGAGGCCCAGCTTGACAAAGAGCAGCCACTTCTAGCGCCGGATCCGAACATAATTAAGCAGCTTGAATCGATTGAAGCATCAATTCAGCAATCGATCGACGAAGTGAAGCAATCGCGATTTCCGATTGAGAGGCTTGTTGAGCGCGCCGAGAGGGAAGGGAAGTCGAGCCCACTAAAACTAAGAGCAGCCATTGCAGACCTGGCCGCTAGACGAGCAGAGGAAAAGACTCTCAAAGCGTTGGCGGTAGAAAAAGCGGCTAGCCGCCAAGAAGAGAAGGACAATGCAAGGCTAGAAGAAACGAAAATGGCAGCGCGTAAACGCGTTGTCGAGGATCAGCTGGCCAAGGAAAAGGATTCCGCGAGCGATGCAATAAAGAAAAAAGAGCTCGAAGCTAGAGCCGGTAGCCAGGAAACTCGCACGCTCTTGGCCTATTTCCTGGCCCGTGGCTACGTGCAGCCCGACGGCACCCAGACCACGGAAAAACGCCCAATCTCGTTTTCCAAGTTAGATGCTAAGGGCTGTCTCGAAGACACGCCGGACGGTCAAGAAAAGCTGTTGATCTACGCACTCACCAACCGCAACGAGGAGCTTCGGCCCAAGTGGTCCGATTCGCCCGCGATCAGATTATTGACCGACGAGCGACGGCAGAAGCTAGTTGAGGTCCAAAAGGCATTGATCGAGCTAGGACCGACTCTCGTGGAACTAAAGCTTCTCGATCCCTGATTTATAGGCTACGCAGGGCGCTGCCTCGCTTTTCGTAGATTTTTCTCGCCGAGTCTGGTAGAGCCTTGCACTATGTCTAATTCCATCCGTTGCCCCAAATGCTCGTTTGAATTCGAGCCGTCCGAAGCTGTTTCAGCCCAGATTCGCCAAGAGCTTCAAGTTCAATTCGAAGCCGAAGCTGAAAAGCATAATCAGGAGCTTCAGAAGCGAGACTCAGATCTAAAGAAACGAGAGCTTGCGGTTGTGCAGCTCAAGGCTTCCGTCGACGACGAAGTTCAGCTAAAGCTCACGCAAGAACGCGATAAGCTTCTAAAGGACGCAAAGGGCAAGGCGGAAGAAAGTGTTGCAATGCAACTAAAGGACATGGGGGAGCAACTCTCCGAAACGAAGAAGAAGCTGGACGAATCCCAAGCGGCCGAACTTGAGCTCCGCAAAAGTCGCAGAGAGCTTGAAGACCAAAAGCGCGAGCTTGAAGTGACGGTAAATCGTCGCCTGGATGAAGAGCGAGAAAAGATTCGCGAAACCGCGAAAAAGGAAGAAGCCGATCAGCGGACACTCAAAGAAGCAGAGAAAGACAAGCTCATCGACGAAATGAAGCGTCAGATCGACGACCTGAAACGAAAGTCAGAGCAGGGCTCCCAGCAATCGCAAGGCGAAGTCCTTGAGCTTGAGCTGGAAGAGCTTCTGAGAACGGCCTTTCCCTACGACACAATCGAACCCGTGCCAAAGGGTGTCCACGGAGGAGACGTGCTCCAGATTGTGCACGACAGCACCGCCGTCGAATGCGGTCGGATTCTTTGGGAGTCGAAGCGAACCAAAAACTGGAGCGATGGGTGGCTTCCCAAGCTTCGAGACGATCAGCGAGCCGCAAAAGCTCAGTTTGCGGTTCTTGCTAGTATCGAACTGCCAAAAGGGTGCAATACGTTCACCCACATCGACGGTGTTTGGGTCACAAACCGCGCGTGCATTGTCGGCGTAGCGATGGCGCTGCGGGCCGGTTTGGTTGAGATATCGCAAGCTAAGCGGTCAGTCGATGGTCGCCAGGGGAAGATGGAGCTGCTCTACAGCTATCTTTCCGGGCCAGAGTTTCGCCATCGAGTCGAAGGAGTCGTTGAAGGCTTTGTTGCAATGAAGACAGACCTCGACGCAGAAAAGAAGGCGATGCAGCGGATATGGGCGAAGCGTGAAAAGCAACTTGAGCGGGCAATCGCGTCAGCTGCCGGAATGCATGGCGATCTAGGCGGTATTATCGGTGGAAGTCTTCCTGCAATCGCCAGCTTGGAACTGCTGGCACTCACCGACGAGGGTACTAGAGAGGAAGGCGAAGAGACTTAAACCAAGCACGCTCTAAAAGTGAGCGTGATAACGAATACTTTGGAGGCCGTCGGGCACCGTGGCAATGAGCGTAATTCAAGAAATTGCAGACTGGACGAAATCACTGCCAGTTTGGCAAAGCGATGCAGTCCGCCGGATCTTCACACAAGACGAGCTTTCTGCGGAAGACGAAGACGATCTCCTCAAAATGCTTCTTGCGGCGAATGGCATCGTCGATAAGGAGAGTCCCGCGTCAGCCCCGGTTCCATTTCCAGCCGCCGAAAAGCAATCGCCACCTGGACAGCGACAGGTTGTGCTTAAAGAATTGCACACAGTAGTCGGTGTTAACGCATTGGTCGCAGACCAAGCACTCGTCTTCGCTCTGGACGGGCTCACGATTATTTACGGTGAAAATGGTGCTGGCAAATCCGGTTATAGTCGCGTCCTAAAACACTCCTGCCATGCACGCGAGAAAAGCGAGCCGATTCTTCCAAACGTCACCGCGAAGACCAAGCCTCTTCCGAGCGCCGTGATTGAGCTTGCCGTTGATGGCCAAGATGTCGCCGTGCAATGGAAACGAGGGATGGCCGCCTCAGAGCACCTTATTGAGATCGCGGTATTTGATTCCCACTGCGCCCGCGTTTTTCTAGACGACGCCAACGAAGTTGTTTATTTGCCGTATGGTTCAGACGTATTCTCAAAGCTCTCCGACCTATTAAGGCGGCTCAAGGAAAAGATCAAAGCCTCCCTGGCGACAATTCCTCAGAGGCTTGCCGTCGTCGATGAGTTCTCTGAATCAAGCGCCGCAGGGCGATTCGTAAGGACGATCACCGACAAGTCGGATCCGAACCGAATCGACGTACTAGGACGCCTCGACGATAAGGAGAAGGCGAGGCTTGAACTACTTCGTACTCTTGTGGCGACTGCGAAGGTTAATCCTCCAAAGCAGCAAGCCGCACAGCTAAGACGACGAAAGTCACGTCTCGATCAGCTAAAGCAGCGGATAACGTTACTTGACGCGATATTCAATGAGCCTGCGTTGACAGAGTTAAAACGCCTTGACGGTGTTTCTGTCGCTGCTGCTAAAGCAGCGGTGTTGGCATCGACCGAGGCCTTTAAAGACGACCCGATCGACGGTACGGGATCAGACGCATGGCGACTACTCTTCGATGCAGCAAAGACCTTCTCAACTACCATTGCATTCCCTGACCGAGATTTTCCGGTAGTTGATTCAGATGCCGCGTGCCTCCTATGCCAGCAGCCATTATCGGAACCGGCGAAGAGCCGCTTTTTGCGATTTCAAGAGTTCGTCACAAACGATGCGGCCAAACGAAAAACCGAGGCAGACACCGCATTCCAACGGGCGAGAAACGTAGTTGCTGCGGCAGATGTAGGCGTCCTACTGAGCGATCCCACCGTATTGACCGAAGTGCGTGCCGTATCGGAGGACTTAGCAACACTTGTCGATTCGTATTTCGTCGCAACGAAACTAAGAAAAGACGCAATTGCCCGCGCGTGCATCGATCATAAGTGGGAAACGATTCCGCCTTTAGTTGAATCGCCGGTAGTCAAGCTGACATTAGAAAGCGACACGATAGAGACTGCCGCTGTAGAATTTGACAAGGCTGACGATCCGGAAACGCTCCGAAAGCTTGAATTAGAATTATCAGAATTATCCGATCGGGAACGCCTCTCCAAGTACAGCGCAGATTTCAAAGCATTCCTCAACGAAAAGCTGCGAGAGACCTCTCTAAGAGAATGCGACAAATCGGTCGACACATCGTCAATCACTCGATTTGGATCAGACCTTATCGCTCGTGCAGTGACAGAACAGCTGGAGACTCGTCTCGCCGAGGAACTCCGTTACTTCAGCGTGCAAAGTGTCCCACTTCTGCTTAAGAAGACAGGGGAGCGAGGAAAAACCAAGCATCAGCTGACAATAACCAGCGATGCGCGACCATCTGGTGTACTAAGCGAGGGAGAACAGCGTGTGGTTGCGATCGCAAGCTTTCTCGCTGAACTGAACGCCGTCGGCCATTCGTCGCCGATTGTGTTCGATGATCCTGTGAGTTCGCTCGACCATTTGTACCGAGAGAAGGTTGCTGCACGCCTCGTCAAGGAATCCAGCAAGAGACAAGTAGTCATCTTCACGCACGACATTACGCTGTTGCTGGCACTTGAACGAGAATGCGGAGAGCAGCAGACCCCATTGCTCGTCCATACGATTCGACGTTCCGCAAATGGCCCTGGCGAATGCGCCGCGAAAGGAAGCAAGCCCTGGCACTGCCAATCGACCAACGACCGGATTGGGCACTTGAAGCAGGAGTGCTCAGCGTTTAAGAAGCTGCATTCAACTGATCCGCAAGAGTTTGAGAGAAAAGCAAAGGAAGTCTACGGCAAACTCCGGGAGTCATGGGAGCGCGCAATTGAAGAAGTCGTGCTCAATGGAGTGATTGGCCGCTTTGATCCTGCCGTTCAGACCAAAAGGCTTCGAGGTGTCTGCATGGTAACAGCCGACTACGCGATCATCGATCGCGAAATGTCCAAATGCTCCACTCGTTTTTACGGGCACGATACTGCTCCAGCACTTAGCCTAGCTCCATTGTCGCCAGAACAAGTTGAAGAAGACGTTAAGGCCCTTGAGACTTTCGTGAAGGAACTGCGGGAACGTCAGAAGAAGGCAATAAAGGAAGCGGATACGACGGTCGAAGCTCCCAAAGCACGCGTTGCTGACAAACGAGCACTAAACCTTGCTGGCTAGGCCAAGACGCTACAAGAAGCTCTTGCGTGTGGCATTTATGTGAACGTCGGCCGAAAAGGCCAGCGCTTGGGCGGTTCAAAAAGCCAGCGCCCGAAGTGGTACGAGTATGTTAACCCGCCGTAGGCGGGTTGTCTGTGTGGGATAAGCGGACCGTGAGACCC
>Ga0105047_10001993_pt1 | contig 36602 bp, 40 predicted proteins | sample MAT04_FD_78384 | JGI IMG/M metagenome (GOLD analysis project Ga0105047, IMG submission 78384) | Freshwater microbial communities from Lake Fryxell liftoff mats and glacier meltwater in Antarctica - MAT-04 (megahit assembly) | ecosystem: Environmental > Aquatic > Freshwater > Ice > Liftoff... | reverse complement strand
GATCGTGCGGGAGGCGGACACGGATACGGCGCTCGCGCTGCGCCTCGCGGATGATACGAGGCGCCTGCCGGCCGTGATGGCGGACCTGGACAGGCGCTTTCCCCTGGAACCGTACCGCCGCCGCTTCGGGGCGGTCGCTGAACGTCTGCGGCGGACGCGCCTGCGGCTCGTCGAGGGTCGTGCCCGGGACGATCTCGCGGTCGACGGTGCGTACACCGGACCGGGTGAGCTGCTCGCGGAGATCGACGAGCTGCAGGCGGTGCTCGTGGCTGACCGCCTGGGCCGCACGGCCTGGGGTGAGGTGCAGGACCTCGCGTGGCAGCTCCAGACGTTCGGCTTCCATGCCCTCGACCTTGAGGTCCGCCAGCACAGCGAGGTCCACGCGGCGACGTTGGCGGCCCTCGATGCGCCCGCCGGCCCGGACACGGGCGCGTCCGTGCGCGCGATCGAGGTCAGCTCCCGCGTGACCGCGGGCGAGGTGCTGGACACGTTCCGGGCCATCGCCGACCTCCAGGTGGAGTTCGGCGCGGAGGCCTGCCATCGCTACGTCATCAGCTTCACGCGGGGCGCCGCAGATGTGCTGGACGTGCTGGAGCTGGCGGGTCGGGTCGGCAGGCCCATGCCGGTGCTGGACGTCGTGCCGCTGTTCGAATCGGCGGACGCGCTGGCCACCGCGGGGCCCATCGTGGAGCAGCTGCTCGCCGAGCCGCGCTACCGGCGTCATCTCGCCGCCCGCGGCGATCGCCAGGAGGTGATGCTCGGCTACTCCGACTCCACCAAGGAGTCGGGCACATTGGCCGCATCGTGGATGCTGTACCAGGCCCAGGCGTCGCTGGCGGAGGTCGCGGCGCGCAGCAGCGTCGAGCTGACCATCTTCCACGGCCGCGGCGGGGCCATCGGCCGCGGCGGCGGACCGATGTCCCGGGCGATCCTGTCGCACGCCCCGGGGTCCATGCGCGGCCGCCTCAAGCTGACCGAGCAGGGTGAGGTGATCGCCGCACGGTACGCCAACCCCCGGATCGCGCTGCTGCACCTGGAACGGCTGGCGAACGCGGTGCTGCTGGCGTCCTCGCCGGGTCACCAGGCGACACTCCAGGCCGCATCGGTGGCGGGCTCCCCGGTGCTGGACGAGCTCGCAGCCACCTCGCGGGCGGTCTTCCGGGCGACGGTCTGGGAGGACCCCGCGTTCGAGGCGTTCTACCGCGCCGCGACCCCCATCGAGGAGCTCGCAGGCCTGACCATCGGATCCCGCCCCGCGGCCCGGGCCCGGAGCGGTGACCGCCCGCGGGTCACGATGGCCACCTTGCGCGCCATCCCGTGGGTGTTCTCGTGGTCCCAGTCACGTCTCAACCTGCCCGGTTGGTTCGGCGTCGGCAGCGCGCTGGAGGCGTATCAGCGGGTCCACGGCGCGGACGGGCTGGCGCGGCTCCAGGCGCTGTACCGCGACTGGAGCTACTTCGGCACGGTCCTGGATACCGTGGAGCTGAGCCTCGCGAAGGCGTCGCTGGAGATCGCCGAGCGCTACGCGGGGCTGGCGTCGGGTGAGGCATCGGCCGCCATCTGGGGCCGGCTGCGGGCGGAGTTCGAGCGCACCCAGGTCGCGGTCCTGCGCATCACCGGCCGCGCCGCGCTGCTGGACGCGATGCCCGAGCTCCAGCGCTCGATCGCACTGCGCAACCCGTATGTCGACTCCCTCTCGGAGGTGCAGGTGCGCCTCCTCGCCACGCTCCGGGAGTTGCCGATCGGTGATCCGCACCGGGCGGAGCTGGTGCGCCTCGTCCACCTGTCCGTGAGCGGCGTGGCGGCGGGTATCCAGAACACGGGCTGAGCGCTGGAGCCAGGCCGCTTGCGCGAACGGGCTCGCCTATGTGCTTCCCGCGGCGCGTCAGATGGTGGCCGCCGCCAGGCAGATCTCGCCCGTCGCCGGATTCTTGGCGCGGAACACGATCCGGTCCGCCCCCGGCCCGTTCGCGGTGAAGCGACGGACCTCGAACTCGCCACTGGGGGCCTTGGTCGTCGTGGTGCCGCGGGCGAACCGGACACCGTCATCGCGCATGGACCAGCGCCAGGTCACCCCGTTCCGGTCCATATCGACCTCACCCTCGACCTCGATTCGGTTCCCCTCGGTGCTCAACGAGAGGTACCAGTCGGTGCTGCCGCTGCAGTTGCCCCAGCGATCCAGGTCGCGGGCGACGGTGCTGCCGGGCAGCGCGACCAGCGAGGCGGACACAGCCGCGGTGGCGACGAGGACGCTCATCCGGCGCTTGGTGTTCATGGCTCGAACCTCCATCGTGGACGTCACAGCAGCTCAACGGATCCAGCAGCCTGGCCGACGTGGCTTCGGGTCGACTGGATCGGTGTCGGTCCACATCGACAGCATGCTGGCCCACGTCCGCTGGTGGAATGGACCGCGGTCGGGAACGGCATCGGACCTTGGTCCGATGGCGGGTCCGGCGTTGGTCCATGGCGTGCGGCTCGGTGCACCTCGTACCATGCGCCCGATGAATGCCCTGCCATCCACGGCATCCGCCGCGCCGACCGGCGACCTGCCCTCGGACGGCGGTGTCCCGGCGCCGGTCCATGGAGAGACGCTGCGGCCCGAGGACGCCACGAACCACGGGTCCCCGGCCCGTGCGTGGCGGTGGCCTGGCCTGCGCACGACGCTGGCGCGGCGGTTCCTGCTCACCAGCCTGGCCGTCCTCGCGGCCGCCGGGGTGATCACCGCGGTGTGGATGGGCGGGCAGCTGGAGCGCGGCATCGTCTATCGGACGGCCGCCGTCACAGCCTTGTACGTCGAGAGCTTCATCGAGCCGTCGCTGCGGTCCCTGGACGAAGCGAGGGCGCTCGACGCGGCGCGCATCCAGGAGCTGGACGACCTGCTCGTGGCCACGCCACTCGGGGAGTCCATCACCGCGTTGCGCATCTGGGCTCCCGACGGAACCGTCCGGTACAGCTCCAACCACGCGATGATCGGGCAGACGTTCCCCATCGACGAGGGGCTTGCGGCAGCACTTGAAGGGAGCGTCCACGCGGAACTGAGTTCCCTCACCCATGATGAGAACGCCAGTGCGCGGATGGCGTTCGACCGGCTCCTGGAGATGTACATCCCGTTGCGCCAGCAGGGTGGCGACCGGATCGTCGGCGTCGCCGAACTCTACAAGACGACCGACGACATCGACGATGAGGTCGCCCGCGCTCGGCTCACGACATGGGCCGTCCTGGCTGTCGTGCTGCTTCTGACCGCGGCGCTCCTGTTCGGCATCGTGAAGCAGGGCAGCGACACGATCGCCAGCCAGGAGCTGGCCCTGACGCGCCAGGTGGGTGAGCTGTCCGAGCTGCTACGCCGGAACGAGGCGCTGGGCGAGCGCGTGCGGACCGCGGCGGACCGCGCCACGACCATCAACGAGCGCTCCCTGCGGCGCATCTCGTCCGAGCTGCACGATGGCCCGGGCCAGACCCTGTCGCTGGCGCTGATGCGCCTGGACGCGTTGCGCCAACGGGGTGCCGCGGGTGATCCGCCCGCCGCCGCCGAGCTGGCGGAGGTGGAGGGTGCCCTCCAGGAGGCCATGCGCGACATGCGCGCCATCGCGGCCGGCCTGCGGATGCCTGAGCTGGCTGCGCTATCCGTGGCGGACGTCGCGGGCCGGGTGGTCGGCGACCATCAGCGGCGCACTGACGTCAAGGTCGACCTGCAGCTGGGTCCGCTGCCGGCCGACGTGCCGCTGAGCGTCAAGATCACCTTCCATCGGGCGCTCCAGGAGCTGCTCTCCAACGCGACCCGCCATGGCGGCGGGACGGGGATCCGTGTCTCGGTCGATTCGGTCGAGGGGATCCTGCGGCTGGAGGTCACCGACCAGGGTCCGGGTTTCGACCCCGAGCGGCTGGACGGTGGCAGCGGCCTGGGCCTGCCCGGCATGCGGGAGCAGGCGGAGCTGCTGGGCGGCGGCTTCAAGGTGCTCTCCGCTCCCGGACGCGGCACGGCGATCCGCGTCTGCTGGCGACTCTCCACGCCGCGCACCGGCAACGGGAGCACCACGCGATGACCCCTCGCTCTGACACCATCCGCGTCGTCGTGGCCGACGACCATCCCATGTTCCGGGCGGGCGTCGTCGCCTCGTTGGGCAGCGCCCCCGATATCGAGGTGGTCGCCGAGGCGGACGATGGCCGCGGTGCGCTCGCCCACGTGCGCGACCTGGTGCCCGACATCGCGCTGCTGGACATCAACATGCCCGGCGGAGGCCTCAACGCGGCACGTGACATCACTGCGGCCTGCCCTGCCACGCGGGTGGTGATGCTCACCGTCTCCGAGGACGAGTACGACCTGCTCGCCGCGATGAAGGCTGGCGCGTCCGGCTACGTGCTCAAGGGTGCGGGTGCCTCGGAGCTCGTGGGCGTGCTCCGATCGGTGCACGCGGGCGAGGTCTACGTGGCGCCCGCGCTCGCCTGGGGCATGCTCCAGGAGATGTCCAGGCCGCGCACGTCGGACCCCTTCGACGAGCTCACGGCGCGCGAGCGCGAGGTGCTGGAGCTGGTCGCCCAGGGCCTCTCCAACCAGGAGATCGGCGACCGCCTGTCGCTCGCCGAGAAGACCATCAAGCACTACATGACCAACATCCTGGGCAAGCTCCGGGTGCGCAGCCGCGTGGAGGCGGCGCTCATGGCCTACAAGCAGGGGATGGCGGGGCCCCCCGATCAGGAGCGGTAGGGACCCGAACGTGCAGACCCGTCCAGGCGCGATCTGGGGCACACTCCGGGCATGACCATGGACGACGAGCAGCCGCCGATCGATGTCCTGGCCGAGGCGAATCATGCGTCCCTGCTGCGCTTCCAGGGTCGATTCCCGGGCGCCCTGGTGGATGACCAGCCGACCCACCTGCGGGTGTGGACGGGCCTGGCATCGGGGTTCTTCAACGCGGTGGCCCGCACCCGCTGGTCGAAGGGCGTGGCACCCGCGGCGGTCCGGGCGATCGCGGCGGACCTCTCTGGCCGGCGAGCCCCCTGGCGCTGGTACGTGGGCTCCGCCGGTGACTCGGAGGACCTCGGGCGGCTGCTCAAGTCGGTGGGCCTGATGCCGGTCCCGGCCCAGACGCCGATGCTCCTGCCGCTCACGGCGCGCGTGCTGCCACGCCTCGTGGGCAAGGTGGAGCCGGTCGCAGGGTTGCATGTCTCGCAGGTGCGCGACTCACCCGGCATGGCCGCCTGGGTCGCCGCGCGGGCGGACTCCAACGGCTGGGGCGAGCGCACCGCAGCGGCGTGGATGACGATGCACCTGGGCCTGGGCTTCGACGAAGCCGAGCCGCTCCAGCACCTGGTGGCGCGGCTGGGCGGCCGACCGGTGGGCACCGCCACGGTGTTCCTGGACACGGACGGTACGGCTGGGATCTACCACATCGAGGTGCTGCCGGAGGCGCGCGGCCGTGGCATCGCGTCATGGCTGACGGCCGCCGCGATCGGGCTCGCCGCGGATCGCGATGCGCAGCGCGTCGTGCTCACGGCGACGCCTCTCGCGCTGGGGCTCTACCGGCGCCTCGGGTTCACGGCGCAGGGGTCGTTCACGTACTTCATCGACCCGGCGCTGGGGAAGTAGCGGGCGGGCCGGCCACCGTCGCGGGCCGTCGCGGTGGCCCCGCCCCCGCCTGCCGCGAGCGCCGCGCTCATCCCGCCCCGGTCAACCGACGCTCCTGGCGACCGTATCCTCGACGCCCCCTGTCAACCGTCGCCCAAAGCGACCGTACGGATCTCTACCACCCCCATCCCCCTGACAACCGCCGCACTGGTTCGACACATGCCTGGAAGCGCCCCGGCTACGGTCGAACCAGTGCGTTCGATGTCAGGGGTCCTCGCCACCGCCACGCTCGAATCGAGACACCCGCACCGGGTGAGGCGTGACGGAAGCTCCGATACGGTCGTCATCCGCGTCGGTTGGCCGGGAGCCGGGCCCGGGAAGCGTCTGATCCTCGGGTCGGAGCCCGGTGAGGCACGTCCGCCGACCGGCCGCATGCTCGCCGGGCCGGGTTTCGGCGCCGCGGCGGTGGCGTTCTGTGCTCGACGGATCTCGAGACGCCTGGGCCGATGCTGACCGCTGCAACTGACCGCAGCTATGCGCCTGGCCGGCCTGCCCACGAGTAGACGAGGACCGCGCGCTCGAACTCCAGGATGGTGACGCCGTCCTGGTTGAAGCCGCGGGTGTGGACGCGGACGATGCCCTGCGTCGGACGTGACTTCGACGGCCGCACCTCCAGCACCTCCGACTCGGCGTAGATCGTGTCCCCGGCGAACACCGGCGCGGTGAGGCGCACGTTCTCCCAGCCCAGGTTGGCCACCGCGTTCTGGGACACATCCGACACGGACAGGCCGGTCACGATGGCGAGCGTCAGCGTGGACACCACCAACGGCTTGCCGAACTCGGTCCGGGACGCGTAGTCCGCGTTGGAGTGGACGTCGTGGGGGTTGTTGGTGAGCAGCGAGAACCAGGTGTTGTCCGTCTGGGTGATGGTCCGGCCGTGCGCGTGGCGGTACACGTCGCCGACCGTGAAGTCTTCCAGGAACCGCCCCTCCCAGCCGCGGATCGGCTCGCGTGCCGCCGTCGGCTCGCTCATGCGCCGGTGACCTCCGCCAGCTCGGCCGCGTCGATGACGCCCAGCGCCGACGCTCGCTGCGCATCGAACCGGCCCAGCGCGGTCGCCTGCCGCAGGACCACCCGGGCGTGGCGGTCGGTGGCCCGGTCGGACATCACGCCGCCGATCATCGTGGCTCCCTTGCCTTCCGCGTGGACCGAATGGTGGTAGGCGGCGAGCTTCTGGGCCTCCTCCTCCAGCTGCGCCGGCGCGAAGCCGGCCTCGTAGGCGAGCAAGACGCCGAACAGCTGGGCCGGGTGGCCCACCCACTTGCCCAGCATGCCGAAATCGCGGGCGCGCACGGCATCGTCATGGACCAGCTTCATCCGGTCCAGGAAGCGCACCCGGTTGGCCGCGGCGTCCAGCGCCGGGTCCGCGACCGGGTAGTCGAGCGTCATGCCGTCGATGGCGGGCACACCCACGGCACCCGCGATGTCCACGATCTCCGCGCGCGCCCAGTCGGCCAGCGGGTGCGTGTTCGCGATGGACGGCAGCCCCAGGTCCGCCGAGTAGTCCGCGAGCCCGAACACGAGCGCACACAAGCGGTCCACCGCGCGCGCCGCGATCTGCGGTAGCTGCCCCGCGCACCAGCCCGACTCCACGAGGTACGCCGTCCGGATCCCTCCCACCGGCATGCCCAGCGCGGTCTCCGCGTCCGTGAGCAGGCCGTGGACCAGGTCGATCTCCTCGGGGTGCTCGATCTTGGGGAACACGATGCCGTCCAGCGGCACCGCGTCCGGGCCACACCGCTCCACGAGCGCCCACAACAGCGAGTAGAGCTCCCGGAACGTGGTGTCCAGGTTGAGGCCCGGGGGCCGGAAGAAGCGCAGCGTCTGGGGACCGCCGCCGGACCAGTCGGCGCCCGACAGCACGTTCACGGCGCCCTCGCGGCCGCGGGCGGCGGCCTCGTCGGTGAGCGCCAGCGCGTCCTCCGCGTCCAGCATCACCATGGGCGAGCGCCGCGGCGCCGCCAGCAGCCGCTCCACGAGCGCCGGGTCCACCTCCAGGTGATCTGCCAGCTCACCCGCGCTCACCCCGAACTTGTCGAGGATGCGTCCCATGGGCGCCGTGCCGCCCTCCACGGCCTTGCGCGCGATGCCCTCCTCGGCGGGCGTCGTGAAGTGCGCCTGCTGGCGCCAGTAGCGCAGCGGCAGCTGGGCCGTGCGGCCAGAGACGGCCTCCCGGACCGCGAGGCGTCGCTCGTCCGCGCGCGCGATCGCAGCGTCGAGGTCCGGCAACGGCAAGGACGGGGAAGCGGTCACGAACGGCCCTCCGGGAAAAGCTGGGCGAGGAGCTCCAGCGCGGTGTCGCGGATGATGCCCGCCACGTCCGGTGAGAATGGCGCCGGGTGGGCGTAGCCGCGCTGGGCGACGGCCGGCTCGTAGCCGCCGTGGGGGTATTCCTCGGGCGTGGCGATGTAGCCCAGGACGCCGTTGGAGTAGCCCGCGAAGATGGTCACCGGGGCAGGGGAGGCGGCGCGCACTGCGGCCCCGATCTCGCCGAAGATCTCGCCCGGGGTGCCGACCACGGCGCAGTCCCCCAGGCGAGCGGCCCAGATCTCCCCGAGGCTCTCCTTGGGCAACTGCTCCGACGCCGCGCGCGCCAGCATCAGCTTGATCCAGCCCACGTGGTATCTGACCGGGTTGATGGTCACGCGCGTCTCGCCCGCGGCCGTGCGCCGCGCGATGTCCGCCTCACGCTCCGCAAGCTCCGCGCGCAACGCATCCACGGACGGAGCGTCGAGCATGGGCAGCATCACCAGCTTGCGCACGGTTCGGATGGTCTGCGTCGGCTGCACGTCCGCGACCCGCCTGCGGTAGAGCGAGATGGGCGTCACGGACCCGAAGTCGACCTTGTCCACGGTGATCGCGCGCGGGTCTGCGTCCGCCACGGCATGGGCCGCCTCCAGCCCCAGGCGCTGCCCGAAGGTCACCTCCGGCCCGGCATGATCGAAGAAGCACTCCAGCGGCAGCACGTTGCCCGCCGCACCCTGGAGGAAGATGGCCACGCCGCCGCCACGCAGCGCCTCCGCCTGGGTCCGCAGCGGCCCCACGAAGTCCGACCCGATGGCGTCCACGTCCGGCCCCACCACCACCGGGTGGCAGCCGAAGCCCACGATGGTCGCGATGGGCGTGCCATCCAGGGCATCGATGCGGATGGTTGGCACGGAATCGTCGAAGAAGCCGTCCGGGTTCCAGCCCAGGATCGTTCGCCCATCCGCGGTCCGCTCACGGCGGTTGACCGCGATCCCCGGCGCGTGGCCCACGCCACCGCTGATGCGCGCCTCCGTGGCCGTGGCCAGGGCACGCACCGCGACCGACGCGTACTGGTCCGGCAGGGTCTCCCAGTAGCGCAGCTCCAGTGGCGTCCAGTCGTCCGTCTCCCCGCCCAGCTTGAGCTCCGCGCCGGGCCATGGGGCCGCGTGCGAGTGCGACGAGTTGAGCAGCACGTTGGCACCCGGGATGCCGGTCGCCTCCGTGATCCGGGCACGCACCTTCTCCGCGAACGCAGGCGTGAGGTTGGTGACATCCGCGGCCATGATGGCGATGGTCGTGTCGCCCTCCTTGAGCACCACGCCCGTGACCAGCAGCGGGTCCATGATGCGGCGCGGCGCGACCGGCCGGCGGACGTAGCCCAGGACGTCCACGGGAAGGGGTGGCGTGATGTCCACCCGAGCGGAACCAGCGAGCATCGTGCTACTCCCCCAGCCAGTCGCCGGCGGTTGACAGCCGCTCCTGCAGCTCACCCAGCACGCGGGCGGCACCCGCGCCGTCCACGGCGCGATGATCCGAGCTGAGCGTTGCGGACATGATGCGGCGGATCACGACCTGGCCATCACGCACGACGGCGCGCGGCTCCGTGACGCCCGTGGCCAGGATGGCGACCTGGGGCGGCGTGATGATGGCGATGAAGCCGGTCACGCCCAGACCGCCGAGGTTGCTGAGGGTGAACGTGCCCTCCGCGATCTCCGGGGCACGCAACTTGCCGATCCTGGCGCGGGCGACGAGGTCCCGCAGCTCCGCACCCAGCTGATCGACCGACTTGGTGGCGCAGTCCAGCAGCGCCGGAGCGATGAGCCCGGCATCGCCCAGGTCGATGGCGACGCCCAGGTTGATGGCGTCCACGCGCTCCAGCGTCTCGCCGTTCCAGACGGCGTTGAAGGCGGGGTACGCGGTGAGCGTCGAGGCCATCGCCTTGAGCAGCAGCGCCGTGACCGTGGCCCGCTCCTCCTTCGCGCGCCCCTGGTTGAGGGCGGCGAGCGCGTCCATGGCGGCGTCCATCTCAAGGTCCCGTGAGACGTAGAAATGGGGGGCCGACTGCTTGCTCTGGACCATGCGCCGGGCGATCGCCTGGCGCATGCGGTCGAACGTGACGGGAGTCCGTCCCTCGGTCATGACTGTGTATCCCTAGCTCTCGAGGTAGCCGATGACGGTGCCCACGGGCACCTCCTCGCCCGGGGCGAGGGTCTGCTCCACGAGCGTGCCGGCGGCGAGGGCCTCCATCTCCACGGTGGACTTCTCGGTCTCGATCTCCGCCAGCACGTCGCCGCGGGCCACGACGTCCCCGACGTTCTTGACCCACGCGGCGATCTTGCCGGTCTCCATGTCGTAGCCGAGCTTGGGCATCTCGATCGCGATGCGGGCCATGCGGTCCTCCGTGGTTGCTGTGTCGCGGCCCGGGCTGGCCGAGCGGAAGCGTTTCCAGCGCATTCTAGCCGTGGCGAGGTCGTCCACGGGGAGCGCCGTGTGCAGGCGCCGCCCCTCCCACCCGAGAGACTCGCGTGGGAACGTCCACTTCGTATCGAGGGATACGAGGCCATGCTGCGCATGGATCTGACGACGCGCGCCGATCCCGAGCTGTTGCTCCCGGCGCGCTCTCGGCAGCGTTTCGGTCTACGTGCTCACGACGGATGCCGCCAGTGCGGTGGGCACTGCGTCCATCAGGGACCGGGCACCCAGCGGTCGGATGCAGGGCTCGGAGGGCCAGAAGGTGCGCCTCGCGCAGGACGCGCGTCTGGTCGACCCGGCCATCCGCCCGGTCCTGGCGGGCAGTGACCTGCAGATCGCGCGTCGCGTGTGGCTCACCGGGGGCCGCGTGCTCGCCGTCCGCGCCGACGACATCCCCGACGGGGGACCCATCGCGGCGATCCTGAGCTTCCCCATCTGACGTGACAAGGCTGCTGGGCGACCCCATCGCGGGCCTGCTCGCCGACCTCCACCGGCGCCTTGCGTCGCTCGATGCCGGCGACGTGGCGAGCGACATCCCGGCACTCGCCCGACGCGGGCGACGTGGCGAACTACATCCCGGCACTCGCCGCCGCCGATCCGTGCGCCTTCGGCATCGCGATCCCCACCCTGGACGGCCGCGTGGAAGCGGTCGGCGAAGCCGACGTCGCGTTCACCATCCGGTCCATCTCCAAGGAGGACGTCCTCCCGCTCGACCCCCTTGACAATCGTTTGTCCTGTCCGTCAGGCTAGCTCTGCGGTCATCGGCGCGCGTTCCCGCGCGCCGGCCATGACGCTGAAGGAGGGAACCGATGATGCGCGCACGACGTGGCGACTCGGTCTGGCGGCGCTCGGCGCTGCTGATGGGCACGGTCCTGGCAGGCTCGCTGGTCCTGGCGCCGGCGGCGGCCGCGCAGGATCCCATCGAGCTTGAGATGTGGTCCTGGAACAACGAAGGGGCGTACCCGCTGGTCCACGAGGACGCCATCGTGCGCTTCGAGGCGGCCAACCCTGGCGTGACGGTCAAGCGCGGCCAGTCCAACTGCGGCGACGCATGCGGCGTGCTGTACTTCGGCTACACGGACTACCTGACCAAGTTCAAGGCGGCGACCGCGGCGGACGAACCGCCCTGCATCGCGCAGATCCCGTGGGCCGGCGAGTTCCTGGACTACGTCAACAGTGGTGAGCTGATCCCGCTGACCGAGGCTGTCAAGACCGGATTCCCGGCCTTCTTCGACCCGATCGTGAGCATCGTGAGCAGCAACGGTGACGTCTGGGCCATCCCGCTGGACGTGAACACGCTCCAGATCGCCTACAACAAGACCAAGTTCGACGAGCTGGGCATCGCGGTCCCGCAGACCCAGTCGGAGCTGCAGGCCGCGGCGGACACGCTGAGCGAACAGGGCCTCTTCGGCATCGCCATGGGCACCAAGGACAAGTGGTCCGCGGGTGACCTGTTCTTCGCCCAGGTGGCCTACGCGGACGGCACCAACAGCAAGCTCGCGGCGGCCGACGCAGGCGAGACGGGCTGGGACGACCCGGCCTTCGCGGCTGCTGCGGACAACGTGGCGGCGATGGTCGCGGGCGGCGTCTTCGCGCCCGGCGCCAACTCCATGGACGCCTTCATCGGCAACATGGAACTGTTCGCCAATGGAGCCGCGGGCATGATGTACCCGGTCGGCAACTTCGTGACCGCGGGCGTGACCGCCGCGGTGGACGGCGCCTTCGAATGGAGCCTGTTCCCGTTCCCCAAGCCGGATGGCTCGACCCTTGACAACCGCGCCACGGGCGGCGTCGCCGAGATGTTCACGGTGACCGCGGATTGCCCCCACCCGGAGCAGGCGATCGAGTTCCTGCGCTATCTGGTCGACGATGGCGGCGGCGCGGCGCTGGTCGCGAACGACTTCATCCCGTCCTGGGACTTCCCGGTCCCGGCGGACAAGAGCGAGCTCTACAACAACATGGTCACGGCCCAGGCCACGGCCAACAATCGGACGATCTACGACACCAAGGTGTATGCGGAGCTGCTCAACGCGATGCAGGGGATCATGGACGGTGATCCGGGCAGCACCGTCATCGACGCCATGGTGGCGGCCGGCGCCCAGTAGCCCATCTGGCGAGCGCGGGATGGTCGGGTCTCCTCCACGGCCCTTCCGCGTTCCGCTTGCTTCACCGATCTGATGGCCTTCGGAGCCGGTCGCGCCGGGCTCCCACCAGCGAGCCCCCGCCGGGCGGCCTCCCCCGCCTTGCTGGGGCTCGTCTTCGTGCTGCCCAGCGTCGCCATCTTTGCCCTGTTCCTGGTGCTGCCGGTGGTTGCCGTTGCCGGCATCTCGGTGCTCGAGTGGGCGGGCTTCCGGCTGGGCGACTGGACGTTCGTGGGCGCCGACAACTTCGTCCAGGCGGTGGGCGACCCAGTCTTCTGGCGCGCCTTCACGAACACGCTCCTGTTCACGATCGCGACGACCGTGCTGCTCAACATCACGGGCTTCGGGTACGCCCTGCTCATCGCGTCGCGGGTGCGCGGCAGCACGCTGGCCAAGGCCGCGCTGTTCCTGCCGGTGCTGCTGTCGCCGGTCATCGTGGCCCTCATGTGGACGCGCCTGCTGGACGCGTTCGGTGCCGCCAACCAACTCATCTCGGTGTTCGCGCCGACGGCCAAGCCCACGCTGTTCCTGGGCGATCCGGATCTTGCGCTGGCGTCGGTCGTGGTGGCCACGGTGTGGCAGTTCACGGGCTACAACATGCTGCTGTACTACGCCGGCCTCCAGTCGCTGCCGCGCGACCAGGTGGAGGCGGCCTCCATCGATGGCGCCGGCAAGCGGGCGACCATCCGCCACGTGGTCATCCCCAGCCTGTACCCGGTGATGGGCACCGCGATCCTGCTCAACGTCATCGGTGGCCTGCGTGTGTTCGACCTCGTGTACGTGATGACCCGGGGCGGGCCCAACCGGAGCACGGAGGTGCTTGCGACCTACATGTACGAGCAGGCGTTCAAGTTCAGCGACATGGGCTACGCATCGGCCATCGCGCTGGTCATCGTGGTGCTCTCGGTCGCGGCCGCCATCCTGCGCATCCGGTGGGGGTCGCGGCTCCATGACTGATCGCCGCGCGTCCGGTCCGCCCGCGCCATGATCGACCGCTACTCGCATCCCGCGTGGCGTTTCGGGGTCTCTGCGTTCCTGGTTCTGTCCGCGTTCGTGGCGCTCGCGCCCATCCTGTGGATCGTGGGCCTGGCGCTGCGCAGCGGGGCCGACGTCTACTCTCGCTCCATCGTGCCCAGGGCGCTGCGGCCCGAGAACTTCCTGGATGCATGGGACCAGTTCGGGATGGGCGTGCTGTTCCTCAACAGCATCCTCGTGACCGTGGCTTCCGTTGTGGTGGCGGTCATCCTCAGCGTGTTCGCCGCCTACGGCTTCGCGCGACTGCGCTTCCGGGGTTCGGAGGTGCTGTTCCTGCTCATCCTGCTGGGGCTCATGATTCCGCCCGCGGCGCTCATCATCCCGTTGTTCGTGGAGATCCGGACGATGGGCCTGTACGACACGCACGTGGGACTGTCGCTGGTGTACGTCGCCTTTGGGCTGCCGCTGTCCATCCTGGTCCTGCGCAGCTTCTTCGCGGCGATCCCCAAGGAACTGCTGGAGGCGGCGCGCATCGACGGCGCGTCGGAGTGGCGGATCCTGTTCCAGGTGGTCGTGCCGCTCGCGAAGGCGCCCATCGCGACCGTGTCGATCCTGATGTTCCTGTTCTGCTGGAACGATTTCTTCCTGGCCCTGGTCCTCCTGCGCGATGCATCGAGCTACACGCTGCCGGTCGGTATCGCCCAGTTCATCGGCCAGTACAGCACTCCCTACGAGCTGGTCGCGGCAGCCGTGCTGATCGTGGCGGTGCCGGTGTTCATCCTGTATCTCGTGCTCCACCGCCAGTTCGAGCAGGGCGTGGCGGAGGGCGCGGTCAAGTCGTGACGCACGAACGGAGGTTGACGGACATGGGCGAGTACATGGGCAAGGTCGCACTCGTGACGGGTGGCGCACTGGGCATCGGCAAGGGGATCGTGGAGGGGTTCGCGCGCGAGGGCGCGGCGGTCGCCATCGCGGACGTGAACCGTGCAGCGGCAGAGGCGCTGGTCGCGGAGCTGACGTCAGCCGGGGGCCAGGCCGTGGCCACCATCGGCGACGTCGCGTCGGCCGCGGATGCCGCGCGCATGGTGTCGGAGTCGGTGGCTGCCCTGGGCCGCCTGGACGTGCTCGTCAACAACGCCGGCATCCAGCCCATCGACGCCTACTTCAACGTGGAGGACACGCCGGAGGAGGTCTGGGACCGCATCCTGGGAGTCAACCTCAAGGGCGTGTTCCTGATGAGCAAGTTCGCCATCCCGCACATCCGGGCGGCGGGTGGCGGCGCGGTCATCAACATCGCCAGCGTCCAGGGCCTCCAGTCGATGCCCGGCGTGCCGTCGTACGCGGCGAGCAAGGGCGGCGTCCTGTCGTTGACCCGGAACATGGCGCTCGACTACGCGCGCCAGAACATCCGGGTGTCCGCCATCTGCCCCGGCACCATCGACTCCGAGATGGTGCGTACCGCGGCGCGCGCGGAAGGCGGTGACATCCACGCGAACCTCCAGCGCTACGGCGCATTCCATCCCGTCGGTCGTCTAGGCCAGCCGGAGGACATCGCGCAGGCGGCCCTGTTCCTCGCGTCGGAGCGGGCCACGTTCATCACCGGCGGGTACCTGACGGTGGACGGCGGCTTCATGGCCCAGGGTGCCTGGGCGTCCAGCGCGGGCGCGCCGGAGCGATGAACGCGGCGGAGCGTGGGCCGCACCCCGACCTGCCGGAGCTGCGACGGCGCATCGGGGACGTGTCGCAGCTCGTGTCCACCCGGGAGGTTCGCCTCACTGACGGCAACGAGGACGGCGTGCGGGCGATCGATGTCCGGGTGACGGGCGGGTTGTCGGCGCTGGTGCTGATCGACCGCGGGCTGGACATCGGCCCAGCCTGGGTGGCGGGCCACCAGCTCAGCTGGCAGAGCTCGACAGGCATCGTGGCGGCCGCCCACGTCGACGAATCGAACTGGCTGCGCTCCTTTCACGGTGGGCTGCGGGTGATCTGCGAGCAACAGAACGTTGGGCCGGGCGGCGTGGACGCGGGCGTGACGTACGGTGTCCACGGTCGCGCCTCCAGCATCCCGGCGCGTAACGTCACCCACCGGGTGGTGGAGGAGGACGGCCGACTGGTGGCGGAGGTGACCGGCGAGGTCCGCGAGACGGACGTCTATGGCGTGGACCTGGTGCTGCGGCGGACGCTGCGCTTCCCCATGGGCGAGCCGCTCGTGGAGCTGCACGACGAGGTGGTCAACCAGGGATACGGAGCCGCCGGGCTGATGCTCCTGTACCACTGCAACATCGGCTACCCGGTGGTGGCGGACGGCGCGGTGCTGCTGGCGCCCGACGCGGACGTGGTGCCCCGGGACCCGCCGGCCGCGGCGCTCATCGCGGAGCACGCGACCTTCCCAGCCCCCGACGATGCGTTCGAGCAGCTGGTCTACGAGCACCAGCTCCGGGACCGCGCCGCGACGAGCGCGTCGATCGCGATCGCCAACCCGGCGTACGCTCCGACCGGCGGCATCGCCCTGAGCGTGACGTACGACCCGCGCCAGCTGCCGCACCTGTGGCAATGGCGGATGCTCGCGCCCGGCATGTACCTCACGGGCCTGGAGCCCGCGACGTGCGGCATCCTGGGCCGTGCCGCCGAGCGGGATCGCGGCACCATCGCGTGGCTCGCGCCCGGCGAGCATCGGACCTTCGACCTGACGATCCGTGCGACGACCGGGCCGGCCGTCGCGGACCTGGTGGCCGCGCCTGCCGGCGGCAAGGAAAGGGACGTCTGATGAACGACGACACGATCACGTCCGTGGACGTGATGACCATCCAGGCCACGCTGCCGGCGCCGGTCATCTTCGGCGAGTGGATCATGCACACGCGCGAGTTCGCGCTTGTGCGGGTGCAGGCGGGCGACGGGCCGGCGGGCTACGCCTACACGCTCACGCGCGATGGCACGGTCGCGGAGCAGATCCGCAAGACGATCGCGCGTGTGTATGTCGGCACGGGCGTGGATGATCGCGAGCGGACGTTCACGACGGCCTGGCGGCGATCGCTCGCATCGCACGCCGCGGGCATCGGGCTGCGGGCGCTGTCCATCGTGGACCTCGCCTGCTGGGACCTCGCCGCGAAGCGACGCGACCTGCCCATCGCGGGACTGCTGGGCGGACGCAACGCGGCCATGCCCGCGACCGCCATCATCGGCTATCCGCCCGGCACCATGGGCCCCGAGGAGACCGGCGCCCAGACCGCGGAGCTGTACGCGGCTGGCTGGCGGCGGTTCAAGGCGCCCACCGGCGGATCGGCAGAGCGGTCCGCCGCGCGCTTGCGGGCTGCCCGGGCCGCTGCGCCGGATGCGTGGCTGGGCATGGACGCCGCCTGGGTCTACGACGACGTGGACGCCGCCGCCGACTTCGTGAACTCCGTGCCGGACGTGGGCCTGGGCTGGTTCGAGGACGTCTTTCCGCCGGGCGACGCGGGCAAGCTTCGCGCACTCCGCGACCGCGCGTCGACGCCCATCGCCCAGGGGGACGAGCAGGGCGGCAGCTACTACCCGGAGGCGCTCATCCTCGCGAAGGCGGTGGACGTGGTGCGCGTGGACCTGACCTGTATGGGCGGCATCACGCGCGGTCGGGTGCTCATCGACCAGGTGCTGGACGCCGGGCTACAGTTCGCGCCCCACATGTTCCCCCACGTCCACGCGCAGGTCCTCGCCGCGTGGGGCTTCACGGACGCGCCCATCGAGTGGGGCATCCCGTTCACGGGCGTCCACCCCATGGACGACCCGCTGCCCCAGCCGGTGATCGGTGAGGGCGGTCGCATGGCGCCGTTCGAGGAGGCCCCGGGCTTCGGGCACCTGGTGGATGCCGACTGGGTGCGCAGCCAACCGCACGACGATCCGGGCGGCATCCTTGCCGGGCTCTGATCCCGGGCATGCCGCGCGGCCGCTCCAACGGGGCTGGTTCCTGGAGGACGCCGTTCCTGGCACGGTCCTGCGCCACCCCGGCGGCCGCACGATCGACGAGGCGGAGCATGTGTGGCTCGCGTGGGTAACGAACAACGTGAGCGACGTCCACGGCAACGCCGATGCCGCGTCGCGGGCCGCCTGGGGGCAGCCGATCGTGCTTGGGGCGCTGAGCGCCGCCATCGTCATCGGCCTCGCTCACCCCGGTGCGGGAGACCCGGCGACGACGGGCACGGCCGGCTGGTCTGACGGCTGGGAGCTCGTGAAGCTGACCGCGACCGTCCTGCCCGGCGACACGATCACGGCGGACTCGCTCATCCACGCCGTGACCGCCGAGCCGGGCGCGCCGACCGGTCGTGTCCGGCGCACGATCACCGGCCGCAACCAGCGGGGCGAGGCGATCGCGACCATCGAGGAGGAGCGCGAGGTTGCGCGGCGTCCTTGATCGTTCGTGACCTCCGGCACCAGGCGCTTGGACCAAGCGTGGGGCACCCTGACGCCAGGAGGATCTCGATGCATCGTCTTCGTCTCTGTCGCGTGGCCGCACTTGCTGTCGCCCTGGCCCTGCCAAGCGCGTCGTCCGCCGCCGCGACCGCCACCGAACCCGGCCGCGTGGTCTCGCGAACGAATCACCGGGGCATCGTGCTCGTGCTCCGGCTGCCGACCGGTCCGTGGGGCCCGGACCAGCGGATCGAGGGATCGGTCACGGTGCGCAACACGACCGACCGCAACGCCTATTTCTACGACATCGGCTGCACCGACGTGAGCGTCGAGGTCCGGCTGCCGACACGGCCCGACCAGGGACGCGACTGGCCGGGCAAGCTGGGCGAGTTCAAGCGGCGCGCCCTGTCGGCGGCCCTGGACGTCGGTCCCCGGGTCGACAGATTCCGGGTCCGGCCCAGCCCACAGGCCTGCGCTGAGCCTGGCCTGGAGCACCTGCGACCGGGCGGGCATCGGGACGACCGGATCTCGTGGCGCGTGCGTCACATCGGCTTCGGCACGGATGCCTGGGATGTCACCGCACTCTTCGGGTTCGAGGGCTTCAAGGCTCCCGGTCCCTGGTGGGGCGACGCCATCCCGGCAGAGATCACGACGTCGCTCCGGGTCGCCGCGCACGACGGGCCGGCCCGACTCGTGTCACCCGGCAAGGCCATCGATGCCGGTCTGGCCAAGCGCTGGGTCCGCGCCGACATCCGGGCGTCGAACCCGGACGACTGGTACCTCACGAGCGTGGCGCTCCGCCAGCAGACCAAGAACGACCCGTGGGCGCAGTGGGCGTGGGACGTGACCCTGCAGTGGGATCGCGCCGACCCGCGCGGCACCGGCTGGATGGTCAACGCGGAGACCGGCAAGGTCTACGACTGGTAGCGGCCGTGGTGAGGCGCCGGTACGTCCGGCCGCCGCGATCGTGCCGACCGTCGAGGAGGAGCGGGAGGTGGCACGGCGGCGCTAGTCGTCGTCGCCCGCGGCCCGCGGCATGTCATCGTCTGGAAGAGATGCGAACCGATCAGGGTCCTCAGTCGGCCGGTCGAGGATCGACTCAACCCAGATATCCGAGTCCCGCAGCGCGCGCACCAGCTTCTCATCGGCGGTCAGCAGCGGCCGCCCCAAGCGCCTCGCGAGGAGTGCGTGGTGCGCGTCACCCCAGCCGAGGCCATAGGCTCGGCAGACGTTGACGATGTCTCGTGCATCGAACGCCATGGGCGCCACCTCCAGCGCCAACAGGTCGAGCTGCTGCAGGTGGCGGTCCACGGCCTCCCAGCTGAGGCGGCGCCGGCGCGCGGCCTTCACCAGGGCATTGCAGACCTCGAAGCGGAGATTCGGCGCCACGAGGGCTTCGAGACGGCCGGATGCGATCTCCGTCGCGACCGCAAGCGCCGCCGCATGCCATGGCTCATCTGCGACGAGCCAGCCCATCTGGACGGACGCATCCAGGACGACGGTCGTCACTCCCGCCCCTCACCGGGCGGCGGGTCATCCTCATCCTGGAGATAGTCCAGGAACGTGAGCCCATCCGGGTCCGGACGTGTGGTCGCGGCCACGCGGCGGATCTCCTCCAGCGCCGCCATCCGCTGAGCACGCAGGCGTGCCTTCTGGGCTGCCACCTTCTCCGCCGTGAAGGGCCAAGGACCGGGTGTCAACTGGTGGGCTGTGACATCCGGACCGTATCGCGCCGGTGCCTCCCCGATCCGCCGGGCCACATCCAGGTCCACGCGTACGGACCTCCCATCCCGTCGCGAGGGCAGCCGCCCGTCCTTGATGCGTCGCCACACCGTCCGCTCGCTGACGCCGAGCAGGACTGCCGCCTCCGGGACTGACACGGTCACTGACATGTCACTGACAGTGCCCGATGTGGGCCTCGCTGTCAACCCTGAGATCCGCGCCGGCCCCCTCCGTGACCCTGACCGCTCGGGTCGTGCCCACGAGCCGCGATTGACGGATGCACCACGGGACCGACATCATTCGCCGCCGGAGACTCCGACCGGGGCCGCGCCCGTGCCCTGACCGACGAGGTCGCGCCCGAGCCGATCGCCGAAGGTCCGTCTTGACCAGCCGCAGGAGGACCCATGAAGATCACCGACATCCGTGCCGACACGCTGTCGATCGGGCCCACGATCGTGCGCGTGTTCACCGACCAGGGCGTCACCGGCCTGTCCGAGATCGGCTGGCATGACCCCGCGATGTTCCGGCCCCACCTGGAGCACGTGATCAAGCCCATGCTCCTGGGCGAAGATCCGCTCCAGCCGGAGCGTCATTGGGAGCGCCTGTTCCACGGCACCCACGAGAAGCCCTACCCGACGCCCGTGTGGTACATCGGCGCCATCGACATCGCGCTCTGGGACATCGTGGGCAAGGTGGCGGGGCTGCCGCTCCACGCCCTCCTGGGCGGCGCCGCCCGCCGCACGATCCCGCTCTACTGGAGCACGGGAGGTGGCGGCAACCGGACCCCGGAGCAGATGCTGGCCGCGATGCGCGCCGGCTGGGACCAGGGATATCGGTCGTTCAAGATCCGCATGGACTGGGGCCCGCTGCGCATCGACGCGGATCCGGCCAAGGACCGCGCCATGGTCCGCCTGTGCAGCGAATCGTTGCCCGCCGGTACGTGGCTAGGGTTCGACGCCAACCGGGGCTACAGCGTGAGCACCGCGATCCGCCAGGGCCGGGTGCTGGAGGAGCTGGGAGTCGCGCACTTCGAGGAGCCGCTGCCGCCCTACGACCGGCTGGGGGTGCGCGCGGTCGCCGCAGCCCTGGACATCCCGGTCTCCACGGGTGAGAACGAGCACGACCGCTGGGGCTTCCGTGACCTCATCGCGCTGGGCGACCCGGACATCCTCCAGCCGGACATCCTTGACACTGGCGGCATCACGGAGGTGCGCCGCATCTTCGAGCTGGCCGCCGTGCACGGCAAGCCCGTGATGCCCCACAGCCCCGCGACCGGCATCCTGCTCGCGGCATCCACCCAGCTCTACGCCACGGTCGCGACGGCCACCCAGCCCCACGAGCTGTCCACCGAATACGGTCCCACGCCTGAGCAGCTGGCCGAGCTGCTGGGCCCGAACGTCTTGCCCCACGACGGCTCGATCACCCTGTCCGACGCGCCGGGCCTGGGCCTCACCCTCGACGAGCGGGTGCTCGCCAGGCTCCTGGGACCCGTGGATGACGCAGCTGCCGGCATGACGCGACCGCGCGACCTCGCCTGATCCGGATGTCGGACACCGCGTGCCGTCGCCGCCCCGTCGCGCCTGCGCCCCGTCGCCGGTTTGCATACCCACTGAATCGCGAGCGCCGACCGGGGGCCGAAGCGATGGCCGTGCCGTCCCATCGCAGGGCGTTTCCACTCCCACATTGAAAGTGTTGCCGTACCGGCACCTCGCGGGCACCGGCACCCCGGTGGGATCGCGGTTGGACCCCCGGAACCGGGTTGACGTTCATCCCTACTGGAAACCACCCCGTGCGGGCGTCCGGCGCGGCCACACACCGCGCCCACACACCGCGACGGGCCACGCGGCGCGGCCACCGCGTGATGGTGTCCGGCGCGGCTACCCGGCGCGGCCACCCCGTGCGGGCGTCGGGCTCAGCCACCGCCCACCGCCACCGCACGCGGCAACGCGACTGGAAAAACGTTTGTTGACAGCGCGTGGCCCGGTGCCGCACACTCGCGGTCTGCCGGGCGTCTGCCCGGTTCGGCTTCGGCATGGAGGAGTTCGAGGGTGGCAAACGAAGCACGGATGACCGAGGGGCACCTCGGCAGGCGGACGGCGATGGTGGGCCTGTCCGCGGCGCTGCTGGCGTCGACCATCGCGGCACCGGGCGCGGTCCTGGCGCAGGACGCCGGCATGGTCGACCCCATGAAGTGTGCGGGCGCGACGGTGAACATCGCGCTCGTCGCAGGCGAGCGGGATGAGCTGGGGCTCCTGGACAAGGAGGCGGAGATCGAGGCCGCCACGGGCGTCAACCTCGAGATCTCGACGGAGGCGCTGGGGGACCTCAATGCCTCCAACAACCAGAATCTCGAGGCGCCCGAGTCGTCGGTCGACATCATGCACATGATCGGCTTCACGGTCGCGCAGATGGTCGGCGCGGACCTCATGGAGCCCCTCCAGCCCTACCTGGACGACCCGACGAAGACGCCCGCGGACTACGACTTCGCCGACTTCCCGGCCGGCCAGCTGGAGTACACCGGGTACTTCGACGTCGCGAACGGCCAGTTCGGCGGCGACACGCTGTACCTCATCCCGGGCATCCACAGCGGCTCCGTGCTGCTGTTCTACCGCTCGGACCTGCTCGGTGGTGAGGGCCAGCCGGCCGTGCCCACCACGTGGGCGGAGTACCTCGCCGCGGCTGAGGCGCTGACCACCGACGAGATCGCAGGCAGCGCCATGGTCGGCGCCAACGACTGGTCCAACTTCTTCGTCGACTGGTACACCCGGTTCATCACCACGGGCGGCCAGCTCACGACCGGCGACAAGAACGACGGTACGCTCCAGGCCAACCTCGACAGCCCCGAGGGCATCGCGGCGCTCCAGAACATGATCGACCTGCTGCCGTTCTCGCCCGCCGCGGTCTCGAGCTACACCTTCACGGACGCGCTGGACGCGTTCAGCGTCGGCAAGGTCGCGATGTGGCCCGCCTGGGCGACGATCGCGGGCGCGCTGTTCGGCCCTGACTCGGGCGTCGCGGACAAGGTGGCGGTCGCGCAGGTTCCCGCCGATGACGGCAACCCCCGCGCCATCCGCGGTGGCTGGGGCCTGGGCATCCCCAAGAACCTGTCCCAGGAGCGCAAGGACTGCGCCTGGCACATCCTGACCATGATCACCTCGAAGGACTTCGAGAAGTACCAGGTCATGACGTACCAGACGGACCCCAACCGCCTCTCGACCGCGGCGGATGCCGAGGTCGTCGCGGCGCTGCCGTACATCCCGGAGGCTGTCAAGGCCATCGAGACGGCGCAGATCCTGGAGACCGCCAATCTGCCCGCCAACTTCGAGATGGTGGCCCTCATCGCCGAGCAGATCAACCTCGCGCTCGTCGGCAGCCAGGATGCTGCGACCGCCATGGCGAACGCGCAGGCAGCTGTGACCGACGTCCTCAAGCGCGACGGCCACCAGAAGTAGCCGGGAGCGCCGAACGACCCTGAAGGAACCACGCATGGCCGGAGGCGGTGACGCCGCCGCTCCCAGCCAGGCCCGCCTCGATGGACGAGGCACCGATGGCCGCCCGGGTGCATCCCCGGGCGGCCATCCGTTGCACGCCCGTCGGGATGTCCTCATCCTGGTCGTCCCGACGATCCTGTATCTCCTGGTCTTCTCTGTCTTCCCGCTGGTCTACAGCCTGGGTATCAGCTTCTTCGACTGGTCCCAGACGACCCGCTCGTTCACGTTCATCGGCCTCGAGAACTACCAGCGCCTGATCGTCGACCCGGTGTTCCTCCAGTCTGTGGGCAACACCGCGATCATGGTCGGCCTGGGTGTGACGATCCAGGTGGTCCTGGGCACCGCGCTCGCGCTGTTCTTCGACCTGCACCTTCGGGGCATGTGGTTCGTGCGCGGGGTGCTCATCCTGCCCATGCTGTTGACGCCCATCGTGGTCGGCCTGATGTGGCGCGCACTGCTCAATCCGGAGTGGGGGATGATCAACTGGATCCTGGGTGAGCTGGGGCTGCCGCAGCCGCTCTGGCTGGCCGACCCCGCCATCGCGATCTTCACGCTCATCTTCGTGGACACCTGGCAGTGGACCCCGTTCATCTTCGTGATCGTGTTCGCGCGCCTGCAGGCGCTGCCGCGTGACGTGTTCGAGGCATCCGCCGTGGACGGCGCGACCCGGCGCCAGCGGATCTGGCACGTGACGCTGCCGCTGCTGGCGCCCGCCATCGCGTTCGCCATGATCTTCCGCGCCATCGACGCGTTCCGTGCGTTCGACGTGGTGTTCGGCCTGACATACGGCGGCCCGGGCAACTTCACGTCCACGATGAGCTTCTACACTTGGGAGACCGGCTTCAGCTTCACGCGCTACGGGTACTCCTCCGCGCTCGCCTACGTGATGGTCATCGTGGCCATGATCATGGTCACGGTGCTGCTGCGCTTCGTGCGCGTGCGCCGGGCGGACGTCTCATGATCGGCCGGCGGCTGGAGCGGGGCTGCGCGTATCTGGTGCTGCTCGCGATCGCGATCATCGGCTTCGCGCCCTTCGTCATCATCGCCCTGCTGTCCACGAAGGCGCGCATCGACATCCTCACGGTGCCGCCGGCCCTGGACTTCGACCTCGACCAGATCGTCAAGAACTACCGCGACGTGCTGGTCACCAAGGGCTTCGCGGGCTACATCAGGAACTCCATCATCGTGACGTCCATCACGGTCGCGGTGTCGCTGCTCATCGCGACCCCGGCGGCGTACGGGTTCTCGCGTCTGCGCTTCCGGGGCCGCGACAGCTGGGCCAGCACGATCCTCTCGTTCCGGTTCATGCCCCCGGTCGCGGTGGCCATCCCGATCCTGCTGATGATGCGCTTCGTGCAGTTGGACGACACCCTGCCCGGGATGGTCATCCCGTACGTCGCGTTCAGCCTGCCGCTCACGGTGTGGATCCTCATCGGCTTCTTCGATGAGATCCCCCGGGAGCTGGACGACGCGGCGATGGTGGACGGATGCACCCGTATCGGGGTGCTCCACCGGGTGATGCTGCCGCTCATCCGGCCGGGCCTCGTGGTGGCCGCCATCTTCGCGGCGATCTTCATCTGGAACGAGTTCCTGGTCGGGCTGTACCTCATCAACGCGAAGGGGCTCCAGACCATCCCGATCGGCGCGGCGGGGCTCATCAGCGCCCAGCGACCCATCGACTGGAACATCGCGGCCACTGTGGGCGTGGTCACGATCATCCCCATCTTCTTCTTCTCGCTCATCGCCCAGCGCTACATCGTGCGGGGCGTGACGGCGGGCGCGGTCAAGTAGCCGGCACGGCACACGCAGGGGAGGCATGAGCGACATGACGCAGGACCACGAGCTGCTCGCGGAGGGATTGGGCTGGGCGGAAGGGCCCACGGTCCTGCCCGATGGGCGCATCTGCTTCGTGGAGAGCTACCGCAGCCAGGTGAGCGTCTGGGAGCGCGGCCGGGGCGTCACACGCTACGCCTATACCGCGGGCGGCCCCAACTCCTGCGTCCTGGGTGACGACGGCACGATGTACGTGTGCCAGAACGGCGGCACCGTCGGGCCCTGGCGCGCGGACGAGATGAGCGTGCCATCCATCCAGCGCATCGAGCGGGAGGGCGGCCGGGCGGAGATCATCGCCACGGAGATCGACGGCCGGCGCTTCAACGGGCCCAACGACCTGGTCTTCGGCCGCGACGGGCGGCTCTACTTCACGGACCCGGGCACCTACCGGCCCGCCGACCCCGAGCCCAGCTACCTGTTCGTGCTGGAGCCCGATGGCACCGGGCGCCTGCTGGCGGAGCTGGCACCGGCCACGTTCCCCAACGGCATCGCGATGGAGGCGGACGGCTCGGTGGTCTGGGCGGAGTCGTACACGGGCATGGTGCGCCGACTGGACCCGGCGACCGGGCGTATCAGCGACATCGCACGGCTGCCAGGGGAGAAGCCCATCGCGGACGGTCTTGCCGTGGGCGCGGACGGCCGCCTCTACGTCACGACCGTCAACGGCGGCGGCATCGACGTCATCCTGCCGGACGGGACCTACGACCGATTCATCAGGGCCGGCGTGATCCCCACCAACTGCGTGTTCCACGGGCGCGACCTGATCATGACCGACGCCGGCGTCCTCGCCGCGTCCGCCGACGCGAGCTATGGTGGACAACTGTGGCGCCTGCCCATCGACACGGAGGGCCTGGGCACCTGGACCGGGAGCATCGGTTGAGCCGCGCGGACGCGCGCTGAGGGAGAGACACGGCATGGAGTTCCTGCTCAAGATCACGGTGACCTTCCCGCCCGATGGCGACCCCGAGGAGAAGGCGCGGCGTATCACCGCGGAGGGCATCCGTGCCCGGGAGCTGACCGCGGAGGGCATCATCAAGCGGGTCTGGCGGATCCCCGGGCAGTGGGCCAACTGGGGCCTGTGGGAGGCGCCGGACGCCACCACCATCCACAACGCGGTGACCTCGCTGCCCATGTGGCCCTACCTCGACGTCGAGGTCTTCCCGCTCGCGCTACATCCCAACGATCCCGGTGCGAAGTGAGGACGCAGCCATGACCGACCCCGTGGCGGAGGATGGCGAACTGGCCATCCCCGCCGATTACGTCGCGAACCTGTTCGACCTCACCGGGCGCGTCGCGGTCATCACCGGCGGGGGCAGCGGCCTGGGCCGTGCCATCGCGATCGGCTACGCCCAGGCGGGCGTGACCGTGGTGCTCGCGGACGTCAACGAGCCGGGCATGCACGAGACCGTCGCGGTGATCGCGGCCCAGGGCCACACTGCGCACGCGGCGCACCTGGACGTGACCCAGCGCGCGGACGTCCAGGCGCTCGCGGACCAGGTCGTGGCGGACCACGGCCGGGTGGACATTCTGGTCAACAGCGCCGGGTCTGCGTTCCGCTCGCCCGCCGAGGACTTTCCGGAGGACAAGCTCGACTTCATCCTGGACCTCAACCTCAAGGGCACGTACCTCTGCTGCCAGGCGTTCGGCAAGAAGATGCTGGCCCAGGGCAAGGGCTCCATCATCAACCTCGCGAGCATCGGTTCGTTCATCGCCTACCCCTGGGCCAGCGCGTACCTCGCCTCCAAGGGCGGCGTGCTGGGCGTGACCCGGGGCATGGCGCTCGAGTGGCGGGACCGGGGCGTGCGCGTGAACGGCATCGGCCCCACGCTCATGGACTCACCCCTGACCACGGCCGCGGCCACGACCACGTCGCTCACCGCCGACTGGATCAAGGGCCGCATGCTGCGCCCGCGCCTGGGCCGGCCGCGGGAGCTCATCGGCGCCGCCATCTACCTCGCCAGCGACGCCTCCGAGCTGGTGACCGGTCACACCATCATGTGTGACGACGGCTACCTCGTTGCATGAGGCGTTCGTACCATGGTAGGAACGCAGTGCTAGGATGCGGGCATGACCGTTGACAAGATGAGCATCTCGCTTCGACCCGAGATCGGCGAAGCTGCCCGCGCCGCAGCCGATCGAGCCGGTGAGGGTCTGTCTGCCTGGGTGGCTGAAGCGGTCGCCGCCAGGCTCCGTGCGGAGGCCCTCGACGCGTTCCTGGACGAGTGGCAGGACACGCACGGTCGGATCACGCCAGAGGAGATCACCAGGGCGGAGATCGAGCTTGGCTACCGCACCGCGGATCAGGCACCGTGAGCGTGATCGTCCTGGACGCGGGCGCGTTGGTCGCGGTGGATCGCGACGATCGCCCGATGATCACCCGGCTGCTCGCTGCGCGCGCCAGGGGCGACACGCTGCGCACGAACGCCATGGTCGTCGCCCAGGTCTGGCGAGGGACCGGCGGACGTCAGGCGAACCTTGCCTCCGCCCTGCACGGGGTGGATGTCAGGCCCGTGGACGAGGGAGCCGGGCGATCAGCGGGCCAGCTGCTCGGTCGATCCGGGACATCGGACGCGATCGACGCCACCGTGGTCCTGCTTGCTCGCCCCGGCGACCGGATCCTGACCAGCGACCCCGATGACCTGCAGCGTCTCGCCGATGCAGCCGGGCTGCCGGTCAGGGTCATCCGATGCTGAGCCAGCCCGACGAGGAGATTCCTGATGCCTGACACCGATCGCATCGTCCGGGTCCGCGCCGCGCGCATCCTGCATGAACTCGCCACGCCCATCGTGTTCGGCACCTGGATCATGCGCCACCGGGAGTTCTTCCTCGTGCGCGTGGACAGCGAGAGCGGCCTGTCCGGGTTCGCCTACGGCCTGACGCGTGACGGCCCGCTGCCGGAGATCGTCCACCGCACGATCGCGCCGCAGCTCGTGGGCGAGCCGTTCGATGATCCGGACCGGCTGTTCCACAAGGCGCTGTGGGCGAACAACGCGGTCCACGCCGCGGGAATCGGCATGCGTGCGCTGTCCGTCACCGATTGTGCCGTCTGGGACCTCGCCGCGAAGGCCAAGGGCCAGAGCATCACCGCGTTCCTGGGCGGGGAGCGGCGGCGGATGCCGGTCACGGGCATCGTGGGCTACCCGCCGTCGATCAGCCCCCAGGCCACGGTCGACCAGATCGCCGGCCTGTGGGCCCAGGGCTGGCGGCGCTTCAAGCTGCCCATCGCGCCCACGCCCGCGGAATCGATGGCCCGTCTCGCCGCCGCGCGCCAGGCGTTCCCGGACGCCTGGCTGGGCATCGACGCGAACTTCTACCACAAGACCAGCGCCGACGCGATCGCGTTCGGGCGGCAACTGGCGGCCCTGGACATCGGCTGGTTCGAGGACATCGTGCCGCCGGGGGACGCCCAGATGGTGCGCGAGATCCGGGACGGCATCAAGCCCACGCCGGTCGCCATGGGTGATGAGCAGGGTGGTTCGTATCACCCGCAGGCGTTGCTTGCGTTCGACGCCGTGGACTACAACCGCGTGGACGCGACCACGAACGGTGGCATCACGCGCCTCCGGGGCATCCTCGAGCGGTGCGTGGCGCACGGCAACAAGGTCACGCCGCACATGTTCCCGCACATCCACTCGCAGGTGCTGGGTGCCCTCGGCCACTCGGATGCGCCCATCGAGTGGGGCATCCCGGACACGGGCGTCCATCCCATGGATGACTCCCTGGTCCAGCCGGTCGTCCGTGATGGCCTGATGGATCCGCTGCCTGACCTGCCCGGCTTCGGCACGCTCGTCGATCCCGCGTGGATCGCCGCGCAGCGCGAGGTCACCGACGAGCACGGCCTCCTGGCCGACCTGTAGCCTCGATCATCAGACATCCGAAGGAGACCCATGGCCACGATCACCAAGCTCCACCATGCCGGCATCCAGGTCGCGGACCTTGAGCGCTCGGTCGCGTTCTACCGGGACATCCTGGGCTTCGAGGTGGTGTTCCAATGGAACCCCCAGGCGGAATACATCCGGACGATCACGGGCTACCCGGGGGCCGACATCCACGCGGCGATCCTGCGCTTCCCCGGCAGCGACGCGTTCCTGGAGATCCTGGAGTACCGGAACGTGGACAAGACGCCGGTCGACACGCGCACGGCCAACCCCGGCACCGCCCACCTGGCGTTCTTCACCGACGACTGCGACGCGCTGTATGCCGAGCTGACAGCCAAGGGCGTCAAGTCCGTCAACCCGCCGGTCACGCCCACCATGGGGCCCAATGAGGGTGGTCGAGCGGTGTACATGATCGATCCTGACGGCATCCGGGTGGAGTTCATCACCAGCCGGCGCACCTTCGACGGCACGTCGACCGAGTAGCGGATGTCGACGGTGATGACGGTCCGCGGGCCGGTCGCCGCGGACCAGCTCGGGTTCACACTGCCCCACGAGCACGTGCTCATCGACCTGGTGCGGGTCTTTCCCGCGAACATGCTCGCGTTCGACTTCCAGCTGCTGGACGAGGAGATCGCGCTCGACGAGGTGGGCCGCTTCGTAGCCGCCGCGGCCGGGTTCGCGCCGGGCCGTCCGACGCTGGTCGATGTCACCACGGACGCCCGGATGGGGCGTGACCCGGTGGCCCTGCGGCGCATCGCGGAGGCGCTCGACCTGCACCTGGTCATGGGCTCCGGGCGCTATCGCGAGCCGTGGTTCGAACCCGAGCTGGGACAGGTCTCGACGGCCGCGCTCGCTGACAGATTCGTCCAAGAGATCGAGAACGGCGTCGGCGACACGGGCATCCGGCCGGGCATCATCGGCGAGCTGGGCGCGGACCGCGACTTCGTGAGCCCCGCCGAGGAACGGGTTCTCCGGGCGGGCGGGCGGGCCCACCTGCGGACCGGGCTCGCCATCACGCTGCACGCGCGCGCCAGCCGCGTGGGCATGCAGCAGCTGGACATCCTGGGGGACGAGGAGGTTGACCTGCGGCGGGTCATCGTGGGCCACTCGGACACGGTGCCGGACCCTGACTTCCACGAGGAGGTGGCGCGCCGTGGCGCGTGGGTCGAGTTCGACACGCTGCGCGGCAAGGTGGCGCTCGCGGTCGAGCGGCGGCTGGCGTGGATCCTGGAGCTGCGGCGTCGGGGGTTGCTGGGCCGGCTGCTGCTGTCGCAGGACATCTGCGCCCAGTCGCACCTGCGCGCGTTCGGCAACACGGGCTACGACTACCTGCCCGCGGAGTTCATGGATCGGCTGCGCGGCGTCGGGCTGGCGGAGGACGAGCTGCACCAGCTGTTCGTGGACAATCCGCGCCGTGCGCTGACCGGCGCCGACTGACGTCGGGAGAAGGGGCCCGCGCCGCGGGGTGTCGTGGCGCGGCCCCAGGTCGCGGCCAACCGGGTCCACGGCACGCCGGCCGGACTCGCCGGACACCGCAGGCGACCAAAGGCGTGCGACCCGGTTGCGTCGGCCGAGCGGTCGTGAGACAATACGGAAACAATCGATTGTCTCTAGAGGAGGAGGCGTCCGTGGAAGGTCGACACCGAGAGGTCCCGCCGGGCTACCTGGACCGGCTGTTCAGCCTCGAGGATCGAGTCTGCCTGGTGGCGGGCGCGGGCAGTGGCCTGGGTGAGGCGATCGCCACGGGATTCGCCCAGGCGGGCGGCCGGGTCATCGCGGCGGATATCCAGCCCGAGCGGGTGCAGGAGCTGGCGGACCTCGTGGGCAGTGAGACGCGCCACCCGCTCGAGCCCCGGGAGCTGGATGTCACGTCCCGGGTATCTGTGGATGAGCTCGTGGAGCGGACGGTCGCGGAGCACGGACGTATCGACGTGCTGTGCACCTCCGCGGGCACGGCCGCCCGCTTCCCGGCCGAGGACTATCCGGAGGACGTGTACGACAGGATCATCCTGCTCAATCTCAAGGGCAGTTTCCTGATGGCCCAGTCGGTCGGTCGTCGGATGCTCGCCCAGGGGTCGGGGAGCATCATCAATATCGCGTCGATCGGTGGCTCCATCGCCTACCCCGGCTCGACGGCATACAACCAGTCCAAGGGCGGTGTGGTCCAGATGACGCGCAGCCTGGCGCTTGAATGGGCGAGCCGCGGTGTCCGCGTCAACGCCATCGCGCCGTCGTTGTTCAACACGCCCCTCCTGCGCGCCAACGAGCAGGTGGTGACCACGACCAGTGAGTTCATCATGACGCGCACCCCCATCGGCCGGAAAGGGGAGCCCTACGAGGTCGTGGGTGCGGCGGTCTTCCTCGCCTCCGATGCCTCGACGATGGTCACGGGCACGATCCTGGGCGTGGACGGCGGGTACCTCACGGCGTGACCCAGCCGTCTGGCGCCGCTCGAGGCAAGGAGCACGCCCGGATGGCCGGAGCGTCGCCAGCAGGGCGGTTCGCCGGTCGGGTCGCGCTGGTCACCGGCGCCGCGACCGGCATCGGCGCGGCCACCGCCCGCCGGTTCGCGGCGGACGGAGCCCGGGTCGTGCTCATCGGGCGGGACGCGGGGGCGCTGGAGGTCGTGCGATCAGGCGTGGAACGCGCGGGCGGCCTGGCTGACGCGGTCGTCGCGGACGTCCGGGACGGCACGGGCCTGGAGGACGTGGTCGTACGGACGATCGCGGCGCACGACCGCATCGACGCCATCGTGAGCAACGCCGGCATCGGCCGCCACGGGCGCGTCGACGAGCAACCCGCGGACGAGCTGCAGGAGCTGCTGGACACCCACGTCGCGGCGCTGTGGCACCTCGCCCGAGCCGCCGTGCCCGCGATGCGCCGGCAGGGGTCGGGCGTGATCATCGCGGTCACCTCCGTCCACGCCTATGCCACGCTGCCGCTGGTGAGCGCCTACGCGGCGTCCAAGACCGCGATCCTGGGCCTGGTCCGCGGGCTCGCCCTGGACCACGCGGCCGAGGGCATCCGGGTGAACGCGGTCGCGCCGGGTTCCGTGGACACGCCCATGCTGCGCGCCTCCGCACGGCGCCGCAGCCCGGACGACCCCGACGCGATGCTCCGCGCGTGGGGCGAGCGTCATCCCATCGGGCGGGTGATCGAGGCCGACGAGGTCGCCAGCGCCATCGCGTTCCTGTGCTCCGACGACGCGTCCGCCATCACCGGCACCTGCCTGCCCGTGGATGGTGGCCTGCTGGCGAGGCTCGCGCTGTGACGACCGTGACGGACCTGGACGCCCTGCTCGTCGCGCCCACGTTCTTTGACGATCCGTACCCCGCCTACGCCGCACTGCGCGAGGCCGACCCGGTCCATTGGTGCGAGCCGTGGCGCGCCTGGGTGGTGACCAGGCAGGCCGCGAACATCGAGGTCATGCGCCGGCCGGATGCCTTCTCGAGCGCGGGCTACGAGCTGGCGGTCCTGGAGCTGATCGAGCGGGCGCGCCCGGGGGCCGCACCGTCCCTCGTGGCCCACTACTCGACCCAGGTGCTGTCCATCACCGATCCGCCGGTGCACACGCGGCTCCGGCGCCTGCTCGTCTCGAGTTTCACGCCGCGCGTCGTGGATCGGCTTCGGCCGCGCGTCACGGAACTGGTGGACGAGCTGCTCGATGCGCTGGACGACGCGGCGTCGGGACCGGTCGATGTGCTGTCCCGCTTCGCCTACCCGCTGCCGGCGCTCGTCATCGGGGAGCTGCTGGGCGTGCCCCGGGAGGACCAGCATCGGTTCACCGGTTGGTCCGCGGACATCGTGTCGTTCGTGGGCACCGGCGCGGTCGCGGACCCGGAACGCGTCGATCGGGCGGAGCGCAGCATGGCCGAATTCCGGTCCTACCTGGCTCCGTTCATCGCGTCCCGCCGCGCGGAACCCACGGACGACCTGCTGGGCCTCCTGGTCGCCCCAGCACGGGACACCGACCGGTTGACCGATGACGAGGTCCTGGCGACCTGCGTGACGCTCCTGTTCGCGGGCCACGAGACGACCGCGAACCTCATCGGCAACGGCCTGGTGGCGCTGTTGCGTCATCCCCAGCAGCTGGACCTGCTGCGCACCCACCCGGAGTTCGCCGAGCCGGCGGTGGAGGAGCTGTTGCGCTTCGACAGCCCCGTCCAGCGCAACCGCCGGCGTGCCGCGGACGATGTCGAGCTCCTGGGCCGTGCCATCACGCGCGATGACCGCGTGCTCGCGTTCCTGGGGGCAGCCAATCGTGACCCGGCGGCGTTCGCTGACCCCGACCGGCTGGACATCGAGCGCGAGCCGGGCCGGCACCTCGCGTTCGGGCATGGCATCCACTACTGCGTGGGCGCCGCCCTGTCCCGGCTGGAGGCACCCATCGCCCTCAACGCGCTGCTGGCGCGATACCCCCGGCTGGCGGTCGCGGATGGGGCGGTGCGCTGGATGCCCAACATCGCGTTCCGAGGGCCTCGCGAGGTGCTCGTGACCCTCAGCTGAGCCGCGCCTCGATCCCCGGCCGGACGCCACCCGGCGACGACAACCACGAACGGAGGTCCTCATGGGATTCCTGGACTCGACGCCCATCCTCGGGCTGGACGCGCTCACGATGTTCGGCCACGGCGTGGATCACGCCGAGGGGATCTGCATGGCGCCCGACGGGACGCTCTACGTGAGCGGCGAGGCGGGGCAGATCTATCGCCTGGAGGCCGACGACACCACGACGCAGGTGGCGACCACCGGCGGCTGGACGCTCGGCCTGGCCGCGGATGCCGAGGGCCGGGTCTATGCGTGCGACGCGGTCCGCCACGCGGTGCTGCGCTGGACCCCGGGGACGGCGGAGCCGGAGGTCTGGTCGGCCGGTCCCGCCGATGCCCCGTTCTCGAGCCCCAACTGGGGTGCGTTCGGGCCCGACGGCACCTACTACGTGTCCGACTCGGGCGGCTGGAAGGCACGCGACGGTCGGGTGGTCGCGATCAAGGATGGCACGGCCCGCATCTGGACGACCGAGTCGGTCGATTTCCCCAACGGCCTCGCGGTCACGCCCGATGGGTCGGAGGTGTGGGTCCTCGAGAGCACGCCGGGTCGCCTCGTGCGCTACGCCATCGGCCCGGACGGCGACGCGGGACCCCGCCAGGTCGTTGCTGAGCTGACGGGGACCGTTCCCGACGGGGTGGCGTTCGCCACCGACGGCTCGGTGCTCATCGCCTGCTACCGCCCGGACACCGTGCTGCGCTGGAGCGAGGCGGGGGGCGTGGAGGTCGTGGCGAACGACCCCGAGGGCGTGTTTCTGGCGGCACCCACGAACTGTGTGTTCTCCGGGCCCGACCGGTCGACCGTCGTGGTTCCCAACATCGGGCGCTGGCACGTGACCCGCTTCACGGTGCCGGGCATGGTCGGTGCCCCGCTGTTCTACCCCACCCGCGCCCAGCTCGGCGGCTGAGGGTGCCTGGGCCCGCGACCGCCGTGGACCCTGGGCTGCCGATGGTGGCAGGCGCATCGCCGCGAGCGACCGGCGACGGCCTCGCGGTCGTCGGCGCGACGGTGGCGTATCCGGGCGGCCGGGCACTGACCGACGTGTCGGTCGCCTTCGGGCGAGGGCGGGTGCACGTGCTCGCGGGCGAGAACGGCGCCGGCAAGTCCACGCTCATCAAGCTCGTCACGGGCGGCCGACGGCCTGACCGTGGACAGGTCCTCCTCGATGGCATCCCGGTCGACCTTCGAGGCCCCGCGGACGCGGCCGCCCGGGGGATCTGGCCGCTCATCGAGAACGGGCAGGTCGTTGCGGCCCTGTGCGAACCGTCCTCGCTGGACTTCTTCCAGCAGGTGCAGTACCTGTTCAACCTCAATCGCCAGGTCACGGGAATCGACTGGCGAGCCAACCCGGCGATCCGGGTCATCCCGAGGTACACCGACATGGGGTCGTTCATCGTCGACCAGTCGAACGTGGCGGTGATGAAGGCGCTCGGCGCGTAGCTCCTCGGCGGGCACGGGATGGCCGGGCGGCCGACCTCCCGTGACCGCCACGATCCTTGCCGACGGCCGACTCCCAGGCGGCCGACGGGGCCGCCCGACCGGCGGCGCTGATCTGGTCGCTCACACCCCACGACATCTCCGTATCGACTCGCCCGACCAGTGGCCCACGCTCGTGGACTCCGAGCTGATCACGGGCCTCACCGACACCATCGCGACGGACGGCAATCTGCGCGTCCTGGACCTCGGCTGGTACGTCGGTGAGCGGCACATCATCGGTTCGGCGGCGTACCCGACGCCGGCCGATCTGGCGGGCGTCAAGATCCGCATTCCGCCGCTGCCCGCGTGGACCGTCACCTTCGAGGCCCTTGGCGCGACACCGGTCACGGTCGACTTCACCGAGGTCTACACCGCCATCTCCCAGGGCGTGGTCGACGCTGCGGAGGCACCCCTCTCGGCCATCAACGGCGGCCGCTGGCAGGAGGTCGCCACGGAGGTGACCCTCACCGGGCACTTCCGCCAGTTCCAGGGATTCGTCATGGCGGAGAGCGTGTTCTCGGAGCTGCCCGCGGAGTACCAGGCGATCCTGCTCGAGGAGTTCCGGCTCGGCGGCCAGAACGCGACCGCCGCGGAGATCGCCTCGGCAGACACGCTGCGCGCCGAGTTCGAGGCGCAGGGCGTCACGTTCACGGACGCCGACCCGGAGGCGTATCGCGCCGCAACGGAGAGCTTCTACGCGGCGTTCCCCGACTGGACGCCGGGCCTGCGTGAGCAGGTGGACGCCATCCTGGGTCGCTGATCCGGGTCACGGTCGGCGACGGATGTCGACCACACGTACGACGGCAGCCGTCCTCGGGCGGCTGCTGGGCAGGATCGAGGTCCTCGTGGCCTCGGTCCTGCTGGCGTTCATGGTGGCGCTCGTCTTCGTGGACGTGCTGCTGCGCTACCTGCTCGATTCGCCCATCACGGGCACCAGCGAGCTGGCCGGCACGATGTTCGTGTGGGTCATGTTCCTGGGCTCCGCGGCCGCCGCGCGCCGGCGGTTGCACGTGGGGGTCGGCTGGTTCGTCGATCAGCTGCCGACCCGGGTGGCCGGGCTCGTGCGCATCGGTGTCACCCTCGCCATCGTCGCCATCCTGCTCACCGTGGCGCTGTTCGGCCTGGAGCTGATGAACAGCTCCCGTGACCGGACGCTGCCGCTCACGGACATCCCGCTCCGACTCGTCTATGCGGCCGTGCCCATCGGCTGCGTGCTGATGGCCATCGGCTTCCTGTCGCCCGCACCTCCGCCCGACGGCCCGCGATATGACGCGGAATCGGTCGCCCCGGAGCCGGGCTGATGATGCCCGTCGTCCTGCTCGTCCTGGGCGGGCTCATCGTGGCCGGCAGCCCGGTGTCCATCGCCCTGCTGGGCGCGTCGGTCGTGTACTTCCTGCTGGAGGCAGGACCCAACGGCATCATGGCCCAGCGCGTGGTCAGCGGCATCACGCCCTTCCCGTTGCTGGCCATCCCGTTCTTCGTGCTGGCGGGCGTGGCGATGGCCAACGGCGGTATCGCCCGACGCATCCTGGGCGTCGCGGACTCGCTCGTCGGCCATACCCGTGGCGGGCTTGCCCAGGTCAACGTGTTCAACAGCGTGATCATGGGCGGCATGACCGGCTCCGGCAACGCCGACGCCGCGCTGGACTCGCGCATCCTGGTGCCCGAGATGACCAAGCTGGGCTACAGCCGGGGATTCTCGGCCGCGCTCACGGCCTCGACCGGTGTCATCGCCCCGCTCATCCCGCCGGGCATCGGCCTGGTCGTCTATGCCTACCTCGCCGATGTGTCGGTGGGTCGCATGTTCCTTGCGGGG
>Ga0105047_10001992_pt1 | contig 36614 bp, 37 predicted proteins | sample MAT04_FD_78384 | JGI IMG/M metagenome (GOLD analysis project Ga0105047, IMG submission 78384) | Freshwater microbial communities from Lake Fryxell liftoff mats and glacier meltwater in Antarctica - MAT-04 (megahit assembly) | ecosystem: Environmental > Aquatic > Freshwater > Ice > Liftoff... | reverse complement strand
CAGAAGGATGAGATCGGGGCCATGGGCAAGTCTCTGAATTCCATGGCCGAACAGGTGGGCCTGATGATCAAGGAAATCGTCGGTGGTGTGAATACCCTATCAACTTCCTCAACGGAGATGGCGGCAGTATCAAAACAACTCTCAGCCAATGCCGGAGAAACTTCCGACAAATCTGCCATGGTGGCCTCAGCAGCAGAGGAGATGAGTACCAATATCCTGTCAGTCTCGGCAGCCATGGAGCAATCGACCAATAACGTTCAGCTTGTTGCCACGGCAACTGAAGAGATGTCGGCAACGGTCAACGAAATCGGCCAGAATGCTGAGAAGGCCCGGTCCATCACCGAGGGCGCGGTCAAGCAGTCGCAACTGACCTCAGAGAAAATGAGTGCCCTCGGCGAATCGGCGAAAAAGGTAGGCAGGGTAACCGAGACCATCACCGAGATATCCGAGCAAACCAACCTGCTCGCCCTGAACGCCACCATCGAGGCGGCAAGGGCTGGGGAAGCCGGCAAGGGTTTTGCCGTCGTCGCCAGCGAAATAAAGGAACTGGCCAAACTGACCGCCGCTGCCACCATCGATATCAAACGTCAGATCGAAGACATGCAGGATACCACGACCACGACCATCGGCGATATTGCCAGGATCTCCGAGATAATTGACGAGATCAATAATATCATAAACGGCATTGCCACTGCAGTAGAAGAGCAAGCCACCGCAACCAACGAGATCTCCACCAATATTGCCCAGGCGGCTCAGGGTATTACCGAGGTCAACGAAAATGTCGCCCAGAGTACCATCGCCGTGTCCGACATCACCCGTGACATCGCCGACATCAACACTCAATCGAGCCAGGTCGGAGCGGGCAGCAACCAGGTTGAGATCAATGCCCAGGGTTTATCGGCACTCGCCACGCAACTGGCGGGTCTGGTGGCGAAATTCAAGGTTTGAGCTGAGCATGGACCAAATTGAACTGCAATTACAAAAGGAAGAGCAGCGTCGGGCCCAAATTGCTTTGGAAATTGTAGTAGGTGGCTTGGTGCTGCTAGTTGATGACGATCCGACGATTCGGGCTTTGGCGAAAAGAATCCTCGAGCGCCTGGGTTTTTGCGTGCTTGAAGCAAAGGATGGGATCGAGGCGATGGAGCTGTTTCGACAACACCGGAATACTATCCGCTTCGTCATGTGCGATCTGGTAATGCCGCGAATGGACGGTTGGGAGACGCTCAGAGCCCTGCGTCAACTGGCACCCGACATCCCGGTGATCTTAACAAGTGGCTGCGACTTGACCCGGGCTCATGCAGGCTCATCCAGGCAACCCCATTCATTCCTCCCCAAACCCTATGGGTCGCAAGGGTTGCGTGAAATGGTCCGCCAGGTTTTGGGAACCAGCTGAAAAGGAGTGTCTATGTGCTGCAACTGAAAAAGAAAATGGCATTGGAAGGGTAGCGCCCAACCAATGCCAGGTTTATGGGTGAAGAACGAATATGTGGTTCATTCACCTTCCGGGCCAAAAAGAGACATGCGATTTATCGGCAATCCCCCTGCTCGGCACTCATCATATGGGTGAGCAAAAAAAACTTCCGGATCCTACGCTCCCGGTTCAAAGCCAATCTTGCTGATGGCGGCACGGATTTGCTGCCTCTCGACGCCATTGTTGGCAAAAGTAACCTCGCCTGCCTCAAGATTAACAGCGATTTGCGACAAGCCCGGGATTTTTTCCAGGGCCTTTTCCACGGCACCCACACAGTGCTTACAACTCATGCCTTTAATTTTCAGGGTATCCATTGATTGTTCCTTATCCCGAGTAGCGGGGTGAAATTTTAGGGAGAGTTTTGCTCCGTCTTTTTTGAAAACATCCATGTCACAGAGAAAACATTTTTAAGACAGACGCAGAAACTGAGAATAACACTCGGCGTTTTATACACAAAACGACCATAACCATTCCGCTGTTTTTTGCGACGGCGCGATGGAATATTTGCCGTATTCATACGGTAAGCTCCTCAATGACATTGTTTGTGACAGCGACCTTGTGGTGGTTGTAAGTATAAGGAATGCAGCAAGGGTATGCGAATACAAATTACGAATTTTTCAGAATACTCTCATGCAGGGCTCAGGGCTGGATTTGCTTTCCCGAGCTCTAATGCTTACCCTGGAAAGACTGACGTGACGCTGCACATTCGCGTCTGATATGGTTGACGGTTGCAACCTGAAATATTTTATTTGAAAAAATCTCGTATTACTATGGCAGAACAAACGTATCTGGCGAAGATTCAAGGCATGCATTGCGCCGCCTGTTCGACGCGCATCGAGAAGGTTGTGGGCAACCTGGAAGGGGTGAAAAGCTGTTCCGTGAATCTGGCAACGGAAAAGGCAAAAATCGACTTTGACCCGGCTTTAGTGTCGATCTTGACCATTGCCGAGGTGATAGGTGATCTCGGTTTTAAAGCAGAGAGTGGCGAAGATGCATCCGATCAGGGCCAAGCCGGTAAAGAAGAGACAAAAAAGCTTGCGGCCATGCAACAGCGTTTGCTGCCTTCCTTTCTTCTGGCTCTTTGCATCATGGGTCTGTCGATGGCGCATATGCTCGGTATTCCATTGCCGCGATTTCTCGATCCGCAACACGCACCCCTTAGCCACACTCTTCTGCAGTTTTTTCTTTTGTTGCCGGTTCTTTATCTTGGCAGGAATTTCTACACAAGTGGCATTCCAGCGCTTTTTAGGGGGATACCGAATATGGATTCCCTTATTGCCATCGGTACCGGTGCGGCATGTATTTATTCAACCTGGAACCTTGTTGAGATCGGCCTGGGGATCGATCCGATCGGTCGAGCCCATGATCTTTATTTCGAGTCGGCGGCGATGCTGCTTGCTTTGGTGTCATTGGGAAAATACCTGGAGGCCCGGTCAAAGGCTCGAACCACCGATGCAATCAGGCAGCTTCTCCAACTCGCTCCCGACAATGCCACTGTGGTGGACGAAAATGGTCAGAGACAAGTTCCGGTTGCGGAAATCCGGGTTGATGACCATATCCTGATTCGACCAGGGGAACGGATTGCCGTGGATGGTGTAGTGCTTGATGGTGAGTCGGCGGTTGACGAATCGATGCTCACCGGTGAGAGCATGCCGGTTCGGAAGAAAAAGGGTGACACCCTCTATGGCGGAACGCTCAACAAAAACGGGGCGTTGACCATGATTGCCGGAAAAGTCGGCGGTGATACCATGCTTGCCCGGATAGTCCGTCTGGTGCAGGAAGCACAGGGGACCAAGGCCCCGATAGCCAATCTCGCCGATCGAATCAGTCTTTATTTTGTCCCGACCGTCATGCTTATCGCCACTCTTGCCGGTTTGAGCTGGTTTTTTATCGGCGGTGCCGATTTCAGTTTTTCCCTGCGCATCTTTATTGCAGTCCTGGTCATTGCCTGTCCGTGTGCCATGGGGCTGGCAACGCCTACCTCGATTATGGTCGGCACCGGTCGCGGCGCCCAACTCGGTGTTCTGGTGAAAACCGGCGAAGTCTTGGAACTTGCGGAAAAAATCAGCTGCGTGGTATTTGACAAAACCGGAACTCTCACCGTCGGCAGGCCTGAGGTAATCGAGATTATCCCCGCGGCTGCCTATGATGAGCAAATGCTCCTCAGTCTTGCCGCAGCGGCGGAAAGCCGTTCCGAGCATCCATTGGCCGAGGCGATTCTCCGGGCGGCTGAGACCCGTGGGTGTAGTGTTTCGAAGGTGGAATCCTTTGTCGCTCTTCCCGGTCGAGGAATTGAGGCGGTGGTGTCTATTGCTGATGCGAAATATCAGGTGTTGTTTGGCAATCGGGAGGTTTTTCGGGAAAAACAGATTGGTAGATTGACCGAAAAAATTGAGGGCGATGCCGACGAACGTTCGGAGCAGGGTAAAACGGTGCTCTTTCTCGCGGTAGATGGAATGCTGGCCGCCCTTATAACCATTGCTGATCCTCTGAAACCGGAGGCTGTTGATACCGTCAGGCGTCTCGGGGAGATGGGGATAGAGGTAGTGATGCTCACCGGGGACAATGCAAAAACTGCCCTGGCGGTGGCAAAGCAGGCCGGGATTGACAGGGTCGTGGCTGGAGTATTGCCGGATAAGAAAGAGGAGGAAATCATCAGGCTGCAGCAGGAAGGAAAAATTGTCGCCATGGTTGGAGACGGTATAAACGATGCACCTGCCTTAGCCCGGGCAGACGTCGGTATCGCCATGGGGACGGGTATCGATATTGCCGTCGAATCGGCCGATATAGTATTGATGACCGGCCACCTTTCGGGGGTATGCCGGGCCATCGGCCTCAGCCGGGCAACGCTTGGCAATATTCGCCAAAATCTTTTCTGGGCCTTTGCCTATAATGTGGTGGGAATTCCGGTCGCGGCCGGAGTACTGGCCATCTTCGGCGGGCCGACACTCAACCCGATGATCGGTGGGGCGGCCATGGCCCTCAGCTCCGTCTCGGTCGTCAGTAATGCCCTGCGACTCAGATGGTATAAGCCGGAGGTGTAGTCGAAGTGGCTCTCCGGCGTCATGCCGGTTTTGTTTAGGAGCCGTTACGAAATAACTTGAACATTTACACCATTTTGTTGCGGCTCCTTATGCCGCTTTTGGGGAGAATATGTCCGAGTTATTTTTGCTTAACGGCTTAAAACTTTTTTTTGGTTCCGTAGGTCAGCTGGTTAAAGCCGAGCCATTTTTTTAGGATATCGATGATAAAACCACCCCAAATTTTCTCCGGTTTGATGGTCTCAATGCTGATGGCGGCAATTTTTGCTTCTTCGTCTTTCATTTTTTCTCCTTTTTTGCGTCAGTGCCGAGCAATAGAAAGTTCTTCTCGACACTGTTCCAGGAAATCGGGCAAACTGCAACACTATCTCGCAGAATTGGGCTAATTTAAGAAATGGTAAAATATCCATGGAGGATCCTTTGACAACGACTATACAGCAATTGAAAAAGGTAAGTCTTGCCATTTTGGCAGGTAGCGAGCCGGGGAAGCACAGTTTGACCGCCACCCCGGTGGTTTTTGGGTTTATCTACGGGATTGGTGCTGAGGGTCCGGCGCCTTTTGAGATGGTCCTCGTTGATAAATGCGTGGGAGAACATGTGATATTGACCGTTACCGCAGATGAAGCACCGCAGTTCTTTGGTCGTTTTCTTGGGCCAATCCGGCAACTTCTTGGCTTGCACCTCCTGCCTCCTTCCCTTTCTTTACATATGACGGTGATGGCGGTGGTCGATGCCGATAACCGGGAAGTGGTTCAGGCACTGGCTAAAGCAACCGGGCATGGCGGCTGCGGTGGTTCCTGCGATTGCGGCTGCAGCTCGGGGTAGCCATGTACAAAAGAGGGCCGGCAACAGCCATGTTTCGTCTACAGAGGTTCCGCCGCACCGATGCGAGTACACACCTCAAACGCCAAGGCAAAGACAATATCCAGAGGCAGGGGCTCGGCAATTGATTTGTCATAAAGAATTTTTGCCTCGGCGGGAAACTCCTCATCGCCGGTCCAATACAATACCGCTATCTGAATATCCCTGGTTATTGTGAAAGAGAAAGCTGCATCGGCAAGCTTGAGCGGTGTGCCACCCAGTTTCTCGCTACGTTCGCAAAATCCCTGCAGATCATTGGCGAATCGGTCGCTGATAAGATTTGTCGGCAAAAGATGCGGCCCGCGGAAAAAGGTGGTGCCACCCGGCAAATCCTTTTCCGAGATCCACTCCCCGCTGGGTTGAATATCCTGTGGCAGGAGCAGGTAATAGATGACGAACAGATAAAAGAATGTATGGGGTGGCGGCATGGTTAAGCCGCTTCGTTCAATCTTGCCTTCGGTCCAGTCGATGATATACTCATCGCCCCAAAGTTGCAAAGTGTAGATCTTGCCGGCCGGATCGTAGCTGCAACGATCCTGGCGACAAATATCGGCGGGAATGGCGTGAGCCAGTTCCTTGAAATAGTTGTGGTCGACGTAGGTTGCCACTCAGTTGTTTCCTTTATTGCTGTTTTTTGCCGGAGAGTCTTGCATCTTCCGCTCGACACGTATGTAAACCTCTAGGAGGCTGTCTTACTCAAGTCTCCAGTATAGCAAAGTTGCCAGAAAATAGACACGTGTCTTCTCGTCCACCCGGAAAAGGACCGATAGATCTGAGGATGGCGGAAATTCTTGCCGAAGTCGCAGTGCCGAGCATCGTACATTTTGTCCTTGAGCCGATGGCCCATTGATTTTCTGCTGCCATGAATTACAACATCTTTATGCCACGATGTGGTGTAATTGATCTATCGATCTTGTGTTCAGGCTGGCTCGTTTTGTAAGTCTACGCATAATGGGGGGGATATGAAAAAGCCGTTAGGTCTGTTTTCGCTCCTGTCTCTCTCGTTTCCATTGCTGGCCGCTCTTGTCGGTTGTCAAACAAGCGTACCTGTTTCTTCTCCTTCCCTGCCTCACGGGGGTTCTTTGCAGAGTGGCGATGCCTACCTCGAAGTTGACTGCCTTCTTCCGGGGCAGGTACGTAAGCTCGGCACCATGGTCTATGCCAGTCCGAGGCGGCCATTGAAAACCACGGCCGGTGATTGCGAGATTCGCGGTGGCGAATATGTTGCCTATGATCGGGCCAATTATAAGGAGGCCCTGGCTGTCTGGATGGTCGAGGCGGAGGCCGGAGATCCGCTGGCCGCGGTGTATGTCGGTGAGATATATATGAAATCGCCAGCGGATAAGCCGCGATACGATCTGCCGCTCAGTGGTTTGAAAAGGCCGCGGCGAGCGGCAATAAAAGAGCCCAGGTAAACCTTGGCTATCTATATGAAAACGGATTGGGCATTGGCGCCGATATGAATCAGGCGGTCAGCTGGTACAGCAAGGCCTCCGGCGCTCATATTCAAGAGGTTGTTCAGCAGCAACAGCAATTGACGGCCCGGGAAAGGGCTGAACTCGCCGAGTTGAAGGCGCAAAATGGCGCACAGATCGCTGAGCTGCAGCGTTTGAAAAAAGAGATGGGGGTGGCGGAGACCGCCCTTGCCTCAGTGCGCAAGGAACTCGATAAACGCAACGGCGCTATTGCCGTCCAGCAGCAGGAAATAGTTGGGAAGCAGGAGGAAGTGAAGAAGATCGCCCAGCAGTTGGCTGCCCGAAAAGTGGCTGTCGCCTCTGATTTGGAAAAAAAACTCGGCGACCTGGAACGTGGCCTGAAAGAAAAGGAGCAGCAACTCTCAGAACAGAAACACCTTGCCGCCGAGCTCTCCGGGCAGCTTAAAAAACAACAGAATGATGAAAAACAATTCAAGACGACCTTGGCGGGCTTGAACGAAAAGATGGCAAATTTGCCGGGGCCGAAAATTGAGGTTTTTGATCCGCAGCTGTTGCGCACCATGGGGATTGTCGTCGCCTCTGTCGATAAAGGCCTTTCGCAACGGGCAATCAGCGGCCAGGTCTGGTCCCCAGCCGGACTGCAGTATTTAAAGATCAATGGTCGGGAAACGGAATTTAAAGGGGATGGCAAATTCAGAGCGGTTTTTCCGGTCAGCGCCGACGAGATGAAGGTGCAAATTGTCGCGACCGATCACAACGGCAAGTCCGATGAAATGATTTTCGCAAAAAACTCACCGAAAAAGATAATTTACTTATCTATTATGCCGGTCATGGAACACTTGAAGAAAAGAACTCGCCAGGGTTTTGGCTGCCGGTGGATTCTTCTTTGGATGATGACGTCAACTGGATTCCCACCGACCGGATAACCGGCATCATGAACCTCATGTCGGCAAAACAGATTATGGTTATTGCCGATGCCTGCTACTCCGGATTCATGACCAGGGCTAGTCTTACCCGTCTTGAGACCGGCAAATCAGAAGAAAGCTACAACAAGTGGCTGACCAAGATGGCGGCATATAAGTCCCGGGTGATCATCAGCTCGGGGGAGACCAAGCCGGTGCTCGACGGGGGTGGGGGCAGCCATTCGGTTTTTGCCAAGGCTTTACTTGATACCCTGGGCGGAAACTCGAAAATTCTGCTGGGAATTGATCTGCATCGAGCCATCGCCGAAAAGGTGGTCGATGTCTCCGGTCGGATGGGCCACGATCAGGTTCCCCAGTATGCCGGATTGAATCGTGCCGGTCATGAACTCGGGGATTTTCTTTTCGTGCCGAAGCCCCAAGGTACTTAAAATATAACAGAATCAGGAGAAAATATGAATTCCAATACATTATCAAGTCATTTTTCAATACTCTCAGTAACCTTCTTGGTCGGTTTGGGAACTGCATCCGCAGCAAGCGGCGCCGGTACGCCGGTGCAGGAGATGTCACGTACCGTAGCAACCCTCTGTCCATCCCTGAAAGCGGCATACACCGCCAACCCCAAAGCCCTTTCCGCTGCGGCGAACTGAAGCTTGGCGCGGGTAAAACCTTCGCTAACCTCTCCGCGTCGCAAAAAAACGGTTTGGGCAATATGACCAGTGAGGAAAGCTCCGTCATGGGTGCGTCCACCGTAGCCTTATCCGGGGCGCAGAATATCGCAATTCTTGGGCGTTTATCAGGGTTGCGCGGGAAAACAAGCAGTAGCGTGGCGGCACATGGCGGCCCGAGTTCGCCGGCGGAAGCCTTGTCGCCACGGGCGAACGCCTCCCCTGCGGTGAATCAAAACAACCAGACGCTTAACGATGGCGGAGACGGTGGAGCGATAATGCCCTTTGCCGCAACCGGCGGTTATGAGGGAAATTTTAGTCAGATGAGCGATTACGACAAGTGGGGTCTCTTTGTTAACGGCTCCTACGGAACGGGTAACAAAGATGCTACCTTGCGCGAACACGGGTTCGATTTTGACTCCTGGAGTCTGGTTTCCGGACTTGACTACCGTGTTACCGATCAGCTGATACTGGGACTTGCCTTGAGCTATGCCACCACCAAGTCCTCGATTGACAATAACGGTGGCGATGTAGATCTCGACGGTTTGGGCGGTTCTCTCTACGGCACCTACTACGTCGACAATTTCTATGTCGATTTTCTCGCCGGGGTGGCCGGAAAGAAATACGATACAGAGCGCAATGTGCGATACAGCGTAGCGGCAAATACCGTGGGGACTACCTTGGTCAACCAGGTGTTTACCGGTGACACCAATGCTGGGGATGTAACCGCCGGCCTTGGAACCGGTTACAATCTGTCGTTTGGCGGCTTTGCCGTAACGCCATTTGCCCACCTTGCCTACCTTCAATCGAATATTGATGGGTATACCGAGAGCCTGCAGGGGCAGAATGGTAATGCCGGTTTCGGGCTGGCTTTACGCGTTGATGATCAGGAAGTGAAATCTTTGGCCTCCAACTTTGGGGTGCAGCTTGCCCGTGCCATCAACACCTCGCGGGGGGTAGTGACTCCGTATGTGCGGGTTGATTGGGAACATGAATATGAAAATGATGCGCGAAATATTACTGCCCATTTTGCCAATGTCGGCGGAAATTATGATGCTCTCAATTCAATCACTATCCCGACCGACAATCCGGATCGTGACTTTGTTAATTTTGCTGCCGGTCTATCAACGGTTTTCCCTGGAGGTTTGCAGTGTTTTGTCGATTATTCGACGGTATTGGGGTATGAGGATATCACTTTGCAGAGGTTTGTGGTCGGGATGAGAATGGAATTTTAACACGTCAATGCAATTTGGCTTACGTGTGTGAATACCCGGTAATTGCAAGTGCAGTTTCGAATTGTTGAGAGGAGGGGGAAAGAGTGAATAAAACCAATATATTAAGGTTCGCAAGGGTGTATGCATATTTCTTTTCGACCCTCCTCGTTGTGTTTTTCAGCTTACTCCAAGTGGCGCAGGGCGGCGATCAAGATGTTAATGAAAAACGATCGTGTATTCAATCTGTGGACGGCTATTCCTACATCTCCGAGGAGAAGACGGTCTCCGAGCTGCGCAGCGCGGCGCTGAACAACGCCAAGCAGCAGGCCCTCACCAACGCCAAGACCTATATCAGGTCGAAGACGGAGGTGGAGAGTTTCGTGCTGAAAAGTGATGAAGTGTTGATCAATGCCGAGGGGACAGTTACCATCCTTGAACAAAAAGATTATGGCATCCAAGACAACAGCCGTTACCATATCTGGGTGAAGGCCGAGGTCGAATATATGCTTGGCGACGGCGGTTCAATTGTCGGAAAGCCCTCAGCCGGTGCATCCTCCGCTCCAGTGTCTAGTGCGGCCGATAAAACTCAAAAAATCACCTTGCCTTCCGCCGTCGGCCCCCTGACGGTAAAGATCTGGTCGCCGAAAAAAGAATATAAGGAAGGAGAGAAAATCGAGGTATTTGTCCAGGGCAACCATGACTTTTATGCGAAGATCGTCGATATCAGCGGCCAAGGGGAAATCGTCCAGCTCCTGCCGAACGGCTACCGTACATCGGCATTTTTCCAGGGCGGACGCACCTATAAGATTCCCGATCAAGAGGATAAGTTTAATCTTACTGTTTCACCCCCCTTCGGCAAAGATAAAATAGTCGTGTACGCCAGCGAGGTACCTTTGGGGCAGGTGGCCATGACCAATATCGGACAAGGTTTAAGTGCATATGCCGGGGATCAGAAAACCCTTGCGGTCTCGACCCGAGGAATAGCGGTCACCGCCAAAGAAAGTGGCAGCAAGGAACCGCCTGTTGCCGATTTTTATGAGGCAAGTTACGAGATACAAACGAGTAAATAATTGATGGACGGTGCATGTGTCCGGCTTTATTGAAAATATCTTTATTTTGGTACCGCTCGGCCTCATTTTGCTTGTCGGCTGCAGCAGACTCCCCGCCTACAGTCAACCGCGAGTTGAGATCAGCAACGCTTCCCGTGCCACCCAGGGCATCTCCTATAGAGAACTGACCATCGCCGATTTCCATGCCCCGGAGCTTCCCAAAGATTTAGTGAGTTATGGACAGCATCTGAACGCCCATACCTCTGTTGCCATCCGCACCCGGCCCGTGGCAAAATACCTTTTTTCCTACCAAGATAGTGATGGCAGTCAGCTGCGGTGCGGTCATGCCGAAAATCTCGGTTTCGAAGCGGTGATGCTGCCCGAAAAGAGTTGGTGGAGTCCGACCCTGGCAACAGACAAAGAAGCCTATGTACTGCAGCATGAGCAGGTGCATTTTGCATTGATGGAGGTAGCAGCCCGGCAACTCAATCGCCGAGCCGCAAAAGAGCGCGATCAGCTAACGGCCTGCGCAGCCGATGTAGAAGCTGTTACAAAGAGATTGTCGGCAATTCTTGATCGGTGGATGGCCGAATCCCAGAAAGAGACACTCAAACAGCATGGGGAATTTGATGAGGCCACCTCACGTCTTTACGCCTTGAAGGTACAGCAGTGGTGGTATGATCGAGCGATGAAGGAGTTGCTGGATCTTGTCGAGTGGCAATGAAAAAGGCAATGAAGACATTGTCGTCCCCAGGTTCCTTTGACTTATGTATATTAATATTATATACTATTGTCAAACAACATCATGGAGGTGGGCAATGCAAAATTTATCGCAGCTGAAAAAGCAGCAGGTTGGCCTTAGGCTGCCAAAATATATAATCGATGAGATCGATGAGTTGACCAAGCAATTTTCGCTCAATCGGACAGATATTGTCGTAGAAGCTATAAAGTCATATCTGGCCGATCAAAAAGCAAAAATGTTTTACGAAAGCTTTGATATGTCGTGCAAGGAGCTGAAGGCTATTATTAAAGGGGATTTGCCGGAAACAACTCTCAGAGAGCTTATTGATGAAATTGAAACTGGTAATAACTCCTGAGTTTGCCAAAGCCGTCAAGAATCTGCATAAAAAATATCGGCTTATCTTAAAAGATCTGGAATTATTTGAGCAGGAGTTGGCAAGTGGAGAGGCCAAAGCAGTCGAACTCGGTAAAAACTGCTACAAAGCCAGATTGCAAAACTCATCAATACCAACAGGCAAAAGTGGTGGTTTTAGAGTCATCTATTTTTATAAAAAGGAGACAACGATATATCTCCTGTCTATGTATTCCAAAACAGATATTGAAAATATTTATGAAGCGAGACTCCTTGAGATTTTAAAGAATAATGGCCTGATGAAAGCTAAGGAATAGAGATAAATATTTCTAACCCTTTTTACAGTTTGAATCAGCCATAATATGAGAAATCAGTCGAGAATCTGGCTGAGAAACAGCTTGGTTCGGTCGTGCTGCGGGTGATTGAAGAATTCCTCAGGGGTATTTTGTTCGAGAATTTCCCCGCCGTCCATAAACAGCACCCGGTGCGCCACGCTTTTGGCGAAACCCATTTCATGGCTGACTACGAGCATGGTCATACCGTCCTGGGCCAGACTGATCATGACGTCGAGGACCTCTTTGACCATCTCCGGGTCAAGGGCTGAGGTCGGTTCATCAAAGAGCATGACATTCGGTTTCATACAAAGACTGCGGGCTATGGCCACCCTTTGTTGCTGGCCACCCGAGAGTTGATTGGGGAATTTCTTGGCCTGTTCGGCGATGCGCACCTTTTCCAGATAGTACATGGCAATTTCTTCCGCTTCCCTCTTCGGTGTCTTACGTACCCAGATCGGTCCAAGGGTCAGGTTTTCGAGGATGGTCAGATGCGGAAAAAGGTTGAAGTGCTGGAACACCATACCCACTTCGGTGCGGATCTTTTCAATGTTTTTTAGGTCATTGGTGAGTTCGGTGCCGTCGACGACGATGCGGCCCTTCTGGTGCTCCTCAAGACGGTTGATGCAGCGGATCAACGTTGACTTTCCTGAGCCGGAAGGGCCGCAGATAACGATACGCTCGCCTCTATGGACCGTCAGATTGACATCTTTCAGAACATGGAACTCGCCGTACCACTTGTGCATGTTTTCGATGGTGATAATTGGAGTTGTGTCGACATTTTTCTGTCCTGCTTCTTGCGGATTCATCTGTTCTTTTCCCGGGTTCTGATCATTGCTGATCAATTAGCAGTGAATACTGATTACAGATTGGTATCGAGTTCCTTTTCCAACCGTCTGCTGTAGTTGGACATGGCGTAGCAGCAGACAAAATAGATGAGCGCCACAAAGAGATAGGCCTCGGCGGAGAACCCCATCCATTTAGGGTTGGACAGAGTCGTCTGGGTGGTTTTCAGTAAATCATAAAGGGCAATGATAACCACCAAAGAGGTATCCTTGAAGGCCGAAATAAGAATGCCCATCGAAGGTGGAATGACAATTTTCAAGGCCTGGGGCAGGATGACCAAGCGCATAGTCTGGAAGTAATTCAGCCCAAGGGATTCGGCTGCTTCATATTGACCTCTGTTCATGCCCTGCAGTCCGCCGCGCACAACCTCGGCAATATAGGCGGCGGTAAAGAGAATGATGGCTATCTGGGCCCGGAGGATTTTGTTGAAGGTGACCCCTTCAGGAAGAAACAGCGGGAAAACCACCGACGACATGAAGAGCATGCTGATCAGCGGCACCCCTCGTATCAACTCGATATAGACAACGCAAAACGACTTGATGACCGGCATCTCCGACTGCCGTCCAAGGGCCAGAACCACCCCAAACGGATAAGCGGCGGTGAGGCCGAACACTGACAGCAACAAGGTGAGCGGCAAGCCGCCCCAGTTGTCGCTGTCAACGGCCTCAAGACCGAAGAGGCCACCCTTGAGAAGAAGTCCCATGGAAAACAGGCCGCCGAGCCAAATATAGGCAAGGGATTTTTTCCAATTATTGCGGTTTTGGCTGAAAAACAGCAGCAAAATCAAAATAACAACGGCAAGCAGGGGTCGCCATTGCAGTTGGTGTGGATAAAAGCCGAAGAGAATAAAGCGGATATTGGCAGTGATGACCGACCAACAAGCACCCGTCCCTGCCTTGCACTGCTCGCTGGTAGTAAACCAGTTGCTGTTGATAAACGCCCATTTGATAAAAGATGGGACTGTCGACCAAAGAATATATAAAACCAGCAGGGAAAGGATGGAGTTAAGCCAACCGTTGAACAGGTTGCCCCGTATCCAACCTAAAATGCCGATACTGGTGGCAGGGGGCCGTATGCTGTCGGCGGTTCTTCCGTGCGTGGTCTTTTCTAGGGTTGCCATTATCTTTCCACGATTGCGATTTTCTTGTTGTACCAGTTCATGATCGCCGACGTTGATAAACTGAAAGCCAGGTAGACGAGCATTATCAAAGCGACGCCTTCAATGGCTTGCCCGGTCTGATTGATGGTCGTGCCGGCGACGGAAACAAAGTCGGGGTAGCCGATAGCCACAGCGAGCGAGCTGTTCTTGGTTAAATTGAGCATCTGGCTGGTGAGAGGCGGCACAATGACCCGCAGTGCCTGGGGCAGAACAACCAGGTTGAGGACGTGTGCCGGTTTCAGCCCTATGGACATGGCCGCTTCCTTCTGGCCCTTGCCGACCGATTGGATGCCGGCTCGGACGACTTCGGCAACAAAAGCCGAGGTGTAAAGCACAAGACCGAGCAGCAGCGCAGTAAATTCCGGGCTGATGGATAATCCACCCTTGAAATTGAAGCCAGTCAGGCTTGGTACATCCATGGCAGTAGGTGCACCGGCAAGCCACCAGGCGATCAGGGGAAAACCGATAAAGATGGCAAGCGAGACCTTTACAATGGGAAAGATCTGTCCGGTTGCCGCCTGACGTTTTGCCGCCCATTTGCGAATAAAAAAGATCAGCAAGCAGGCGACAGCCAAGGCTGCAAAGGCGTATTGAAAAGCCGCATGCCATGCCGGCACACCAAAGATGAGTCCCCGGTTGCACAAAAAGAGTCCGGGTATCGGGTTGAGTGCCTGGCGTGGGCCCGGCAGCATCTCGTAAAAGAAGGCGTACCAGAAAAAGAGTTGCAGGAGTATTGGAATATCTTGAAACACCTCAATATAGAGCGCCGAGAGTTTGGCGAGAAGCCAGTTTGTGGAAAGCCTTGCAATTCCAAGAATCGTTCCGAAAATAATGGTGAGGACGACACCGATAAAAGCGACGACCAAGGTGTTGAGGAAACCAACGAAGAGTGCCCGGCTGTAAGAATCGGCAGCCGAATAGCTGATAAGCTTTTCGCCGATTTCGAACGCAGCCTCTTTCTCGAAAAAGCCGAAGCCGGTTGAGATCGATTGCCTTTCAAGGTTGGCCAGGGTGTTGTGGATCAGATAATAACTGAGAAGTCCGACACTGAGTACGGTGAGGCACTGGTAGAGAATCGCCAGCTTGGCCGGGTCACGCAGGAAGGGGATTTTCTCTGGTGCTGTCGTGTCCATATTCACCTGTTTAATCGGTCATACCCGGCTATCGCCGGGTATGACCTCGGGGTTGGTTCGTTATTTGAAAGGAGGTGAATACATCAGGCCACCATTGTTCCACAGGGCGTTCAAACCACGCTTGAGCATAAGGGAGGTGTTGACACCGACGTTACGTTCAAAGACCTCACTGTAGTTACCGACCTGTTTAATGATATTGTAAGCCCATTTCTCGTCAAGACCGAGGGACTTGCCGTTACCCGGGGTAACGCCGAGGAACCGCTGGATAGCCGGGTTAGTGCTGGTCATCATTTCATCGACGTTCTTGGAGGTTATGCCTAGTTCTTCTGCCTCGATCATCGCCAGGACCGCATAGTTGACGACATCTTTCCATTGATTGTCGCCATGTCGTACTGCCGGAGCAAGGGGCTCTTTGGAAATGATTTCCGCGAGGATCGTATAATCGGCGGGATTGGGGGCTACCGCCCGGATGCCGGCCAGCTGAGAGGCATCGGAGGTCAGACAATCGCAGCGACCGGCGAAAAAGGCCTTGGCCAATTCAGCATTGTTCTCGATAACCACGGGGTTCATCTTCATCTTGTTCTGGCGGAAGTAGTCGGCAACATTTTGCTCGGTGGTAGTGCCGGGGAGGACGCAGACGGAGGCGCCATCCAGCTCTTTTGCGCTTTTTATTCCGAGTTTGTTGGGAACCAGAAAGCCCTGGCCGTCATAGTAGTTGACCTGAACGAAGTCGAGGCCGAGATCGGTGTCACGGCTAAGGGTCTGGGTGGCATTACGGGTAAGGACATCAATTTCGCCGGATTGCAGGGCGGTGAAACGGGTTTTGGTGGTGAGCGGAGTGAATTTCACCTTTTCGGCATCGCCGAAAACGGCGGCGGCAATCGCTCTGGCGGTATCGATATCAAGGCCTTTCCATACGCCCTTTTCATCGGGTTTGCCGAAACCGAAGAGTTCGCTGTTGACGCCGGTCTGAACAAAGCCCTTCGTCTTGACAGTGTCAAGGGTCCCGGAAATCGCAACGCCTGCGGTCAGACAAAATGCGGTTACTACTGCGGGCACTATTCGCTGAAAATGTACCATAAAAACGCCTCCTTGTAAAAGTTTATGAAAATATGCCGCCGGAGAACCTCTGCGGACAGCAGGAATTAACGCTGGACAATGATCAGACCCGTTAACGACGACGATTATAACTCTCACTGATGCGTGATCATCACTAATGGATACTGTTATTCCAATAAACAAAGAACCAAGCTTGTGTCAAGCGGTCTGATCATTTGAAATAATAATTTTAAGGACATCGTCCGGGCGAGACTGCCGATAATTGCACAGTCTGAATGGTGAAGGGCAGAGCTGTCTGAGCATTACTGCTTTGCGGTTGTGTCGGGAAATATTTCCTTTGTCAGATGATGTGTCACTGCATCCGGGTTAAAGTCGAGAAAGCTGAACAGGAATTTCTCGAAATCCAAAGTACGCTTGAAATTCAGGCGTATATGCTGTTCCTTCTGTGCATTGCCGTTGCCATAACGGTCAAGAATATACTCAAGACGGCTGGCGAGAGGTACCACCTGGTCGTGGCGCACCCGCTTGTCGGCATAGAAAACCAGTTCTTTGGCGGCAAACAGTCCGCGTTGGTAAAGGTCAGCCTGAAAGTGATGCAACACCACATGCTCGGCGACGATATCACCGATCTCCGGGTAGCCGAGATCGACGCATATCTGCCTGCCGATTTCCGCATGGTGGCAGCCGGTTTTGATGCACAGGGTCTTGGCGATATCATGGAGCAGGGCGCCGGCAATTGTCTCTTCGCGGTTGGGCAGGGGGGTGGGGCATTGCCCCGTTCTTGCCAGGCCATCGACCAGTGTTGCGGCAACCCGGGCGACGAGGATGGAGTGCTCGCGAATATTGTCAAACATCTCAAACTGATCGAAGTAGCGACGACACTCAGTTGCGGTGGGAATCTGTTTAGCCATGTGATCACTTGAAATTATCGACTACTGAGTTCATGGACTGCATCAACGGCAATTTTCGCCTGTTCGGGCGGGGTGAATTGATGAATGCCGTGACCGAGATTGAAGATATGGCCGTGGGCATCCTTGGCATCCTTGAGCAGGCGGCCGATCTTCGCTCGCAATTGGTCTTTTGGGAGGAGCAGGGCAAAGGGGTCGAGGTTACCCTGGACGGCTTTTTCCCCCACCCTTTTAATGGCTTCGTCGATGGGAATGCGCCAATCGAGGCCGATAACGTCAGCTCCCGAAGCGGCCGAGAGTTCAAGCAGGGTTGCACCGTTATTGGCAAAATAAATAAGGGGAATTGCACACGGCTTAAGAGCGGCGAGAATCTTTTGCACATAGGGCAGCGCGAATTCGGCGAAATCATCCGGTGCGAGTATCCCGACCCAGCTGTCAAAGAGTTGCAGGGCCTGGGCTCCGGCTCTGGCTTGGGCCTGCAGGTACAAGATCGTGCTGTCGGTAATCTTCGCCATCACGTTGTGGAACAGTGCCGGTTCTCGGTACATCATCTTCTTGGTTTCCCAGAACACCTTGGAGGAGCCGCCTTCGATCAGGTACGTCGCACAGGTAAAGGGCGCACCGGCAAATCCGATGAGGGGCACCTGCAATTCAGGGCGTAATAACCGGATGGTCTCCATGACAAAACCTGTCGCGTCGTCGGCATCGGGGACGATGAGGCGATCGAGCGCGGCCTGGTCGCGGATAGTCGTATGAAAAATCGGACCTTTACCTTCGTGGAATTCGAGCGGCGCACCCATCGCCTCCATGAGAATGAGGATGTCGGAAAACAGGATCGCCGCATCCATGCCGAGCAGGTCTACCGGTTGGAGGGTTACCTCAACACACAGTTCCGGCCGTTTACAGAGTTCGAGGAAGGAAACCTTGCCTCGAACTTTTTGGTATTCCGGGAGATATCGTCCGGCCTGGCGCATCATCCAGATCGGGGTGTAGGTGGTTTTTTCACCACGGCATGCTTTGAGAAAGGTGTCGTTCATAGATATTCCAGGTAGAGTTCCGGTTTAAGTCTTTTTTATTTCTTGTTGGACGAGTTGCCTCGGGACATAGCTGCAAAACGGCTCTTGGGCGAGAAAGTCGCCGGTCATCGCATACGCCCTGGCCCGGCATCCGCCACAGACCCCGACATATTCGCATTTTCCACAGTTATCCTTATACCCTTTAAAATCGCGAAGTTGAAGAAAAAGTTTTGATTCTTCCCATATTGTTTTGAAAGGGATCTTGGTTATGTTGCCTGCCGATTTTGCAAAGTAGCTGCAGGGCAGAACTTCGCCGTCGACATCGATCAGACAGATGAGTTGTCCGGCCAGGCAACCCTTTGAGCCACCGGTTGAAAATTGTAGATTTCTTCTTGCGAATTTTTCGCCTTCTTCCTTAGCCTTCTGCCGAACGATCCGGTAGTAGTGGGGGGCGCAGGTCGGCCGCATGAGAAGTTCGTTGTCCTGCTTTTCGGTCTGGTAGTGCCATTCGAGAATCTCATCGTAAACACTCTCTGGGATGAGCTCATCCATAATGTCTTCACCTCGACCGGTGGGGACGATCATAAACATATACCAGGCGGTGGCCCCGAGGGATTTTACCAGCCGGTAGATTTCAGGGATTTCCCGACGGTTACGAACAGTAAAAGAGGAATTGATGAGAAAGGGAATGGAGTGTTTTTTAAAGAGCCGGATGGCGTTCATGACCCCATCGAAGGCACCCTGTTGACTGCGAAAGTTGTCGTGGGTTTCAGCTTTCGCGCCGTCGAGGCTGAGGGACACCATCTTAATCTCCGCCGCTTTAATTTCCTTGCAGATAGTATCGTTCACCAAGGTGCCGTTGGTAGCGAGGCACATGCGGAAACCTTTCGCAGTGCCGTACCTGGCAATATCAAAGACATCGTTGCGGAGCAGGGGTTCACCGCCGGAAAGCACCAGCACCGGATTGGCGTAGGAGGCGATATCGTCGATGATCGTCTTGGCCTGATCGAAAGAAAAATCGGGATGCCCGGTGGCTTCGAGCTCTGAAGAGGAGCGGCAGTGCACACACTTGAGATTACAGCGGCGGGTGATTTCCCAGGCTATCCATTTCGGTTGAAAATCCATGATATATCCTCCGGGTGCTGCAGGTACCCTTGTACAAGGAACATGCAGAAAAAGCTTTTAAGTCGATGCCAAAAAAACGATCTCATTGATTTTTGACGGATACCGAGAGATCAATGAGTTGGCCTACTAGGAAAAACATACTCCGTAGAGGTTGAAGACAATAAGTATTTTACCTTGGAAATAAAGTGTCCATGGGGAGCGCAAAGATGGCGGAAATGTGCGGTGAGTGCAAGCTATGAGTAATGAGGCCGGAAGATCTGCAAATATTCGTGTGAAATATTGAATTCCCGATGCTTGATCTTTATAATTTATGCTAAATAGCTTATAGTGCAAACCCTGTTTAGGGTTCAGACCGCAAGAGACTATTTGGTTGTGCAAAGTGTTCGAAACTACAGGGCAGGCGTTGTGTTGATATGGAAAATGAAGGGGAAATATGTTGATTTCACCGGTTACTCTCAGCAGTCCCCAAGGCCAGGACCTTGTTCACGGACTGCTCAACCGTTTTCAGGCGGGGGACACTTCCTGCCGTGGAGCAGTCAGGGATATTCTCCAGGCGGTGCGGGAGATGAAGGACGAAGCGATCGTCGCCTATGGCCGCAAATATGATGCACCGGAACTGAGCGCAGGCCAGCTGCAGGTGAGTGCCAAGGAACTGCAGGAGTCATACCAGCAGGTCGACGACCAGTTTCTGGAGAGTCTTGGCGTGGCCATCGAACGTATCCAAACCTTTCATGAACGGGAAATGGAAGACTCATGGCTACAGACCCGTGAGGATGGGACTATCGTCGGCAGGCTGGTACGTCCGGTCGATTCCGCCGGGCTCTATGTCCCCGGCGGCAAAGGCGGCATGACTCCGCTCGTTTCCTCGGTTCTGATGAACGGCATTCCGGCCGGTATCGCCGGTGTCAAGCAGCGGGTGATGGTTACTCCTCCCAACAAGGACGGTAAGGTTGATCCGCATCTCCTGGTGGCCGCCCAGGAGATCGGTATCACGGAAATTTATAAGGCCGGTTCGGCCTGGGCAATTGGTGCTTTGGCTTTCGGCACCGAGACTATCCCCCGTGTGGATGTGATTGTCGGTCCCGGCAACCAGTATGTCGCCGAGGCAAAAAGACAGGTGTCGGGCATGGTGCGCATTGACATGATTGCCGGCCCGTCCGAGGTGCTGATCGTCGCCGATGCTACTGCGAAAGCAGCATGTGTCGCGGCCGATATGCTGGCGCAGGCCGAACATGATCCGCTGGCCCTGGCTATTCTTGTGACCATCCATGCGCCACTCGCCGGGGCGGTTGCGGCTGAGCTTTTGCGGCAGTTGCCGTTGCTTTCCCGGGAGGAAATAGCCCGGAAGGCGCTCGCCGACCGTGGGGTCATCCTGGTCGCCGATGACCTCGAGGCGGCAATTGACCTTGCCAATAGTGTCGCTATTGAGCATCTTGAACTGATGATTGCCGATCCTTGGGCGCAACTCCCCCATATTCGCCATGCCGGGGCGATTTTCCTCGGGGCTAACACCCCGGAAGCGGCGGGAGACTATATTGCCGGTCCGAATCATGTGCTGCCGACCATGGGCACTGCGCGGTTCGCTTCCGCTCTCGGGGTCGAGACCTTTTTGAAAAAGAGTTCGATCATCAGCTATTCGGCGCCGGGCCTCGCCGCCGACGCAGAACATATCATGCGGTTGGCACAACTCGAAGGCTTGACCGCCCATGCCGCTTCGATTGCCGTGAGACTCGGCAAATGACGGTCGATTTTTCTGGTTCCCTGGTCACCGGTCTGAAAAATTTTGGTTTGATTCTTCCGCCCGAGGCGGTTGAGCGATTGGCCCTTTATTTCAGAGAACTGCTGAAGTGGAGTAAAAAGATCAATCTGATCGCCAAAGGAACCGATCCCGAGCAAATTATAGAAAACCATTTTATCGATTCCCTGACCATCTTGCCGCAGCTCACAGGCGTTGGGACCCATCTTCTCGATATTGGCAGCGGTGCCGGATTTCCTGGCCTGGTCTGCAAGGCAGCCTGGCCGGAGCTGGCGGTAACCTTGGTGGAACCGCGTCTCAAGCGGGCAAGCTTTCTTGGCCATATTACCAGGACATTGGGGCTCAGCGGAGTCAACATGCTGACCTGCCGGGTTGAGGACGAGGCACAATTGCCTTCCTCTTGCCCTTTCTCCCACATAACCGGCAGGGCGATAACGGAGATCGGCTCGTTTCTCCGCATGGTGGAGAGGTTTGCCCCGACAAGCGCCCGGGTGATCTGTATGAAGGGCCCGAAATGGCGGGAGGAAATGGATGCTGCAGCAGAAATTGTCAGCCACTCTCCCTATAGGCTCAGCCAGGTTATTGAACATGCTTTGCCGTTTTCCGGGGCAAAACGCAGTTTGTTACTTTTTGACAGCCATTAAAACCGAAGAATCTCACGTAAATATGAGGTGAAATAATGAAAAACATTGCAATTCTGGCCGGTGACGGCATTGGCCCGGAAGTAATGCAAGAGGCCATCAAGGTTCTTGATTGTGCACAAAAAAAGTTTGCTTTTGAACTTTCTTACCACTACGCCGATGTCGGCGGCATTGCCATCGACAATCACGGCCAAGCTCTGCCGCCGGCAACCCTTGCACTGTGTGAAAGAAGCGATGCCATCCTCTTCGGCTCGGTCGGTGGTCCAAAATGGGAAAGCCTGCCCCCGGAGCAACAGCCGGAGCGGGCGGCCCTCCTGCCTCTCCGTAAACATTTCGACCTGTTCTGTAACTTTCGTCCGGCCAAGGTCTTTAAATCATTGATTGCCGCCTGCCCCCTACGCCCGGATATCGTCGGCGATGGCTTCGATGTCCTGTGCGTCCGCGAGCTCACCTCCGACATCTATTTCGGTACGCCGAAGGGGCGGGAAGGGCAAGGTGACGAGGAAAGGGCCTTTGATACCATGGCGTATAGCCGATTTGAAATTGCCCGGATTGCCAGGATGGCCTTTGCCGCCGCCCGGCAGCGGCGTGGTAAGGTGACTTCGGTCGATAAGGCCAACGTCCTGACCACCATGGTCCTGTGGCGCCAAGTAGTGGTGGAGATTTCCAAGGAATTTCCGGACGTGGAGCTGAAGCATATCTATGTCGACAACGCCACTATGCAACTGGTACGCGATCCGCATCAATTCGATGTCTTGCTGTGCAGCAACATGTTCGGCGATATCATCTCCGATGAGGCGGCGATGCTCACCGGTTCCATGGGGCTGCTCGCCTCCGCCTCCCTGAATAAAGACAACTTCGGGTTATATGAGCCGGCCGGTGGTTCCGCTCCCGATATCGCCGGCAAGGGCATTGCCAACCCCATCGCCGAGATCTTGTCGGCGGCAATGATGCTTCGTTACACCTTTGGTCTCACCGAGGCAGCGGCGGCCATCGATAAAGCGGTTGAGGCAACCCTTGATAAAGGAATACTGACCGCCGATCTCACCGGCAACAAGGCTGCTGCGGTCGGTTCCGCCGCCATGGGTGATGCCATCGCCCAGGCATTGCAAGGCTAAAACACAGAGGAACCCCAGAACAACACCGCAAGGCATGGTGTTCGGGGTTGAGGGACGCCCATGCAGAACAAGGATAATGTCATTCTCGTTGCCAACGAGGCTTCCACCGAGCTCGGCTATAAATTGGCCGAACGGCTGTGGCTGCCGTTTACCGAAATGATCCGTAAGCGCTTTTCCGATGGAGAGCAATACCACGCTTTTTCAACGTCTATTGCCGGCAAAGATCTTGTGATACTTGGTGTTACCCATGACGACAGTTCGCATCAGGAGCTCCTTGATCTCATCTCCGGGGGAATCTATTGGAACGCGGCATCGATCAGCGTCATTATTCCTTTTCTTGGGTATTCCACCATGGAAAGGGCCAAGCCACGATCCCACGAAATTCCCAAGGGCATCACGCGGACCAGGCAGATATTTAAGGCCGGACCCAATTACGTGGCTTTCGTCGACCTGCATTCGGAGGCGGTTCTCCATGCCCATGGTGGAGAAATTCGCACCCAACATATTTGGACCGACGATCTGGTCGTCGACAAAATTCAAAAGAGCGGGCTGACCGATTATGTCCTTGTCTCTCCGGATTACGGATATTCGAAAAGGATCGCCAAGCTGGCCAGCATGTTGAATTGTCCGCATACCGCGGCCGATAAGGATCGTTACGACACCGACAAAACTATCGTCGGCCAGGTGTCGAGCGTCGTCAAGGGGAAGACCGCCATAATCTGTGATGATATGATCCGCACCGGCGGCTCGATCCTCCAGACCGCCAGAAGATGTCTGGAGGCGGGGGCCAAAGATGTCGTCGCCCACGCTACTCATTTGGTTATGGCCGGCGATTCTCTGGAAAAATTTCGTCAGGGACCGATCTCCCGGGTACTTGGTTCCGATACCTATCCGGGGCGGAAAAGTGACGACCTCCTTGATATTTATTCGGTGGCGCCGCTGCTCGCCGATATTATTGAACAGCATTTGCAGATCTGAAGAACCGGCTGTACAAAAAAAGAGCAACCCTGATGCCACGTCCACTGTGGATACGCTGATTCAGGGCTGTCAATGGCTGGTAAGGTAGCCGTGGCTGGAGTATGAGAAGAGAAGACATCGCACAGAATCTTCGACGGTCCCTCCTGTTTAAGGAGGCCACTGCCTCAGAAATCGAAACCTATGTCGGGGCTGCCCGGGTGCAGATTTTCCAGGAGGGGCGGTTCGTTTACCGGCAGGGGGAGGCCAGCGACGTTTTCTACATCCTTGCCATGGGCGAGGCGGAGCTGGTGCTCGGTGGTGAAAACGACCGAATGAAGGTCGTCGGGAGAATTGGGCCGGGTGGTCATTTTGGTGAGACCGGCATCCTTACCGACAAGCCGCGTTCGCTTTCGGTCCGCGCCTTGTGCGATGTGGTAGTCATCTGCTTTGACAAACGCTATTTCAAAATTGCCCTTCTTGCCAACAGCAGGATTCACCGGCAACTTGATGCGCTTCTCGCCGAAAGGCTGCGGGTGGCCTTCCTTGATCAGGTCGACTCGGGGAGCGAAGGTAGCTGGCAGGATGAAGGGTCGGGGGCGGATGACATCATTCTTTTCAAGGATTCGAATACGTCGGCCATCAGTCTGCGACGCTTGGCCAGGCGTCGACAAGACGACATCCGAGAATCGAAAACGGCGCAAAAGACCCAGGCGATAATAGATCAATTGGCCATGGGCAGTTCGCCGTTCATCCTCACCGGTGAAGCAGGTACCGGCAAACTCATTATCGCCCAGCAGATTCATCTGCAGAGCAAACGCGCCGGGGGGCAGTTTCTTGAGGTTGATCTACGCGATTTTGAGCCCCTGCAGCTCGAGCGCGCCTTGTTCGGTATTGAGCAGAGTGCCTTTCCCTTTGTCCAAGCCCGTCAGTCCGGATTGTTTGAACAGGCCGCCAACGGCACCCTGGTTTTTACCCATGTCCACCTGATGAAAGAAGAGCTGCAGGAAAAGCTTGTGAGGATTCTCGAAAGCAGCAGCTACAATCACATCGACAGCAGTCGTCAGGTAGCGATGCAAGCCAGGCCGGCCTTTGTCAGTTCCTATCCCATTGATCACCTGCGCAGTAGCGGTAAGCTGTTGCCGGCATTGCTCACCTTGATCCAGGACCAGCATTTTCACGTTCCGCCGCTTCGCAACCACAAGGAGGACCTGCCACGCCTGGTGCTCCACTATCTTGAGCGTTTCAGCAAGGAATACGGCAAGAAGATCTTCAAGGTGTCACCGGAAACCTTGGGTATTTTCATGAATTATGATTGGCCCGGCAATCTGACCGAGTTATCCAGCGTCATTCGTCGGGCGGTGATGCTGGCAAAAAAAGATGAAATCGTCGCCGAGCAAATTTTACTTGGCCTGCCGAAAACGGAAGGCAAGTGGGAGTACAATATTCTGCGTATCGCCTGGATCAGGAAGTTCCTGGAAAGTCGTATTTTTCCTAGAGTTCCCCAGGTCATTATCAGCTGCGTCTTGTTGGTTACCATTGTTTTTCTCTTTTTTGGGCCATCGGACCCGCAGGCGAACATCGGGCTTACCCTGGGGTGGTACATAGGGTGGCCGTTGATGTTTTTCTCGTTCTTTTTCCTGGCAAGAACATGGTGTAGCGTCTGTTCTCTTGCCGTGCCTGGAACCCTCCTGCAAAATATAGTGAAACCGACACGTAAGACCCCGGCGTTTATTAAGGAGTATTCCGGCTGGATTATGGCGGTGTTGTGTATTCTCGTCTTCTGGATCGAAATCGTCTGGGACGCTTATAATAATCCTTATCTGACCGGTGCAATCATCCTCATCATTACCTTGGGTTCGATCCTCTTCAGTGTGCTTTTTTCAAGGCGCAGTTGGTGCCGCTACCTGTGCCCACTGGGCGCGGTGAATGCTATTTTTGCCATGCCATCGGTTGTTGAATTGCGCTCGAATACGCATGTCTGCCTCAATCGCTGCCAAAACCACTCATGTTTTACCGGGGAGGGTGATGTTACCGGCTGTCCGATGTTCAGACATCCCTATCTGGTCGATAATAACCGGGACTGCATCATGTGTGCGAAATGTATCAAGAGCTGCGGCAACAGTTCTATCCAACTGAATCTGCGTCTTGCCCCGCAGGAATTGTGGGCGCTTGAGACGCCAAGGCGAGCTGACAGCTTTCTTATCGTCTCCATGGGCGCGATCTTTTTCCCCTTTGCCCTGCAAAGCGAGTTTTTACAACTGACAGAATGGCTGGTGACTTTTACCGGCAATTTGGGGATAGCCCTTCCTGGTCATCTTGTCGGCAGTATCGTTTTTTTTGTCTTGATTCTGATCTTTCAGATTGGTTACTACCTCATGGTCACCGTTCAATCCCTGTATGCCAGGATAGACAAGAATCTGTTGCTGCCCCTCTTCGGATACGGGGTCATTCCCCTCATTCTCGGTGGCTATATGGCGGTGCATCTGGAATATTTTGTCGGCGGTGCCGGGCGAATACTCCCTAATGTCAGGCAGTTGCTTGGCATGCATCGATCTTACCTTGATTTGCGGCTGATCAGCGTCGACAGCACCCATGTTTTGCAGGTTTTGACGGTGCTCGGCGGTTTTTTGGCATCTCTTTATGTTACCTATCGAATCACCGAGCGGGTGCTGGTCGGCGATACCTTGACTTCGAAGGCCATGGTCATTCCCTTTAGTTTTCTCACTCTTCTCGCCGGACTCTTTGTGTTCATGGTTTAGGGGTCGTAATGTAAATGGAAGAATTGACCATGTTGTTTTGTAATCGCGCCTCATTATCAGATTGACTAATCCTCGGGGAATTGCCACAATATGCTGATTCGAAAATGGCAGCTGGAGAAGAGAAGGCAAAACGATAGGGGGCTTTTCGAGAATTGTATTCTAAATTCCCCAGTCGATCTCGGCCGTACACACATATGTTGAAAACCTATATATGAAAATCATCGGTTATATTATCCTGTTATGCTTTTTACTTTGTCAGCCGCTTGCCTCGGTCGCCGCTGACAATCCTTTGACCCCGAAAGCCTTTCCCAATCTCCTCGACGATGAGGCAAATGTTGATGAGGCAATTGACGGTGAGCAAGAAGTGCCGGTTTATGATCCCCTGGAATCGATGAATCGGTTCTTTTTCGAGGTCAATGATCGACTGTATATTTGGGTTGTGAAGCCGATTACCAAGGGTTATAGCCGGGTTTTGCCCTTGGAACTCCGAGAATGCTTTGGAAATTTCTTTCTTAACATCGGCTTTCCGGTGAATTTTCTCAACTCGGTTTTGCAGGGCGACTTCCGCACCATGACCATTGTTGCGGAACGTTTTCTCATCAACAGCACAATAGGTATTTACGGCTTGGTTGATGTGGCTGCCAGTGAGTTCGATATAGCACCTCGGCGGGCGGATTTCGGTCAAACCCTTGGCCGGTGGGGAATTGGAGAGGGGGTATTTCTCTACTGGCCCTTTATAGGCCCTTCGAATCTGCGAGACACTGTCGGTTTGACTGCCGATACCTTCATCAAGCCGCTTCCCTATGTGTACGATGATCGCATCATTGATGTCGTCATCTACTCAACTGAGAGGGTCAACGTCCTGTCTCTTAACCCAGGTCTTTATGAGGATCTGAAAAGGTATTCTCTCGATCCTTATGTTGCTGCCCGTCAGGTATACACTGACTATCGCCGGGGACTCCTTACTCGAGACTGAGGGACAAGGCCGGAACAGCATTGCACCATTCGCTTTGGAATCGCCTCGTCGATGAGGTCAAAAAAAAAATCGAGTAGAAAATACAAACTGCATAGATTCTACCCGATTGGGGGGGGGCTTTATTATCTCCCTTGTGGGATTACCCTCTTTAATGCAATGAATGTGCCAGTAATCAATAATCTGCGATATTGCGGTAATATGATTTGTTTCGGTTCGTTACTCTCGTCTCCTCAATATACATACATACCATGACGGCACTCAGTGACATTAAGCCTATTGGTGTTTCTAAAGTGTAATTCGAAGCTGTTACTGGTAATTCGTTGCGCGCTTTCCTCGACTGGGAGAGTGGCCTCCTCCTTTTATGGCAATTTTTCTAGCGCCGCCTTAATCTCTTGATATCTGACCAGGTTGTCGAGCCATCTTACGGGTATTTTGGCCATTCCCGGGCCGGCACCAAGGATCATTCCCACAACCATGCCGCGAGCGGCGGAATCGCCGCCCGCCATGGCTGTTTCAATGAGGGCCTCCTCTATACTATTTTCTCTCTGCAAAACCGTATACATGGCCCCCGGTAGCGCGGCAGTGATCGAACACATTTGCCCGAATTCCTTGACGGCCTGGCGGATGCTTCCATCAGGGAGATCAAGACAGCGGCGGAGACGGAGGTCAAGGTCTATATCATCGATACCGCCGGCAAGCGCCTCTATAAATGCTGCACGCGGTGTCGCGCCATGGAGAATGGCAAAACAGCTGCGGGCAAGAAAGACGGCACCATCGACCGAACCGGGACCGCTGTGGGTGAGGGCGGTCTGAGCTCGCACCGCGACCAATAAGCCTTCAAGGTCTTCCCTGTAGCAGTATATCAGAGGCGCTATTCTTGCTGCCCCGCCGAGATCGGTTGAGGGGGAGCCGCAGGTGTCAGGTGCAGCACCGCCCTCAAGGTTTTGCAAGGTCGCCCGCGAAGCTCGATCCAGATAACCGGAATATTGACTCATAAATGACTGCCAGTCCCGGGCATATTCAGGAAGAGAGAATTGGCCATGATTTTTGACAAGATGGTGCAAAAGGTGGAGGCTCTGATCGCCGTAATGGGTGAATTCCCCCCGTTTTTTCTGTGGGTGATAACTGCCTTCAGCGGGCGGAAGCAAGTCGGCGATCCGACCGACCTGTCTATCAATTTGTTCGGTATCGTATATCCAGTGGACTCCCAGGGCGAGGGAATCGGCGGCAAATGCGGCAAGAACCATTGCTTGTGCTGGTGATTTCATAAGGCCTCCTTTGAGATATGAGAGAGTTGCACTGTCGGCGAGAATGTTGCGGTTATCGGACAATTGTCACTAGACTTGTCATTGCTTTATATGTTAGTGATTTCTTCAGCATTTTCCAGTGTAAATAGGGGAGTGTGATGGAAATGCCAAGTTTTATCCGGTTCCGACACCGGTTCTGTCATGAGAGCGAAGATTTTGTGGTGCAGAGACGTTTATGGGGTTGAAGGATGAGACGATTTATTAGATACGGCATCGTTCCGGTAGGGATATTCTTTATTCTCCTGATTGTGACCGTTATCCTTGTTCCGATTTTAATAAATGTGCAAAAATATGTTCCGGAAATTGAAAGGCAGATCAGCAAAGCCACAGGAAGATCGTTTTCTCTCGGTCCTGATCTCGGGGTGTCATTTTTTCCCTGGCTGAGCATTTCCTTTTCCGATATGAAAATCGGCAATCCGCCGGGGTTCATGAGTGACGATTTCATCAAGGTTCGAACCTTCGAAGCACGTATCAGGGTGTTGCCCCTCCTGAAGCAGCAGATTCAGATAAGCCGTTTTGTGGTGGGCGGTCTAGCGGTCAATCTTGAGAAGAATGATTCCGGACAGGTTAACTGGGTGTTCGAGGAGGAGGGTGAAAAGAGCACAGGGTCTGAGCCGCCGGAAGTGTGGTCTCTTGCCCTTCTTTCGAAGAGACTCTCCTTTGCCCTCTTGGCGGTGACTGATGGGCAAGTGAAGTGGCATGACAGAACGCGCAACGTTCAGTATCACGTTGAAGACATAATGCTTCTTCTCAATGATTTCACCCATGATCGCCCCGTCTCTCTGGATTGCAAGGCTACTATCAATGGCCAACAGGTGGCTGCGGAGGGTAAGGTTGGGCCAATCGTTGAGAACGATAACCAGGGTGCTTTGCCGGTGGATATTTCCTTCAGTGTGGCCGGTAAATTGCGGGGGCAAATGGGTGGTAAGATCACCCCGCAGGCCAAGGCGCCGAATTTTGATTTGTCTCTGCGCCTTTCGCCATTCTCGCCCCGCGATTTTTTATCCGCCTGCGATCTGCCGTTTCCTCTAGAAGCAAAGGATTCCGAGACGTTCAGCACATCAACTTTGGAATTTATGGTTCACGGCGATGCGGAAAAATTCGCCATCGAAAAGGGCCTTGCCACTCTTGATGACTCGAAACTGAAATTTTCTCTTCTGGCCGAGAATTTCAAGAGCCCACAGGTCAATTTTACCTTTGAGCTTGATCGCATCGATCTGGATCGCTATCTGCCACTCTCCACTGCGGCAGTGCAATGCACTGAAAAGGACCCTGGGCGGGAAGAGCAGGCAGTGGCCGAGCACCTAACGTGGAAGGATTGTGCCCTTGATGGAGTCATTCACATAGGTGCATTGAAAATACATGGGGGGACCCTGACGGAGATACATCTTCCGCTTCACGCTCAGGAAGGCATCTTTACCGTGGCACCAGCCACCCTTAACACCAGCGGCGGTCAAGCAGAAGCAGCTTTTACCCTTGACCTGCAGGCCGCGGTGCCGAATATACAGACGACTCTTAAAGCCCATGGTCTCAAAGCTGAAATTCTGTTGCATGATTTTGCCGGATCGGACTCTCTGCATGGCGCCCTCTCCTCCGAGTTGGTGCTGCAGTCCGCCGGAGATAATTTTGAAACGATGAAGAAAAATCTCAGTGGCGAGGTAACGCTGCAGTTGCGGGACGGTGCCCTGGTGGGGGTGAATCTTTGCCGGATGCCGGAAATTCGCGAAAGTGGTCGGCAGAGTGCCGTTTCCGGCGATGCCTCCGGCGAGAAGCCGAGGACCGATTTCACAGAGGCCAAAAGTGTCTTCAGTATCACCCACGGCCTTGTGCAAATCCGGGAGACAAGCCTGCTTGCCCCAGCTTGCAGCCTGCAGGTAAGCGGCACCGCCGACATTGTGCAGCAGCAGCTGAAGCTCCAAATGGAAACCGGTTTTGTCACCACCGTCGTCGGTAAGGGAGGGCGCGAGGAGAGGGTGGAGCATTCCTCTCTCTTTTCTATCAGTGGTACTTTCTCCGAGCCGGAACTGAAAAACCATAAAGCTCCGACGAGTGGCGGCAATATCGGCGGTAGGAATAATGTTAAACAACTGGTAGCGCAAAAACTTTCGTCGCCGGGTGACGATGATGTCAAAAATCTGGTTGGTAAGGATCTGGTTGATCCGGCCGTTGTTGCCCAGCGTTTTGGTTTGCAGTCCGAGACCTTACGGCGCAGTGAGATGAAGAAAAAAATTCCGGTCGGTACGGGCAAGATACGCATCGGTGTTTTGCAGGAAGAGGCAACGCACCAATAAGAGGATGACAAAAATACAGGTAGCCGATCAGCTTTTGTATCTCTGGTGAAGACAGCAAAAATAAGCAGCAGCGTCGATTACCGTGTCGGCTGGATGGTCGCTGCCGGATCCCTTCGCACTGCATCATGGCGGAAACAATCGACGATATGGTCATTCACCATGCCCACCGCCTGCATGAAGGCATAGCATATGGTTGTGCCGACGAAGTTGAATCCGCGTCGCTTCAAATCCCTGCTCATCGTGTCGGACTGATCGGTCCGGGCCGGTACCTCGGCTATGGAGTGCCACTCGTTTAGCCGGGGTGTGCCATCGACAAAGCGCCAGAGATATGCGTCCAGGGTGGCGAATTCCTCTTGAATATTCAACACACCCTGGGCGTTTTTAATCGCTGATGCTATCTTCAGGCGGTTGCGGACAATGCCCGGATCGGCCAGCAAACGCTCGACGTCAGGTTGAGAATAGGCGGCGATTCTCGCAACATCGAAGGAATGAAAGGCCTTGCGATAGTTCTCCCGTTTTTTGAGGATCGTCAGCCAACTCAAGCCAGCCTGGGCACCCTCTAGTATCAGCATCTCAAAGAGATGTCGGTCATCATGGGCAGGAACGCCCCATTCGCAATCGTGGTAGGCTTTATAAAGGGTATCGTCACCACACCAGGAACATCGGTGTTTTATCGAAGTTTCCATGCACACAAGAGTAAATGCGAATGAGTGGGTAAAAGGCCTATCTGTTATTTTCCAACACCCCGTCGCGCAGGGTGAAACAGTGGTCCATCCGCTCTGCCAGAAGGGTATTGTGGGTAACCATGATCGTGCTCAGTTTGCGTTTGCGACAGAGATTGTGGAGGAGTTCAAAGACCAGGTTGCCGGCCCGCGAATCGAGATTGCCGGTCGGTTCATCGGCAAACAGCAGATCCGGTTGCATGACCAACGCCCGGGCTAGGGCGGCCCGCTGCTGTTCTCCGCCGGACAGTTCGAGTACCTTGTGGTTGGTGCGATGGCCGAGTTCCACCTGTTCGAGGAGGTCGTGGGCCGGACCCGCCATTTCCTGCCTGCTTTTTCCGGCAATGAGACCGGGAATCATCACATTTTCCAGGGCGGTGAAATCAGGCAGGAGATGGTGGAACTGAAAGATGAAGCCGATCGCCGCATTACGAAAGTTTGCGAGTTCCTTCGATGATTTGGTCAGCAAAGGCTGGTCGCGGTAAAATATCTCGCCACCGGTAGGCAGATCGAGGGTGCCGAGGATCTGCAGGAGGGTGGTCTTGCCGGAACCCGAGGCGCCGATGACTCCGGTCATCTCACCGGGTTCGACGGTAAGGGTAACCCCCTTCAGCACGGTCACGGTATTATCCCCCATGCCATAGGTTTTGGTAACATTGTGGGCGGAAAAGAGGGCCATTATGATAACACCTCGGCAGGCTGGACGGTGGAAGCCTTCCACGAAGGATACAGGGTCGCAAGCAGTGTGATGACGATGGAGCTGACGGCAATGATGGTGACATCGAGCGGCAGCACCTTGATGGGCAAGGTAGTCATCGGATAGACGTTCGAGGGCAGTTCGATGAATTTGTAGCGTGACAGAAGCTCGCATAGTCCGAGACCACCGGCGACTCCCAGGGTCGTCCCGGCCACAGCGATGACCATTCCCTGCAGGAAGAAGATGCGCATGATGGCCTGCGAGGTTGCCCCCATGGACTTGAGAATCGCAATGTCCTTGCTCTTTTCCATAACCACCATTACCAGGGCGCTGATGATATTCAGGGCCGCCACCAGGATAATCAAGGCAACGGCGATAAACATGCCGATTTTCTCAAGTTTGAAGGCGGCATACAGGTTGCGATTCATCATCATCCAGTCCTTGGCGATGAAGCCCGGGCCGATTTTTTCGGTGATCCTGGCGGCGATTCGATCGGCAATATTCAAGTCACTTCTCTGCACCGCCACCTCAATGCCGTGGACGATATCTTCAACGCCGAGAAAGCGTTGGACTTCGGTAATGGACATGTAGGCCAAGGTTGAATCGTACTCAAACATGCCGGTTTCAAAAATCCCGGATATCCGGCAGGTCTTGATCTTCGGGATGATACCCATGGGAGTGAGCGGACCGGAGGGGGAGATCAGTTTCACTTTATCATCAACCTGCACCCGGAGATCGCTAGCCAGATTTTTCCCGAGAATAATGTTGGGGATGGTGCCGGTATCCGGGCCGTTCACCAGATCATCAACCGTGCCTTTGATCATCTGTTTGGGCAGGCTTATGACATTTTTCGCCGTTTCCGGGTCAATGCCCCGGAGAACCACGCCATTGCCGCTGCTGGTACTGCTGAGTAGGGTCTGGGCATACAGGTAGGGGGTTGCCCCGGCAACACCGCTTACGGTGAGAAGACGATCCCTGGTAAGTTCATAATCCTTTATCGATCCTCCCAGGCGCTGCACGATGATGTGCGAATTCACCCCGAGGATCTGGTCGCGCAGGCCGTCGGTAAAGCCGGAGAAGACCGCCAGGACAACTATCAGGGCGATGACTCCGACGGTGATGCCACCCACGGAAATAAGCGAGATCAGGGAGATAAAACCATGCCGATGTTTGGCCCGGAGATAGCGTAAGCCGATAAACCATTCGAACATCATAAGGTTTTTCCCGGCGCCGGTTTTTCACCGGCTTCGTTCCTTTCGGTCTGCAGTCCGGCCTCGGGTTTCAGATGGGGAAAGAGAATGACGTCACGGATTGAGGGGGCATCGGTGAGAAGCATGACTAAGCGGTCGATGCCGATGCCTTCGCCGGCGGCCGAGGGCATGCCGTATTCCAGGGCGCGAATATAGTCGGCATCCAGCTCGGGGTGGATCTCCTCGTCGTCGCCGCGGTCGGCGATCTGTTTTTCAAAGCGGGCCAGTTGGTCGCGGGGATCGTTCAGTTCGCTGAAACCGTTGGCCAACTCACGGCCGGTGATGAAAAGCTCAAAGCGATCGGTAACTGTCGGGTCTTTATCATTGCGTCGCGCCAGCGGTGAGACTTCGGTCGGATAGGAGGTGATGAAGGTCGGATTGATGAGTTTTTCCTCGACCAGCAGTTCAAAAAGTGCGGTCTTGGCCTTACCCGGGCCGGCGCTGTCATCCAGTTTGATACCCTTTTCCTTGGCAAGCGCCAGTACCGCCGCGCCGTCGGCGAGGATTGCCGGATTGATTCCGGCCACCTGGGTCAGGGCCTCATCCATGCTCAGTTTTGTCCACGGGGGTGTCAGGTCGACATCTGTTCCCTGGTAGGTAATGTGCATCGTGCCGTTGACCTGCATGCAGATATCGGCAATCATCTCCTCGGTGAGGGCGATGAGGTCAGTATAGGTGGCATAGGCCTGATAAAACTCCAGCATGGTGAATTCGGGATTATGCCGGGTTGACAGACCTTCGTTCCGGAAATTGCGGTTGATCTCAAAAACCCGCTCAAAGCCGCCGACCAGGAGTCGCTTCAGGTACAGTTCCGGGGCGATGCGCAAAAAGAGGTCCATGTTCAGGGCATTGTGGTGCGTCTTGAATGGCCTGGCCGTGGCGCCGCCGGGAATCGGCTGCATCATCGGCGTCTCAACTTCCATGAAGTTGCGAGCGTTGAGATGTTCCCGCACCAGACGGATAATTTCGACCCGTTTTCTGAATATATCCCTGGCCTCCGGGGTGACAATGAGATCGACATAACGTTGCCGGTAGCGAGTCTCGACATCGGTCAGGCCATGCCATTTATCCGGCAGAGGGCGCAGGGATTTGGAGATCATGACGATTTTTGCCGCCTGGATCGACAGTTCCCCGACCTTGGTCTTGAACAGGGAACCTTCAACGCCGACAATGTCGCCGATATCCCATTTCTTGAAGGTTTCGAATACTACATCCCCCAAGATGTCGAGTTTGACATAGACCTGGATCTGGCCGCTGCTGTCGGCGACGGTGCAAAAAGCCGCTTTGCCGAATTTACGCATGGCCATGACCCGCCCGGCAACGCTGTAGATGCTCCCTCCCGGTTCGGCTTCCTGCGCCTGTAGGGCAGCGCCTTTGGGCAGGAGTTCGCCTGCCGAATTGGCGGGTTTGAAGCTGTTTATATACAGTTTTACACCTAACTCCGCGAGGGAATCAGCTTTTTCTTTACGTTGAACGAGGGTTTGATTTTCTTCACTCATGATGAACGCTCTTTGCAGGGTATAGGATTTGATACGTGGGCAATGATAAAAAAGAGGGCAGGATTGCCATTGGAAATAGTCTTGAGTCGCTTTGAAAAAATAAATACAAGTTCTGACCCCTCAAGAAAGTTCTGAGAAGAGTGGCCATAATTTTTTGTGATGCGACGTATCCTCTTTGAGGGCTAGGAATTACCGGGAAACGACAAATCTGTCAATTTATTTCCCCAAACGAGGCGCACGGAGTTGGCCGACACCCGGTTGGTGCCAAAGCGATACTGGTGGATCAGCAGCATTTCGCCGCCTGCAGTGGTCGCAACAACGTTGACCCAGCGGGGGAATTCAAATCTGTAGAAATCCTGGGATTTGCCGGTTCGGCCGCAACGCACCCTGCTTGCGACCATCTGCAAGAGCGGATTGGCCAACAACGTTCTTGGTTTATCGATCTGCCAGCCTTCGGATTGTTTAGGAAAACACATTGTTATTATTGAAATATTTGATGATGGATGGGTATAAATCTTTTCTTTGCAAAATGGAATGTTACCACGCCTCCAGGGAAGAGGCCCGGGGAAAAAGGTTCTCGGCACGTTCATTCCTCTATAAATTAAGTTAAAATAAATTATATGTATTAAAATGTATTTAAAATGCTTTTTTGTTTGCACATGACTCCGTTTTAGAATATACAATCAGTAATTAAAAGCATGTAGATACCGTATGATGGGTGTGCGTAACAGTGCTAGTAAAGATTTTCCACTCTAATGTTTGCCTTGTCGTTTTAAAAAGTAACAAGCGATCGATGACTCTCGTTGCCACACAGCAAAAAAATCAGGAGGTGATTATGTCTTTGAAAACGCATAAACTCCAGGTCCTAAGTATTCTCCGGGATAATTTGCGGCAGAGTCCACCGCAACTGGTAGCCTCAACCGCCATTGCCGGGCAGATGAATATGAATCTGCTGGAGTTGCAACAGGTGCTGAAAAGCATGGAAGGGATGGGGGTGATCGAGACCGATCCCGATCAGCAATACAATCTCATCACCCGAGAAGGGCTGATGTGGTTTATGCAACAGCAACACTGACTCTCATATTTCATAGGGTATGGTGCATAAATTGTTACGCCGGGAAGCTCTTTCATCTTGGCAGGTAATTGCTGTAAAGTATAGAGGAAAAAAATTGACTTTGATGGTTGTGAGTTAATAATTTGCAATTAATTCAATATGGAAAAATCAAATCAACACACATATGACCATTATATCAAGGCATTAATGGATATAAGCCAGGCGATTACCTCGGATCTTTTTCTCGAAGATCTGT
>Ga0105047_10001991_pt1 | contig 36616 bp, 31 predicted proteins | sample MAT04_FD_78384 | JGI IMG/M metagenome (GOLD analysis project Ga0105047, IMG submission 78384) | Freshwater microbial communities from Lake Fryxell liftoff mats and glacier meltwater in Antarctica - MAT-04 (megahit assembly) | ecosystem: Environmental > Aquatic > Freshwater > Ice > Liftoff... | reverse complement strand
TTGTTTTCTGAAAGAAGTACCCAATGTTCAAACATAATTTTGACCCACGGGGATCAGGAGAAAAGATTCAAGAGAACACGACTTCAGAGAAGTCAAACTTTGTTTGAAAATATTAGAAAGGAAGTTGCACTAAACAAAGCAATTATTCGACATGAAGATTATTTCCCATCACTTGTTTTCTGAAAGAAGTACCCAATGTTCAAACATAATTTTAACCCACGGGGATCAGGAGAAAAGATTCAAGAGAACACGACTTCAGAGAAGTCAAACTTTGTTTGAAAATATAAGGAAGGAAGTTGCACGACTCCGGCGGAGTCGCACTAAATGACAATGATTATTCCCATTAAAAAACGCTCATTTTTAGTATTTATCTTGAACAGTTCCCCTATTCTACAGAACCTACTGATCTGTTTAAAATACCATCTTCGCATTTCACATGCATGATATCAGGTTTAATTCCAAATTTTTCTTTATACTTTTTTTCTATATCCAAAACAGTGTTTTGGTCGAGCAAACCTCGGGTCAGATTGATTGTACATCCTCCAAAACCACCACCCATCATCCTTGCTCCTAAAAACTGCTCCTCTTCGAAGGTATAATTTACCAGCCAATCCAACTCTTCACAACTTACATTATACATTTGAGCCAATCCGTCATGTGAGGCGTACAGCAACTCTCCTACAGCTTCAAAATTTTTCTCTGCCAATGCCTGAATGGTTTGTAAAACTCTTCTGTTTTCCTGTACTACAAAACTGACTCTATTGAACAAAGTATCGTCCAATAACAACCGGACTTTCGGCAAATCTGCCATGGTAAGGTCCCGGAGAGCATGGATCGGACGATAATTCTGATGGAGCAAAGTGGCAGCTTTTTCACATTCCGCTCTCCTGTTGTTGTAGTCAGTTTGTATAAGATTATGTTTTACATTGGTATTGATGAGATAAAAGTGATGCTCACCCATTTCTACATCTATGTATTCGTGGCTATTGGTCCTACAATCTATAAGGATGGCTTTATCTTTTTTCCCGTTGAATATTGAGTATTGATCCATAATACCGCCTCTTACACCGTAACCACGCTCAGCTTCTACTGCTTTGGTCATAAGTTCGTCTGCATTCAGTTGAAGATTATTCAATTGATTAAGTAAAGCTACAAAACCACAGGTAATGGCAGAAGAAGAAGAAATCCCCGCTCCAATGGATAGATTTCCTCCAAAAACAATATCTGCCCCTTTGATATTGTATTCCGAAAGTACAGATAGTACTTGTCTGAAAAACTTTTCCCATCCATATTTTAGTTCTGAATTATCCTGAGTAAGTATGGTTTCTTCATTGGTATCAATAGCTGCCATATTAAAGTGACTGCCTTCATGTGCTTTGGCATAAAACCAAACACCCTGACCTATGGCAAATGGAAGTACAAATCCTTCATTATAGTCTGTGTGCTCCCCTATGATATTGGCCCTTCCTGGAGCAAATATGGTTGTATCAGGTGCTCCGAATTTATCAATAAAAGTTTGAAGGATTTTTTCATTCATTTTGTATGAATATTGATGTTAGGCAAAAGACTGCATCTCCACAAACCTTTTATAAGGACCATCTATCCTCACCAAATCAGCGTGAATACCTGACTGGACAATACTTCCATTTTCCAAAACTAAAATCAGATCAGCATTCTGAATGGTAGAAAGCCGGTGCGCCACTACGATGGATGTTCGGCTTTGCATGACTTTATGGAGCGCATCCTGTACGAGTTTTTCTGACTCGGAGTCGAGCGCCGAAGTAGCTTCATCGAGGATGAGTATCGGAGGATTGCGCAATATGGCTCTGGCTATGGTCAATCGCTGACGTTGACCACCTGAGAGTTTTAAGCCTCTGTCACCGATATTGGTGTGATACCCATTTGGTAATACAGATATAAAATCATGGGCATTGGCTATTTTTGCTGCCTCCTGTATTTCATTCATCGTATACTTCTCATCTCCAAAACTGATATTATTGGCTATAGAATCATGAAAAAGTATTGCATCCTGACTCACTATACCATAAAAATTGCGTAAGATGGTAAGATCTATATCTCTAATGTCTATATCATCCATCGTTATCATTCCAGAGGTAACATCATAAAATCTTGATAAGAGATCTACAAAAGTGGATTTGCCGGCACCAGAAGAACCGACCAATGCTACCACTTGACCTTTTTTGATATTAACAGAAATATCTGTCAGTGCAGTAAGTTCGCTTTCTTTGTAACTAAAACTTACCTTCTTAAATCTAATTTCCTTTTCAAAGGACTTTTTGTACAATGCATCCGGGGTAGAAAATATTTCATTGGAAGTATTCAATATTCTATCTATCCTATCGATAGCGGCCATACCTTTCTGAATGTTAAACCAGGCTGAAGAAAAAGATTTTGCCGGTTCGATTACCTGATAAAAAGCAAACACAAAGGCAAAAAATGTTTCCGGGGCCAGTACGTCTTTAAATACAAGATTTGAGCCATACCACATCAGGATTGTGACCACGGTCACACCCAGAAATTCGGAAACAGGAGAAGCCATGTCTCTTTTATTGACCACTTTAGTCAATAAATTCCTGAAAGATGCATTTTCAGTGTCAAATTTTTTTACTTGATAATTTTCTGCATTAAAACCTTTAATGATGCGCATTCCACCAAGTGTTTCCTCTACATGAGCAGTCAGATTGGCAATAGAATCCTGCACATTATATGAGCTTTCTTTTAATGATGTGATCACTTTGCCTATGATAAATCCTGCCACCACTACCAGAACAGAAACAAATAATGTGAGCGTCGGACTTATATAAATCATAAAAAAAATACTACCTAACATAATGATTGGAGACTTAAAAATAGCTTCGATCACATTAAGTACTGACCATTCGACTTCCTGTACGTCAAGTGTCATGGAGGATAATAAAGCGCCTTTTCTTTCATTGGAATAAAAACTAAGCGGTAGTTCCAAATATTTCTGATACAATTGTTTGCGAAGATCATAGATGATTCCATAACGCAAAGGTGCCATAAAATAAAGTGCGCTGTATCTGAAAAGATTTTTGAAGAAAAAAACAATTACCAGTACTACACAAACCAGCAATAAAGCCGTGTCTTTGCCATAAGTACCAATCAAATCTGACATATAGAATTTTATCCATTCGTTGATGTCAGAATTTTGTGGTCTTACTGCATCGGGTACAACTCTGCCAAATAGAATCTGAAAAAAAGGTATCAACAATGGAATGCTTACGACTGTAAATATAGAAAGCAGTATATTTGATGCTATGCTAAGTAAAAAACTCCTTTTATAATCCTTGATACGGGACAGCAATCGCCAGAATCCCTCCATGTATGGTATATTTTAGCGCATTATTCTATGCAGTCGTCTATATTAAAGGTATTCATAAAACCTGTATTAAAATCTCCGCTTTTAAAAGCTTCATTTTTCATCAGAGCTTTGTGGAAAGGCACTGTAGTTTTGATCCCTTCTATTACAAATTCGTCAAGCGCTCTCTGCATTTTTTTAATACACTCCTCTCTGGTCTGGGCTCTGCAAATAAGCTTAGCAATCATTGAATCGTAATATGGAGGTACTGTATATCCTGCATAAACATGTGTATCGACTCTGACTCCGTGTCCTTTTGGACTATGAAAAGAAGTGATCTTACCCGGACTAGGTCTGAATCCATTAAATACATCTTCGGCATTGATACGACATTCCATGGCGTGCATAGATGGATAGTAATTTTTACCTGAAACTTCATGTCCTGCAGCAACTTTTATCTGTTCTTTGATTAGATCGTGATCAATGACCTCTTCAGTAACCGGATGTTCGACCTGTATTCTAGTGTTCATTTCCATAAAAAAGAAATTTCTGTATTTATCTACCAGAAACTCAATGGTACCTACGCCTTCGTAATTGATGCATTTACCTGCCTTAACCGCCGCATCGCCCATTTTTTCACGAAGTTCTGGTGTCATAAACGGAGAAGGACTTTCTTCTACTAGTTTTTGGTGTCGTCTCTGAATAGAACAATCTCTTTCTGACAGGTGTATGACATTTCCATGTTGGTCACCTATGATTTGGAACTCAATATGTCGGGGTTCTTCTACATATTTTTCAATATAAATACCATCATTGGCAAAAGACGCTTTGGCTTCTTTTCTAGCGCTGTCCCAGGAATTTTCAAACTCTTCATCTCTGGTGACGATACGCATACCTTTGCCACCGCCACCTGCAGTAGCCTTCAGAATGACGGGATATCCGATCTGATTTGCGATCTTAATGCCTTGCTTAACGTCTTTCAGCAAACCTTCAGAACCAGGTATCACAGGTACTCCGGCCTTTATCATTGTTTCTTTTGCCGTAACTTTATCTCCCATTTTATTGATCATTTCGGAAGTAGGTCCAATAAATTTTACACCTGACTGTCTGCAGATATCAGCAAAATTAGCATTTTCGGAGAGAAAACCATACCCTGGATGAATGGCATCAGAGTTGGTAATTTCAACGGCAGCCATGATTCTTGGTATATTGAGGTATGACTCGGAAGAAGCGGGAGGTCCTATACACACCGCTTCATCAGCAAATCGTACATGTAGACTTTCAGCATCTGCTTTAGAATAAATAGCCACCGTTTTTATACCCATTTCTTTACAGGTACGTATAATACGTAAAGCTATTTCTCCTCTGTTGGCAATTAATATCTTATTAAACATGAAGAAACTTTGTTATTAATTTAAAAAATATCCTTGTAATCAGATTTGTACACAGAATAGATGCTTATTGCTCCACCAAAAATAAAACCTGATCATATTCTACAGGTGATGCATCTTCCACCAGAACTTTTACAATCGTTCCTGAAATGTCACTTTCAATTTCATTGAAAAGTTTCATAGCCTCAATAATACAAACCACGTCACCCTGTTTGACTTGGTCACCTACTTTTGCAAAGGCTGGTTTATCAGCTCCTGAAGATCTGTAAAATGTACCTACGATGGGAGATTTTATTTCAACTACATTTTTCCCTTTTGGTGCTTCGGGTGCAGCAGTTACCGAAGATTCATCAGCTTTCTGAATAGGCTGATTGACTGCAGCAGGTGAAGACAAAGGTTGCTGAAAAGATGGCATCATCTGATGTCCTGAAACGACATTTTGCTGTGCGCCTTTGTGATATTTTTCAGTTCTGATCAGTATTTCAAAATCTTTATCTTTCAGTTTAAATTCTGTCAGATTGGACTTATTGACCAGCTTGATAAGTTCCTGTATTTCGTTGAAATTCATATGGCTTTTATTTAAGTGGTTATGCTTTGACTCTTTCCAGATATGCTCCGGTTTTTGTGTCTATTTTGATTTTATCTCCTTGATTGATAAAGATAGGTACTTTAACTTCTGCACCTGTCTCCACTGTAGCTGGTTTCGTAACATTGGTGGCGGTGTCTCCACGCACTCCCGGCTCAGTATAGGTGACTTCCAGTATTATGTTTTGAGGCATATCTGCAGTAAGTGGTATGTTTTTTTCAGCATGAAACAAAATTTCTATTTCACTTCCTTCTTTGAGAAAATCCGGTCTTTCCAACATTGCTGGACTAAGAGATACCTGATCATACGTTTCGTTGTCCATAAAATTATATCCGTTTTCGTCATTATACAGATATTGATATTTTCTTCTCTCTACTCGGACATCATCAATTTTATGACCTGCCGGAAAAGTATTTTCAACCACTCTACCAGTGGTAAGACTTTTTAATTTCGTTCTGACGAACGCATTGCCTTTTCCGGGTTTTACATGTAAAAACTCAACAATAGTATAAATATCGCCATTATAATTCAGACAAAGTCCGTTTCTGATATCTGATGTACTTGCCATAAAAAAAATTAAATTGTATAAAACTTCGCAAAATTAATAAAGTTCTTTGGTAAACCAAATAATGTCGAATGATGAGACTGCTTTTTATTTAGCGTGTGACTAAAATCCTATTATTTATGTCCTTCCATTTAACGAATAGTAATTAAGCAAAAAAACGACAAAGTACAAAAAATAGTGATAGATTATTTTGATTCATTTAAAGACTTGAGAAGGATTGCCTTTACAAAATAACTCATCAAAGCTAGTACTTTAAAAATTTATCAACTTAAAATGTGTAATAAAAATCAGGCTAACTATCAGAATATGTACTATTTCAAGCAATACATTCTTTTTAGCATCACTTACCAGACACCCTATCAAAACAGAAAGTGGAAAAGCTAGAGACAGAATATGATGAAGTCCCGATGTATTAAAAATGAAAAAAGAAATCAAACAAAATAATAATACCCAATAAATGATATCAATTTTTTTCTGAGCTTGTATACTTTTTTTGCCGTTTATAGTACCAAAATTGAATAAAGCTAATACAACACTCAATAAAGGAACCAATACAGACAGATAAAAAACTATTAAACCATCTGTTCTGAATTCAGGTATCCGGAAAAATATTTCATTTATAAAATCAAGGTCAACAAATGAAATTCCATACCAATACCTGTAAGTAAACAATAAAAAATACGGTACACCAAAGCCAATAAAAAACTGAACTTTTTCAGTTATCTTAAAAGATCTTAGTTGCAGCAAGGCTATTAACCCAAATAATATAAATGCAAAATATGGTGAATAAAAAAGGGAAGCCATTCCAAGTATCAAACCTGTGTTAAATATATACACTTTTGCTTGAGGTAGTTTATACGTTTCCAAAACATACATGACGGCAAGAATAATAAATGTGTTTGCTATCAGAATAGGAGTCAGTAGATTATTTTCATCCATTATTGTTATGAAAATGATATAAAATAAACCAGGAAATAATGTTGCATTTTTCGACAAGCGATTCTTAATATATATATGATTGATGAGAAGCGCATGACAAAAAATGAGCAGATTTGCAAAAATATTCTGCGCCAATGGATCAGACAAGTTAAAAAAAATAATTTTCTGGAAAACATTTGTATTTTGAGCTAAAGTATATCCAACTGGATGTATAAAAGTATTCAGCCTCAGTATAAAAATATAAGGAAGCAGAAGGATACTGTTTACAAAAAGATTTCTTCTGAAGATTTCAATCAAGACACAAAATATTAATACAAGGCAAAAATGGACAAGCCAGGATAAAAAATTACGCAAATTGCACGCAAATTTACAATTTAATTTTCTATAAATAATATTGTTAGAATAAAATTTGACTATTCATCTGTGTAGAGAATCGCATCAGGATTCCAATAAGTGAGAAAAAATGAACGGTACCATAAAAAAAAGTTGTTTTAATGTACCTTGTGCAAAATTTCCCATAGTGAAGTATTCCTGATGGCATCTGAATTAGACAAAATTAAAAGTCCGGTTGGTAAAGAATTAAAAGAGTTTGAAAAACACTTTAAAAATTCTATGAAAAGTTCAGTGCCGCTTTTAGATAAAATCACATACTATATCGTTCAAAAAAAAGGAAAACAGGTAAGACCTATACTTGTTTTCCTATGTGCTAAATTATGTGGTGAAATCAATGATTCAACAAACGTAGCTGCCTCACTCATTGAACTTTCACATACTGCTTCGCTTGTACATGATGATGTGGTAGATGATGCATATGAAAGAAGGGGTTTTTTTTCGATCAATGCGCTATGGAAAAATAAAATCGCTGTTTTAGTTGGTGATTTTCTTTTGACAAAAGGACTACAAATTGCCTTGGAAACAAAAAATTACAGACATCTGGAAACCGTTTCTACAGCAGTACAACAAATGTCTGAAGGCGAATTGCTTCAAATGGAAAAAGCCAGAAAACTTGATATCGATGAAAGTATTTACTTTGAAATCATCCGTCAGAAGACAGCATCTCTCATTGCTGCCGCATGTTCTGCAGGAGCATCTTCGACGACAGACAATGAAGATTGGATTAGTAAAATGCGTGAATTCGGCGAAAAAGTGGGCATTGCTTTTCAAATAAAAGATGATCTTTTTGATTACGGAGATTTCGATATAGGCAAACCTAGGGGTATAGACATTAAAGAAAAAAAAATGACACTTCCACTTATATATGCTTTAAATAAGTCCGAAAAAGTCTTGAGAAACAAGATCATAAACTATATAAAAACGGACAGTAAAAATGAAGAAAAAGTCAAGGAGGTTATTTCTTTTGTTAGTACCATGGGCGGATTGGAATATGCTGAACAAATTATGATAAAATATCAGAATGAAGCCATAGCTATACTGAAGACTTTTCCTGAGAGCGAGGCCAGAAACTCCTTGGAAAATTTGGTATTTTTCTTCACTTCCCGCAAAAATTGAAATCACGTGGTCGTCCTGCAAAATAATGACCTGATTGTTGAGATCAATGAAAAAGGAGCGGAACTCAATAGACTCTATCACAAGAAAATCAAAAAAGAATACCTTTGGAGTGGAGATGCACAATTTTGGGGCAGGAAAGCTCCGATTCTTTTCCCTATTGTGGGTAAGCTGAAAGACAATAAGATGAAGTGTCATGGCGTGGAGTATCAAATGTCTCAACACGGATTTGCCAGAGATTTACCATTTAAGACCAAAACAACTGACTACGATAAAGCTGTCTTATATTGTAAAAGTGATGAGGACACAAAAAAGATGTTTCCTTTTGATTGGTCATTATTCTGTGAATATTCCATTCAAGAAAATGAAATAGAAGTCAAGTCAAAAGTGGTCAATGACTCAATTCACGAGCCTCTCTTTTTTAGTATTGGATACCATCCTGCTTTTAAAATCCCGATAGACGAAAATTTGAATTATTTTGATTACTATCTTTTGTTTAACGGGGATGAGAAAGCTGAAAGATGGATGATATCAGATGGTCTGATCGATGAAAGAAGAGAAATTGCACTGGATAAAAGCATTATCCAACTTAATGATAAAACTTTTTATCAAGATGCATTGGTGTTTAAAGGCTTAAAAAGTAATGAAATACAGATCAGGTCAGATCAGTCAGGCCATGGCATTACATTTTCATTTAAAGGATTCCCCTATTTGGGAATTTGGTCAAAATCTGGTGCATCTTTTGTATGTATCGAACCATGGCATGGAATTGCGGACAGTGTACATCACCACGGGGATTTTCTTCTTAAGGAAGGAATCATGCGACTTAATCCAGGAGAAGAGTTTGATTGTGGTTACAAAGTAGCTTTATATTAAAATTTATCTATACGTATTTCCTTGACCGTTTTGGCACCGATCTCACCCGAAGCATACACAAATACTCGAAAAGTATCGGTAGAAGTAGTAAGTTTTGCCACTTTATATTGAGAAGATTTATCTTTTGATGTTCCTTTATGGATCACCTCAACACTTAATATTTTGTGGTTATTTAAAAAAGATTTAAATTTACTCAATGCAGCCTTCTTGCTCATAATCTGCTGATCTTCAAATAGACAGAAGTCAATATTGTCTTCCATATATGGTTCCATCGAAGCAGTGTCGCCGCTTTTAAGGGCGCTAAAAAAATTAGCTTCAGTTTGACCAAATGTCAGAGAAGAAATAAAAAGGAGTACAAAATAAATGATATGCTTCACGTTCTGTTTATGATTTGTTTTAATAATATCCTGCAAATAAATAAAATGTATTATGTTTGCACACCACTAGAAACGAAAAAATGTTTCATTTTAGTTTCACCTATTGTGTTAAATTTTGATTAAAATCACAATTTGGCCATTTTGGCGTAGAATTCTATGTTTATAAATTAGAATAATTATTTAATAAAATTTAGTTTAATTTAATGAATAATCTTGCCCTGATAATATTAGATGGATGGGGAGTTAATCCTGACCCTACCGTAAGTGCAATTGCTGCGGCAAATACTCCCATTGTTGATCATCTTTTGGATATTTATCCCAATGCCACCTTGACTACTTTTGGTGAAGATGTAGGCTTGCCGGAAGGACAGATGGGGAACTCCGAAGTTGGTCATACTAATATTGGTGCAGGGCGTATAGTCTATCAGGAGTTGGCGCGCATAAATAAAGCCATTAGAGAAAAAGAACTACTTTCCAATCAGGTTTTTATTGATGCCATTCAATTTGCATCCAAAAATACAAAAAGAATTCATCTACTCGGACTTGTGTCAGATGGTGGTGTACATTCACACATTGATCATTTAGTAGGGATTTGTGATATTTTAAAAAGTTATGAAAAAGATGTAGAAGTTTATATACATGCTTTTATGGATGGTCGTGATACTGACCCCAAATCAGGAAAAGCGTTCCTTGAAAAAGTCATGAATAATATTAAAAATTCCAATATTCACATAGCCACGGTCATAGGAAGATATTATGCGATGGATAGAGACAAGAGGTGGGAAAGAGTAAAACTGGCTTATGATCTTTTGGTTAATGGGAAAGGTACTGAATCAGCAAATATTTTAAATACTATTCAAAAGCATTATGATGAAGGTGTTACGGATGAATTTTTGTTACCTATTATCAATAGTGCGCTTCCAAAAGGTTCGACATTAATTCAAGAAGATGATGTTGTGATATTTTATAATTTCAGAACGGACCGACCACGTCAATTGACAGAAGTGCTCACTCAGTCTGATTTTCATGAATATGATATGCATAAACTCAGTCTATACTATGTTACCTTTGCAAATTATGATCAGAAGTTTAAAAATATTCAGGTAGTTTTTAAAAAAGACAATCTCAAGAATACGCTCGGACAAGTCATCAGTGAAGCCGGACTAACACAGGTGAGAATAGCTGAAACTGAAAAATATCCTCATGTAACTTTCTTTTTTAATGGCGGCATAGAAGAAAAATTCAAAGGTGAAGACCGTATTATGGTACCATCACCCAAAGTAGCCACGTATGATATGAAGCCAGAAATGAGTGCTGTGGAAATCACTGATGAGCTCATTGAGTATATTAATGCACTAAAACCCAATTTTATATGTCTCAACTATGCAAATACTGATATGGTAGGACATACCGGTGTATTTGAAGCGGCAGTAAAGGCGACTGAAACGGTCGATACTTGTCTTGGTAGGTTGTTGAAAACTTTATTGCAACATGATTATTACGCGGTAATAATTGCAGATCATGGAAATTCTGATCTGATGATAAATCCAGATGGAAGTCCCAACACTGCACATACTACAAATCCTGTACCTGTCATTTTTGTGGGCAATGATGTCAATAAAAATAATTTTACAGTAAGGGACGGAAAACTGGGCGATCTGGCTCCGAGTATACTTAATGTGATGGGTGTTGCACCTTCTGAAGAGATGACTGGCAATATTATCCTTCATAAGCAATAATAATACTATGCTGATCAGGAAGACTTTACTTTCAGCAGCATCACTTTGTGGCGGCGGAATATCTGTCAGATTACTTATTAAAATGACAGGTCAGAAGGTCATATTTCCGTTCTACCATGTTGTGTCAGATGCATACCTTTCTCACATCCATCATCTTTATCGGCCAAAAACCACTTTTCAGTTTATCAAAGATCTTGATTTTATTCTGAAGAACTATAACCCAATGGATATTAAAGATGTAATTTTATACAGGGATGCCGGCCATAAGAGCAGCAAGCCGAGCTTTTTTTTATCCTTCGATGACGGATTAAAAGAGTTTTATGAAATTATTGCACCCATATTGCTAAAAAAAGGGATTCCGGCTGCCTGCTTTTTAAATGCTGCATTTATAGACAATAAAGATCTTTTTTATCGATATAAAGCTAGTCTTTTATGTGAAAATTTTTTAAAACAAAATAAAGATTACGATAATCCTAAAGTAAAAGAATGGGTTAAAAATCACAAATATAAAAGTCCGGAAAAAATCCTGCTATCATTGCCTTATCAAAAAAAAGAAGACATAGATGCATTGGCCTTGTTGGTAGGATTTGATTTTAAATCTTATCTTGCAGTGGAAAAGCCATACATGACGTCCGAGCAGATTTCGAAATTAAGTAGTCAGGGTTTTTCTTTTGGTGGCCATAGTATAGATCATCCTATGTATGGGAGCATTAGTCTGTCTGAACAAATAAGACAAACAGCATTATCTCTGGACTGGCTAAAAGATAACATAGATCAGAAATATCGCATGTTTGCGTTTCCATTTACTGATTTTGGTGTAAAATCATCCTTCTATAAACACTTTGAAGAGGTAGATTTGATATTTGGCACTGCTGGTCTTAAACAAACTGCTGTAAAAAATCATTTACAACGCATCGCCATGGAATCAGCTGATTTTAGTGGTGAAAATATCATCAAAGCCGAATATCTGCACTACGTTTTAAAATCAATGGTAGGTAAAAATAGTTTTTCCGGATATGATTGAAATAAAAATGTTGAATAAATCCGGACTTCAGTCGTATATTGAATCTGATGCCTTCTTATCTTCTCCTGTAATTGCTATATCAAAACACCGGGCAATATCACATATTCATAATCCACGAGTCAAAGATGGGGATGTTTTGCTTTTCATGGCTTATGAAGGTAACAAAATGGTAGGATATCTTGGGGTACTTTCTGATGATATTCAAACTGAAAATAAACTTTTTATACATTGCGGCTGGATGAGTTGTCTCTGGATAGATCCGGATCACAGAGGCAAAAAAATAGCTCAAAAGTTGATTGAAACCTGTTTTCAAGCCTGGGACAATAAAATAATATTGACTGAATATACTGAAGCAGCGGGCGCCTTGTACCAAAAAATGGATATTTTTTCATTTTTTCATTCATGTGAAGGGCTCAGATGGTATATCAGGTCCGATCTTCAAACCATTCTACCGCCCAAAAAGCCAATTTTTTCAAGACTTAGGCCTTTATTTAAACTGGTAGATGGCATTTTAAATGTTCTTTTTGATGGTCTATATTTGTTTAAAAATCAAAATTTGAATGGATATCAAATAAAAATGGTCTCTAGAGTAGAGAAGGAAGCAGAAGAGATGATCAGTAAATATAATCCGGAAGAACTTTTTGCGAGAACAGCCGAAGAACTAAACTGGATTTTGCAGTACCCATGGATATTACCAAGTGAATTTCCTGAAAAAGAAACACATAAATATCATTTTACATCTATTGAAAAAGTGTTTGAATGCAAGGGGGTTGAGATTAGAAATGATAAAAATGTCCTCGTTGCGTTCATCATTTATACCAACAGAGACGGGCATCTCCGATTGCCATATATTTACCATTCTGGAGATAGGGACGCATTGTACATTGTGTGCAGATATCTCATCCAGCATCTAAAGATCAAAACCTGTAGTATTTACAACCAGGAATGGATAGCATATCTGAAAATTAGTCCTTTGCTAAAAGTACCCGTTAAAGTTATCCGACGAAAATATCTGATTTCAAAAGAACTATTGAACCAAGGACTAAAAAAGAACATCATAATTCAGGATGGAGATGGGGACTGTGCCTTTACGTAATTCAAATCATTAATCTATGAAAGCAGCAACTTTACATCAAATAAAAAAAGAACTGGAAACCAGCTCGCCGAAAAGAATCGTGGATCTCATATTGAGATTGATAAAATACAAAACTGAAAATAAGGAACTCATATCTTATCTTTTGTTTGACGAAGACGATTTGGCAGGATACATTGCTGATTTGAGAGATGAAATTTCGGCAATATTTGATGATATTCAACCTTTTCCTCCATACCAGACCAAAAGGGGCCTAAGAAAAGCACTAAAATTTATATCACGGTATTCAAAATACACCAATGTTAAAGAAACGGAATCAGAACTCCTTATTCATTTCTGTAGTTTGCTAAAAGATAAGGGATTGCTACGAAATTCCAATAAAGTGATATCAGGTATTTTTTATAAACAACTTGAGAAAGTTGAAAAAATGTTGCCAGTATTACATGAAGAGTTGCAATATGATTACAAACAAAAAATCGAATATCTGAGAAAATAAAACACAAAAAGGGTTAATCTATTCAGACAAACCCTTTTGTATCTATTTTTTGAAACAATTGGTTATTCTCCCTGACTCCCGAATTTCTCCAGTCTGTAAGCAGCAGAAATGATTTCATTTCTTCTCACTACGGAGGGCTTGATGAAGTGTTTTCTACTTCTTAATTCTTTTACTAAGCCAACTGACTGAAATTTTCTTTTGTATCTCTTCAGTGCTCTGTCGATTGATTCATCGTCTTTGATATTGATTATCAGCATAAAATATTATTAAAATTACCTAATTTTGTAAAGGACTGCAAAAGTATGATATTTTTATAAAGTAATCAGGATATATTTAATTTTTTTTTGATTTTATTGATTTTTATTTTCAGGCTGTGACTTTTCCTTTATCCAGGCTTTTATTATTCTCTCGAGTGTACTAAGTTTTATAGATCCGTGACTTAGTATAAGGTCATGAAATGTTTTAATTTCAAACTTATCCCCCAAACTGGTTTCTGCTTCTTTTCTAAGCGCTCTGATCTTCAATTCTCCAATTTTGTAAGACACCGCCTGAGCCGGCCAACCTATATATCTGTCAATTTCCGTATTGACTTCGTGCATTGAAAGTGCAGTATTAGCTGCCATAAAATCTACCGCCTGCGCTCTTGTCCATCCTTTATAATGTAAACCGACATCCACCACTAACCGGCAGGCTCTCCACATTTCATATGTGAGTCTTCCGAAATTTTCATAGGGTGTTTCATACATCCCTGATTCGATACCAAGATATTCGGAATACAATCCCCAACCTTCTCCAAATGCACTTATATACAGGTTTTCTCTGAATTTGGGTATATTTTTTAGTTCTCTTGAAAGCATTATCTGTAGATGGTGACCAGGTACAGATTCATGCAGGGTCAAAGAAGGAAGAACGTAAAGCGGTCGACTTTCAAGTTTGTATGTATTGACCCAATAGGCTCCTGCTTTGCCTGTTTCATAGGATCCTTCCGAATATCTGCCACCAGTGTAGTTGGGTGCAATAGCGGCAGGTACTTCTTCTACTGTAAAAGGCATTCGGGGCAAAGTATTAAAATATTGAGGTAGTTTTCCTTCCATCTTTTTAGCCAGCCAGGTCGCTCGATACAAAAGCTCTCTGGGAGTCTTTGCATAAAATTGCGGATCTTTTCTCAGAAATGCAATAAAGTCTGCAAAATTCCCTTTAAATCCGGATGCAGAAATAACATCAAGCATTTCATCTTTTATCCTTGCTACTTCAGATTCACCTTTTGCAAATACTTCATCTGGTGTCATCGGAAGTGTGGTGAAGTATTGTATCTTCTTTTCATAAAAGTCTGATCCTCCTTTCAATTTACTTATGCCAGGCTCTGCTTTTGATGCAGGTAGATATTCTGATTGTAAAAATTTTGTAAATTCCTTATATGCTGGTATTATTTTTTCCTTTACTATTGATTTTACCACGTTTTTTAAACTATCATTTTCTCCGCAAGGATGAATAAAAATATTTTGATCCGGATCGATACTATGATATGGCATGACCAAATCAATGCACCTCTGAGTGATAATGCCAGGGGATGTCTTGCCTTGGCTTATACCTTCTTTAAGGATGTTTTTATGTTTTAGAAGATAATCAGGTAATGCATTAAGTTTTTGGATATACTTTTCTTTGTCTTTTGCTGTATGCGTTTGAGCATATTGAAGATTGTATATGATCCCTGTCAGAAAACCACCTTCGGAATTAAGGGGCAGGAGATATGTTCCAAATTCAATGTCATTTAGCTCGTTTTCCATCTCAAGCATGAGCAATTCCTTATTGATCAGATCATCAACGCTCAAAGATGCTGAGTCCAATTTACTGAGAGCATGTATTAATTCAGTGTATTTTTCCTTCTTTAAAGATCTGATACTATCATTTTCCAGCGTCCAATCTTCCTTTTGAATACCTGAAAGGGTATCCTGAAATATCTGATAATCAGCGATGATCGTTGCAATACCCGATGATGCTGTATCTTTTTTACATGAGCTTTGCAATAAGATTAGCATTGGGATTAAGAATAAATATTTACCTGTTTGCATATTGTTATAAATTGAATAATAAAGTACATTACGAAAATGCCGATCATTTGATAAAGTTTCTACCTACACCCGGCCTAACCCCGACCTAACCCCCGACCCCTGGAGGGGAGAACACCTAAAGGGATGAACACCTTAATTTAAACGTTTGAATATCAATCTACGAGAAATATATATCTTTTAAGTTTAGTGCTAAAATTACTTTTCGGAGTAGGCTCATAATTAATATTTCCATGTTCGTCTATATAAAAACATTAGGCCTGTCAGGATGATTAATACTGAGGACACTGAGGCCATTTCTTTCATGAGTGCTTGTCTGGCTGACAATGCAAGTACATTATCAGGAATATTTATTGCCGCTGCATATTCGATGTGGTTTTGAACAAACATAGCAAAAATAAAATTGAGCACAGCAATGATGAACAGTAAAACCGAAATTTGGACAGCATCAAATCTGAACCTGGATAAAGAATGAACATTAATTAAAAAATATGATAGGCTAATTCCAAACCCAACTATAAAAAACACCGTAATATTAAATGTATACAACAATCCAAAGCTAACAGTCAATAATATGCTAAAAATAAATAGCCACCCTACTTTTGACATTTTGTTTTTCAAAGTAATTAGGTACCTTCTGAATACAAAGATCGTGATACAAGTAAATACTAGTGTAAGTTGATGTATGATTCCCTGGCTTTTGTCCTGCAGAATCAAAGACCAAAGCAAAAAGCTGATTTCAAGAAAAATTAATATCCCTGATATGGTTAAAAGCAGGATTTGTTGCTTTCCATTCTTTTGTGATAGTTCAAGCTCCTTTTTAGAGTCAATGGCCATTACGGGATGGTAAAAAAACAAAATAAAAAGCATTAATTCTGCTAGTATAATAAAATTGGAAGTGGTTTCAAATGGGATAAAACTAAAACCGCCGCCTAAGCCGACCCCTAAAATAATAGATGAAAAGTTTTTAAATTGCTCCCACCCACTATTTAAAATTGCTCTAATAATGATGGCGAAAAGTAATCCCTGAAATACTGCCAGAACCAGAAGAACGATCAAATGTATCTCAAAATACGAGACTCCTGATAATAATACATTGACGACCAAGATGCCGTAATATATCTTATCACTTATTACTTTCCTGTGAAAAAAAGTTGCTCCGGCTGATACAAATAAAACAGCCAGAAAAGCACCTACCGAAATATAATCCAGTATTTCAGTCTTAAGCAAGTCGGGAAATATACTTCCAAACCAAAATGCTGTATATATCGAAACACATACACCTGAAACAAACGGGCTTACTTTTTTTAGTGACATAATTGTGCTACCTTAATCCTGATATTCGATCTTTTCATTTTTAAAAGCAACAAAAAACAAGATTAAAATAAATGCTGCAAATCCTGCCGGATACATCCATATTATTTGCCAATTGTTGGGATTGGTCTCCACGATTTTGCCTGCCACCCAGAAGCCAATCAACATACCTACTCCATAAGTAGCTAACGTAATAAGACCCTGCGCTGCACTTTTTACATGACTACCTGCTTTTGCATTGGTATAAATCTGTCCACTTACAAAAAAGAAATCATAACAAATACCGTGCAAGGCAATGCCCAAAATTAACATAAATGATAAGCTGCCTGCGTCCCCGAACGCAAAGAGTACATATCTTAATGCCCATGCGAACATACCTACAAGGATGGTGTTTTTAAATCCATATTTCTTAAAAAATACAGGAAGTAGCAACATAAAACCCACTTCAGACATTTGCCCTATGGTCATTTTGCCGGTTGGGTTTTCCATTCCAATATTGACTAGAAATGGATTTGCATTGGCATAATAAAAAGCAAGAGGAATACAAATCAATATAGAAGAGATGAAAAATATTAAAAAATTTCTGTCTGAAAGTAATTTAAGTGCATCCAATCCCAAAATATCTGAAATAGTAATCTTTTTATTTTTATCCACTTTCGGAGGCGTTGCAGGAAGGAAAAAGCTAAAAATACCCAATAAGGCGGAAGCTCCACCCGCAAGTAAAAATGTATTTTTCAACATTCCCGAACTGATCATGTCAGGTGCATCCCATTTAAATAAATAACTGATGGACAATCCGGCTATGATCCATCCGATCGTGCCAAAAACGCGGATATAAGAAAATTCTTTTGCCGGATCTTTCATTTGATTGAAGGATACAGAGTTGACCAGTGCCAAGGTAGGCATATATGCGATCATATAACCCAACACATAAGGATAAAACACCCCAAAATCAGAAGTTTGGGACATAAGATACATCAATCCTGCTCCAATAAGATGCAAAATACCCAATATCTTTTCAGCATTAAAAAATCTATCTGCGATCAAACCAATTATAAAAGGCGCGATAATGGCTCCCCATGACTGGGTACTAAAAGCTTGACCTATCTGACCACCTGTAGCCGACATATTGCTGCCTAGAAATGTACCAAGTGTTACAAACCATGCTCCCCAAATAAAAAACTGGAGAAACATCATGAGAGAAAGTTGGATTTGAATGGATCTGTTCATTTTGACTATCATTTATTTTGTTATAATTCTTTGATTTTTATATTTTTAAACCATACCATATCCCCGTGATCCTGGAGTGATATATGTCCTCCTTTTGCCAGTCCAAAGTCAGGCATGTCCTTAAACTTGCTGCCGGCAACCATTTTTTTCCATTGGTCATCATGCATGGTGAAGGAAACCACTTTATACCCATTCAGCCAGAAATCGACTTTACCATCTAAGTTTTTTATACGTGCTTCATTCCACTCTCCCGCCGGTTTTACGGTCGGGTACTTGCACTCCATCATGTCATAAAGATCCCCTGCTCTGTGTGTGATAAACTTTGAGTCCGGGTGACAAGTATTATCCAGCACCTGCATCTCAGGGCCTGTCTGCCAAACATAGTCATATTTATCACTTTCTACCACGTTAAAAATGATTCCACTATTTCCGCAGTTATTTATTTTCCAACGTACAGAAAATTCATAATTCTCATAAGATTTGTCTGTAATGATATCTCCGCCGTCTGCTACCTGCCAATGTCCGTCTTTATTTGGTTTTGCATCCAGATGTATGGCATTATCATTGATCACCCAACCTTTACCAACGGTTTTCTTTTTGAAATTTCTCCACCCTGCCAACGATTTTCCATCAAACAAAAGTTGCCAGCCAGCATTTTTTTCAGCTGCAGTAAGTGTATTATCTGCGTACACAAATGGTGCTTTTTTAATGGTACCATTTTGGCCTTCTGGAACCTTATTCATCGTATACCAAGCTTCTGTAGACCAAATGGTGCTACCTGCATCACTTATAAAGTGTTTATTAAGATGAATGTAAACCATATGATTGTCCTTTAGTCCATCCAGTTCCAAAAATACTTTTTTCCTGTCATCAGAAACGGTAACTGATTTTATTGCCATTTTACGTTCATCCAGTTTTGGTCCTCCGTACTCTATGGTAGGTTTGTAATACCACTGCTTTACTTCATAATTGTTAATATTCCAAGCGTCTGTTTCCAATACTGGCTCGGTAAATTCTATTTCCATACCATTGGATTTGGCACGTACTGCCAGCATTTCAAAGGTTGACTTATTATTAAATACCAATCTCTGTAAGCCGTATTGTAATTTACCTGTTTGCCCCCAGTTACCCGGATTACCTATGCCTCCGACATATAAATCTCCTCCTGGACCCCATGCTAATCTATTGACTCCCGCTTCTAGGCCCTGAATAAATCTGAATACACAACCCTGCAACTGTCCGTTCACTTCTTCTACAAATACTCTTTTTATACCCCCATGTGTCACTTCACCATGTATCATCTGGCCTTTGTAGGGCCCTAAATCTATAGCCAATGGCGTACTTGGAGAGTTTCCTATTTCGTCCTGCGGCAACCAAACTACCGGTAAATCTTCCTTTTTATCTTTGGTGCCTTCAGGATCTACTGATCTTGATCCAAACCATGCACCATCACGCACATGTACTATTTTGGAAGATGGAAGCCAGTCTCCCTGATTGTCGGCTACATAAATATCCCCTTTGTAACCGATGCCGACCCCATTTGGCGTACGTAAACCTGATGCTACAAATGTCATTGCTCCGGTATTTTTATTAACTTTGACTACCTTACCCCGATCAGGTATTTGTGGTTGTGTACTCGCTCCACCGGGATTAATCGCCGTGGCTAGTGATGCATAAAAATATCCGTCTTTGTATGCCAGACCAAAACCAAATTCGTGAAAATTGGAAGATACTTTCCAATCATCGCACAATGTCTGATATTCATCAATGATATCATCTCCATCCGTATCAATTAGCCTGGTCATTTCATGTTTTTGCATCACATAAATGGTATCGTTGACCACTTTTAAACCCAAGGGTTCTGCCAATCCGAAAGCGATACGTTTAGCTTTCATTTTGGTAGTATCTCCTGTCTGAACATTATCCAAAATATACACCGATCCTGCAGCATCCCAGGTACTGACGACAAGACGTCCATCGGATGTAAAGTCCAGTCCTCCTACTTTGGGTTTAAATCCATCCGGTCTGGCCTGAAAAAGATCAAAAGATGGGTGTACATCCACTAGTGGATATTGATCACCGGGTACTTTTGACACATTTGCCATTGGCAATTTATAATTTCGAAGGATATCCTGATCCGCTTTAGAGTGGAAAAGGTTGAATGACGGTATAACTTCAAAGTCCTTATCCCCTGGTTTTTTCCAGTTGAAAGAAAGAAATGAACCACCGCTACCCTGAAAATATTCAAGTCTGAACGGATAATAACCTTTGCTCATCTGAATACTTACTTCTTTGTATTCAACGCCGTGCTTGCCATCATTGTCCATTACTTTTTTATCTGCCAGATATACCGCAGAACCGTCATCGCTCCATATCTGGAATGTATATGTTCCCGTAGTATCAATTTTAATCAACCCAGAACCAAATAATGCAAAATTTTCTCTCAGTTCTTTAAAGTCTCCTCCTGAAAGATTATCAAAATTCTGCAATACTCCTGCAAACTTTATCTTCTGGGAAGATTTTATTACCGGTATATTTTTTGCATTCGCAATAATGTCATATACTCTAACCACACTACCGGGCATCATATCTTCTTCTTTTAATCCTGCTACCGGATCCATTGCCAATGTATTTGTTTCTGATGATGCAGGTTTGACTTCTTCCATATCATTATCCAAAGACATGATATATCTGATCATCTCATTTATTGCTTCCTCAGCAAGGTCAGGATGCGGAGTCATTACCTGTTCACCCCAGATTCCCGAACCACCATTTTTAACTTTACTGGTCAGCATGGTTATATTTTCAGGTGTATTTTTATATTTTTTGGCAATGGCAGTATAAGCGGGTCCTATCGTCTGAAGGTTTTTATTGTGACAGGTCTTGCAATCGCTTTTGGCAATAAGCTTCAAACCTTCCGGTAGATCTCCTGATTTTGTTTCACTTTCTTCTTCTGACACACCCCCAGCAATATTTTTATTTTCTATGGTAGGTGTCGCAATAAAGGTGGTATTAAATTTTGTTTTTGCATTGCTGTTTAAAGTAAGTACACCGTCAAAATTTAATGTTGAAATGTTATCATATTTTACATCTTCCTTATTGGTGATGGTCAATTTGCCATCGGTTTCTATGTTGGATTCTACTACAATTGAACTCATATTGAATCTAAATTGTACTGAAATGCCTTCCGGGACATCAGAAGTTATAAAATTTCTCTGTAAAATCGGAGAGCCCGCAGCTGATTTTGATGCTTCTACTTCTTCATAAATAGTGATAGGTTTGGTCCATGTATCACCTTTAAGGTTATACATCAACTCTACTTTTCCGTTTACAAAACGGTGTCCTTTATAATCAAATTTTGTGGGTACTGTATCTGCACCTGACATCACAAACCATGGTGTCTTATACTTATTTTCCAGATAGCTGTTTCCAATGCTGATGGGCTGAGGACCATGAGCTGTAGTGTATACTGCCCCATCAAAATATACTGTTCCCTTCCATGCTTTATAAAGTGCTCCAGTTTCCGCATGATAAGAAGCCCAAAGGTCATCAGATAGTGCCATAGTAATCATCCTCGGGTTCCAATCCAGAACTGACCTGAATACCCAATGATCCAATGGTCGATCACTTTTACTAACAGCATCTTTTTTATTGCAACTTGATACAATAATGAGTAATAATATGATAATTAACCAATTATGTAAACGCATAGTATGACTTATGTTTGATTTTTATAAAATAAGGGTCTAAATTATAAATAGATTTGGAAAAAGCAGATAAAAATGAAAATTTGTTTTTGGAAAAGAAATATTGATTCATTCGAATGTGGATCATTAACACAATATTATTCATACCTGACTGTATGTGTCTTGTTTATGATTAAAGTTAAAATCAAGTTAAATGTATGTGACGACATTAAACCCCAAGAACATGTACAAGTCTTACGCTCAATTATTTTTATCACACTAAAAACCCATTAAGATGAGAAAGTCAGTAATTATCGTAGCATTATTCCTTTTTGCTTTTATTACTTCTGGTATTGGTCAGCGCAATGATCAAAGAGCAGGAAACGAAAACAGAAGGTCGGAAAGAAATGAGTTTAAAAGAAACAATGGGAAAAATGACTGTAAAAAAATAAAAAAAGGTCATATGCGCAAAATGAGAAAAATGGCTGCTGTCGATGGCAGGATAACTCCCGGCGAAAAAAAAATGTTGAGAAGAGAAAGAAGAAGGGTTTATTAAATACAGAATTGGTTTAGGGTGATTGTCTCGGGATGGTCACCCTTTTTAACTTCGTGTTTGTTAAATTTAAGTCATCCCATTGATCTAACTTGTCAAATATTCTGCTATTGTGTCAAATACTTTTGATACTCAGCGACTTTCAGAACATTACCCAAGTACTGATATGCTGTGATCACATTCTTAGCATACTCCGGTCCGGGTTTTAAGGCAAAGGCTTTTTCAAAATTTCCACCTGCCTCTTGATGATTGCCCGCTACTCCATAAGAAACTCCCATAAGAAACCATGTTTCTGCATCCTGATCATTCAAAGCAAGAGACTTACTAAGCATATCTTGAGATTTCTGTAAGTTTTGCTCTTTTTCGCCAGCTTGGCGACCTAGCTCACGAAATGCCAATGCCTTATTTTTATCTACGATGGATTTCAGGTCATTTACTTTATCATAAAAGGTAATGGCTTCTTCATACTGTTTTTGTTTCAACCTAATATTACCCAAGGTCAGATAAGCAGTGGCAACAGGTTTAATTTTCATAATTTTCTGGCAATACAGCTCTGCTTCTGAAAGTAAACGGTTAACTTCAGTATCTGATAACCCTTCTGCATTTGCGGCATTCAGAAGTTGCTCAGCAGCTCCATTATTAAGTCTTACACTTTGTGGATAAGTTGAAGCGTCTTTTATAAAAAGAGTTAAATTGTTTTTCCAGTCTTTATTTCGATTGACAGTGATAAAGCTGTAAGCAATAAAAACCAAAAATAATCCCAATAGCATCCCTGAAAATGGTTTGAAAAGTTCTTTCCAATCTTTTAAAGGTCGGGTAAATATTAATTTTGAAAATATGACAGCAACAGAAAGCAATCCGCTGATAAACCAAAATGATGGTAGAAAAGCAAGTCGTTCGCCAAACATGGTTCCTATAATCATAGGAATCTGGCTAAACAGTGAAATCGCCATCAGATATGTAAAAGTAAAAAACGATAAAATACTTCTTGATTTTATGCCTTTTAATGCCAGAATAAATAAACCCATATGCACCAAAAAACTTAATAACACAAAAATATTATCAAAAGCCACTACCGGAATCACAGAATAACTGTAATCACTGGACAATGGATAGGGCAAAATTAATAATGTAAAATATTTCCATAAAATGAGCATGGATGTTGCCATTCTTTCAACAAAACCTGTTGCACCCACTATCGGATTGTCCATCATGTCTGTAACTGGAGCTGGGTTCGAACCAAAGATAACTTGTCTGATAATAAAAATTATAATCACAGGAATAATGAACCATACTCCAGCCGAAAGTGATTTTTTTAGATCGAAATTGAACATCCACCATGCAATCATGGCAAATACAGGAAACATGGTTACTGCACTTTCCTTTGAAATCAAGGCCAGAAAATAAAGTAGTAATGAGCCAATCAGCCATTTATTTTTTCCAGCAAGAAGATATTTTCCAAAACTTAGGAAAGAAATGAGTACAAAAAATAAGGACATGATTTCGTCTCTTGATTTAATATTTGCAACAACTTCTGTATGAATAGGGTGAGCAGCAAACAACAAAGCAACGGCAAAGGGAAGAAGAACATTGTATTTATGAAACCATTGGTGCAAAACCAAAAAAACCAACACTACACAAACTGCGTACCATAGGACATTAAAAAAATGATGAATGACAGGATTATTAGGGGATAATTCCCATTCTATCGCAAACTGAATAAGAGAAACCGGTCGATACAACTGACCGCCAAAATCATTTTCTCTATAACCACCTTTAAATATTTCAACAATGCCTGATAATCCCGATGTTACATTTTTGTTTAGCTCAATGGCCAATGGGTCGTCCAATACAAAATCATGCCCCAAAGTATTGGTATAAAGTAAAAAGGCAAAAACAAATAATGAAATACAAATAATTACATATTTTCTTAAGTCTGGTGAAAATTTATGTTGGTCGGTTGGTAACAGAGATGTTTTTCCTGATGATTTTGACATAAAAAAATTCTTTTATTTTACTTAAACTTTGCAAATATATAAAAATCACCTTAGCAAAAAAGAAGCTTTTACATCTCTTTCCAAATAAGGATAAATAATTTTTGTAAGATGGAGACCTTGTGGGTAAGCCAATGGCCTGAATTTAAACTTTTGATTGCCTTTGGAAGTGTCTATAAATTCATCGAATGTAATTTTTCCAGCACCCAAGGCTAAAAGTCGGGCTACGATAATTCTTATCATTGATCTTAGAAACCTATTGGCTGTAAAATGAAAACACATTCTTTTTTCATCGTCACTGATTTCCAACTCCGCAACAGTAAGTTTGCAAAGGGTATTCTTAAACTTATCAGGAGTAAGACAGAGATGCTGAAAATCCGTAGTTTCCAAAAGCACATTCAATCCAGCTTTTACTAAATCAAAGTTATATCCCGCTTGGATGACATATGTACTTAATGGGGACAAATACGGGTTTCGCTCCAAATGAAGATGATATTCATAGCTTCTTTCTATGGCATCATATCTGCTATGAGCCCTTTTATCTACAGGTATAAGTTCATACACCGAAATATCTTCAGGCAGCATTCTGTTCAATCTTTCTATGGGGTCATATTCCCATTCTTTTTCATAATCAAAATGTGCAAAATACTGCATGGCATGGACTCCTGTATCAGTTCTCCCACAACCCATCAGACTCATGGTTTCGCCGGTCATATGATGAAGCCTGTCTTCAATGATATGCTGAATACTCTGATTGGTATTTAATTGTTTTTGCCATCCATGATAAGCTGTACCTCTGTAAGCCAAATGCAGGAAATATCTCATGAAGAATTGTATTTTTTAAAATATAATTTTAAATATTGACGATTTTTAGTAATTATTTAGGTCAATGCCCAGTAGGGGCGAAATATTAGTAACGACGGGTGAAGCCCGTCGAAAAAAGTAAAAAAATATTAGTTTTTGGTGCTATTTTTGCCTGCAAGATGCAAAAATCGCATCAAAAACTTTTCATTTGTCTAGACAGCTAAATAATTACGATTTTTATAAAAAAAACAAAATTAACCATAACGAGGAACTAATCTAGCATTATATTTGTATTCATAATCTAAATTGTTTGAAACAATACATGCAAATTAAAAGTAAGTTTCTTTTTTTAGCCGTTTTCCAATATGCTCAGGTATTGGTATTACGGTCTTTTTCTGCTCCGGTGCACCAATTTGCACCATCCACAATAAGTCATAGGCGAATCTGATTTCACCTATTATTTCCTGACATTAAACTTAGTGTCAAAGCATTTTTAGCCAACTATATATATTAATTAAGATCAAAAATGATTGATATCAATAATGATATACATGTGTTAGAAGCCAACGCTTCTTTTTCAAAATACAGTCAAATGATTTGTGACGAGATGGAATCTTCAGCAAAAGTAAGAGGGACGGGTATAGCAAAAAGAAATCCTGAATATATAACTCAAAAAATGGAAGAAGGAAAGGCTGTCATTGCACTGACCAAAGACGGCATCTGGGTTGGATTTTGCTATATAGAAACCTGGGAAGGCGAATATGTAGCCAATTCAGGGCTTATAGTTGCTCCCGACTTTCGTAAAACAGGTGTGGCAAAAAAAATAAAGCAGAAAATATTTGACTTGTCCAGACGCAAATATCCTGAAGCAAAAATATTCGGACTCACTACCGGTCTAGCAGTAATGAAAATCAATAGTGATCTGGGTTATGAGCCGGTTACCTACAGCGAACTGACACAGGATGAAAAATTTTGGGCAGGCTGCAAAAGCTGTATTAATTATGATATCCTCATAGACAAAGAAAGAAAAAACTGCTTCTGCACAGCCATGTTATACGACCCAAAAGAGCATGCTCCAATTGAGCAGATCAAAGAAGAATTTAAAGAAAATGCCCACATCTTTGAAAGATTTATGAAAATCAAAAAATTCAGTTTTCTACAAGGGCTTTTTGATAAAGGTAAGATGTCAGACACCAAAGTCAGAAGTTTTGCCAAAGTACTAATGTCAACCCTTTAAATCATTATTCAATCCTAAAAAATATGAATCATAAATCTGTTGTCCTTGGTTTCAGTGGTGGATTGGACACTTCATATTGTGTAAAGTATCTGACCGATGAACTTGGTTATGAAATCCATAGTGTGACCGTCAATACAGGCGGATTTGACGCTGAAGAGATGGCGCAAATAGAAACGCATGCTATAAAACTGGGCGTAAAATCACACAAAAATATAGACGCTACCAAATCATATTACGATGACATCATCAAATATCTCATCTTTGGCAATGTACTCAAAAACAACACCTATCCGCTATCCGTAAGTGCCGAAAGACTGAGTCAGGCCATGCATATAGCAAAACATGCCAACGATTTAGGAATCAAATCAGTAGTGCACGGCAGTACCGGCGCAGGAAACGATCAAGTCAGATTTGACATGATACTCCAGTTGATGATACCGGATGTGGAGATCATCACGCCCATCAGAGATATGAAACTCAGCCGGCAGACAGAAATCGACTATCTCAAGGCAAAAGGTGTAACCATGAATTTTGAAAAAGCTGCCTATTCTATCAATAGAGGTCTTTGGGGTACCAGTATAGGCGGTAAAGCGACGCTGACATCACATGGTATGATACCAGAAGAAGCCTGGCCAAGCCAACTTACTGCCAATGAAGAAATTTCTATTTCTATTTCCTTTGATAAAGGAGAGATAACCACTATAGATGGCCAGTATTTTAATCACCCATCTGATGCGATTACTTATTTGCAAAAAATAGCTTCTGCTTTTGCCATAGGAAGAGATATCCATATCGGAGATACAATTATCGGGATAAAAGGGAGAGTAGGTTTTGAGGCTGCGGCACCCATGGTCATTATAAAAGCCCATCATGCGCTGGAAAAACATGTGCTCACCAAGTGGCAACTATCCTGGAAAGACCAGCTGTCACAATTTTATGGCAACTGGCTGCATGAAGGTCAGATACTCGACCCTGTGATGCGGGATATTGAAGCATTTTTCACAAATTCTCAGCAGCATGTGACAGGAAAAGTTTTTGTCAGATTGATGCCTTATAGATTTATGGTCGAAGGTATAGAGTCAGCACATGATCTAATGAGCAGTAAATTTGGAAGTTACGGCGAGATGAATAATACCTGGAGCGGTGAAGATGTGAGAGGATTTACCAAAATATTTGGCAATCAGACTTCCATTTACCATAAGGTCAATGATATAAAATATAGTTTAACGACGAACGATTCGAGCGACGAGCACTTGAACGATTTGAATAGTTCGAATGTAGAATAATAGACGCTAAACACTAAAACCTAAATTAAAAAAATATGATCAGAATAGGCATCATCGGCGGAGCGGGATATACAGGTGGAGAACTGATCAGAATCCTACTGAATCATCCCGACGTATCCATCTCTTTTGTCCAAAGTAAAAGCAATGTCGGCAATAAAATATCATCCATACATACTGATATGGAAGGAGAAACCAACCTTGTTTTTTGTAAGGAAGTTGATGAGAATGTTGATGTTGTTTTTTTCTGTACCGGTCATGGAGAAAGCACTTCCCTGATACCAACACTCAACATCTCGACAAGGGTGAAAATAATAGATTTGTCCAATGACTTCCGTCTGCAACCCAATAATATATCCGGAAACAGACGATTTGTATATGGTCTTCCTGAAATAAACAGGACCGCCATCACTTCCGCCGATGCGGTAGCCAATCCCGGATGTTTTGCCACGGCTATACAACTGGCCATCCTGCCAATTGTTGGTTCTGGCCATTCATCAGATTTTTATGTGACTGGGATCACTGGATCGACAGGGGCCGGACAGTCACTCAGCCAGACTTCTCACTTTTCTTGGAGAACGAACAATATTCAGGCCTATAAAACATTGACCCACCAGCATCTGGTTGAAATCATGCAGTCCTGCCAACAAACATGCCAAACCAAGGAAGTGCCCGGAGTACATTTTGTGCCCTGGCGGGGAGATTTTACCAGAGGTATTTTCGTCAGTGTACAGACAAAGTCAACATTGCCTCTCACTGAAATAAAAAAGATTTTTACTGATTTTTATGCCAATGCTGCATTTGTAAAATTGTCTGACCAATCCATACATCTTAAACAAGTCATCAACACCAATAAATGCTTTATACAGATAGAAAAAACCGGAGATCAGTTGGTAATTCATTCGGTCATAGATAATCTGGTAAAAGGAGCCAGCGGACAGGCAGTGCAAAATATGAATTTAATGTTTGGTCTGGATGAAAAAGCCGGCCTTCACCTGAAAGCATCGGCTTTCTGATAAATACTTTTCCTATGAATCTTTTTGACGTTTACAGCATTCAACAAATCAATATCACCAAAGCCAAAGGGTCTTATGTCTGGGACGAAGCCAACGTAAAATACCTGGACATGTATGGTGGCCACGCTGTCATCAGCATAGGCCATCTTCACGATCACTGGCAAAAAGCATTAAAAGATCAGCTGGACAAGATAGCTTTTTACAGCAACTCTATCATCATAAAGCTACAGGAACAGCTGGCCCATCAATTGGGTGAAGCTTCCGGTAAAGAAGACTACCGTCTGTTTTTATGCAACTCAGGAGCTGAAGCGAATGAAAATGCAATAAAACTGGCATCATTTTATACCGGAAGAAAAAAAGTAGTTTCCTTTTCAGGCGCTTTTCACGGCAGAACGTCTCTAGCAGTGGCAGCTACAGATAATCCGGCCATTATTGCCCCAGTCAATTACTCCGGTGATATCATTCGTTTGCCTTTCAATGATGAACACGCCCTCACCGAATGTTTCATAAAACATGGAGACGAAATATGTGCCGTCATCATCGAAGGTATACAAGGAGTAGGCGGAATTTATGAAGCAGGAACATCTTTTTTACAAGCCATCAGAAAGCTTTGCGATCAGTACGGTAGTATTTATATAGCGGATAGTGTGCAGTGCGGGTATGGAAGGTCAGGCGCTTTTTTTTCTCATGATATAGCCGGAGTCAAGGCCGATATTTATACCATGGCAAAAGGTATGGGCAATGGATTTCCGGTGGCGGGGATCATCATATCACCTAAGTTCGAAGCAAAAAAAGGTATGCTGGGTACAACTTTCGGAGGCAATCATCTGGCTTGTGCCGCTGCTATTGCTGTCCTAGAAGTAATTCAGAAGGAAAATCTTATCGAAAATGCAGCAACTTTAGGCCAATATATCATCAACAGACTAAAATCATATCCTGAGGTGAGGTCTGTTCGCGGACGGGGATTGATGATCGGATTTGAAATGAATGAACCATTTACGACAACCCTGAAATCTGATTTATTGTCGATATGTAAAATATTTACCGGCGAAGCCAAAAATAATACCATCCGGCTACTGCCATCTTTAGCCCTTACCAGAAAAGAAGCAGATCAATTTTTTACCGCTTTTGAATCATTGATATATACCCAATCCTGATATGCAAAGTTTTATTTCCACCCACGATGTTTCCGATATACCTGCCCTTATTGCTCGCGCACTGATGTATAAAAACGATCCCCTGGCGGACAAATCTTTAGGGGCAGGCAAAAGATTGGGCTTATTATTTATGAATCCAAGCCTTCGGACCAGAGTCAGCACGCAGATAGCAGCCCAGAATCTCGGTATGGAAAGTTACATCCTCAATGTGGGTAATGACAACTGGCAGCTGGAGTTTGGAGAAGGCGCCATCATGGATGGGACTACCGTAGAGCATATAAAGGATGCAGCTCCGATTTTTGGAGAATATTTTGACATTATAGGTTTGCGGACCTTCCCTGGTCTGAAAGACAGAGCGTTGGATTATAGCGAAAATGTCATACGTAGTCTTCAGAAGTATGCCAATATTCCAGTATTGAGTCTGGAGAGTGCTACGCTTCATCCGCTGCAAAGCCTTTCTGATCTGATCACTATTCAAGAAAACTGGAAAAAAGTCACCAAACCCAAAGTAGTTTTGACCTGGGCACCACACATCAAGCCGATACCACAATGTGTGGCCAATAGTTTTGCACAATGGGTCAATGCCTGGTGCGGAGCAGATTTTGTCATCACTCATCCAGAAGGATATGAATTAGATCCTTCATATACAGATGGAGCGACTATTACGCATAACCAACAGGATGCCCTCGAAGGTGCAGACTTTGTGTACGTAAAAAACTGGAGTTCGTATTATAATTACGGACAGGTGAAGACAGATGGTGCAGCGTGGATGCTTACTGAAAAACACATGTCATTGACGAACGATGCACATACAATGCATTGTCTCCCGGTACGGCGTAACGTGGAGCTGAGCGATGAAATATTGGATCATCCCAATGGTCTGACCACGATTCAGGCTGTTAACAGGGTGTGGGCTGCACAGGCGGTATTGAGTGAAATGTTAAACGGAAGACCATGATAACAGTTGTTAAAATAGGAGGTAATATACTGGATGATCCATCTTCATTAGAATCATTTATAGTTAAATTTGCTGGTCTTGCAGGTAAAAAAGTACTTGTGCATGGTGGTGGAAAAGTGGCGGATCAAATCGCAAAAAAAATGGGAGTCGTCCTAAAAATAGTGGATGGCAGAAGAATTACAGATCTGCAAACGCTTGATATTATCACAATGGTATACGCCGGATTGATCAATAAAAATCTTGTTGCAGACCTGAATGCCCTTGGTTGTAATGCCATTGGAGTATGTGGGGCAGATGCCAATCTTATGATTGCAAATCGGCGACCTATGGCTGAAATAGATTATGGTTTTGTAGGAGATATAACCTTCGTAAACGCTGAGATATTGACAAACTGGCTAAATATCGGAATTTGTCCTGTTATTTCGCCAATAACTCATGATGGCCATGGCCAATTGCTCAATACCAATGCAGACACCATAGCATCATCTGTAGCATTGGCCATAAGCAAATTTTTTTCTGTTCGATTGGTCTATTGTTTTGAGAAAAAAGGTGTGCTTAAAGATGTCAATGATGAAGGGTCAGTCATCCCATTTCTTGATGAAAAAATAACGAATGACCTAAAGGAGCGAGGTATGATACATTCCGGAATGCTGCCAAAATTAGAAAACGCCATAAACACAGTAAAAGGTGGAGTTGACGCCGTGTACATAGGACATGCGGAAGAGTTGGAATGGCTGATAGAAGGAAAATCAGGTACTAAAATCATTCACTAGCTATGGAAAAATTAAAAAATATAACAGAACTAAAACGGAATGCTCTAATTTTATTATCTGATTTGATATCAAAGCCATCGTTTAGCAGAGAAGAAAAGCAGACTGGAGATATTATTTACCACTTTTTTGAAAACTTGGGTATTGGATGCCACCGAGTAAAAAACAATATTTGGGCTTACAATAAAAATTTCGATGCTTCAAAGCCAACATTGCTGCTCAATTCGCACCACGATACCATAAAACCAAACACAGGTTATACCAAAGACCCGTTTTCGCCCGTGACAGCAGATGGAAAAATATTTGGCCTTGGTAGCAATGATGCGGGTGGAGCCTTGGTCTCTTTGATTTCAACTTTTCTATATTTTTTTGATGACCGTGATTTAAAATATAATCTGTGCATCGCTTGTACCGGTGAAGAAGAGATATCAGGCAGTGACGGCATGGAACTGTTTTTGTCTGCTTCTATGGAGTGCTGTCATCTTGGAAGTCATCCTGAAGATTGTGCTATCATCGGAGAGCCGACATTAATGCAAATGGCGATTGCTGAAAAAGGTTTACTTGTCTTGGATTGTTTTGCCAAAGGTATCGCAGGTCACGCCGCCCGAAATGAAGGCGTTAATGCTTTATATATCGCAGCTGAAGATATTTGTCATCTAAAAGAATTTAAGTTTGAAAAAGTTTCCTCATTTCTCGGACCCGTTAAGTTGACTGTCAGCTGCATATCTACAGAAAACAAAGCACACAATGTTGTTCCTGATGTATGTCATTTTATTATGGATATTCGGGTAAATGAATTGTATACCTTTGATGAAATACAACAGCTGCTTAAAATAAATATGAAATCCGATTTTAAAGCCCGAAGCACAAGATTGAAATCAAGCATAATACCTGTGGATCACCCCTTGGTGCAATCGGGAATGAATGCAGGCAAAACCATGTATGGCTCACCTACTACTTCAGATAAAGCACTGGTAGGCATTCCTGCCCTAAAAATGGGTCCGGGTGATTCCGCAAGAAGTCATACTGCGGACGAATTTATTTATATCAAAGAAATAGAAGAAGGCATCGATGAATATATCAATATTGTTGGAAACCTGATAAAAAAGAGTTTATATAAAGAGCATGAGCAGTCAGTACACAAACTAAAATGATTTAATCGTGTGAATCCCATTTGACCTTTGAAATAAAAATAAATTTTAAAACTTGAAATCCCTAAAAGCGGTCTGCATACTAACCTGAATGATTAAATAGATAAGGATATATTAGAAATTTGGAAATTTAACAAATCCGCAATTCAAACAAATTCAACAACTTAGCAATATTAAAAAAAAATGAAAATCTGGCAAAAAAAAGAAGGTACCGGAAGTCATGATATGGTAGAAAAATTTACTGTCGGGCGGGACAAAGAGTTTGATATCATGCTGGCAGAGTATGATGTTATGGGTTCTATAGCGCACGTAAAAATGCTGAACAGTTGCGATCTATTGAGTGATGATGATCTTAAAATTATATTGGTCGGACTCGAAGAAATCAAAATAGAAATACAGCATGGCAATTTTACCATAGAAGAAGGAGCAGAAGACATACATTCTCAGGTGGAAGCGTCTTTGACCAAAAAAATAGGTGAAGCAGGTAAAAAAATCCATAGCGGCAGATCCAGAAATGATCAGGTGGCGATAGATATTAAGCTTTTTTTACGAGCAAAAATCGATGAAGTAGCCACAGAAGTACAATCGCTTTTTGACCTGTTGATTTCACTCAGTAATGAACATAAAGACAAAGGTCTGCCGGGATATACTCACCTTCAGCTCGCTATGCCGTCCAGCTTCGGTTTGTGGTTTGGCGCTTATGCAGAGAGCTTGGTGGACGATCTTGAAATGATGGTTGGCGCAAAAAAAATCATCAATAAAAACCCGCTGGGCTCTGGCGCAGGTTATGGGAGTACTTTCCCTTTAAACAGAAGAATGACTACCGAATTACTGGAATTTGATACCCTAAACTGGAATGTGGTCAATGCGCAAATGGCACGGGGCAAAGGAGAAAAGGCATTGGCATCTGCCATGTCATTTATTGCTTCCACTCTAGCAAAACTGAGTATGGATTGTTGTCTTTACATGAATGAACACTTTGGGTTTATTGCTTTTCCTGAAGAGCTGACCACAGGGAGTTCCATTATGCCACATAAAAGAAATCCTGATGTCTTCGAGCTTATCCGCGGCAAATGCAATAGAATACAATCACTTCCCAACGAATTGAATCTGTTGTGTACCAATCTGCCGTCAGGATACCACAGGGAAATGCAACTCACCAAAGAAATATTATTTCCATCTATTGAAGAGCTGATTTTTTGTATCAAAATGACACATCTGATGCTCAGTAATATTAAAATAAAGGAAGATATTCTCAACGATAAAAAGTACACCTATCTTTTTACCGTAGATGCCGTAAATCAGATGGTAGTGGCCGGTACACCATTTCGGGACGCTTACAAAAGCGTTGGAAATCAGGTGGCGGAAGGTACATTTACCTATGACCCAAAAACATCTGCTGTCCCTTCATCACCTCACGAAGGAAGTATATACCGATTGTGTAGTGAGGAGATAAGAGTTGAAATGGAAAAGGTAATGAAGAAAATACTGGGCTAAAGTTGAGGTAAAATCAGTTATTAGGACATTTTTTGCACCGTTTGCCATTTTTATATTTTTTGCAGCATTTTTTCAATTCATAAGGGATGATCATACCTGAATGTATGACTTGGAGCGCATAATATGAAGATTGCCCATCGGCATTGGCAGGCGCCAAAACTTCATCGACAATGGTATTGCTGTTGGCAGAAAAATTTGTCATTGTTATTTAGACTAAATTTAAACAAAGATATATAACTTTTTACTTGATACCAAAAAAGTCAATAAAAACTTTTATTTTTTTCCTATTTTTTCCAAAAATTCATCTTCCGTAAGGATTTCCACCGTTCCCAGCTCTTGGGCTTTTTTCAGTTTTGATCCTGCTTTTTCGCCCACTACCAGAATATTAAGATTGGTGCTAATGGCTGAAATATTTCTTGCTCCTGCTTTGGCGGCGATTTCTTCGGCTTCTTTTCTACCCATGGTTTGAAGGGACCCTGTAAATAAGATGGTTTTCCCATAAAATACCCCATCTTCGGATACATGCAATGGTTTATCCTCTTCTGTCTGACTTAAATTTACACCATAGGACTCCATTTTGTGCAGCATCTCTACATTTGTTGGATCTGAAAACCAGCTGCTCACATTTTCTGCTACCACAGGTCCGATGTCTTTGATTTCCAGGTATCGTTCGACAGGCCATGCACTCAGATCAAGTACATGACTGATTTGTTCTGCGATCAATTTGCTCGCTTTTTTACCCAAATGATGGATACTCAGGGAATGAAGCAGTCTTTGTATGGGGTTATTTTTGGCTTTATCAATAGATGCTTTGATGTTTTCGGCTGACCTTTTTCCGAATCCTTCCAAACCTGCTATCTGCCCGTAATCCAGCCGGTAAATATCGCTGATGTCTTTGATCCACCCAAGATCATAAAATCGCTCTACGTACGACTTCCCAAAACCATCGATGTCCATGGCATCTTTGGAGACGTGAAAAATCATTTTTTGCAGATTTTGAGCACCACATACACAATCGGGACATCTCCATGCGGACTCTCCTTCTTCTTTGATGAGCTTTACAGGGTGTTCGGTATCGTTAATCGGACAAAACTCCGGAAATTTTATGGTCTCTTCATCCCCTTTTCTCAATTCCGGAAATGATTTTACAATGTAAGGAATCACATCTCCTGCACGCTCCACCAATACGGTATCATTGAGCCGGAGATCTTTACTGGTGATAAATTCTTCATTGTGCAATGAAATGGAAGACACGGTAACTCCTGCAATATATACAGGTTCTATTTTGGCAACCGGTGTGATGGACCCGATTTTACCTACTTGATATTCCACATCGATCAGTTTGCTGGTAGCTTGTTTTGCTTTAAATTTGAATGCTATGGCCCAACGTGGATGATGGGTCGTAAATCCACATTTTTCCTGGAGTATCAAGTCATTTACCTTGACGACCATACCATCGATTTCGTAGGCAAAGCTGTCTCTTTTATCTTCCCAATACTTTACAAAATTGTGCACTTCGGCGATGTTGCGACAGAGAGATTTTTCTTCTTTCGGTATTTTGAAGCCGAGTTCGCCGAGCATATCGATGCCTGCTATGTGCGAGTGAAGCTTAGGTAATACAGATATTTCTGAAGCGTCTACAGCATACGCCAGTTGGTAAATAAATGCTTCCAGACCCCTTTTTCTGGTTTCATTGGCATCTTTAGTCCTTAATCCACCGGTCGCTGCATTGCGCGGATTGGCAAATAAAGTCAGTCCATCCTTCTCTCTTTCCTTGTTGATGCGGTCAAAATTATCTTTTCTAATCAGGGCTTCACCCCGCAACTCTGCCTTTACGATTCCTTTTGACGAAAACATGGCTTTCAAAGGGATACTTGGTAGTGTTTTTGCATTGGGTGTCATTTCTTCTCCCATTATCCCATTGCCACGGGTAGCTGCACGAATTAAAACATCATTTTCATATAC